>Ga0222714_10000036_pt1 | contig 161619 bp, 159 predicted proteins | sample C33_3DmetaG_FD_165048 | JGI IMG/M metagenome (GOLD analysis project Ga0222714, IMG submission 165048) | Estuarine water microbial communities from San Francisco Bay, California, United States - C33_3D | ecosystem: Environmental > Aquatic > Marine > Unclassified | place: USA: California... | reverse complement strand
GATGGTAAGAAAAATTAATTCGAATCCCCAAGAAGTTGAGAAAAAGAGATTAAGATTTGCTCTGATCTATATTGGCAGAACCCTCGGAATTCTCAATGATAGTGCTGAGAATTTTTTGCAATATGGAACAACGATCGATGAAGAAATGATTCTTGAGAAGATCAAAGCAAGAAATAAAGCCAGAGCTGATAAAGATTTTACAAAAGCTGATACTATTCGTGATGACCTGTTGGCTCTTGGAATCATGCTTGATGATGGTATCCATGGAACAACTTGGAAAAAAATATGACACCTGCAGAAAATTTCCTAGAACAGTGGATGAATAATTTCACCAAACATAACGAAGAATTTTTGGATTCCATATTAGATGATCATGTTAATTTTCATTCCCCAGTATTATTTAAGCCTCTGCCTGGAAAAGATTTAACTAAACTTTATTTAATGGCTGCTTCAGATACTTTTTCTCTTGGTCAGTTCAAATATATAAGGAAAATATTGGATGAAGATCAACTTTGTCTTGAATTTGAGACGATGATTGACGATGTTGTTATAAATGGTGTGGATTTAATTACTATAAGCAAGGAATCAAAAATTATTGATTTTAAAGTAATGATTAGAACAACCAAGGGCCTTCAAAAAGTTCAAGAAAGAATGATTCTGGCTCTAGAGAATCTTTCATAATCTATCAAAGTGGATTAATACTATTAATTTAGGAGAGAACAATAAAGAAGCTTTCAGAAAGTGGCTCCCCGAGCAGGGCTCGAACCTGCGACCAATTGATTAACAGTCAACTGCTCTACCAACTGAGCTATCGGGGAACGACAAGTTTTGCATTATAAATAAAAAAAACTCAAAGTAATATATTTACTTATGTCAAAAATTTTAAAAGTACATTCGCATTACGAACCAGCAGGACATCAACCTGCTGCAATTGATGCAATCGTTGAAGGCCTTGAGGATGGGTTATTGCATCAGGTTCTTTTGGGTGTGACTGGCTCTGGAAAAACTTACACCATGGCCAAGATTATTGAAAGAACCCAAAGACCTGGAATTATCATGGCGCCAAACAAAACTTTGGCAGCTCAGCTATACGGAGAGTTTAAAGATTATTTCCGAAACAATTCTGTTGAATATTTTGTTTCTTACTATGACTATTATCAGCCAGAAGCCTACGTACCTACCTCAGACACTTACATAGCCAAAGATGCATCTATCAATGAACATATTGAGCAGATGAGGTTGTCAGCTACTAAAGCCCTTCTTGAAAGAAAAGATACAGTGGTCGTGGCAACGGTCTCAGCCATATATGGTTTGGGTGCACCAGAGTCATATTTAAATATGATTTTGCATCTTGATAGAGGAGATATTATTGCGCAACGATCCATACTAAGAAGATTGGCATCTATGCAATACACCCGTAATGATATTGATTTTAGAAGAGGCACTTTCCGGGTAAGAGGAGATGTTATTGATGTTCATCCAGCAGATTCTGAAAGAGAGGCACTTAGGATAGAGCTCTTTGGAGATGAAATAGAGCGTCTATCTTGGGTTGATCCTTTGACTGGAGAATTGCTCCATGAAGTACCAAGAGCAACAATTCATCCAAAAACACATTACGTTACTCCCAAAGAAACTATTCTTGATTCTCTCTCGGATATCAAAAGAGAGCTCCAAGATAGAGTTGCTTACTTTAGGAAACATGAAAAACTAGTTGAGGCTCAAAGATTGATGGAGAGAACTACCTATGATCTCGAAATGATGGCAGAGCTTGGATATTGCCAAGGAATAGAAAATTACTCTAGATATTTATCAGGTCGGAAACCTGGTGAGCCACCACCGTGTTTGTTTGATTATATCCCCAAAAATGCCATAGTTTTTATGGATGAATCTCACGTTTCAGTTCCTCAAATTGGAGGCATGTATAAAGGAGATCGATCAAGAAAGGAGACTCTAGTTGAATATGGATTTCGTTTACCTTCTGCTCTTGATAACAGACCGTTAAGATTTGAAGAATGGGAACTATTAACTCCTCAGAGAGTATATGTCTCTGCTACTCCAAGTAAATACGAAATGGAGCACAGCGATAATGTTATTCAGCTCTTGGTAAGACCAACTGGTCTGATAGATCCTGAGGTAGAAATAAGACCCGCAGGAACCCAAGTTGATGATGTGATCGGCGAGTGTAATGAGCGAGCAGCTCTAAAAGAAAGAGTTCTGATAACTACTCTTACCAAAAGAATGGCAGAAGATTTAACTGATTACCTCAATGAGAGTGGTCTAAAGGCCAGATATATGCATTCGGATATTGATACGGTAGAAAGAGTAGAAATCATAAGGGATCTAAGATTAGGTCATTTTGATGTTCTGGTAGGAATTAATTTGCTAAGAGAGGGACTGGATATCCCTGAGGTAAGTTTAGTGGCAATTCTTGATGCTGATAAAGAAGGTTTTTTAAGATCTGAGAGTACCTTGATTCAAACTATTGGAAGAGCGGCTAGGAATATTAGGGGTAAAGCCATTTTGTATGCAGATAAAGTAACAGGTTCCATGCAAAGAGCAATTGATGAGACATCACGCAGAAGAAATATACAAATAGCTTTTAATAAAGAAAATAACATACAGCCAAAATCAATTATCAAAGAAGTAAAAGATATTATGGAAGGCGCAAGATCAAACAAAAGGGCCTCAAAAAATAAACCACAGAATTTTGAGGGTGAGTTAGGTTTTGAGATTAAGACTGACTCTATTGAAAATATTTCTTTAACAATTAATTTACTTGAAGAGAAAATGTATCACTTTGCAAAAGCAACAGAATTCGAGAGAGCTGCTTTTTGCAGAGATAAAATTAAAGACCTCAAATATCAGTTAATAGCTAATTAAATACAGCTATCTGCTAACATTAGATAGTAATAATCTCTAACGCGCTCAACAAAATCTACTGTTTGCTGACCTCTTGAGTAACTAATGGTGTTACCAGGAAGAGACCCATGATCAACATCATTAAGCAACTTGTCCTCAAGATCCAACCAAGTAACTGAAGTTGGATTTTTATCTATTGAATACACAATATGTTTAATATTACCTATCCCCAAGTTATACGCTGCAAGAAGAAAAGCTATTTTATCTCCAGAAGAAGTTCCAAATTCTATCTGATCTCTTAAATCAGCAAGATATTTGGCCCCACCTAATATACTTTGTTTTGCATCTAATCTATTCATCACTCCTAAAGATTTTGCAGTTGGAAGCGTAAGCATCATCATGCCTTTTACTTGCGTACTTGATCGAGCTTTGGGATTCCATTGGGATTCTTGAAACGCAACTGCTGATACAAGCTCCCAATCCAGTCGGTTTAATTCCGCTGCTTCTTGAAAAATTCTTTCGTACTGATCATGTCTTTCTTTTTTGAGTTCAAAAAATTTTTCTTTTTCAAAGTTAGTGAGTCGTGAAAAGGACACTAATTTCTGGGCTAGCTGATTGCAATTACTCTCAGCGGTTTGATACATGGAACTCTCTGGTGAGCAGCTTACACATACCAGGGTCACTATAAGAATACTTAATACACCTTTCATTAGCTTTCAATCCCTACTTTTTTAAAAATATCTCCCTATAATTAGACAACAATATTTTAGAAGCTTCGCTGTGTCAAAAAATTCTCTTATCTACTTTTCTAATAGTGTTGTAGAGGTGTCTTCAATCCAGGGACATGATATTAAAAAGCGAGATCTTTTTTTCATTCAACTTGACGCTAGCTATGTTGATGATCGAAAGCTTCTAACTGTGCTTAATGCAAGTGCCGATTTGTTAGTTCCTAAGCTTATTATTGGCCCAAGAATGGGTACCAAATCTCCATGGTCTTCAAAAACAGAAGATATTCTTAAGAATTGCAGTATTGAGGGCATATCAACCGTTGAAAAATTTGATGCTTTTTTTGGCGATAATTTAACTGAATCTAATTTTTCATTAATTCCTTTTGACAGAATGACCCAACAGCAATTCTTTTCAATTCATGAATTGCAATCTTTGCATGGCAAAACTCGAACCAATCAAAAGCATACCATCAACCTTTTGGAAGAGGGTAAGAGTGCGCTTGAATCTGCAAATGCTGACCTTGGGTTAGCACTTAATAAGGATGAAATGGATTATCTCAGTAATTTTTATAATGACGAGCATAGAAATCCAACTGATACTGAGTTAATGATGTTTGCGCAAGCTAACTCTGAACACTGTCGTCATAAAATTTTCAATGCTAGCTGGAGTTCACAAGGCAAAAAACTAGAGTCCTCACTATTTGACATGATCAAAGCAACGAGCGCAAATAATCCCGAAGGAGTTATCTCCGCTTACAAAGATAATGCAGCAGTAATTGAGGGTCATTTAGATCAAAAATTTTCTGCTTCAAGAAATGGTATTTATGGATTTCAGATTGAGCTACTCCACCCAACATTAAAAGTTGAAACCCATAATCACCCAACTGCAATTTCTCCGTTCCCAGGAGCAGCGACTGGCTCGGGCGGGGAAATTAGAGATGAGGGTGCTACTGGGTCGGGTGCAACAACAAAGGTAGGGGTTGTTGGGTTTAATGTTTCACATCTTCACTTTCCAGATGCACCAATGCCATGGGAAAAATCGCCCTCTAAACCTGATCACATTGCTTCACCATTAGAAATAATGATTCAAGGCCCTCTTGGAGGCGCTGCTTTTAATAATGAGTTTGGAAGGCCATGTACTAGCGGATATTTTAGAGTTTTAGAATCATGGAGCTCCATGCAATCAGGGCTTGGGTATCATAAACCCATTATGCTTGCAGGGGGTCTTGGAGAGGTTCGTGATAAATATTCTCTTAAAAAGCTCATTGGACCAAATTACCTAGTAGTTGTCCTTGGTGGCCCAGCTATGTTGATTGGCCTTGGAGGAGGTGCTGCATCTTCTATGGATGCAGGAACAGGAAATATTGATTTAGATTTTGCTTCTGTGCAAAGAGAAAATGCAGAAATGCAAAGAAGATGCCAAGAGGTCATTAACACTTGCATTAATGATGGGGAGAACTTGATAGAATTCATTCATGATGTGGGGGCAGGAGGCCTCTCAAATGCAATTCCTGAGTTAGCAAAAGATAATAATTTGGGAGTTGAAATTGAATTCGATTCTATCCCTAAATCTGATCAATCTCTTTCTCCAATGGAGCTATGGTGCAATGAGTCTCAGGAAAGATATGTGCTAGCAATTGATCCTTTGAATTTAGATGAATTTACTAGTATTTGTGCAAGAGAGAGGTGCCCTTTTGCAGTTGTCGGTAAAACAACCCAAGAAAAGAAAATACTGCTTCGTTCCTCATCTTTAAATGAAATTTTTATTGATCTGCCTTTGACAATGTTATTTGGTGATTTGCCTATAAAGTCATTAAATTACGTTGAGACAAAAACTCATCTTGGTGAAATCAATTTTCCTAAAACTCTATCTTTAGAGGAGTGCATTAAGAGAACTCTTATGCATCCTTCGGTTGGCTCTAAAAGTTTTTTAATATCTATAGCGGATAGATCAGTTGGTGGACTCACAGCGCAAGATCAAATGATCGGGCCTTATCAAGTTCCAGTTTCCAATTATTCTCTTGCACTCACTTCATTCAAAGGAAGCAGTGGAAATGCATTAGCTATTGGGGAGAAACCCAATATTGCGACCATTAACCCTGCAGCTTCCATGAGAATGGCATTAGGGGAGTTAATTACTAACTTAATCTCAGTACCCACAACTAAACTTGCTGGCATCAAACTTTCAGCAAATTGGATGGCAGCATGTGGTTGTGTAGAAGAAGATTCAGCTTTGAGAGATGCCGTGTTATCTCTTTCAAAGATTGCCCAGGATCTTAATATTGCAATTCCTGTAGGCAAGGATTCTCTATCGATGCAAACCAAATGGCGAGCAAATGACAAAAATTTTGAAGTTAAAAGCCCTATTACTGGAATATTGACAGGGACATCCTTTTGTAGGGATGTTTCTAAAGCTATTACACAAGAATTTTCCCCCGAGGGAGAGAAACAATTACTCATCATTAGCCTAGGATCTCAAATGAGGATGGGCGGAAGTATATTGTGTGAGGTAATGAATCTATTGGAACCTCAAATAACTCCAGATATTGATAGTACGCATGCTCTAAAAAATTTGTTCGATCTCATTCAAAAAGAAATTCTAGATGGAAACATTTTAGCTCTGCATGATGTTTCAGATGGAGGGCCTATTATTAGTGCCATCGAGATGTCTTTTGTTAACAAGGCTGGTTTAACTATTTTTGTTAACAAAGATCAACAAAAAGCATTAAGAAAGTTATTTAATGAGGAAATCGGATTACTTATCCAAGTTAAAGAGGGTGAGAGCAAAAGAATTTTTGAAGAAGTTTCAAAAATTGGGCTTCAAGCAAGCGTATTTGCAGAAATAAATAATTCAAATGAAGTTGTTGTTGAGAATAGTGCTGGTGTCTGTTTTAGGGATTCAATTAATAATCTTGAGCGCATTTGGAATACTTCATCTAAGCATATCAAAGGCCTAAGAAATGGCATTGAATTTGCAGAAGCAGAATTTATTCATTCTATTAACCAACCAACCTCTCTTCAATTCAATCACTCCTTTGAAGATAGTGCAATGATAAACACCCATTCACCTAAAGTTGCAATACTTAGAGAGCAAGGAGTAAATGGCCACATTGAGATGGCGGCAGCATTCACAATGGCTGGTTTTGAATCTTATGACGTCCATATGACAGATCTTTTAGAGAAAAAAATTAAGCTTAGTGATTTCAATGGGTTGGTATTGTGCGGCGGGTTCTCTTATGGTGATGTATTAGGTGCTGGTGGTGGTTGGGCATCCACCATACTCTTTAATTCTTTTTTGAAAGAAGAATTTAGTCAATTCTTTAATAATGAAGATGCTTTTATTCTAGGCGTTTGCAATGGTTGCCAGGCTTTAGCAGCTCTAAAGGAAATAATTCCAGGAGGAGAAACTTGGAAGCCATTTCTTAAAAATTCTTCCAATCAATTTGAATCGAGAACTGCACAAATTACGATCAATCCATCAAATTCCATATTTTTTAGTGGGATGGAAGGCTGGTCTCTACCGGTTGTGGTTGCGCACGGTGAGGGAAGGCTTGCCTTTGATAAAGTGCACTACGAAAATATGTTGCAAAATAGTCAAATCGCTATGTATTTCACCGATAGTAGCGCAAACCCCTCAACCGCTTACCCAATAAACCCTAATGGCTCATCCTATGGTGTAACTTCTATTACTGCTGGTAAAGGAAGAATTACAGCTATGATGCCTCATCCCGAACGTGTATTCTTAAATCAACAGCTTTCTTGGAGCCCTTATAAAAAAATTGGCTTTAGTCCATGGCATCAAATGTTCAGAAATGCGTATAAGTTTATAAAAAATTAATAACATGAGGAAAGCTTCTGAAGTTTTTGGAGAATGGGCCCTAGCAGGAAAAGATATTGGTATGGAAAAAGGACATGCAGCATCTGTCCAAGAGATGATGGATTTTGCTTTGAGCGAAAGAATTAGTATTGGCAAAAAATTTAGGTTTTTAGATTTTGGCTGTGGCAATGGTTGGGTTGCTCGAATGGCCAAAGAAAATAGTTTGTGCATAAAATCTGTAGGAATTGATGGAGCCCAACCAATGATCAGTAAGGCAAAATCTATATCTAAGAATGTTGAATATATTCACACAGATATAGCTGATTACAATCCGTCCTTTAAGTTCGATTTAATTCACTCAATGGAAGTCATGTATTATCTTAGTGACCCAAGATTTTTACTTAATAAGATAAATGAACATTGGTTAAAAAAAGATGGAAGGTTAATTATTGGTATTGATCGCTATTTCGAAAACAAAGCTTCGCATTCTTGGGAAGAAAAGGTTGGCACTCCAATGCTAATGCTTACTGAGAAAGAATGGGTTAGTTTGTTTAATGATGCGAGTTTTAGAGATATAAAATTCTGGCGTTCACATCCAAGCAAGGATTGGGCTGGAACACTAGTGATAACTGGTAAGAAGGCGTAATGTATAAAATAGTTTATTTTGTTCCAGAGGATGGTTTGGATGATACTAAAAATGCGTTGTTTTCAATTGGTGCTGGATCCCAAGGAGCATACTCCCATTGTGCATGGCAAACATTAGGCGTGGGTCAATTTAAACCTCTTGCAGCTAGTAATCCAGACAGGGGCAATAAAGAGCAAATCAACATCTATCAAGAATATAGAGTTGAAATGATATGCGAGGATGCTTTGCTTTTCGATGCTGTAAATGCTCTTAAGGAGGCCCATCCTTATGAAGAACCAGCCATCGATCTTATTAAACTAGAAAATTAGAATAGTTTGATATCCTCTTCTCTAAATTCAAAGTATCCTCTTTTTCTATCCTGAAAAAAATATTCTAATGTTTTTGTAACTGTTGGAAAGGCTATTTGGTTCCAAGGAATATTTGGCTCTGAAAATAGTTCCACTTCTTGGCTCTCTGATGTAGGACCAAACTCAAGAGTCGTTAAATTTGCTAAGTAGAAAAAATGAACTTGACTAATATGCGTTAAGCTAAATGCTGTATATGGTTGCAGTAGTTCAATTTTTGCCTTGGTTTCCTCAAGGGTTTCTCTAGCAGCACCCTCACGCATTGTTTCTGCATTTTCCATAAATCCTGCTGGGAGCGTCCAAAGACCATAACGAGGTTGTATATTTCTTTTTGCCAATAATACTTTGTCTTCCCACATGCATAATGCGCCAACAATAATATTTGGATTTGTGTAAAAGATGCTGCCGCATTCTTCGCAACAGAAACGTTTCAGGGAATCGTCAGCAGGAATCTTGAATTCAAGATTTCCACTTCCACACTTAGAGCAATACTTCAATTTTTAGCCTTAAAAGTTAAATACAAGAAGATTAAATTTTCTTATAAAGTTAAACTAACACAATGATTGAGAGTGTTAAGTATAAACTAGAATCGATAAACATTGACAAACCCAGTCAGCAGCCAAAAGCCGCTGTTTTACTTGGTATTTGTAACTATGATGAGTTTATTGATCGTCCTGCACTAATTTATACTGTGCGATCTGCCAAACTATCTACTCATTCAGGAGAAGTAAGCTTTCCAGGAGGAAAAGTAGAGGAAGGGGATAGTTCTCTACAACACACTGCTGTCAGAGAAGCGCAAGAAGAAATTAACTTAAATCCTAATGATGTTAACTTTTTAGGGAGAATGAATTATCTCATCTCAAAACATAAGATTGAAGTCAATCCAATCGTAGCTTCCATAGATAGCCCGCAAAGATTTATTAAAAATTCTGAAATTGATCATATTTTTACTGTTCCTATAGATTATTTGCTCCAAAAAAGTAATATTTTAGAAGAAGTTATTGAAAGACAGGGCTCAAAGTGGGTAGTCCCTACTTGGCATTATGACGAACAAAAAATATGGGGATTAACAGCGATGATTACCATTAACTTTCTTAATCATTGTTTTGATGCGGACATCCAGATACAAGAAGGATAAATGAATTTAATTACATTAGAGGGTAAGACTCCTGAATTTAAAACTGATGACTTTTGGGTTGCGCCTAATGCAACCTTGATTGGGAATGTAATTATTGAGCATGAAGCAAGCATTTGGTTTAATGCAATGCTCAGAGGTGACAATGAACCAATTACTGTTGGAGCGGGCTCTAATATTCAGGATGGATCAATTATTCACACTGATCCAGGTTTTGCTTGCACTGTAGGTAAGCGGGTTACAGTAGGGCACATGGCAATGTTACACGGTTGTCAAATAGGTGACGGCAGCCTCATTGGTATAGGCGCTGTTGTTATGAATGGAGCTAATATTGGAAAGAATTGCATCATTGGTGCAAAAGCTCTTATAACTGAGGGCATGAATATCCCAGATGGGTCGCTTGTAATTGGCATACCTGGGAAGATAGCAAGAACACTCTCAAATGAGGAGCAGTTGATGCCTGGACTTAATGCAGATCATTACATCAATAATTACAAAAGATACAAATGAATTCCCCCGAAATATTAATTTACAGAGCAGGTGGGAAAGAATGCCATGCATCTTTTTTCAAAGCAGGTAGCAATGATGCTCCCACGGTTTTAGTTGGGCATACATGGAAGGGAAAATCTGATTTTGAGATTGAAAAAGCTTCTGCTCTATCAAAATTAGGATATCACGCAATCGCAATTGATTTGTTTGGAGAAGCCAAACTGGGATCTTCTGTGGAGGAAAATCAAACCCTCATTGAGCCTTTCATTAGTGATAGATTTTATTTTAGAAAAACATTGCAAGAGACTGCACATTTTGCAGAGTCATTGAATACTTTTAACGGAAAACTGTTCATGATTGGGTTTTGCTTTGGTGGTCTAGCAACAATTGAGTTGGCAAGATCAGGTTATAAATTTGTTGCAGGGGCGAGCTTTCATGGATTACTTAATGGCTCAAGCGTTAAAACTGAAAGGCTTAACTCTAGCCTTCTAATATTGCATGGGTATAAAGATCCTATGGTGACACCAGAAGTAGTAACCAGCTTCCAAAATGAAATGGATACATATGCAGATGATTGGAAATTTATCTCTTATGGAGATGCTTATCATGCATTTACTAACCCACTTGCAAATGATACTGCTTTGGGAACAATCTATAATGAGAATGCAGCAAAAGATGCTTGGTCTCAAATGCAAATTTTTTTTAATTCAAGAATTTCATGAAAACTAATGATATAAGGGATAAATTTCTAGATTATTTCAAAAATAATAATCATAAAGTTTGCTCATCAAGTTCTCTGATTCCATCCAACGATGAAACATTGTTATTTACCAATGCAGGTATGGTTCAGTTTAAGGATGTCTTCTTAGGCACTGAAAAGTCAAAGTTTGATCGAGCAACCTCATCCCAAAGGTGTATAAGAGCCGGAGGTAAGCATAATGATCTAGAAAATGTTGGTTATACCTTAAGGCATCATACATTTTTTGAAATGTTGGGGAATTTTAGCTTTGGTGATTACTTCAAAGAGGATGCCATTAAGTATGCATGGGACTTTTTAACTAATGAATTAAAGCTTAGTGAGGAAAGGCTTTGGATATCAGTTTTTCGTGAAGATGAGGAAGCTGAAAAAATCTGGAAGGATGTTGTAGGTGTCAACCCTGAAAGAATTGTAAAACTCAATGAAGAAGATAATTTTTGGTCTATGGGTGATACAGGGCCCTGTGGTCCATGCTCTGAAATTTATTTTGATCATGGCGATCAATTTGAAGGCACTCCCCCTGGTCATCCTGGAGATGAGGGAGATAGATATGTGGAAATATGGAATCTCGTTTTTATGCAGTTTAATCGTGACCTAGATGGTACCTTGACTCCACTTCCTAAACCTTCCGTTGATACCGGAATGGGGCTTGAAAGGATTGCCGCAGTTATGCAGGGCGTCGCTTCAAATTATTCTACAGATATTTTTCAAGATATTATCTCAGCGAGCGAGGCTCTCCTACACAATGAAGGCTCAAACTCTCACAAGGTTATTGCTGATCACATTCGATCTGTAAGTTTCTTAATAGCAGATGGAGTTATGCCATCTAATGAAGGCAGAGGCTACGTCTTAAGAAGGATACTGAGAAGAGCAATCAGGCATGGATATAAACTTGGTGCTAGAAAACCATTTTTTTATTCATTAATAAAACCATTAATCGCAAATATGGGAGATCAATATCCTGAATTGAAAAAAGCCCAAGCCACTATCAGTGAAACCATAAAGACAGAAGAATTAAAGTTTTTTGAAACCCTTGGAAAAGGACTCAAAATTCTTGATGAACATTTGCAAGATGGTAAGAAAGTTATTTCAGGAAAAATAGCTTTCAAATTGCACGATACTTTTGGATTTCCTATTGATCTTACCCAGGATATTGCTCGCGAAAAGGAAATCAAAGTCGACATTTCAGAATTTGAAATTTTTATGTCCAAACAACAGGAAGGGTCAAAAAAAAGTAGTACTTTTTCCAAGATTACATTAGATCTATCAAATATTCCTGAAACACTGTTTGATGGATATGTATCACTAAAAACTCAGTCTAAGGTACAGGGTTTATGGGTAGATGGAAAAGCAGTGGATTCAATTTCAGGTAATGATAAAGCTCTTATAGCATTTGAACGCACCCCTTTTTATGGTGAATCGGGAGGTCAAACTGGCGATAAAGGAACCATTGAATGTGAAACTTTTACTGGAAAAGTTATAGATTGCCAAAAAGAAGGCAGAATATTTCTTCACTCTGTTGATGCAACCTCTGGTTCCTTGAGGGTTGGTGATGAGGTTGTGTTAATAGTAAATGATTTGATCAGAGCTAATGTAGCAAAAAATCATTCAGCTACTCATCTTTTGCATGCCGCATTAAAAAAAGTTCTGGGAAGCCACATCGAGCAAAAAGGCTCGTTAGTAAATAACGAAAAACTTAGGTTCGACTTTTCTCACCCAAAACAGCTTACTAAATCAGAAATATCGTCTATAGAAAGCCTTGTAAATGAAATTATTCTTCAAAACCATCAAGCGGATACTAAATTGATGAAACTGGAGGATGCCAAAGCTGCCGGCGCAGAAGCAATGTTTGGGGAAAAATATGACAGTGAAGTTCGTGTGTTAACTCTTGGATCAGGTTTTTCTATGGAGCTTTGTGGTGGAACTCATGTTACTAGGTCAGGAGATATTGGTTCTTTCATTATTCTTTCTGAGTCGAGCGCATCTTCTGGGGTAAGAAGAATTGAAGCTATTACAGGTCAAGCAGCTTTAGATTATATTAGCCAATTAAGAGATTGTATGAACGAGGTTCAAAATCTTCTTAATAGCTCATTGCATGATGTTGTTAGCAAGGTTACTAAACTGCAAGAGGAGAATAAGTCTCTTAAAAAAAGTGCTACAAGCAATACTAATATTAATTTTGATGAAACCTCTATCGAGCATGAAGGGGTCACAACTTTTATCGGGGAGACTCATTCAAAAGATCTTGCTTCATTAAGATCTTGGATTGATAGAAAAAAGTCTAACGCTAAATCATTAGCTGTTTGTGTTGCTGGTTCTCAAGATAACTTGTTAGTTGTTGTTGGCGTTTCTGAGGATATTGTAAAAAAATTTCAGGCAAGAAAAATTTTAAGCACTCTCTTAGAGCCTTTCGGAGGCAAAGGCGGCGGAAAAGATGAATTTGCACAAGGAACACTTTCTGTCTCATCCAGAACAGATTTTTTGTCTACAGTTCACAATATCCTTAAAGAGACAATTTAATATTTATGGAAACTATTGTTCTTAAATTTGGCGGAACCTCTGTGGGCACAATTGAGAGGATTGAGGCAGTTGCTAAAATTATTAAAGAGGCTAAGAAAGAGGCATTTCCAATTGTTGTTGTCTCAGCAATGAGTGGAGAAACGGATAGGTTAATAAATTTGGCAAAAGAAATTGATGATAACCCCCCAAAGAGAGAGTTCGATGCCTTAATCTCTACAGGAGAAAAAGTTAGTGCTGCTCTTTTAGCTATGGCACTTCACAAAGCAGGCGTGGCATCAAAGTCGTATTCAGCAGCTCAAATATCTATGAAAACTACCTCACAATTTTCAAAAGCTAAAATTATTAATATTGACTTTACGAAGATTGAAGATGCAATAAATAATGACTTTGTTCCAGTGATTACTGGCTTCCAAGGAATTACCGACGAAGGTGATGTAACGACCCTTGGTAGAGGGGGCTCTGATACTACTGCTGTGGCTGTAGCGGCTGCAATGAAATCTCTGCGTTGCGATATCTTTACTGATGTGGATGGAATTTACACAACAGATCCTAATCTTGTACCAGAAGCAAAAAAATTAGACCGAATTACCATGGAGGAAATGTTGGAACTTTCTGGCCAAGGAGCTAAAGTAATGCAGGTAAGAGCAGTAGAGTTTGCAAACAAATACAATGTGCCTGTCCGAGTGCTTTCAAGTTTTGCTCCTGGAACAGGGACACTTATAAGTTTAGAGGAGCCAAATATGGATGATATGGAAAAAGCAGTTGTTTCAGGGATTGCCTTTCAAAAAGACCAAACCAAGATATCTTTTCAAGGTGTTAAAGACTCTCCTGGTATTGCTTCCTCAATTTTAGGTCCCATTGCAGCTGAAGGTATAGAAGTCGATGTTATCATCCAAAATATAAGCAATGAGGGTAGAACAGATTTTACTTTTACTATTTCTTCAATTGATAGAGATGTGGTTGAAAAAATATGCAATACTCAACTTCAAGATTTAGATTTCAATAATCTTATTATTGATAATAACGTGGGCAAAGTATCCATTGTAGGGGTTGGAATGCGGTCCCATGCTGGTATTGCCTCTCGAGCCTTTCAAGCTCTAGCAAACAATAACATCAATATTTCCATGATTAGTACTTCTGAAATAAAGATCACTTTGGTTATAAATATTGATGATGTAAATAATGCCGTTAAAGTTTTACATCATGAGTTTGAGCTAGATAAATGAAGCATGATTTAGTTCTGAAGAACTGTAAGATTGTTAACGAAGGGTCAATATTGCATGCAGATATTGGTATTAAAGGATCTAGAATTGAGCAAATATCTTCCTCAATAACGGGCGAATCCAAAGAGGAAATAGAATTAAATGGAAACCTCATTATTCCAGGAGTCATAGACGACCAAGTTCATTTTAGGGAACCCGGATTAACCCATAAAGGCAATATCCATACTGAAACTCTCGCAGCATTGGCTGGAGGGACCACTTCATTTTTTGAGATGCCAAACGTTAACCCGCCAACCACAACCCTAGCCAACCTAAAAGAAAAATTCCTTTTAGGAGCAACAAAGTCTCATGCAAATTTTTCTTTTTACTTCGGTGCTTCTAACTCGAATATTGAAGAAATTAAAAGATTGGGAAAAGATGATGCATCTGGTATCAAAATTTTTATGGGATCATCTACTGGAGATATGTTAGTCGATGATCATAATGTGCTTGAAAACATCTTTGAGCATGCTGCAGTTCCAATTGTGACTCATTGCGAAGATACGCCGATGATTTCTGCATTGGAAGAAAAGTATAAGAAACAGTTTGGAGAAGAAGTTCCGCCTGTTTTACATGCAGAGATAAGATCTCGTGAAGCTTGTCTTAAGTCATCTTCTTTTGCAGTTGATTTAGCAAAAAAGCATAGGTCCCAGCTGCATATTCTCCATCTTACAACTCAGGATGAGTTAGCATTGTTAAGTGACTTGCCTATCAATCAAAAAAATATCACTGCTGAGGCATGCGTCCATCATCTTTTTTATTCAGAAGCAGATTACAAAAATTTAGGCCATCAGATTAAGTGTAATCCATCTATTAAATTAGAATCTGATCGTCAAGCTCTTCTAAAAGCGTTGAAAGATGGAGTTATTGACATTATCGCTACTGATCATGCTCCTCATACATGGGAAGAGAAGCAACGTACTTATTTTATGGCTCCTAGCGGGCTGCCGCTTATTCAACATACTCTTAATATGCTCATGGAATTAAGCCATCAAGGCTTCTTTTCAATTGAAGAAATCGTGCAAAAAACTAGTCACAATGTAGCAGAAAGATTTAAGGTAAAAGATAGAGGTTACATTAGAGAAGGTTACTTTGCTGATTTAGTAGAGATCCATCCCGATGAAAATATTACTGTCTTAAAAGATGATTTGTACTATATGTGTAAATGGAGTCCGCTAGAAAATACAACCCTTCGAGGCAAAGTATTTAGAACTTTTTTGAACGGAAAACTAGTTTTTCAAAATGGTTTGATTTTAGATCCTACTCATCTAGGCATGCAACTAGAATTCTATAGGTAATAATTTTTTAAAAGGTTATAATTTCTCACCCAAACGGAGAGGTGGCTGAGTGGTCGAAAGCGGCACCCTGCTAAGGTGTTATACGAGTTTTTCGTATCGAGGGTTCGAATCCCTCTCTCTCCGCCATTTTAAATATCAAGCTCGCTGAACATAATCCTTATTGATTAAAGGCAGTAAATGATCTTCGTGAATGCTTATATGCATCTTGAGTGAATCTTTAAGATTCTTTTCTTCTGAAATAATACCTAATTCTTCAAGCTTATATCTAATAAATGAGTATTTATATGGAATCTTTATCCATCCGTTATACATGGTCCCGTATAGAGCACTATTAATTTTAAGTTTTAGATTCTCAAAACCAAGTTTTGTTGTTGATGATATGTAGACAGAGTGCTCATCATCTATTCTTACAAAATCTGTTTTTTGCAATAAATCAGACTTGTTAAATACTAATAATTGAGGAATCTCAATAGAGAGCTCCTTAATAATTGATTGGGTTTGAAAAATTTTTTCTGCTTTTTCAGGGTCGTTAGCATCAACTACATGCAGTAATAAATCAGCATTCCTTAGATCATCCAGGGTGGCTTTAAAGGACTCAATTAGATTTGTTGGGATATTTGAAATAAATCCAACTGTATCAGATATTAATATTTCACCGGATCCTAAATCTTTTGATGCTTTACTAGTCTTTGAGTCTAGGGTTGCAAAAAGCTGGTTTGCTGAATATTGGTTCTGATTAGTTAGCGCATTAAAAAGCGTTGTTTTCCCAGCGTTGGTATACCCCATTAAGGCGATAATTTTTTTATTACCTTTTTTTCTTTTGTAACGATTAAGATCCTTTTGATTATGCTGTTTATCTAATTTTTTGCTAAGTTGCTTAATCCTGTTACCTATAAGCCTTCTATCTGTTTCGAGTTGAGTTTCTCCTGGGCCTCTTAATCCAATTCCTCCTTTTTGTCTTTCAAGGTGGCTCCAACCTCTTACCAAGCGTGTGGAAAGGTATTGAAGTTGCGCTAATTCTACTTGTAGTTTTCCAATATGACTGGATGCTCGTCTAGCAAAAATATCTAAGATTAATCCTTGCCTATCAAGGACTCTGCATTGGAGAAACTTTTCAATATTCCTCTCTTGGATCGGTGATAGATCTGCATCAATTATTACCAAAGGATTTTTTTCAAGGTTAATTTGTGCCTTGATTTCTTCAAGCTTACCTTTGGTTATATAGTGAGAAGCAGAAACTTGCCTTAATAGAAAGGTACATTCAAAAATTATCTCAACATCCGATGATGCACAGAGTTCTCTAAACTCGTTCTCTTTAGAATGAGCCTCAAAAAACCTATCTTGAGATCTTAGATGAGGATGAATGATTGCTGCTTTATTACTGATATTCGTATGAACTAATTAACCATTAATTTAGCATAGATTGTATTACAATAGCTGCCTTTGATTACTAACATGATTGAATTATTTCCGCATATAGGCAAAACAGTGATTGTTCAAGAGGATATGTGCGATTTTAATGGCCACATGAATGTTCTTCACATAAAAGATGTTTTTCAACAGGGATGGGAGTGGACAACATCTGCATTTGGATTAAATGAAGAATACTTTAATGATGGTTTCTCAACTTTTACTTTAGAAGATAATTACAGATTTCAAAAAGAATTTCTTCTAGGTCAGAGCATCTTTCCAAGATTTAGGTTGCATAACCTAAACAAAAAATTATTCCATATCTTAGGAGGTCTCTTTGATGAATCTCACAATCTTTGTGCTATTTACGAAACAATTGAAGGGCACATAGATATGAATATTCGAAAGATTGTTCCATTTAGGGAAGATAAATTTAAAATTATGCTTGAAATCAAGAAAATTCATGCCGAAAAAGGCTTCATACCATTCGATATGAGGCTAAAAATAAAGGACTTAACATGACAAAAAATACGTATGTTCTAATCACAGGCTCATCAGCAGGTATTGGACTTGAGCTTGCTCATCAATTTGCCTCAAAGGGCTACAACATTGTTTTAACCGCTCGCAGAGAAGAGCGGTTAATAAAGCTGTCCGATGATCTAATGCAACAATATGGAGTTGATGCAAAATTTATTTCTGCAGATTTAGCAGATGTGGATGCTCCCAAAAAGATATACGATTTTTGTAAAAACAGTAATTTAGATATTGAAATCTTAGTCAATAATGCTGGATATAGCATTAACAAAAAATTCCAAGATACCAGCGAGGAAATTGAAGATAAGTTTTTAACTGTGCTTGGAACCTCAATAGTTCATCTCACCAAATATTTTATTAATGACTTCTTATCGAGAGGTGGTGGAAGAATTATGATGGTTTCTTCGCTAGCATCATTCGCTCCCCCGTCATCAGGCTGGGGGATGATGTATGGACCAGTCAAAACCTTTATCAATCGATTTGGTGATGCAATTAACATTAACTATAACTCTAAAGGAATTACTTCAACCAATGTTTGTCCAGGCTTTACTGTAACTGAGTTCCATACAGCAAGCGGCATGCAGGATAAAATGGATGCTGTGCCAAGCTTTATGAAAAAAGATGTCAAGTATGTTGCGAAAGGAGCAGTAGCAGCAACATTGAAAGGTAAGCAGGTTTGGGTTCCTGGAACTCTGAATAAGTTATTAGCTTTTTTATGCAATGCTCTGCCTGCTAAGATATTAATTAAATTGTCGGCCAGGCTTGCTGGAGGTCGTTATGACTAGCATTCAAAGTACTGAAAAAACTATTCTGCCAACATTCTTGCTATTTTTGATTTTATCTTGGCCTTTGGCAGCTCATCGTTTTTACTTAAGAAGGTATGCCACTGCTATACTTTTTATCATCACTTTCGCAGGTCTTGGAATCTGGTGGATTGTTGACTTTATTCTTATAGTCACTGGCAATATGAAAGATGATCAAGGTAAATTAGTAAAAGTTTGGGTAGATAACTAATCTTCTAAAATACCATCAGCTACAAACGCATTGTCAGCTCTTTCTTGACCAAATGATGAAATTGGTCCATGACCAGAGATAAAAATTACCTCATTTCCTAATGGCCAAAGTTTCTCTTTAATGGAAACTATGAGATGTTCATGGTTTCCTTTTGGAAGATCTGTTCTGCCAATAGAGCCTCTGAATAGTACGTCACCGACTATAGCTAATTTAGATGCTTTATTAAAAAATACGATATGTCCAGGAGTATGTCCGGGACAATGAAGTACTGATAACAAGGCATCACCAAGCATTACCTCATCACCATCATTTAACCAAACATGTGGCAAACAATTGATTGCTTCTATGCCAAACATTTTTCCTTGCTCTTCAAGACTTTCCAGTAAAAATAAATCTTCTTTTTGAGGGCCAATGATATTAATTTGCAAGATCTCAGATAATTGAGTTGCTCCACCGGCATGATCGGCATGACCATGTGTCAAAAGAATTTTAGAAGGGATTAGTGAATTATTTGCTGCAATTTGCATCAAAAGCTCTATGTCTCCTCCAGGATCAACAAATGCGCACTGTCTCGTATTTTCACAATAAATAATTGGAGCATTTTGAGCAAAAGGAGTGACAGGATTTATTAGGGCTTTTATCTTTGACATTGTTACAATATGAAACACTAATTATCGGAGATGGTAGATGAAAGTAAAGGGTCTTGAATATATATTGATAGAAACCACCGATCTTTCTAAATGGGAGGACTATGCATTGAATGTGTGTGGTTTTATGAAAAACCCAGAGGCTTCAAACGAGAATCAACTTGCATTAAAAATTGACCAAGCGCCTTTTAGGTTTTTAATTACTCGGGGCTCTTCTGAGCGTTATGTCGCTGGAGGATTTTCTCTAGAAAATGAGGAATCTTTAGAGTTAGCATTATCAGAGCTTTCCAATATTGGAATAGAGTGCACTCGATTAGATTTAAGTGAAATCTCTAAACGAAAAATCGAAAAAGGGTTTAGTTTCTCTGATCCAGTTGGAAATAAGCTTGAATTCTTTTGTGGCCGGGAGAAGGATATTGTCGAATTTGAGTCTTCTCAAGATGTTTCTGGTTTTGTTACTAGCGGACTTGGTTTTGGTCATGTTGTTTTTGCGACATTGGATATCGAGGAAGCGCACAATTTTTATACAAAGGTCCTCGGTTTTGGTGATTCAGATATTATGGATTTGAAGTTAAGCCCAAATCCTGAAGATCCACCGATGAGACTATATTTTATGCACTGCGATAACCCAAGACATCATACTGTTGCATTCATGCAAGCGCCAACACCTCCATCTGGCTTAATTCATACTATGGTTGAAGTGCAGAAGGTTGATGAGGTAGGCTATGCTTTGGATAGAGCATTGAAGAAAGATATTCATATCTCATCAACTATGGGAAGGCATGTCAATGACGGAATGCTGTCATTCTATATGCAAACTCCATCTGGATTTGATTTAGAGTATGGTTGTGAAGGGATACAACCAGATTGGGATAATTTTGAGATCACTCACTCAGCGGTACCAAGTCACTGGGGTCATAAATTTACTCCTCCTTCAACTCATTGATGGATAAAGTAATTTCTATTGATCAGTTTATTGCTGAGCTTGATAGCGGTATGACTATTGGTATTGGTGGATGGGGAGCAAGAAGAAAGCCAATGGATTTAGTTAGAGCGATTTGTAGGTCTTCTATCAAAGATCTGACTGTGGTTTCATATGGCGGCCCTGATGTCGGACTCCTTTGTAGCGAGGGCAAAATCAATAAACTTATATTTGGTTTTGTTTCTCTGGATTTAATTCCACTAGAGGCTCATTTCAGAAAAGCTAGGCAACATGGTAGCTTAAAAAATATTAGTGAGTTAGACGAGGGTATGCTGCAATGGGGGTTAAGAGCTGCTGCGATGCGTCTTCCCTTCTTACCTACAAAAATTGGATTTGGAACAGATATTTTAAAACATAACTCTCATATCAAGACAATTGTGTCTCCTTATGAAGATCAACAAGAGCTAGTTGCTATGCCTGCCATCAACTTAGATGTTGCAATTATTCATGTTAATCAAGCAGACAAAAAAGGCAATACACATATTTATGGTCCTGACCCATTTTTTGATGATTTATTTGCTAGAGCTGCCAAGAAAACGTTCGTTTCAACTGAACAAATAGTCAGAACTGAGGATTTAGGTGGCACAGAAAAAGCAATTTTTAATAGATTTGAAAGAAATCTTGTAAATGGAGTAATTGCAAGCCCTGGAGGCGCTCATCCCACTTCCTGTGCTCCAGATTATGGGTTTGATCTTTCTCATTTAAAAGACTACTCTTCGCAAGTTGATAACTATTCTGAATACAAGAAAAGATTTGTAGATCTTGAACCTACTGATTACCACAAAGCAGTCGGTGGAATTGACTCTATCTATTCATTACCCCTTCCGAGTTTTTAATGAAAGATTTTAATATTGCAGATATATGTATTTCTCAAGCAGCTAAAGTTTGGGCAGAAGATGGAGAAGTTCTTGCAACTGGTATTGGTCTAATTCCAAGGTTGGCAGCCAGTCTTTCAAAAATTGCTTTCAATGAAGGCTTAATGATCACCGATGGAGAAACCTATCTCATTGATGAACCTTTTCCATTAGGTGTTGAAAGAGAACTAAAAGTTGAAGGATATATGAGTTACAGTCGTGTATTTGAAAATCTTTGGGGAGGATCGAGGCACGCTATGGTTACTCCAACTCAAATAGATCAGTTTGCTCAAATGAATATAAGCTGTATTGGAGACTACGCATCTCCAAAAGTGCAACTTCTGGGGTCGCGTGGTTTCCCCGGTAACTCAATCAACCATAAAAATAGTGTTTTCATACCAGCTCATACGATCAAGTCTTTTGTAGAGGGTGAGGTAGATATGGTGTCTAGTATTGGTTTCAAGAAAGAAAATAAACATCAACCAGAAATCGGCAAGGTTGTTACCAATTTGGGGGTTTTTGATTTTAATGGAGACAATAATAGCTTCAGACTTATATCCATTCATCCAGATGTTGATCTTGCAACAATTGAGCAATCAACTGGCTTTCAAGTTGATGTAAGCAATTATGTTGAGACAGAGTTGCCTTCATCAAGAGAAATAGAGATCATAGATTACTTAGATCCGAAAGGAATGAGATTTAGTGTTTTCGGAGGATAATTATGCCTAGAGCCAAACCAACCGTTATCTACAAAAAGCATGATGATATAGCTGTCGTCTCAATGAATAGACCAGAGTATAACAATGCTCAAAATGGAAAAATGACCTATGACCTCGATCGGGCCTTTAAAAAGGCAGTTGATGATGATGATATTAAAGTAATTATACTCAAAGGGAATGGTAAGCATTTCTCTGCAGGACATGATATTGGTACACCCGGGAGAGATGTTAATAAGTCTTACGATAGAAAAACTATGTGGTATGACCATACCAACAAACCTGGTGGAGAGTTTTGGTATGTTAGAGAACAAGAAGTCTATCTTAATATGTGTCGAAGGTGGAGAGACATTCCTAAGCCTACGATTGCAATGGTTCAAGGAGCTTGTGTAGCTGGAGGATGCATGCTTGCATGGGTTTGCGACTTAATTATTGCATCTGAGGATGCCTTTTTTGCTGATCCTGTTGTAAGAATGGGCATTCCTGGAGTTGAGTACTTTGCTCACCCTTATGAGCTGAATCCAAGAATTGCTAAAGAGTTTTTATTTTTAGGCGAAAGAATGTCTGCACAAAGAGCCTATGAGATGGGAATGGTTAATAAGGTTGTTTCAAGAGAGAATCTGCAAGATCATGTAATGGAAGTTGCAAAAAAGATTGCAACCATGCCTAGATTGGGTTTAACCCTCACTAAGCAAGCTATCAATCATGCTGAAGATTTGCAAGGAAAAAGAAATGCAATGGAAGCAGCATTTGCATGGCATCATTTCTCTCATGCTCATAATGATTTGGTAACTGGTAATGTGTTGTCAGGTTTTGATGCTAAGAAGATGGCTAAATCCCAAAGACAAAAAAGTTCAAAGAAAAAGTGATTCAAACAGAATTATTTAAGAGACTTGGCTCTGAGCTTCCTGTTATCCAAACTGCTATGGGTTGGGTTGCTACCCCTCAATTAGTAGCAGCTTCTACTAACGCAGGTGCTTTTGGATTTTTAGCACTTGCAACGTCAAGCAAACAAGAGGCTTTATCAGCCATTGATGAGACTTTAGCTCTGACCAATAAGCCTTTTGGCGTAAATTTTCATATGTTTCAGCCAGGTGCAGCTGAAATTGTTGATTATGTAATTCAGAAGAAAATTAGAGCGGTAAGTTACTCAAGATCTCCTGTTGCGGAATATATCTTAAAATTGAAAAACGCAGGGGTAATCTGTATTCCAACTGTTGGGGAAGTTAAGCATGCCATTAAAGCTGAATCTCTTGGAGCCGATGCATTAGTGATTCAAGGGTCTGAAGGTGGTGGGCACACAGGATCAACGCCCACCAGTTTGTTATTGAGTGAAGTTTTAAAATCAGTGAAATTACCAGTAGTTGCAGCTGGAGGTTTCAGAGATGGCTTTGGATTGGCTGCTGCAATTGCTTGGGGTGCTTCAGGTATTGCTATGGGAACACGGTTCATGATGACAAAAGAAAGTCCTGTCCCGGACGCAACCAAGGAGGCATATCTTGCATGCGATACCAGTCAAATTAGAGTCACAAAGAAATTTGATGGGTTGCCTCATCGACTAATTTTCAATGAATATATTTCAGCTCTAGACAAGGCAAGTTCTCCAAAAATCTTCATTCAAGCATTAATCTCTAGCTGGAAGTATAAGCAACTATCTAACGCTTCATTTAGAGATATTTTGAAGTCTTTTTTTGGGATGCTTAAAGGTGACGAATTAACTATTGCTCAAACCATGATGGCAGCTAATAGCCCCATAATAATTCAAAAGGCCATGGTTGAAGGAGTTCCAAGTAAAGGAGCGATGCCCAGTGGCCAAGTAGCTGGGTTAATAAAAGATTTACCAAGTTGTGTTGAATTAATAGAACAAATTAGAAGTGAATTTAATGAAGCATCGAGAAAATTTAAGGAGAATCTGCATGAGAGTTGACATTAATTTTAATAACCATGTTTCAGAGCTAATTTTAAATGCTCCTCCTGTAAATGCTCTAAACAGTTCTGAGTGGCATGAACTTGCTGATACTATTCAAGAGATATCAGCCAATAAAGAAGTGCATGCAGTCATAATCAGAGCCATTGGTAAAGGTTTCTGCGCTGGGGTAGATATTAAAGAATTACAACAAGATCCTGATAAGATTACTGATGTAAATGCTGGATGCTGGAGAGTTGCTGAAGCTATTCATCACTGTTCTGTTCCGGTAATCTCTGCCTGTCATGGGTTTGTATTAGGTGGCGGCATTTTGATTTCAGGGGCCTCGGATATAGTGCTTGCTACTGAGGATGCTTTTTTTGGACTTCCTGAAATAGATAGAGGTGCTCTGGGTGGAGGAGCTCATCTAAGCAGATTGTTCCCACTTCAAGCAGTTAGAAAAATGATGTTCACAGGAAAACCTATTTCAGCAGAAATGGCATTTAGCTATGGAGCGCTTGAATCCATTCATGCTAATCAAGAGGATTTAAATACTGCTGCACTTAATATAGCTAGGGATATTGCTTCAAAAAGCCCTATTGCTGTTCGTCTTGCAAAGCAGGCATTAAATGAAATTGAGCCTACTGATGTAAATGCGGAGTATAAAAAGGAACAGGGGTATACCTTAAAGCTCTATCAATCTTCAGATTCTCAAGAAGCAAGAGATGCTTTTGTTGAGAAAAGAGACGCAGATTTTAAAAATGAAGCTTAACTATACAAATGATCAAAATTCATTTCGACAAGAAGTAAGGTCTTGGTTAGAGCGCAATGTGCCCAAGAAACCATTGCTCTCTTTAGATACTAAAGAAGGGTTTGAACAGCATCGGCATTGGGAAAAAACTTTAAACAAAGGGAACTGGTCTATGGTTACATGGCCAAAAGAATATGGTGGCAGGGGATTAGATCTTATTGAGTGGTTAATTTTTGAAGAAGAATATTACCGAGCAAAAGCACCCATTAGAGTTAATCAAAACGGAGTATTTTTATTAGGCCCAACCCTTATGGAGTATGGTAATGAGGCTCAAAAGCAAAGATTTTTAAGTGCTATGGCAAGGGGAGAACATATTTGGGCTCAAGGCTGGTCTGAGCCAAATGCTGGGAGCGATATGGCAGCAATTAGAAGCACTGCTATCAAACAAGGTGATAAATTTATAATTAATGGCCAGAAAACTTGGTCTTCTAGAGCATCTTTTGCTGATTGGACGTTCGGTCTCTTTAGATCGGATCTAGAAACCTCTAGACATCATGGCCTCTCTTTTATATTGGTACCACTAGATGCTTCTGGAGTTAGTGTTAGACCTATTCCTCAACTTGATGGAGAGCCAGGGTTTGCAGAAATATTTTTTGATAATGTTGAAGTACCTACAGATAATTTGATTGGTAATGAGGGGCAAGGCTGGAATATCGCCATGGCAACAGCAGGCTTTGAAAGAGGTTTAATGTTAAGGTCACCAGCGCGGTTTCAAGAAACAGCAGCAAACTTAATTAAACTTGCTAGTAATTATGACAATTTAGCTCCTTCTATTAATGCTGCGCTTATTGATTGTTGGGTAAGAGCAGAAGCTTATGCCCTTAATATCTATCAAACTGCATCAAAAATACAAGCTGGTAAAAAGATAGGACCTGAATCAAGTTTAGGTAAAATTTTCTGGTCAAATTTAGATCTCGAGATGCATGCTGTAGCATTAAAAATTCTTGGAACTCAATCAGAATTGAAAAACGAGGAGGCTAAAAATATTTCTTCTTGGATTAAGGGTTTTATGTTCTCCTTGGCTGGCCCCATATATGCCGGCACAAATGAGATACAAAAGAATATTGTTGCTGAGAGATTGCTAGGATTACCAAGATAATGAATTTTACATTTGACAGTGAATTAGATTCTTTTGTTGCGACGGTTTCAGATTTTATAACTAAGGACTATTCACCTCAGCATATTAGAAATGCTTGGCAGCAAGAAAGCCCTTTCTCACAAGAAAAATGGCAATCTATGGTTGGATTGGGAATTACCCAAATGACCTTAGATGAAAGATTTAACGGAATGGGGCTATCTCTAGATGAGGCAGCTTTAGTTTATGAAGAGCTAGCATATGGTGGAGTAATTGAACCCATTATTGAGCATAGCATTTTAGTTAATAATCTTGCACATTATTTTCCTTACGATCTTCAACAACTAATTAGTTCAAAACTTATTGACAGTTTTATAGCAGTAGTTCATCCATTATCTCCGCTTGTAAATCATTTAACTCAAGCTGCTGGATTACTGAGCATCAATGAAAGCTCGATAATTTACACGGATGTTGCCAGCGTAAGTCACACAATATTGCCATCGAATGATCCTTCAAGGAAGTTGTCAAGAATTGACAATCTTGAGAGCTTTCAAACATTCCAAATTGATAAAAATCTTGAACAAAAAATCGTCTCCTCTGGCAAAGTGATGACGGCAATTATGATGCTTGGTTTATCCAGAAGATGTTTGGATATAACTTCAGAATATGTTAAAACAAGAGAACAGTTTGGCAAGCCCATTGGATCTTTTCAAGCTGTCAAACACATGTTAGCTGATGTTGCAGTTAAAATTGAATTTGCAAAAGCAGCCGTTTATAGAGCTGCTTACTCAATAAATGCTGACAATGCAAACCATGCATTGCACGCAAATATTGCTAAGTATTTGGCAGCGCAAGCTGGTGAAATTGCTACCAAAAATTCAATACAGGCTCATGGAGCAATGGGTTATACATGGGAAGTAGATCTACATATTTTTATGAGAAGAATATGGGCGATTACCTCGCAGTGGTCATCTGCTGGAGCACTTGAACTCGAAATTGATAGATTTTTGCAATCAAATTTAGAAGACCTGGGTTCAACCTTCACATTCAGAGAAAAGTAATATGAGAGAAGCATTTATAGTAGAAGCAAAAAGAACAGCCGTTGGTCGAAAAAAGGGAAGCTTATCTAATGTTCATCCCGCAGATTTAGGAGGTCATATTCTTAGCTCTCTTTTTGATAACCTTCAATTTGATCCAGCATTAGTTGATGATGTCATATTTGGATGCGTGGATACAGTTGGTCCTCAAGCAGGTGATATTGCCCGCACTTGTTGGCTGGCTGGTGGTCTTCCTTTACATGTTCCTGGAACAACTGTAGATAGACAATGCGGCTCTTCTCAGCAAGCAGTTCATTTTGCTGCACAAGCAGTGATGTCAGGAACAGCTGAAGCAGTAGTTGCTGGTGGAGTCCAGAACATGAATTTGGTCCCGATTTCATATGCCATGATAGCTGGAAAAGAACTTGGATTTGATGATCCCTTTAGAGGCTCAAAAGGATGGATGGAAAGATTTGGTAATGTGGAAGTCAGTCAATTTAATTCAGCTAATATGATTGCTCAAAAATGGGATATCACTAGGGAGGAGATGGAAAAATTTGCTTTAGGAAGTCATGAAAAAGCTCTTAAATCAATCAGCGAGGGTAAATTTAAGCATGAAATAGTAGCTTTTAATGATTTTAATACAGATGAAACTCCAAGGCAGGGAACTTCACTGCAGAAGATGGCTGAATTGGTTCCTTTAATTGAAGGTCATACCATTACTGCCGCCATGGCTTCTCAAAATGCAGATGCTGCTGCTGCTTTGCTAATTGTTTCTGAAAAAATATTAAAAGAACATAATTTGAAGCCTTTGGTTAAGATCAAGCATATTAGTGTTCTTGCTGATGATCCAATTTGGATGCTAACTGCTCCAATACCAGCTACAAAGACTGCTCTTAAGAAATCGGGACTTAATTCCTCTGATATTGATGTGGTAGAGATTAATGAAGCATTTGCATCAGTAGTTTTAGCTTGGAACAAAGAAATAGATATTGATCCAGCAAAAGTAAATATCCATGGCGGCGCAATAGCTCTTGGGCATCCTTTGGGAGCAACCGGTGCTAGACTTATGACTACAATGGTGCATACAATGAAAAGAGATAAATTAAAGTATGGCCTGCAAACTATGTGTGAGGGCGGAGGCCAAGCGAATGTTACTATTTTAGAAAACTGTGAATAAGCTCCAAACTCCCTCATACCCTCTCGGAAGAAATCTATTTAAAGGAAAAGGCATTGTACTAACTGCAGCAGCTGGAGCTGGTATAGGATTTGCAACAGCAAAGCGATTCTTAGAAGAAGGGGCTGATATTGTTATTTCTGATGTTCACGAGACCAGATTAAAAGCTGCTTGTGAATCATTGTCTGCTTTAAAACTTGGAACCGTAAATGCAATAACATGCGACGTTACAAATGATCAGAATATCAAGGAATTATTTGACTTTGCTAAACATAACTTAGAATCGGTCGATGCTGTCATTAATAATGCGGGATTAGGCGGTGAATGTAATCTAGTTGATATGTCAAATGATGAATGGCATAAGGTTATTGATATAACACTTAATGGCGCCATGAAAATAATGCGCGAGGCCATTCCGGTGCTTGAAGTGGCACAGGGATGTATTGTTAATAATGCATCAGTTTTGGGATGGCGTGCACAAGCAGGACAAGCGCATTATGCAGCTGCCAAAGCTGGAGTTATGGCTCTCACAAGATGCGTGGCATTAGAAACAGTAAAGAAAGGTATTAGAATAAATGCTGTTGCACCCAGCCTTGCTATCAATCCTCACTTAGCAAAAACAAGCTCAAATGAATTGATTGATAAATTAGCAAGCCAAGAGGCTTATGGCAGAGGAGCAGAGCCTTGGGAGGTAGCCAATGTCATCCTTTTTTTGGCTAGCGACTTAGCGAGCTATTTAACTGGTGAGGTCATTTCTGTATCTTCTCAGCGCGCATAGTGCATAAGATCATATTTATACTTTTTAAAAATATTACATCAGGGGATCTATATCCCTTAGATATAAATATAAAGCCAACGCTGGATCTGGCTAAGACACTATTTGCTCTCTCAGCATACAGGGCCAATGATATTTCTGATTTTATTGAACAAGGGAGACACCATCGCCAGACTAGAGAGGGTTCTCAGCCAGTTGCAGCTATAACGCTTTGGCTAACATCAATGGATGAAATTAAGATTGAGCAGATAAAAAGTGAAGCACAATATAGTTTTGATGATGTATGGTATTTTGAAGTTCAAGAAAAAATCGTGTTAAATAAACATGAAATGGATTGCAGTAGTTCATTTACTCAATACGCTTTGATTTCTAAGAGACCTGATATTTCAAAAGATTCTTTTTTTGAACATTGGCATGATCATCACACTGAGATTGCCATTAAAACTCAATCAACTTTTTCGTATATTCAAAATACTATAATAAAAAGCAGCTCTAAAAGCCTTGGCACGTATCTTGCAGTTGTTGAAGAAAGTTTTCCTATTCAAGCTTTATATGATCCTATGGTTTTTTATGCAGCCAGTTCTAAAGAGACGCTTAAAGATCACTTGGATCTCATGATGCACTCATGCCAAAAGTTTTTAAACTTTGAGGAAATAATTGTATTTCCGACTAGGCAGCTTAATTTGCTGTAATATTAGAAGAATAGGGGTGGCATATGGAAGATATTAAAGTTGCTCTTGTTACTGGTGCTGCCAGTGGCATGGGAAGAATTTCTGTACGAAGATTAACTGATGCGGGTATCAGAGTTGCTGCTCTGGATGTCAATGAAGCTGGACTCGAAGAAGTCAGGCAGTCATCTAACTTAGTTAAGACCTTTGCATGCAATATTGCTTCTAGCGAGGAAGTGATCAATGCAGTTGAGGAAGTTCAAGCAGAGCTAGGCCCGATTGATAGGCTTACTCACGCAGGTGCAATTATGCCCCTTAATCCCATATCTAAAATGAGTGCAGCTGACATTAACAACATGATGCGTATCAATTATGAAGGCACTGTCAATATGGTTAAAGCTGTTCTTCCCAGCATGGAAACCAGGAATTCCGGTCAGATTATTCTTTTTGGGTCTATAGCTGGCACTTGCCCAGAAAGGAATATGTCTGCATATTGTGCTAGCAAAGCAGCCGTGAATATGTTTGCAGAAATACTCTGGAAGGAGCTGGAATCAACAAATATTAAAGTACTATTAGTATGTCCTGCAATAACTAATACCCCTCTGATGAGGTTTGTCACAGATGAAAATGCTCCAAACACTTTAAAAAATAGTCTTGCTAAGGGGAAACTCAATGATCCAGAGAAAGTCGTAGATGCAATTGAGAAAGCTTTAACCAAAGAGGATCTTATTTGTTACCCAACCCCTGATGCGGTTTATGCCACGAGGATAAGAAGATTTTTTCCGAACTATTGGTGGAAGCTTATTTCAAAAAACTCATAGCATGGAATATTCAAGATTACTCCAAGAACCTGATAACTCAAATCTAGATAGTTTTCCTGGAGAATATGGAATTCCTTTTTTTGGAAAGATGATTCAAGTGGTCGATGACTCCGTAAAACTGTGCCAGGACCACTTCAATAGGTTTGGCCCTGTCTCAAAAATAGATTTGGTAAAAAATCAGAAAGTTTTGCTATGCCTTGGTCCAGAATTTAATGAAGCTGCTTTATTTGATAAAGACGAAAGTTTTAGCTCCGCAGCTGGATACCATAATTCACTGGGGACTCTTTATCCTGAGGGAATGCTTTTGAGGGATGGTAGTCTTCATAAAAAAACTAGAAGAGCATCTCAGCCATCATTCAAAACCGATGCACTTAAGTCGTATGTTGATTTGTTACTCCCTATTCAACAGCGAAGAATTGAAGAACTTCCAGTCAATAAAGAATTTCTATTTTACGATGCTATCCAGCAAACGCTGATGGATGTCGCTGCTCGAGTTTTTTTAGGCTTAGATGAAACAAGTAGAATGGCAAAAAAACTAAATCATATATTTACCACAATTAATAAAGGCCTCATCACCCCTTTACCATACAGATTTCCTTTTTCAACATATAGTAGAGCCTTAAAAGCCCGTGAAAGACTGAGAATATACATTCAAAACAATATCCCCAAGAGAAGAGGAAGGGATGATGTAGATATGTTTACTCGATACTGCAATGCAAAAGATGAAGATGGTTCTTTTCTTGATCCTATAGACATAGACGGACACATTGCTTTTTTAATGTTTGCAGCATTTGATACAACTACTAGTGCTCTTACAAATATCCTCTATTACTTGGGAACCCACACTGAATGGCAAGATAGAGTTCGTAATGAGATTAACCAAATTGGAAAAGAAGATTTGACCTATGAGGATGCTTCTTCTATGTTGCAGACAGAGTATGTTTTCAATGAAACCATGAGATTTTACCCTTCTGTGATGATTCTAAATAGAAGAACAACTAAGGATATTGAGATTGCTGGCTATGAAATTCCAAAGAATACTATACTGATGCTTAGTCCAGCATTTACCCACCGGATGACTGAATGGTGGTCTAATCCTGAGACTTTTGATCCTCTTAGATTTTCTCCAGAACGAGCAGAACATAAAAGACACGGTTTTAACTACATTCCATTTGGCGGTGGTGCGCATAAATGCATCGGCATGCATTTTGCCCAATTGAATGCAAAGTTGTATCTATTTAGGTTATTAAAAAAATATCGCGTTAAGTTAAGAGATAACTATAATCCTAAGTTTATGCACGTACATCTGCCAAGACCCAAAGATAAATTACCAATAGTACTAGAGGAAATCTAATGCTCGAGAAGAGTAATTTTTTAACGCTTCAATGCGGGTTTGAATTTCACTACCATCACATTGGCTCAGGTCCATGTATATTGTTTTTGCATGGCAGCGGAACAGGTGCTTCAGGAATGACAAATTTTAGAGGCAATTATCAAAGTTTTGTTGATCAAGGATTCTCAGTTTTGATACCAGACTTACCGGGTTATGGCTTTAGCTCTAAACCCGATGATGTTGTGTATTCCATGGATTTTTTTAATGAAAAATTAATCGGTCTTCTGGATGCATTGAACATTGATGATGTTTCAATAGTAGGCAACAGTTTGGGAGGAGCTTTAGCTTTAGGTATGGCAATTAATACCCCTGACAGGGTTAAAAAGCTCATTCTGATGGCTCCTGGCGGTTTAGAAGATCAATCTGAGTACAACAATATGCCCGGAATAAAAAAACTACTTGGTGATTTTTTGGGTGGTCCAATGAACTCTGAAAAAATAGAGGGATTATTAAAACTTTTTCCGTATGATCCAACAATTGTGACTCAAGAAATGATTGAAGATAGACTAGAAATTCTTCCGCTGATGAATCAACAGGTTTTAGCAACTATGCAGATTCCTAACTTAACCAAAAGGCTTCATGAGATACAGGCTCCAATATTAAGTATTTGGGGATTGGATGATCAATTTATTCCCATAAAGGGACTTGCAACTCTTCAAATGAATTGCCAAAACATAAGAACAATTTCTTTTAATAAGTGTGGCCATTGGGTAATGATTGAAAAAGCAAATGAATTTAATGCATATTGCGTGAATTTTTTGCAGAACTCATGAGTCCCTCTAATTCAGATATAAGTCATAGTCTTTTTTATGCTCTCATGCATAGAAAGACTCTTACTCCAATATCTTCAGAGATACATAATTTTACAATCGATGATGCATATGAGGTTTCAAAGCAATTTCTTTCTCTGCGTTTGAAAAATGGAGAAAAAATAATTGGTAAGAAAATTGGAGTTACATCAAAGGTTGTTCAAGAAATGTTAGGAGTTCATCAACCAGATTTTGGGTTTCTAACTGATGCGATGCAAGTTAAGAACCGATCCAAGGTTAAACTTGATACTTTAATACAACCTCGTGCTGAAGCTGAAATTGCTTTCATTCTCTCTAAAGATTTAAATGGACCAGGCATTACTAAAGAAGATGTAATAAATTCAACTCAAGCGATAGTCCCTTGTTTTGAAATTGTTGATTCAAGAATTAATAATTGGGAAATAAAAATTGAAGACACAGTCGCTGACAATGCTTCATGTGGAATTTTCTGTTTAAGTGATCAATCAGTAAATCCTGGTGATTTTGATTTGGCAACACTAGAAGCTAGAGTGTTTAAAAATGGTAATCAAATTTCTTCAGGGCTGGGGTCTGCTGTTCAAGGTCATCCTGCTGAAGCAGTAGCATGGTTAGCCAATACATTAGGCAATTACGGTATCTCATTAAATAAAAATGATATTATCCTTTCAGGGTCGCTTGTTCCATTGGAGCCAATTTCATCAGGCGATGAATTTAGAATGGAAATTATTGGTGTTGGTGGATGTGAACTAACGTTTATTTGATTAGAAAATGGTAAAAAGTGCAATTATTGGGTCTGGGAATATTGGTACAGACCTTATGTATAAAATTTTAAGAAACTCCAACATCTTAGAGTGTTCCGCAGTTATTGGTATAGACCCAGAATCTGAGGGTCTTGCGTTAGCAAAGGCTGAGGGTGTGCACATCGCCTCAAGTGGTTTAGAAGACTTTTCTAGTGTTGGCTTATTTGAGGAGATTGAAATATTTTTTGATGCAACTTCCGCTTATGCCCATGCGGAGCATCATAAAATTATTTCTGGGGCTGGCAAACAACTCATTGATCTTACTCCTGCTGCTATAGGTCCCTATTGTGTTCCTGTAGTAAATCTTGACGAGCATCTTACCCAAAATAATGTCAATTTAGTTACTTGCGGTGGGCAAGCAACAATTCCAATGGTTGCAGCTGTTAACCAGGTGTCGAAGGTTAATTATGCAGAAATTGTAGCATCCGTTTCTTCCAGAAGCGCAGGACCAGGAACGAGGGCTAATATCGATGAATTTACTAAAACGACTGCTTTGGGTTTAGAAAAAGTTGGAGGCGCTGCAAAAGCTAAAGCAATTATTGTGTTAAATCCCGCAGAACCTCCCTTATTAATGCGTAATACTGTTTTTACACTCTCTGAAGAAATGGACACTGATGTTATTGAAAAAAGCATTCACGCAATGGTGGCAAGAGTTCAAGAGTATGTTCCTGGATATAGGCTGAAACAGAAAGTTCAATTTGAGAGATTTGGCTCAAATAACCCTGTAAAGATACCAGGTTATGGAGAATTTAAAGGTATTAAATCATCTATTTTTTTGGAGGTTGAGGGGGAGGGTCACTACCTTCCCAAATATGCTGGAAACTTGGATATCATGACTTCAGCAGCCCTTGGCACAGCAGAAGCGCTTGCTAGAAAAAGATTTTAAAGATGAAGAAGATCTATATTCAAGATGTAACTTTACGAGATGGCATGCATGCTATCAGGCATCAATATGGCATTGATCATGTCCAATCAATAGCAAAAGCATTGGATTCAGCAGGCGTAGATGCTCTTGAGGTAGCGCATGGCGATGGCCTATCTGGGTCATCTTTCAATTATGGCTTTGGTGCGCACACCGACAAAGAATGGATACAGGCAGTAGCAGATGTTGTAAAAAATATTAAGTTAACAACTTTGATCTTGCCTGGAATAGCAGTCAAAGAAGATTTAGATTGGGCCTACAGTGTTGGGGTGAGATCGGTAAGGGTTGCCACGCATTGCACCGAAGCAGATGTTTCTAAGCAGCATATAGAATACGCTCGCAATTTAGGGATGGATACTATTGGCTTTTTAATGATGTCTCATATGAATAATCCAAAAAATCTAGCGCAACAGGCCAAACTAATGGAAAGCTATGGAGCCAATTGTGTTTATGTTGTTGATTCGGGTGGAGCTCTAAACATGTCTGATGTTGCTGATAGGTTTAAAGCTTTTAAAGATTGTCTTAATCCTGAAACTCAAACAGGCATTCATGCGCATCACAATCTATCTCTAGGTGTAGCGAATTCAATTGTTGCAGTTGAAAATGGTGCAGATAGAGTAGATGCCAGTCTTACCGGGATGGGAGCTGGAGCAGGCAATGCTCCTTTGGAAGTATTCATTGCTGCTGCAGACAGAATTGGTTGGAATCATGGCACTAATTTATTTGCCCTCATGGATGCTGCTGAGGAATTAGTGAGACCTCTGCAAGATAGACCTGTGAGAGTGGACAAAGAAACGCTTACATTGGGATATGCTGGAGTATATTCTTCTTTTCTGAGACACGCTGAATCTGCTGCTGAGACCTACGGTTTGGATACCAGAGAAATACTTGTCGAGTTAGGTGAAAGAAAAATGGTTGGCGGTCAAGAAGATATGATCGTAGATGTTGCTCTTGATTTACTGAAAAAGAAATCTTAAATCATGAATATTGGAATGACCTTACCAGTGATGGAGAAGGATCTTTCCAGAGATGAATTAATTGGTTGGATTAATGCTATTGATCAAGGACCTTGGTCGAGCATTGCAATGGGCGAAAGAGTTGTTTTTCATAATCCTGAGTTTATAACTTTGTTAGGGGGAGTGGCGTTGCTAACCAACAAAGTTGAAATCATTGCAACTATCTCTGTCGCTACAATGCATAATCCAGCTTTACTTGCCAAACAAATAGCTACACTTGATATTCTTTCTGGAGGGAGGTTCACACTGGGTGTAGGAGTAGGAGGAAGAGAAGAAGATTACAATGCAATTGGAGCTGACTGGTCTAAGAGACGATGGGGCAATCTAAGAGATAATGTTAATATCATGAAATCGATTTGGGCAGGTCAACATGAGCTCCAAATTGGACCAAAGCCAATTCAAGCAAATGGCCCTCAGATCCTTGCCGGTGCACTAGGACCCAAGGCGCTTGAGATCAGTTCTAGTTTTGCAGATGGTATAGCAGGCTTTTCGTTCAATGCAGATGCTAGTGAGATTGAAGAATCTTTTAATTTAACAAGAAAATTTTTTAGACCCAATCCAAGGCTAATGACCAGCTTTTGGTTCGCTTTAGAACCCGGAGGAAGAGTGCAATTAAAATCACATTTATTATCCTATTTAGGGTGGATGGGGAGTGATGTTGCAGAAATGTTATCTGATACCGCAGGTTTCTGTGGCTCAGTTTCCGAATTGAGAGAGCTGCTTAATAAAATTTCAAAACTCGGTGCTACAGATATTTTGTTAGTACCAACCAGCAAAAACATTGATCAACTTAAAGAGCTAGAAGAGAAAATTTTTTAATTAGATTTAACACTCTCTAATATCTTGCTAAAATTCTTAGAGGGGTAAATATGTCAGATCAATCAACTTTAGAATCTTTAGAGCTACCTGAGCAAAAAGATCCAAGCATGAGCGAATTATCAGATGGTTGGCATTATATTTTAGATTCAAATGAATTAGAGAAATCTAAAGCTGTTGAAGTACCAAATTTTGCTACTCAAATAGTTGTTTGGAGGGGATTAGACGGTCAAGTATATGCTTTGGATATGTATTGTAAGCATATGGGAGCATCTCTTGGGTGTGGCAAAGTTGATGAAAATGGTATTCGCTGTCCTTTTCATGCATGGAGGTGGGATGGATCAGGGAACTGTGATGATATTCCTTATGCTAAACGAATCCCAGATAAAGCCAAGACCAGAAGCTGGAACACTCATGAAAAAGATGGAAAGATTTATATTTGGTTTCATAGAACTCAGCAAGAACCAAATTTTGAAAGTATTTAATGAGGAGAAATTATGAGTCACTTACCAGATAGATTTCCAAGAGGTTGGTTTGTTTTAGGTCACCAAAGAGAATTTTTAGATAATCACACCAAATCAGTTTATGCCTTTGATAGAAAAATCAATGTTTCAAGAGATCAGAATGGAAACATTAGCGTTGATACAGGGGACTCATTTGTTTGGCCGGTGTTGGAACTCAATCAAATGGTAATGGTTTGGCACGATGTTGAGCATCAAAAACCAGATTTCATTCCTAAAAAGATTGACGCTTGTTATTCTGATGAGTGGTCTGATTACGCAATGGCTAGTTTCTTAGTAAAGAATAATTGTAGGGAACTTATTGATAATATGGCAGATAAGGGCCACTTTGGACCAGTTCATCAAGCTCCATTTGAGGGATTTTGGAATGAGGCTAAAGGGCATACTTACACTCAAGAAATGACAGCTAATAGTCCAATACTAGGTGGAGACTTATTTTCTCAGGCTACTTATGAAGGACCTGCTTACATGACAACATATATGAGTGCTATTCAGGATGGGAATACTGTTGAAAGTAGGTTGCTTGTTTCTCATCTTCCTTTAACCATGACATCTTTTCAGATAAATTTTGGTGTCATGGTCAAAAAAGTTCCTGGGATGAGTCAAGATGAAGAGAATGCTTATATCAAAGGTTATGTAGATGCAAATAATTTTGCTTTTGGTCAAGATGTTTCTATTTGGGAAAATAAAATTTATATCCCTGATCCTGTGGTATGCGATGGTGACGGTCCTTTGCACAAGCTCAGAAAATGGTATGGTCAGTTTCTTGTAAATAGATCTGATATTCCAAGCGGACTGGATATGGAAAAGCGAGAATTCTAACAAATTCCTTTGAAAACTAATCTTGATAATTTAGATATCCAAATAATTGATTTATTGGAAGAAGATGGTCGCGCTTCCGCTAAATCTATTGCATTAAAACTTGGAATTACTGAAGTTACAGCTAGCAAAAGGATTTCAAAAATAATCAAAGGAGATCACTGTAAGGTGGTTGCCATTGCAGATTTTGAAAAATGTGGGTTTAAATTTCTCTTACCCATGGGAATCAAAGTGCACGGCAAACAACTTGAGCAAGTAGCTGAAAAAATTTCTTCTTTAGATGCAGTTTATAGCGTCAGTGCTGTTAGTGGCATTCAAGACTTAGAAATTCTTTGCGCGACCAAGACTTTAGATGAGACAGTGCAGCTTTTGGATGTTATTTTGCCAAGCATTAAAGGTATAAAAAGTATAACCCCAGCCATATCATCTAAAGTTTATAAATTTCAAACAGATTGGGCGCCCCTTGGCAATGATTGACGACATCGATTCTAAAATTATTAAGTTACTAGGTAAAGATGCCAGGATGCCAAATAATCAGATTGCTAAAGCTATTAAAGTTTCGGAAGGAACCGTTAGAAATAGGATTGCAAAACTTTTAAATCAAAAAATTATTAATATTTCCCTTATTCGTAATGTAAATCAAATGAATAATCCTGGCATTGCTTTTATTGGGTTAGATGTTGAGGCTTCGCTTAAAGAGAAAATTGCCAAACAGCTTAGCAGGATGCCAGAGGTAAGATTTGTATCAACTTTGATGGGGCGGCATGATCTGATGGCTTTCGTTTTAGCAGAAAATGCAGCTGAACTTTCCCATATTTTGTATCAAAAAATTGCCTCTATTGAAGGAGTTCAATTCACTGAATCTAGCATTGGCCTTAAATATTTTAAGTATGACTATAAATGGGGGAGGCTCGTAGATGAATGAGGTTTTTAGATCAATTCCTGAACTTATTTCACATAGGGCGCTACATTCCCCAGATCAAATAGCTTTCAAACAAAATCAATATGAGATTGATTATCTTCACTTAGACCTTTTTTCAACGAATTTAGCTTGCTCCTTGGTTGAGCAAGGTCTTGAGCATCATGATTCCGTGGCAATATGGGCTCCCAATTCCATTGAATGGATTGTAGCAGCAGTTGCTATCCATAAAGCAGGAGGAAAGATAGTACCTATTAATACAAGAATGAAAGGACTTGAAGCTGAATATATTCTGAATGCATCTCATGCAAAATTTCTTTTTACAGTCGATAATTTTCTAGGACAAGATTTTGGCAAGATTGCTAAGAAACAGAATTTATCCTTCTTGCAAACTGTCATATACTTAAATAATAAGAATATCTTTATTAATAACAATCCTCATAGCTTGGACTGTCTTCCAGAAATAGATTCTCAAGATACAGCTGATATTATTTTTACTTCAGGCACTACAGGAAAGCCAAAAGGCGTCATGGTTTCTCATGAGCAGAACATTAAAGTATTTGATTATTGGTCAACACACATTGGTTTAAAAGATTCTGATAGATACCTCATCGTAAATCCTTTTTTTCATACTTTTGGCTACAAAGCAGGTTGGCTCGCTTGTCTCATTAGAGGATGCATAGGCTTTCCGTTGGATGTTTTTGACCCTGAGGCAGTGCTTTCACTTATCCACGAAGAATCGATCACAATGTTACCAGGGCCTCCAACACTTTATCAGTCGCTTATGCAATCAAAAAGCTTTTCAGAAAGCAACATATCCTCCTTAAGGCTCGGAGTAACTGGAGCTGCAACAATTCCAGTTCAATTAATTCATGATATGAGAGATGTTCTTGGATTCGAGACCGTAATTACAGCCTATGGTCTAACTGAATCTACAGGTGTTGTTTCAATGTGCACCACAGTTGATTCTGCTGAAACTATAGCAAATACATCAGGTAAAGCTATTGAAGGAGTTGAAATTAAATGCGTGAACGCTGATGGAATAGAGCTCCCACCTTTTGAAGCAGGTGAAATATTAGTGCGCGGCTTTAATGTGATGAAAGGTTATTTTGAAGACCTAAAAGCTACGCATGATGCAATTGACTCAGAAGGTTGGCTGCATACAGGAGATATAGGATTTCTGGATGAATCTGGTTATCTCAAAATAACTGATAGGGTAAAAGATATGTTTATTGTAGGTGGATTTAATACCTATCCTGCAGAAATTGAAAACATTATGTCTTCCAATGCTGCCATAGCTCAGGTAGCAGTAATTGGTGTTCCTGATGAAAGAATGGGAGAAGTTGCCAAAGCTTTTGTTATTTTAAAAAACCAAATGAATATAAGCGAAGAAGCCTTAATTGCTTGGTGTAAGGAAAATATGGCAAATTACAAAGTGCCAAGAACAATAAAATTTGTTGATAAGTTACCTACAAACGCAGCAGGTAAGATTATGAAATTTGAGCTAAAGGAATGAAAATCGTAATTTCACCAATTACTCAACATCTATTCAGTAAGCAGTTCAAGGAATTTGAATCACTTCACAACATTAGTTTGGAGAAATTAATTCTTGATCCACAAAACTCAAATGAACCTAATTGGCATGAAGCACAGATAAGCGATGCATTTTTTTTAACCTATGAATTTATGTTTGCAGTTCAGGCCAATCCAGCATTAATACCAAGCTTGCTAGAGGTATGCAAAAAGACAAAATTTGTCCAAACAGGTTTAGCTGGCATGGATTCAGATTTTGCACAAGAACTTCTTAAGATACCAAACTTAAAAGTAGCTAATGCTAGGGGTGTGCACGCTATTCCAATTGCAAACTTTGTCTTCGCACAAGCATTAAGATGGACCAAAAGGATCGATCAACACATTGTGCTCCAAAATAACAAAGATTGGTCAGCTTTGGGAGGAGATGGCGAGCTAACTGGCAAAACCATGCTTATCTGGGGGTGTGGAGGTATTGGAGAGGAGATTGCTAGGTTAGCAAAGGCATTCAGAATGAATGTTGTTGGGGTCAGGAGATCTGCTTTTAATCATCCGAATGTTGATCATCCAATTACTAATTCCGAAGTCATTGAATGGTTGCCATTTGCTGATTTTGTTGTCTTAGCATTGCCTGATTCAAGTGATACAAGAAATATAGTTAATAAGGAAACACTAGCAAGATTTGCAGCTAATTCTATGTTAATTAATGTAGGACGGGGGAGCGCTATTGATGAAAATGCGTTGGTTGATGCCTTAAATCATAATGTCATTGCTTCTGCGGCTTTGGATACGACTAAAGTTGAGCCACTGCCTGTGAATTCTCCATTATGGACTGCAAAGAACTGCTTCATAACTGCGCATGACTCAGCTCATTCTTTGCAGGCAGTCCCTCGCACTTTCTCGCTTTTTATTAAAAACCTACACAATTTACTTAAAGACAACCCAATAGAAAATATTTGTTAGTACTTATATTCTCTGCTAATCTGAATTCTTAGGGGGAAAAATGAATATGAATAGAATTATATGTGCTACTTTCGTTGCATGCTTTGTACTTAGTGTTCCAGCTTTTGCTCAAGAGTATACATGGAGATCCGAGTTCTTTTGGTGCAAACTAAATCCAGGTAAAACCGTCCAAGATGTTGTTACGGAGAATAAGAAATATGGTGAGTTTTCAAAATCCCAAGGTACACAATATATGCAGGCTGTTATGGTGCCTATGCATGCAGGAGACCAATCAGAATATGATTATATTATTTGGGGCAGCTGGCCAGATGGTGAAGCAATGTACAAAGAATGGGGTTCTTATGCTAATGATTATGAAGATTGGACTGGTAACCAAGATGAAGACTCATCTTCATCTAGTGCAGGACAATGTTTTCAGCAAGTTGCAATGTTCAATCATGCAGTAGCGCACAATAGAATTGCTTGGGAAGAGAGAGATCAAAGAACTCCAATTCAATTTGCTAATTGTAAGTTTACCAAGCAAGGGAACCTTCAAAAGTTAGTTAACCTATATGCAAAGGAACAAGAAGCCTTAGAAGAATTTGGCTTTAATGGTTGGGGTAGTCATGTATTTACCCCATATCTAGGTTTCAGAGAGGATTTTGATGCCGATTATGTAGCAATGAATCATTGGTATAGTTTTGATAACAGAGCGCATATGGCACAAAATTATCAAAGTTTTGTGGAAGCAAATCCAGATTTTGAAAAAGAGCGAGCAAAAATTTCATCATGCAGTGGCGGAAATAGCTATATTTTAGAATCGATCTTTAACAATTTTACTCAATAGGAGGAAGTTATGAAATTTGCATTAATGATGTTTATTCTTGCTGCATTAAATTTAAGCGCTGGACACCATGAAGGTCGGAATAGCGCAGAATGGGAAATAAAGACCTATAGTTCTGCTGCACCTGCATTCATAGGTGATCACGCAACAATAATTGGAGCCTCTGGCAAAGTCCTAAGAGAGGGAACTAATGGATGGAGGTGTGAGCCATTCATGCCTATGCCTGAGGGTGGTTTTAAGCATCCCCATGAATCCGCAGCAGCTTGTTCTGATAAAAATGCAGTAGCTTGGGCTAATGCCTATAAGTCTCAAGGTAAACCAGAGCTTGAGGCAGATGGCTGGATTTGGATGCTCCATGGTGATTTAGGTGTCGATAATTTTATACCCTATACGGACGGCCAAAAAGATTCTGGCCATAAACATTTTATTGAATCAGGGGCACATCTCATGCTTATGCCTAAAGATCCTGCTTCCTTGAAAGGCCAATCTACGGATTACACCACAGGGGGTCCGTATGTAATGTTTGAAGGAACGCCCTACGTTCATCTGATGATTCCTGTAGCTGGATATTATGATTATCAACCTGAATCAAAACCACATTCACACTAAGGATAGATTATGAAGTTTTTAAATTTTGCATTTTTATTGATATTTTTCTCATCAGTATCATTTGCTGATGAAAAAACAGTTATGGAAAACACTAAAAAAGTACTATCAAACATTGAGAGTTATTGGGAGGCAAGGAACTCAAAAGATTGGGATACTGTCATATCATTAAGCAGCTCACATGGCATGCTAAATTCCAACTCTGATGGTAGCTTTCACAAGCCTTTAGCAATACAAACTGCTGAAGACTGGGAAAAGCAAACACCTGGTGCGGCTGGAACTATAGCAGTTCATGCAGCAGAGGCACATCAAATTAATGATGGGGCAATTTTTGCTAGATACTATGCTGAAGGTGTAGTCCCAGATGGAAGTGGTGGATTTAAACCATACAGAACCAGAGTAACGAGCTTATGGGTTTTAGAGGGAAAAGAATGGGTGGCAAAGACTATGCATTTTTCCTCTGCAAACTATGGAGGCGTTCATCAGACAACTCAGGCTGATTTTGAAGATTAGATTCCAGTTTATCTGATTTAAAACCAGCTCATCTGAGCTGGTTTTTTTATGGTGCCCCCTGTAGGAATCGAACCTGCAACTAATCCTTAGGAGAGATTTGTTATATCCATTTAACTAAGAGGGCATTTTTCTATAATACTCAATTATGAGAAACTTTATAATCACTGGAACCAAAAATTGAAAATTACCATAGTTGGAGCAGGAATAAGTGGACTTTGTTGTGCAATCTTTTTAAAAGAAGCAGGATTTGATCCTGTTATTATAGAAAGAAACAGCGAACTAAGGTCTTTTGGGGCTGGTTTACAACTTGGTCCAAATGCAACAGCAATCCTAGATAGATATGGGTTTAAACCAACTTTAGCTGAGTTAGCTTCCTTTCCTGATTCAATTAATTTTCATGATTTAAGAATTGGTAAAAGGCTTTTAAAAATAAGCACCAACAATTATGAAAAAACTTATGGCTCTAAGTATTGTTATTTGATGAGAGAGGACCTTATTAAAATGTTATACAACAAGTGCCAGCAGCTTGGAGTTGATATCAAATTTAATTATGAACTTCAATCAATAGATCTTAATGAGAAAGGGTATTTATTGAAAACAAATCAAGGTAAATTAGAAACTCAAAAGTTAATTGGAGCTGATGGAGTTCATTCAATTGCTAGAAAGTCTTTAACCAATCAGCATATTCGATTTGTTAAAAAAGTAGCTTGGAGAGGTACCGCACCCTTAGACAGAGTTGATGATATTTTTTTTGCAGATGTTAATGTATGGTTAGGTCGCAAAATGCATGCCGTTTTTTATCAGATCCCAAAACAGAATTTATTAAATTTTATAATAGTCACATCACACACCAGTTCTGAAGCTTTTAAATCAACTTACTCTAATAGTTATGAGGTAGATCAACTGCTAGAGTCTTTTAATCTATATCCAAAGATTCAACAAGCATTAAAAGTATCACGCAATTTATATAAATGGAAAATTGAGACATTGCCGAATACTTATCAATTTTCATCCAAGGATTTTGCTCTCATAGGCGATGCAGCTCATCCAATTCTTCCTTTCATGGCACAAGGAGCATCTCTAGGAATAGAGGATGCGTATCTACTAGCTTTAAATTTAGGAAAAGGAGCCGAGGATTTTAGTAATTTTTATAAACAAAGACAGACTAAAGTAAAAAGAGTGTCATATTATTCAAAAACAAGCGGTCAAATATATCATTTACCATTTGTATTTCGATATCTAGCCCTTAAGCTAAATGCATTTATGCCATTTTTTCTTTCTAGAAGACTCGCTTACACTTTTAGAAATATTTTGGAAGATGAATAAGTGTTAATAAATTAGTTTAGATCTTATTTATTCTTTACAATACCGAGTTAATATTTAGAAATATTCACATGATTACAGTAACTTTACCAGACGGCAGTCAAAGACAGTTCGATAATCCTCTTTCAGGCATTGATTTTGCAAAATCTATTTCTAACTCTCTTGCAAAAGAAGTTGTCGCAATGGAGCTTGATGGCAAGATGGTCGATATAGCCTCTTTGATAAGCTCAGACTGCTTAGTAAGGTTAATCAAATTGTCAGATCCTGAGGGTCTAGAGCTCTTGAGACATGATTGTGCTCATGTGATGGCAGAAGCAGTACAAGATCTTTATCCCGGAACCCAGGTAACCATTGGTCCAGCAATAGAAAATGGATTTTATTATGATTTTTATCGTGAAGAACCCTTCACTATAAGTGATTTATCAGCAATAGAAAAAAGAATGCGTCAAATTATCAAAAGAAATCAGCCTTTTCAACGTGAGGAGTGGGAAAAGAACGATGCTATAAAATTTTTTAAAAGTATTGGCGAGGAATTTAAAGCTGAAATCATTCAAGATTTAGACGAGCCTATCGTTTCTCTATATAGGCAGGGCGAGTGGCTAGACCTTTGTAGGGGTCCACACCTTCCTTCAACTGGAAAAATTGGTGGAGCATTTAAGTTAATGAAGGTTGCGGGAGCTTACTGGCGAGGTAATTCTAATAATGAAATGTTAAGCAGGATTTATGGGACTGCATGGTGTACTCAAGAACAGCTTGATGCTCACTTAAATTTCTTGGAAGAAGCTGAAAAAAGAGATCATAGAAAATTAGCTAAGGTAATGGATTTGTTTCATTTCCAAGACGAGGCTCCTGGCATGGCATTTTGGCACCCTAAAGGTTGGAGTATTTATGTCACCCTCGAGAATTATTTGCGCAAAAAGCTCAAAAGAGCTGGTTATGATGAAATCAAAACGCCATTGGTAGTTGATAGAAAGCTTTGGGAAGCTTCAGGGCATTGGGAAAAATACAGAGAACATATGTTCATTGCAGAAATTGATGAACAACATGCAAATGACAAAAGAACTAATGCTTTGAAGCCTATGAACTGTCCATGCCATGTTCAGGTTTTTAATCAAGGAATTACATCTTATAAAGATTTGCCTGTAAGGTTATCTGAATTTGGCTCTTGTCACAGATATGAACCGTCTGGAACCATGCATGGATTGATGAGGGTAAGGGCTTTCACTCAAGATGATGCTCATATTTTTTGCACTGAGCAACAAATAGAAGATGAAACATCTCAATTTATCACTCTATTATCTTCCGTATACAAAGACCTTGGTTTTAACTCTTTTGATATCAAGCTATCAACAAGACCTGATATCAGAGTCGGAGCAGATGAGGTTTGGGATAGGTCTGAAAATGCTCTTGAGCAAGCAATTAAGAAATTAGAAATTAATTTCGAAGTTCAGCCTGGAGAAGGAGCATTTTACGGTCCAAAGCTTGATTTTGTTTTGCAAGATGCAATTGGTAGAGAGTGGCAATGCGGTACTTTTCAACTAGATTTTAATCTTCCAGAAAGGCTTAATGCTGAGTATGTGAATGAAAAAGGAGAAAAGGTAAGACCTGTAATGATGCATAGAGCTATTCTTGGATCTTTTGAGAGATTTATTGGAATACTGCTTGAAAACTACAGTGGTAAATTGCCTTTATGGTTAGCTCCTACCCAAATAGTTATTCTTTCCGTAACTGAAGAAGCTTCTGCTTATTGTCAGGAACTTAAGACACTTTTTGAATCAAATGGTTTGAGGGTAGCTCTAGATATTCGAAATGAAAAGATTGGGTATAAAATTAGGGAGCATTCAAACAAGAAAACTCAATTGATGGCTATCATAGGGATGGATGAAGTCAATCATAAATCTGTTTCAATTAGGAACCTCTTTACAAGTCAAACTGAAACCTACAATCAAACAGAGAGCATTTCCAATTTACTTGAGCTTTGTAGGAGCCCGAATTAATTTCTCCAGCCTTCTCTGTCAAAAAATCTAAGGTACGAAAGTTGGTCGTGCTGAGAATCGTTTACTACTTTTACAAAGTCACCCGATTCAACAAGAACAACGTCTCCAGGGGTGAGAGAGTAAGAATCTTTGTGAGCTATTCCGCTTGCAGGATCTATGCCATGACCATCTGTAGAATTGTTATATTCAATAACTTCCATTGTTCCAGAGCCACTGATCACAACGTAAGCAACATCTGAATTTATCAGTCGGTGTCCCACTGTTGATCTGCCAGGTTGAATAACGGTCTTGCTGGCAATAATTTTCTGAAGTAGGTCATTTGTCCAAACGGAGTAATCATCAGTTGATTTAAGTGGAGAGCCACCCACCCTAAAATTTACATATTTTCTAGCCATTAATGAATTCTAACTATTTATAATTACTTTACAAATTTTATTAAAATAATATGATTCTCTTAGCGCCAATTTTGTGGCTTTGCGGGCGTCTAAAATACAGCTAAAAATAGCCCAATCTAATTAGTAAATGCCAAAAAACTAACCCTATTTATAAGGAAAAAGTGTGACTAAAAATTACATAAACCCAGAAACAATTGGTTTACATGCAGGATGGCGAAAAGATCCTCATACAAATTCAGTTGCAGTTCCAATTCATCAAACAACAAGCTATCAATTTAACGATACTGATCACGCTGCAAATTTATTTAGTCTTTCAGAGTTAGGCAATATTTATTCAAGAATTATGAATCCTACCAATGCAGTTTTAGAAGAAAGAATTGCAGCTTTTGAGGGTGGTGTTGGAGCTCTGGCGGTTGCATCGGGTCAGGCTGCATCGGCATATGCAATTCAAAATTTATGCAAACAAGGTGACAACATTGTTGCATCATCACAGCTTTATGGTGGAACCTACAATCAGTTTAAAAATCCTTTTGCGGATATGGGAATAGAGGTAAGGTTTGTAGATCCTACAGATCCTCAAAATTTTAAAAGTGCTACTGATTCAAAAACTAGGGCGTATTACGGAGAAGTTTTGCCAAATCCAAGTTTTACAGTGCTGCCAATTGAAGAGATTGCAGATTTAGGCAAACCCTTGGGTATACCATTGATCGTTGATAATACTGCTGCACCTATCATCTGCAAGCCATTTGATCATGGCGCAGCTGTTCTCATTCATTCCACTACCAAATATATTGGAGGTCATGGGACATCAATAGGCGGAATTATTGTTGATAGCGGAAATTTCGATTGGGAAGCAATTCCTGAAAGGCAGCCAGCACTTAACACTCCAGATCCTTCTTATCATGGAGCAATATGGACTCAGGCAGTTAAACCTCTTGGTCCAATTGCATACATTTTAAAAGCAAGAACCACTCTACTGAGAGATATGGGTGCAGCAATGAGCCCTTTCAATGCTTTTCAATTTATTCAAGGCACAGAAACCCTAGCATTGAGAATGAGGGAACACAGTAAAAATGCAGCTCAAGTTGCAGAATATCTTCAAAAGCATTCAAAAGTAATTAGAGTATCGCATCCAAGCATTGCAACAGGGATCCACAAAGAGAGAGCTAACAAATATTTAACTAGCGGATATGGCGGTCTATTAGGATTTGAAATTGCTGGTGGATTGGAGGCTGGCAAGAAATTTATAAATTCATTAGAGATGTTTTATCACGTTGCCAATATTGGTGATTCTAGAAGCTTAGCTATTCATCCAGCCAGCACAACTCATTCTCAGCTCAGCGAAGAAGAGATGCTTTCCGCAGGAGTTAGCCAAGGCTTCATTAGGCTATCAATAGGTTTAGAGCACATAGACGATATAATTGCTGATCTAGAAAAAGCATTTAAGGCGGTTAATTAGCATAGACTTTCAAGCTTATAAACATAATCTAGTATTTATAGTCTTAGAAGAAGATCCTCATGCATCCAGGAAAAGAATTTATAAAACAATAGAGTCTACAGACTGCATTTACTTTAATCTATCAAAAGATAGTGAAGACTCTATTAGTTCTGTCTTGGCGGGTTTAGATGCAAAAGTTTTTGCTTTTATTCCATCAGGGAAGTTTTTGTCTAAGGCAAATCAAACAAGACTGTTAGAATATGCTGCAACAGATAAAGATTTTTGGGGATGGTTTAAATACAAAAAAGAGAATCATAGCAGTTTCAAACTTATCGCCAAAAGATATGATTTTGTAGAATCAGGAATGTTTCTAACAAGTAGAATTTATTATGCAATCGGTGGACTAGAGACGCTTAGTTATAAGAGTTTTAAGCAGCTGTATAGTAAATTAAATGCGAGGTTTGTTCCTCAGAAAACCAATATATCACTGATATACAAAAATAAATCAATCCAATGATTAGCGCACATAATTTGTCTTATAAGATCAATAAAAATACCTTATTCTCAGGGTTAAACTTTGATTGCAAATCTGGAAATATATTTCAGATTTTAGGTTCTAACGGATCTGGGAAAACAAGTCTTTTAAAGATTTTGTCTGGAATTACAAACCCTACAAAAGGCATGGTAACGTTAAAAGGATCTATAAGAAAATTATATCTGGGCCACAAAATACCTATCAAAGATTATTTAACTAGCGAACAAAACTATTACTTGCTTAATGGAAAAGATACCTTGAAGGATTATGATGCATACTGTGATCTTATTAATCTCAATGTTCCAAAATCAATGCTTTCAGCCAATCTATCTTTCGGGCAGAAAAAAAAATTAATTCTCTCAAAAATCTTTAATCAATCGTATGACATTCTTTTTTTAGATGAGCCCTTCGTTGGGCTGGATGCTGAAACAGTTATGATAATCAAAAAGCAGATTCTTGAAATGAAAAAGAAGGGAGCTGGGATCTTTTTAACATCCCATCAAGAAACACTTGAAGGCGATGTTCTTATTGATTTAGATAAAGGTGAGATCTCATGATCACTGAATTATTTAAGCTCTTTCAAAGGACAAGAGATTGGCTTGGACCAATTCTTATTTTTACTATGATCATGATTGCTTTTCCATTAAGTTTAAATATCTACTCCGCCGATCTTATTTCTTCCTTTGAGTCTGTTTTGGTAATTTCGCTTTTAATGATCGCATTCATTTCTTGTGATGGAATTTTTAATGAAGACTTTTTAGACGGTAGTTTTGAGATGCTCATTAGTGAGGGAGGGTCTCTTTTTCAAGCAGTTTTTGAGAAGTTATGTGCTTCCTTTGTATTGATTTCATTTCCCATAGCACTGGCAGGATTACTTTTTTCCATTGCAAATGGAGCAATTAACCAAAATTATATGATTGCTTTACTTGGAATTTTCTTTGTAAATATAATCCTAAATTCTATTTTTGCATTTGGTAGCGCCATCAGTTTAAACAAAGGCGCTATTTTAGGGGTTATAAGCGTTTTACCTTTTTCAATGCCAGCCATTATTTTATTTGGACGTTTTTTAGATAGCATTTCATCTAATATATCATCTATAAATTTATTACAACTTCTGGGAGGGACCTCCATAATTACTTTCTTAATTTTCTCTTGGCTCTGCTCAAGGATAATTAAATTACATATTGAATAAATGAAAAATCTCTTGCTTCCATTGATCTCTGTAAAGGAGTACCTAAATCTTAATAAGATGATTTATCCATATGTTTTATTTCTTGGGATATTTTTTATGTTATTGGGATGGATTGTTGGGTTACTTTTTGCCCCCATTGATGCTGTGCAAGGACACTCCTATAGGATTATTTACCTTCATGTTCCTATGGCTATTTATTCTCAATTAATATACTGGTTTATGGCAATTTGGTCATTTTGTTTCCTAATTTGGAAAATTAAAATTGCTCCCTCAATGATTTTATCAGCAGCATACATCGGCTGCATGGTCACTTTTCTTGCATTGTTATCAGGCTCAGTCTGGGGTATACCAACTTGGGGCACTTGGTGGCAATGGGATGCAAGAATTACCTCCACTTTTATCCTCTTTATTATGTATCTTGCATTATTGACTGTTAATAATTCCTTTCAAAATACTAATACAGCTGATCAAATTACTGCATGGATTGCTTTAGTCGGTGTCATTAATATTCCAATTATAAAAAAGTCAGTAGATTGGTGGTCCACATTACACCAACCCGCTTCTATTTCTTTAACGACTGAATCATCCATTGATTTAAGCATGTTGATACCTCTTTTGATATCTGTTATCGGGGTTGGAATATTTCTCTTTTCTCTTGGATTAAAGGTTTCTAGATGGGTAATTTATAGAAGAGAGTCAGACTAGATGGAAAAAATTATATTGCAATTTCATACTCTCGAGGAAGCATTGTTAATGGGTGATCATGGTATATATGTTTGGAGTACCTACATCATAACCGGGTTGGTTTTTTCAATCTTTTCAATTACTTTTAGTTGGAAGCTCAGAAATTTAAAAGAAGATGAATAAATCTAGAACGAGAAAGGGTCTCAAAATTTTCGGAATACTTAGCTTAGCTGGGCTAGGCGCAACTCTTATTTTATTTTCGCTAAATAATAAATTAGATTACTTTTACTCACCCAAAGACCTCGTGGGCAATGTTACTCCTAAAGGAAACTTTAAGTTAGGTGGCATGGTGCAAACAGGCTCTATCGAGATCATTGGCACAGAAACATCTTTTATATTAACTGACTTTGAATCTTCGGTAAAAGTTAGGTTTACGGGAGTCACTCCTGATTTATTTAAGGAAAACTCTGGGGCAGTGGTTTATGGCTATTTAGAATCGGATGAATTTTTTGCTTTAGAGCTTTATGCCAAGCATGATGAAAACTATATGCCGCCAAAATCCACTAAGACATGATTGCTGAACTAGCTAATTTTTTATTAATTGCCTCATTGAGTACCTTTTTTGGTTCCTTCTTGCTTGGTATTTATGCAAGAAAAGTAGAATCATCTAGAATTATTTTAAGGTCCTTATTTTCTAATGCAAATTTGCTATTGCTATTATCTTTTGGCTTATTTGTTTACTTGGCTGCAGTCGATGATTTCTCTGTGAGCTATATAGCTTCTCATTCTAATTCTTCACTACCACTATTTTATAAAATTAGCTCCATTTGGAGTGCTCATGAAGGATCTATGTTTCTTTGGATAACTTTGCTAGCAAGTTGGAGCTTGCTATTTATAAGAAGGCAGGATTTTGCAGAGATATTCTCTATTGATATGACCACAATACTAAGCTTGATTTTATTATTATTTACAGCTTTTCTAATTTTTACTTCAAACCCTCTTGAGAGAATATTACCACTTTCTCCTATAGATGGTGCCGATATTAACCCCATACTCCAAGATCCAGGATTAGCCATACATCCCCCCATGTTATATATGGGGTATGTTGGTTTTGTTATCCCTTTCATTGCTGCCTTGGCTAACTTAACCACAGAATCAAATCATTTGTGGGAGAAATCAGTTAAAAGTTGGACCTTGGCTGCATGGGCATTTTTAACTGCTGGAATTGGTCTTGGAAGCGCTTGGGCATATTATGAATTAGGCTGGGGAGGTTATTGGTTTTGGGACCCAGTTGAAAACATTGCTCTTCTTCCATGGCTTTGTGGTACTGCTTTAGTTCATGCGATGGCAGTATCTTCGAAGACTTCAAATTTTAAAACATGGGTTAATTTTTTAGCAATTCTAGTATTTATTCTTAGTTTATTTGGTGCATTTATAGTTCGATCAGGGATCATTGATAGCGTCCACACTTTCGCAAATGATCCAACTCGGGGGCTTTATCTTCTTGGCCTTATTTCAATTATTTCCATTTTCTCATTCACCTTATTTGCAGTTCGTGGGGCGGAGTTTCAAAAAAAGATAATTATTCTTGGAAGCAAAGAATCTTTTATTTCCTTTAACAACATACTTCTCATGACAGCTATTTTTTCAGTATTTTTAGGAGTGTTGTATCCTCTCATTTATGAGGCTACTAATGGCTCTAAAATAAGCGTCGGACCACCTTTTTATAATAGTATCTTTGCTCCAATGGTATTGATTGCTGGATTATTTATTGGATCCTCATTAAATGCTCAATGGCAAAGATCAATGCGACTTTCAAGCTTTTTACAACCACTATTAGGCGTAATGGTTGTTTTATTGCTAGCAGGCATACTTCATTACTTCTTAAATATATCATTTTCTATATTAGAGTTAATGTCATTTATTGCAGGAACTTTCATTTTAATTTCATATATTCTCAAACATCTGATGACTGAATTTGGAAAAAGAATAATCAATACTGGAAGCCTAATTGCGCACATTGGTTTTGGCGTATTGTTGATAGGAATCGCTCTAAACTCTAATCTTAGCTTTCAAGAAACTGTTGCTTTAGTTCCTAACAACCCAAAAATAACTAATAAAAATATCATTGTGTTAAATGAAATTAGCGAAGCGGATGGTCCAAATTTTTCAAGCATCATTGCAGAAGTTGAAATTAATCCTGGACCTAATGCCGTTTTACTTCGACCAGAAAAGCGCAAGTACGTTACAAGAGGGCAAGTAACCTCAGAAACCGATATTCACTCCAGTTTGATTAAGGATGTGTACGTCAATTTAGGCGAGCTTAACGATCAAAATCAATGGGTGATAAGGCTTCAATCCAATTACTTTATTTCTTTTATTTGGGTTGGAATTGTCTTGATGCTTACAGGAATTTTGTTATTTCTAAGGAGAGTTATTAGTGCAACTAAGTAAAATCTTAGCAATCACTCTTTTAGGAGTATTTTTTATCTTTCTGGGGAAATTAATTTTAGATGACAAAACTCCTAGTTCTAATATAACTGGAAAACCCTTTCCTCAATTTCAGCAACTAACGCTGGATGGCAACTCAATCTCGCATGAATATTTCATCGGCAAAAAAGCAATAGTCAATGTCTGGGCTAGTTGGTGCATTACCTGCCTTGTAGAACATCCTTTTTTAAGTGAGCGTGCTAGTGAGATTTCTATTATTGGTATTAATTACAAAGATGATAAATCAGATGCAGTCAACTGGCTTAATAAAAACGGAAACTTTTTTTCAACAAACATCCATGATCCTATTGGTAATCTTGCAATTGATTTAGGCGTAACGGGAGCTCCTGAAAGTTTTTTAGTTATTGATGGAAAAATAGTGTCACATGTGATTGGTGAGTTGAACCAAAAAAAATGGGAGGAGAACTTTGCACCCTATCTCTAGGTCTTTTATATATTTCTCAATATTTTTATCGTTTGCTATTTTCTCTCAATCTCAAGAATTTATATTTCCTAATCAAGAGCAAGAGGATAGGTTCTATTTGCTTACAAATGAAATTAGGTGTCCAAAATGCACAAGTGGAAGCATTGCTAGCTCAAACGCACCCATTGCGGAAGACCTTAAGAGAAAGGTTTATGAGCAAATAATAGATGGTAAAACAGATTTAGAGATTAAAAACTTTATAACCGATAGGTACGGTGAGTTTGCAGACTATCGCCCATCTTTTGAGTCATGGAATATTTTATTATGGATTGGACCAGGAATTTTCATGTTAATTTTTGGGTTTTTATTTTTTAGGGAACAAAAGTGATATTGAATTTCCTAATTTTTTTTAGCCTCTTAGTTGCCTTATCACCGTTAATTTTTCATATAGTAAGTAGGGATAAGGTATCAAAAACTGTCCACTTCTTAATAATAATTCTAGTATCTGTAATAATATTTATTCTCTATTTTGCAAAAGGTTCTAAATTTAGCTCTTTTGAAACTTTTAGTGATCTTGCAAGGATTAATAGTGCCATCGAACAAGATATTTCATTATCTTCAATTGATCTTGCTGCTGTAACTAAAGATTTGGGCATTAATGAAAAAGCTATTTTTTTGAATAATCTTTTTGAGGATTCTTTAGAAAGAGAATCTTTAGAATCCGCAGCAAGTCTTTTAGCATTTACAAACGCTGCACTTTATAACGGAGATTTTCAATCTATCTTATTGGTGATGTATGCAAATTTAAGAGATAAGCAATACCCAGAATTACTTAACAGGCAAATCAAGATACAGATTGATAAAGAAACGTGCAGTATCTCAAAGCTATTTGGGGCTGCTTTTCTTGCAAACGGACCTAAGATTCCTATTTCAGAGAATGTCTCATTTATCAATGAGCTGATATTAAAACAAGACCAATTTATTGTTAGAGGTTTTGATATGGTATCTGCTATTTTAAATAATGAAATCATAGGCATCAGTCTCGAGAAAAGCTGTGATAATGAAATTTTTATATCTTCTCTTGAAGTTTCTGGAGCAAGTCTCTTAAGTGAGGATCTAACTCTTTACATAGAAAAGAATGCATGGTTAAAAAAGGAACAATAGTTTAAAATAATTCTTAAAAAACCATGCAACTTAAGCATATAAAACTATCTGGTTTTAAAAGCTTCGTGGATCCCACGAGGATTTCTTTCCCTTCAAATATGGTGGCGGTTGTTGGACCCAATGGTTGCGGAAAATCTAACGTAATTGATGCAGTAAGATGGGTGTTAGGAGAGCTTTCTGCTAAAAATCTGCGTGGAGATTCCATGACAGATGTTATTTTTAATGGAACTGATACCCGAAAGCCTTCTGGTCAATGTAACGTTGAGCTTCTTTTTGATAATTCTCTTGGAAAACTAGGTGGAGAGTACGCAAAATTTAATGAGATTTCAATAAAACGTTCCATGACAAGAGACGGCCAATCAAAATATTCAATTAACAATACAAATTGTAGAAGAAAGGACATTCAAGATATTTTTCTAGGCACTGGGCTTGGCCCGAGAAGTTACGCCATAATTGAGCAGGGAATGGTTAGCAAAATTGTTGGAGCAAAACCAGAGGAGCTTAGAGTTTACATTGAAGAAGCTGCAGGGACTTCAAAGTACAAAGAGCGTAGAAAAGAAACTGAGCAAAAAATAAAAAGCACTAAGGAAAATTTGTCCAGAGTAAATGATATACGGGATGAAATTAGAAGATTGATTTCTAGATTAGAAAAACAAGCAAAACAAGCTCAAAGATATCAAGAGTTAGCAAAAGAGGAGAAACAATTTAAACTCGATTTAGCCATCATAAGTATGCTTGAGGCTAAATCTAAAAAAGATTCTATCCAAGCCACCATTGAATCTATGGAACGGGACATAGCAACTAAAGATTCTGAAGCAAGCACCATTCAAGCTAAGATTGGTCAAATTAAAATAGAGCATAAAGAGACACTCGATGCTTTTGATAAAGCTCAAAAAGAGTTTTATACCCATCAGGCAGAGATTGCTCGTTATGAGTCTAGGCTAGAAAATCTTAATAGATCTCAGCTTTCTCTAAAAGAAGAATCATCTCATCTTGCTCATAGAGAAGAAGAGATCAATCAAAAAGTTGTAGATTTTGAAAACCTATCTCCAAGAGAAAAAGCCATTCATCTTCTAGATAAAATCATTAATGGAATAGACAGTCAAAATATTAAAAATATTGCTCTCCAACTTAGAGAGCTTTTAATTGAAATACTCAATATTGCTGAATCTCAAACTGAAACATTAATAAGAGAGGTAGCAGAGCGCAAAGCTAAGAACAAAAATAAGTTGTCCGAAATCGCTGGTCAAATTGAGGAATCATCTGAAAAATTGTCATCTTTGGCAATCTTGCGAAGCAATTCTGAAAATAAGTTAAATCAACTCAGAATAGAGCAATCAAATGTAGATGATCAAATAAGAACTCTTGAATCATCTAGAGGTAATATTCTGCTGGATATTCGTTCAATTGAAGAAAAGTTAACTCATCAAAAACTTGAACGAAGAACGCTTGAAGTTAACTTAGAAAATGCTAACCAGCTTTTAACAAAGAGTAAGATCGATTTTCACTCAATTCAACAACATCAATATGCTGATGTGGATGTTAAGTTATTGTCAGATAAGCTTGAAGCCATTCAGAGTGAAATTATTTCAATGGGAGCTATTAATTTGGCGGCACCAGAAGAGATAGAAACAGAATTAGATCGATTGGAGGTGCTTAATGAACAAACCAATGATTTGGAAGAAGCTCTCGAAAAACTTCAAATTGCAATTAAAAAAATTGATGCAGAGTCTAGAATTAAATTTGAAAATAGTTTTAATGAAGTCAATAAAAAACTAAAAGAACTTTTTCCTATCCTTTTTGGTGGAGGCAAAGCAGAACTTGTGTTGGTGGATTCAAATCCACTAGACTCGGGTATAGCTTTTATGGCAACGCCACCGGGTAAGAAAAATTCAACCATCGCTCAACTATCTGGAGGTGAAAAAGCCTTAACAGCATTGTCTTTAGTCTTTTCCCTATTTGAGCTTAACCCAGCGCCATTTTGTATGCTCGATGAGGTTGATGCACCTTTAGACGATCTTAATACATTTAGATTTGTAGAAATGGTTGAAAAAATGTCCCCAAGGGTACAGTTTATTTTTATCACTCACAATAAAATCTCTATGGAGAAAAGTGATCATTTAATGGGTGTTACAATGCAAGAGGCGGGTGTTTCGAGACTGGTATCAGTAAATGTAAAAGAGGCATTGGAGATGGCTGAGTCTTAGGATGCAAGGGCTTTCCAATATTCAAATATATCTAATAGCCTTTGCTATAGGATTCTTTCTTCTAGTTTTAGGATTTTTTTTGAGAAAGACTTTGCTAAAGGACTCGGAAATAAAATCTAATGCAGGCACAAGGATTAACCTTCAAAGTGCAACTCAAGGATCATTGCTTGCAGAAGAGGGCAAGGTTACTCCTATCTCTCAAGAACTTATTATATTTACCATCTCTTCATCTGAAGGCTCTCCATTTCATCCTGAGCAGTTGATCACGCTTCTAAAAAATTTAGGAGGTAAATTTGTTGAAGGATTTTTTTTATTTTCAGATGAAAGTGGCAAGGAATTATTTAGGGTAGCGAATGCAAAAAAACCTGGAATTTTAGACATCAACACGCATACCAATCTGATAGTTTGCGCCACTGACTTAAATAGGGCAATCAATCCCGTCTTATCTTTTGATGCATTAACTGATATTGCTAATACACTGACATTAAAATTGGATGGAGTGTTGTGCGATAGTTCAAGGTCTCCAATTTCAAAACAAATGATGATCCATTTGAGATCAAAAGCCCAGAGTTTATCCATCGATCGTAAGCTTTCAAATAGTTTGTAGCCGATGGATAAAATATCCTTTCGTTATCTAGAGCTTATTGAGACCATTACACTATATAACAAGAAATACTACGTAGACGATGACCCTATTGCCTCTGATGCTGAATACGATTCCTTGTTTAGAGAGCTACTTCAAATTGAGCATCAATACCCCAACTTGTTATTAGATTATTCTCCTTCGCAACGTGTTGGCTTTAAGCCTCTCACGGAGTTCCAAACCATATCGCATGTTAAGCCCATGCTTTCTTTAAGCAATATTTTCAATACAGAAGATTTAGCTGACTTCCATGAAAAACAACTCAAGGTTCTAGATTCTAATGAGATCGAGTATTTTTGTGAACCAAAAATAGATGGTATTGCCGTTTCTCTTTATTACAAGGACGGTTTACTCAAACAAGCCCTAACAAGAGGCGATGGTATAACTGGAGAGAATATTACTCAAAATATTAAGACTATAAATTGCATACCATTAAAACTATCAGGCTCAAATTTTCCTGATGAGTTTGATATTAGAGGAGAGGTTTTTATTGATCTTTTAGACTTTAAAAAGCTCAATCATGATGCTCAAAGGGTAGGAGGAAAGGTATTTGCAAATCCTAGAAATGCTGCAGCAGGAAGCTTGAGACAATTAGATAGCAGCATAACTGCATCTAGACCTCTGAAGTTTTTTGCACATGGTCTTGGTCATTCATCCAAAAGTTTTCCATCATCTCTAGAGAAAGTATTTGAATTAATTCAACAAGCTGGTATCCCAGTGAACCCTTTAAATAAACTTTGTAACTCAATCTATGATTGTGAAGACTATTATAAAGATATTCTCTCAAAACGAGATAAGCTTAATTACGAAATTGATGGCGTTGTAATTAAATTAAATTCTCTTAGACATCAGGAGACTCTTGGAGAAATCTCTCGATCTCCAAGATGGGCCACAGCATACAAATTCCCCTCCGAGGAAGCCAGGACAACGCTTGAAGCAATTGAATTTCAGGTTGGCCGCACTGGGACTCTAACTCCAGTTGCTAGATTGAAACCAGTCAGTATAGGCGGAGTTACAGTTTCTAATTCAACTTTACATAATTTTGACGAAATCAAAAGACTTGATCCTCGAATTGGCGATGATGTTTTAGTAAAAAGAGCCGGTGATGTTATTCCAAAAGTAGTCAAAGTCTTTCCAGCAAAGAAAAGGCAGCCTGAAGTTGTCCCCCCGAAGATTTGCCCTTGTAAGCTTAAGATGCCAGTTAAGCAAACCCATTCAACTGCATGGGAAATTCATAACAAAAAACTTAAGAAGAAGATTAAGACTTTATATTCGAAATATGAGGCTGAAGAATATTTCCATCACCACAATGGAGATGATTTAGTGGTTGTAAATAAAACTGAAGCTCTTTCAAGTTTTAAGTGCACAGGTGGAATGCATTGCCCGGAGAGATTGAAAGGAAAACTTATTCATTTTGTTTCCAGGCGAGCTTTAGATATTGAGGGCTTAGGCAATGAAATCATCAAACTTTTTGTTGAAAAGAGATTAGTAGAGGGTTTTGCAGATATTTTTTTACTAGATCTTCATGAAGAAACCATTAAAACTTTCGATGGTTTTGGGCATAAGTCTTTTCAAAACTTAATGACTGCTATTAATAATTCTAAAAATATTTCTTTTGAAAGACTTTTGTATGGTTTAGGAATTGATGAAGTTGGAGAAGCCACTGCTAAAGCATTAGCTAAAAAATTTAATAATGCAGATGAGCTTTTAAGGGCTTCATACAATGAATTGACAAGAATAGATGATATTGGACCAAAAGTAGCATCAAATATCATGGATTATTTTGAGCACGATGATCAACGAAAAGAATTTATTAAACTTATAGGTCTATTAAATATCACCTTTCCTAATTTTGTGAAGGATGCTTCCCTAGATGGCAAAACTTTTGTAATTACTGGGTCATTTAAAAACTATGGGAGAACTGAATTACAAAATATTCTTGAGCAAAAAGGTGCCAAAGTTTCAGCAAGCGTTTCCAAAAAAACAACTGCTGTTTTAGCCGGTATAAAAGCAGGATCAAAACTCTCAAAAGCAGAAGCCTTGGGAATAACCGTATATAATGAAGATGACATAGCTTCACTCATAAATGATGCATAGCCGGTATTTTTTTGTTATTACCATCTTAATAATTACGGGATGCAAGGCAGCGCCTCCTAATTCCCCTGAAAATATTTGCGATATTTTTACTGAAAAAAAAAGTTGGTATAAAGCTGCAATTCAAACGGAGAAAAGATGGAAGTTACCTCCATACGTACTAATGGCTTTTGTCTATCAAGAATCGAGCTTTCAGCAGGATGCCAAGCCTGAGCGTCAAAAGTTATTGGGATTTATACCATGGTTTAGGCCATCATCTGCAAAAGGATATTCTCAAGCTCTTACTAAAACCTGGGAAGACTATAAAGAAGAAACAGGTAATTCAAGGGCTAAGAGAAGTAATTTTGCTGATTCAGCAGATTTTGTTGGTTGGTATGCAAGCAAAGGCTATTATCAAGGCTTTGAAAGAACCGATGCCAGAAATCTTTACCTAGCCTATCACGAGGGTTACGCTGGTTTCAAAAAAAAGACCTATAGGAAAAAGCAATGGCTCATCAAAGTTGCAGATCGTGTTCATGCACGCTCAGAAAAATATCAAAAACAGTATTGGGGTTGTGCTAAGGACCTGCAAAAGAAACGATTTTGGATTTTTTAGAATTGTTTGATACTCAATCCTAGATTCTCCATTTCAGATAAATATCTTTCACTCCCAATAGCCGACAAGGAATATTCTCCTTCAAACATTTCTAAACCTACTTCGATCACGTCCTTCAGTTTGGCATTAATGATGTTCTTCCTAAAAGCATTTTTAGATCTCGCAGATCTTTGAGTATAGTTTTCTGAAAAATTAGATTTTGCCTCTCCAAGGGGAGTTAGAGGCTTATCAATACTAGATACAACATTCAACACCGCTTCATCCAAATGCCTTTTTTTAGCATGATTTTTTAACCATTGCTTTGAGTTATGGAAAGTTTCAATGGTTTTAGTACAGCATGGATCTCTATAAGAAAAGAACTTAAAGGTTTCTGAATTTGCATCATGTTGAGCTCCGGCTCCATAAGCCCCACCTTTTTCTCTAATTTCTGTATGCAGAAATCCATTTCTTAATATTGCGGCAATTAATGACAAATAAGGAGCATTTGTGTGATCTATTGGGACTCCTTTGAAGGCGAGTGAATTAAAGCAGACTTGAGAATTGATAACCCAACCCATTTGTTTATTGGTAATAATTCCTCCCTTTTGATTAAATTTTATTAAATTTGAGATACTTTCTTTTTTCAATGAATTAAAGGACTCAATATTTGAACCAGCTCTAAAAATATCCTGAGGTTGAGAGGATATTTTGTTAGAGAGCAATTTAATCTTTTTCAGGGTCTTCACAAAACCATTCTGACTTGCATAAAGGTCCTTAAAATCTTTTAAAGAAGAAATTCCATGCAACTTTTCTTGCGACCATGCGTAAGAATTCAAAGAGGCAGAGGCTGCACTCATAGCCATTATATGGCCGCTTTGATTAAGATATTCTTCTTCTCTAAGAAGATAAAGCTGTAGGAGATTTTTTATTCTCTCCTGATCAGTAAATTTAGCATTTTTAATTGTGCTATAGATTAGATCAATAGTTTCACGTGTATTTTCATGAAGCATTTTTGTTGAGACAGATAGCGCAAGATTAAACGGATTTTTAACAATTTTATTTTTAAGCATGACAGCGGAAGCATCTAAGCCAGAGCATACCCTTGCTTGATAGGCCTGAGCTTGCTCGGCACTTTTTTTGCCATAACCAACATGTGTTATCAGATAGGCAAGCGGATTAACAAGAGGCAAATCTGCTGGAGATAATTTATTAAAACCAAAATAGTAATTTAGATAATTTAAATTGTTGGAAGCAATTTTATAAACCCCTATTCCATTTACTGACTTTTTAGTTATTTTTTTATTTAGTTTGGACGGCAAGTCCTTTTTAGTAACTTTTGGTAATGATTCAGGATCTGAGAATTCAGATTGCCTTTTTTCTAACTGCTGTGATAGATGACGAATTTTATTTAATTCTTGAGTAGATACTGTTTTAGCTCTTTTTTTTGCTAATTTATTTAGTGATTTTTCTAACTTAAAATTAAATTTGTCATCTGGCTCTAGTAAGAAATCAATTCGATGTGGGTTATCAATTAAATGCTCCTTAATTAATTTCTCAATATACCTAGGCTCTGAAATATTTTTCTTTAATTTATTTATATTTTTATCCAGATCTAGCATATCTAGAGGATTTTTGAAGTGAATCGCAGCATTTATACATGACAAGAAAATTTGAAGACCTATTGGCATTCCTCCACCATTAACTTCTCTTTTACTGAGCTCCAATTGATGAATGGCATTTTTAATTGCAGAATTTTTTATGCCATTCTTGACGATGACACTTATCTCTTTTTGTAATGCATTAATAGCTTTTTGAGCATTTGCTTTTTTCACCCCTTCAAAGCCAGCTGTGAATACAATTTCTCTATTACTGGGCTCTATGCCTAGCAAGGGAGAGGGTGCTTTTGCTAATTTGTATTGTTCTAAAAATTTTCTTAAAGGGGATGATGAGTTATCAATTAAAATATTAATCATTAAATATTTTTCTAGCAGGTTATAAGAATCAAAACTATGCCCAAGCAGCCAACTAGACGTTACGTGCAATGAGTCTGACTCACCTTGGCTAGGCTGATATTTAGAACTTTTTAACTGCGGTCTAGACAGTTTTTTGACATCCTCAACAATAAATTTTTGATTTGATGGTGTGTGTTTGCTAAAAACTTTTTCCTCTAGATAATCTTGAATTTGAATTACATCAATATCTCCGTACGTAAAGAAGATCGCATTGCTTGGATGGTAATGAGTTTTATGAAACTTTATTAAGTCTGCATGCTCTAAGTTAACGATTTCTTTAGGATCACCACCGCTATTATTTTGATAGGTGGTTCCTCTAAATAAATGTTTACTTATCCCATGCCATAATTGATCTGTAGCGCCACTCATAGCGCCTTTCATTTCATTGAAAACAACTCCCTTGAAAGCCCCATTGCCAGCATCATCAATTTCTAATCTATGACCTTCTTGAAGAAAATCCAGGTGATCCAAATTTGGATAGAATGCCGAATCTATATAAACATCCAACAAATTCTTAAAGTCTTTATCGTTCTGAGTTGCAAATGGATATGCAGTCCAATCCGTTGATGTAAATGCATTCATAAATGAATTAATGGATCGTCTTAACATCATAAAAAAAGGATCTCGAACTGGATAATTTTTTGAACCACATAATGCTGTGTGCTCAAGAATATGGGCCACACCGGTAGAGTTTGATGGAACAGTTCTAAAAGCAACCATGAATACTTTTTCTTTATTCTTAGATTCGAAATGGAGATGAGTTGATCCAAAAGATGTGTGTGCATAACTTTGAGCACTAACTCCAAGTGAATCTATTTGGCGCTTTTCTATTAATTTAAACATAATTTTTTTGAATACTCTTATTGAAAATAATGAGAACACTATAGTACTCTATCAATGTATGAAATCCATAAATCCACTTAAAATAACATTAGCTTTTGTGATGCTATTTACTTTTTCTGCTTGTACTTCATCACCTTTTCTTGAAGTCAATGCGCGTGATAATTTTGTAATCACCGATGGAGCTAGTTTTATTGTTACAACGAATAAATCTGATTTACCTGCAAACATTGACCCCATTTCAGTTGAAATAGCAGCTGAAGAAACTGCTAGTTATTTTGCAGCCATGGGTTATGTTGAAAGCGCAGATCAGAATAAGTATATTCTTGAGTTAACTGTATCTACTAAAGATAAACTTCGAATGGATGATTACAGGTTTCGTTCTTACTATGGATGGGGAAGACCCTATGATTTTGATCGAGTCACAACTATACCTGAGTATTTCATGAGGATTTCTTTGATTGAAGCCAAAGACTCAAAGACGCTCTGGACAGGCTTAACTAAGTGGCGAGGAAGTGGTATGCATGGTGGGTTGGATTCCCAAGAAATCAAAGAATCAGTTGCGTATATTCTTGACCAGCTTTAACAATTTAAATGATTCATTACCTCATAATCTAGAGGTATAAAGCCATCCATAATTTGATTCGCAATAACATCTCCGCAAAGAAAACTTGAAGAAAAACCCCTAGATCCCAAAGCTCCTATAGCAAATACATTTCCTTTGCCCTTTAATTTTCCAGCAATCGGAAATTTATTCTTTCTTGATACTCTCTCAGATGCTCTAACTATTATTTCTTCCATTGGAATGTCATCATCTTTGATAAATACTTTTTGATCCTCAAGAATTGCAAGTATCTGCTCTTTAGAAGGGGTTAGATCAAAATATTCATGCTCGTAAGTTGATCCCATCCAAACATAATTACCAATTGTGGGCAATACATAACCTCTATGATGGATTGGATATTGAATTTGTGAAACAAATCTCTCAGGAACTCCAATTATATGTCCTTTAGAAATTTGCAGATCACTGATCCAATTACTTAATCCTGTTCCCATAGCTAAAATCACAAAGTCATAATTACTACTAAAACCATTTGAGAAGAAAAGTTTTGAGCAATCTGATTGTTGTTCAATATTTACTAATTCATGATTAAAACGGATTTCAATATTTGAGTTTGCAAAAATTTCTTCAATTAAGTTTCTTGGTTTTAAATAAGCCCCTAATAAGAATTCGCTATTTATTGCAGCATATTCTTTTAAAGCGTCATCCATTTCGTTATTGATTGCTGAGAATAGTGTGAAGTCTTGATTGCTATTCACTGCATTAATCCATTGTTTAGTTCGTTCATTGACTCCAAAAAACCAAGCTTTAGCTGGAAAAAATGAATTTTGGAATTGAAGCATTTCTTGATAGGCATAAAAATAGCTTTGTACCAAAAACCTATTTAAAGGCGAATTATTTAGTTGGAATTTAGGATAAAGGGCAGCGGCATCATTACCTGATGCACCAGAATGCAATTGAGAAGATTGTTCAAATACATCGCATTTAAGATCAAATTTCTTAAGCGCATGCACAGCGCCAGCTGCTGCAATTCCCGAGCCAATAATTGCAACTCTTTTCGACCCTCTTGAGTTGGAAATGCTTTGGCCTGAATTAATTCTTCCAATAAGTTTGTGGCGTTTGTTGAAACCGGCTACTCGCTGAAATCCAATATCATTTTCTAGAAAAGATTTTTTTACCAAACCAGATGCTGTATAGGTACCAAATGATGCATTGATCTTTGAGGATTTTTTTATTTCTGCCACTATCTCAGAGGTCCACATCTCTGGGTTTTGTTTAGGATCAAAACCATCTAGAAACCAGGCATCTATTTTTGAATGATTGGTTTTTAAGTAATCAAACGCATCAATAACATCTGCATTAATTAGGATAAGGGATGCACGAAGTTCTTTAAAATTAATTTTGATGAGACCGTTATGAACTGGCTGATAATATTCCAGGAATAATTTTGTGACATCATTAAGTTCAGGAAAAAGAGATGCTGCTTTGGAAACTTGTGCAGGAGTGGGCAAATATTTTTCTATAGAGACGAAGTCAAAGTGACTGAAGGGCAACTTTTTAGACTCTATCCAGATCTTTAGGGAGTAAAGAAAATTGATCCCTAAACCAAAGCCAAGCTCGCCCACTAAAATATAATTATGTTTTGTAAATTTTTCTCGTAAATTATTGGGCTCAATGAACACATTTTCTATTTCATCCAAGGCATTTTTTTGAAAATAGCGATCATTAAATATTTTTGAGTATGGCATGCCATCTTGCCAAATAATTTCCTGATGACTTACTAGTAAGGGATTTTTAAACACTTTAAGATACGGTATGCAAAATATTTCTAAGACTCTATATTTTATTACAATTCTTTTTTATGTGAGCTGCTCATCAGAAGACATAGCGACCATAAAAATTCCTAAAACGTCAAAAGTCGAAAAATTATTTCAACATACCAATGAGTTTGAGCAAAAAGTTATTAGTTACGCTGGCGGCATTCACCTTGCTATAGGATATGGTATAGCCAACTCTTATATGCTTGAAGGAGAGGGCGGTAATATTATTATTGATGCCACCGATAGTACTTTCCAGGCAGAAAAAGTGCTAACTGAATTCAGAAAGATTAGCGATCAACCAATTAAAGCAATTATCTATACACATAACCATGGTGACCATGTCTTTGGAGCAAAAACTTTTTTTAATTCCCAAAAAGAACCACCCATTGTTATTGCTCAAGAATCCATGCACAAGAATGTAGAGAAGATACTTGGAATCATAAGTCCAATTGTTAGCACCAGAAGTTCTAAAATGTTTGGTACTCAGCTGGGTGATGATTTGGTAAATGTGGGAATAGGGCCTTATTTGAGTGTTGGTATGTCTGCTCCAGGTTACATTAAGCCATCATTAACATTTAAAGATTCCTTGGAAATAGAAATTGCTGGTATTCCATTAGAATTGTTTCATGCTCCAGGCGAGACGGATGATCAGCTCGCTGTCTGGGTTCCCACAAAAAAGTCTATATTTGTAGGAGACAACCTCTACAAAACTTTTCCAAATCTTTACACAATCAGAGGTACATCACATAGGGATGTTAAGAAATGGAGTGATTCTGTAAGAAAGATTCATCAGTACAAGGCAGATTACTTATTTCCTAGCCATACTCTGCCAATTCTTGGAGCAGATAAAGTGGCTGAAATTACTAACCTATATGCAGATGGCATACAATTTGTCCATGATCAAACTGTTCGCCTCATAAACCAAGGCTTATCTCCAGAAGAAATAGAGAATCGCTTATTTTTCCCAGATATTTTTTTAAATTCTGAATATTTTTATGAGTTTTATGGAACGGTCAGGTGGTCGATTCGGAGTATTTTTAATGGTTACTTAGGATGGTTTGATGGGAATATTTCAACCTTAGATCCACTGACTACTAGTGCAAGAGCTAGCAAAATTTCAGCTCTTGCGGGAGGTAATGAGAAACTATTCAACGAGCTGAAAGAAGCTATAAGAAATGAAGAATTCCAATGGGCGCTTGAGATATCTGATTTATTGTTAGCTTTAGAATTCAACTCAAATGAAGTTAATTTTCTAAAAGCTCAAGCAGCAACGAATTTAGCGCTAACTGAGTCAAACCCAAATAAAAGAAATTTTTTACTTTCTGAGGCAATGGACCTGAAGGGTGAATACACAGATGCAAGTACATTAGTTAAGCGAAGCCCAGATATTTTAGATGAATTAGATCTTGATATGTTCCTATCTGTCTTAAAGGTAAACCTCAATCCTGAAAAACTTTCATCAGGAGAGGTGCGTTCGTTATGCCTTGAATTTACAAACGGCAGGTTCATGCACTTATTGATCGAAAATTTTGTACTTAAAACCACTAAAGAAGGCGTTTGCGATAGTAGACTTAGACTATCAGAAAGCAATTTTAAAAAACTGCTTTCTGGAGCCATAAACCCAATTACATTTTTTGCAAGCGATCAGGTTGAAATCAGTGGCACAACAGAAGCGTTACAGTTTCTTTCCTTGTTTAGTAACTAGTTAGCGCTTCCTTGTGGTATATCTTTGAAAGGCAAACCTTTATCAGCACGTGGATCTTGAGGTAAACCGAGTACTCTTTCTGCAATAATATTCCTAAGAATTTCATCGGTTCCTCCTGCAATCCTCAAACCAGGAGCTCCAAGCCAAGCCATCTGGAATGCATGTAAATCTCCACCAGCATCCTGTCTTAGCATTCCTGCCATATCGGCTGAATCTATTCCAAAATTTCCTATAGATTGGAGTTTATTGGCACTTACTATTTTTGTTATTGAGGCCTCTGGACCAGGTGTGCCACCTCTTGATAGTGCTGATATGGTTCTAAATTTCGTATATTTAAGACCATTGGCTTCAATAAACCAATCAGCAAGTTTTTCCCTGACAGCTCCATGCTTAATCATTGGCTCACCATTAAAATCTTGCTCTTTAGCCCAATTCAAAGCGTCTTCTATATCCGATCCACGAGCATCACCAACTGCCAGTCTCTCATTCATGAGAGTAGTTATGGCAACTTTCCAGCCATCTCCTATTTCTCCAAGACGTTGAGAGTCAGGAATTCTTACATCATTAAAATATACTTCATTGAATCCTGAACCGCTTCCTGCAGATCCAGTAATTTGTTTGATGGGTTTGACTTCAATACCAGGTGATTTCATGTCAACAAAGAAGAAAGTGAGACCTTTATGTTTTTCAACTTCTGGATCATGGCGAACAACTAAAATTCCAAAATCAGAATAATGGGCTCCCGATGTCCAAACTTTTTGTCCATTTATTATCCATTCATCTCCATCTTGCACAGCTTTTGAACGTAAACCGGCAACATCTGATCCTGCAGATGGCTCAGAGAATAACTGACACCAAATTTCTTTGCCCTCTGCCATTGGAGGGAGATATCGAGCTTTTTGTTCATCTGTTGCATACTCCATCATTACAGGCCCACACATACCAAGCCCAATCTCGAAGACTCCTCCTGGCACATCAAATTTTGATTCTTCCTGAGACCATATTATTCGCTCAATCGGAGATGCTCCCATTCCACCGTATTTTTCAGGCCAATGGAGCATAGCCCAACCAGCTTCATATTTTTTCTTTTGCCATGCTTTGGCTTTTTGCAGGTGTTCTTCAAGTTTTCCTTCAACTGATCTTCCTTGGCCTGCTTTCAGTTCAGCATTTGCTTGCAGCCATGAATAACATTTTTCTCTAAATTGCGCTTGCTCGGGTGTATCTTTAAAGTCCATATTTTTTCCTATTATTTTGATCCAATTGAATTTGATTTATCTAAATTTGTAACTAGTTTTTCCTTCCATGCCGCCTCTGAGCCAAGGTTTAGTGATAACACTTTGGAACGTTTATAAAAAAGATGACAATCATATTCCCAAGTAAATCCATTACCTCCATGAGTTTGTATGTTCTCCTTTGCGCAGAGTTGGAAAGCTTTGGTGGCAGCAACTCTTGCAGTTGCAGCAGCGAGCGATAACTCAGATGAACCTGATGACAGGGCCCATGCACCGTAATAGCAGTTAGATTTAGCGAGAGTTAAGGAGATGTACATATCTGCAAGCTTATGTTTTATAGCTTGATAGGAACCAATTGCTCTGCCAAAAGCGTATCTATCCATGGCATAAGATTTCGCCATATCCAAGGAGGCCTGTGCTCCGCCAACTTGTTCAAAGGCAACTAATACTGCAGCCTGATCTAGGAGATGCTCCCAGTTATTCCAACCATCATGACTAATTATTTCAGAGCAAACGTTATTAAAATCAACTTGGTAGAAGCTTTTAGATGGATCTATGTTTGCCTGCAAGGTTATTGAAATTCCTTCAGCACTTTTAGCAACTGAACGCAATTCAATACTATTGCCATTTTTGCACAATACCATCAGATGAGTTGCCGCTTCTACATCTGGAACAGCAATCTTAGTTCCATTAATCTTATCGTCGGTGACGGTTGTTTGAATATTGCTTGCTGAAATTGGGATTAAACTTTCTGCTGCTGCAAAACTTCCGACCGCAGATCCATCTGCCAGAGCAGGAAGAAGAGTGTCTTTTAAGCTTTCATTACCACTCTTAATAACTGCCTCGGTAAACATGTAAACTGATGATGAGAAGGGTATAGGAGCTAAACTTTTTCCAATTTCTTCTGCAATAACGCATAGTTCTAGGTGACTAAGACCTAGACCACCGTATGCTTCTGGTATTCGAATTGCAGTCCAGCCCAATTCAATTACTTTATTCCAAAGATCTTTATCGAACGACTCATCGGACTCCATAATGGCTCTTGTGCGTTTTAATGTATCTTCTTTGGTGAAGAATTTATTTGCTTCTTCTTGTAAATATTTTTGTTCGTCAGAAAAATCTAAGTTCATAGCTATTAATAATGGTTATAATTGACAGTCTTATTTAAGCATAATTTTACCAAAGAATGAGTAGAAAAATTTCTGCAGCTAGAAACTCTAAAGACCAATATTCTTCCAATAGAGATAATATTTTTGTTGGAATTTTTGCAAGTTTCGTTCTTGGGGCTCTGCTTGTTTTAGCAATATGGGTCAATGAGATATCTAAATCATCAGGCTCAACGAGTAATATTCAAGAAGAAAGAATTGCGCTTTTAGAGGAACAAATTTCATTAGCAGATGCAACGTATGCTGAATTTATCACCCAAACATCTGCTGATTTACAATTGTTTGATAAAGAAATAAGAAAGCTTTGGGATTTAAGTAATAAACGAAATCGTAAAGATATTGATTCCTTGCAAGAGAGCATCATCAAATTAACTGAAAACAATAATAAGTTCTCTAATGAATTTAATTCCATCTCAAAGAATTTCAGTACCATTAGATCAGATCTGGTAAAGTTTCAAAAAGAGTTAAATGAATTAGCTATTGCAACCGCTGGAGTAAAGAGCCTCACTTCAAAACTAAATGAGATATCCACTAGATTATCAATGACGGAAGAGAATCTTAGAAGTTTTGAAAATTATAGAAAATCCCTAAATCAAACCTTAATAGAAATTCAAGCTCAAATTAATTCAACTGAAAATAATGTTGAGAACTTTAGTCAAGAATTTGATATAGATAATTTATAGGCTCTGCATTTTCTTAGCAGTTGAGTTATAACCCAAAATAGTTTCGTCAATTATTTCCTGAACACTTTTCACTTTATCTATAAGCCCGCATGATTGCCCAGATAATGCTGGAGCAGCATTCATGTCACCGCCAAAATAAAGATCTTTTATGTTCCCAAGAGCAGACATATCCATCTGCCCAGCCTCGTGTATGTTTCTAGTAAACTCTGTCTTTAATGCTCTAATACAAGGTTTTGATTTTTTATTAAGAATCCATGTTCCCTCTTCATTAGCTGAAACAATGGCTTGTTTAAAATTTTCATGTACAGGACTCTCTTTAGAGCTTACAAACCTAGTTCCCATTTGAATACCATCTGCACCGGATGCAATAGCTGCTGCCATGCCTATCCCATCAACAATTCCTCCCGCTGCAACAATAGGGATATCTGTAAGTTTTCGAATGGCTTGCAATAATATATGAAGTCCAACTTCTTCTGAGCTTTTAAAGCCTCCACCCTCTGTTCCTTCTACTACTAGACCATCCACTCCTGCGTCGATTGCTTTTTTTGCCCCCATAACGCTTGGAACAGCATGAAATACCGTAATACCAGCATCTTTAAGTTTATAAATATATTTTGCTGGATCACCTGCTGAGGTTGTAACAAACTTAACCCCGCAGCTTGCTACCATTTCAATCATGGAATCGTCTTTTAAGAATAAAATTGGCAAATTAACTCCAAAGATTTTATCGGTTAAGGTAGGCATTTTCTCGATTTCTGCTTTACAGTTTTCTAGTTCTCCTGATGAAGTCTCAATGATTCCAATTCCTCCTGCATTAGATACTGCTGCCGCTAATTGGCTTCTTGCAATCCATCCCATAGGTGATTGCAGGATAGGGTATTTGCAACCCAGTAAAGAAACTATCTTATTTGTCATAATGACTCCTTAACTTTTGGCACTATGAGTGCCAATTCCCTGAATGGATGATATCATTTTTTTTATGAATAATTTTTCAAATAAAGTATCCACTATAAAAAAGCTTGATGGAAGAAAGCAACGAAGCTCGCAAAGCTCGGATTTAATAGCGCAGGCAACAATAGACATAATTAACAGCGGTAATCTAAATCCTACTGCAAAAGAAGTGGCAGCAAAGGCAGGACTAGGGACGAGAACTGTTTTCCGCCAATATACAGACATGGATGACCTTTATTTAAGAATTCATAACATAATGATGCAAAAATTTAGAGGTAATAATGAATTAGTGCACCTCAATCAAAGCTCATTAAATGAAAGAGCAGAAAGGCTTTTACATTCTTTTATTAATGGATATGAAGCCAATGAAAATATCATAAGAGTAACAATCAGCAGAATGCATCTTTCAGAACGATTAACTCATAACCACAAGGAATTCTTGGGCTTGGTTAGCAGTTTTATTTTGACTCATCTACCTGAGCTGAGAACCATTAATTCAATAAAGAGAGAGAATGTTATTTTTGAATTTTCGCCTTCAAAGTGGTTTGCGCTTAAAAGTTTTCATCAATATGACAATAAAGTAATCAGGAAGATGTTGCTTTTGTCAATCAAAGACTTGTTATCAAAAATTTTTTAAAAGTTTTAATTTTCCTTAAAAAAGGGTATATTTTGTAAAGAAAATCTAATGGGGGGATCCATGAATAGACTATTTTTATCAACTATTTTCATTTTTGCAGGTTTAGTAACGCCTACAATTCATTCTCAAGAATCTAAATTGGTTTTAGAGGAGGTTGTGGTTACTGCCAACAAGAAAGAAGAAAACGTTCAAGACATCGCTCAGACTGTAAATGCAGTTTCTGGAGCTACGCTGGATGATTATCAAATACGCGATCTAGCAGAGTTATCTCAAATTGTTTCTGGTGTAGAGTTTACCCAGGTTGACCCAAGAAGGCAGACCATCACAATGCGTGGTCAAAAAGTTGATCCTGATGGGGGAAACGATCAGCCTATTCAAGTATATTTAGATGAAGTTCCAGTTAGAACAGGCGTAGCATTTTACCAAATGTATGATATGGAAAGAGTTGAGGTCCTGAAAGGTGCTCAGGGTACATTACAAGGTGTTGTGAGTATTGGCGGCGCCATCCAAATGTATTCAAGATCTGCAACTGTAGGTGACGATGCTAGAAATGGTTATGTAAAAACAACATTTGCTGATAACAATATGTCAATCCTAGAGTTTGCTACCGATCTCCCTATTTCTAGTACTATGTCCATGAGAATTGCAGGTGCAACCAACTCAAATGATGGTAAAGGCGTCAAAAATATCAGAACAAATGTTAATGAAAGCCACCAATTTGATTCATATAGATTGTCATTATCTTGGGAACCATCTGATGATTTATCAATAAGACTAAAATATCAAAATAATGAATTAGATAGCATTGCACCAAGAGTACTAGCTGGTTCTCCTGGTCCGGTGGAATTTGATGCTTTTAAATATGTAGCTGGTATGTCAAATCCTTTTTTCCCGCCAACTATGGTAAATGGCCCAGCCGGTGCAGCTGCTGCATATAAAGCAATGGTATGTAATTTAGCTCCTGCTAACTGTGCGTCTCTGACTTTCTTTAGGATTCCTAGGTACGATGATTTAACTTTTCCTTTAAAACCTGAAGATGGCATTTCAGTGCAATTTCATGATCCTAGACAAAACAACTCTGGAGATATAATAAATTTAGCTGTTGACTATGACATGGGTTCGCACCTTCTTGCAGTTAGATATTCAGACTATCAGAATGATATACAAGGAATGATAGATAGGGATTATGTTGGCGGTTTTGCATTTGGTTATCCTCAAGAAGTTAGGACCAATGTTGGTATTGAGACCTTCGAAGCGAGGATTTCTAATCAGGACGATGGTGCGCTAGAGTATACTTTAGGGTTCTTTTCAAGAAACTCTGAAACACTTACCAATGCTGATTTAGAGCTGTCATTTTATGCTACCGAACAAGCTCCAGGAGTACTAAAATCTATTACTCCTTTTACATATGACACACCATATGATGCCTGTTTGGCTGCAGGTGAAAATCCATTAGAGTTTGCAGCAGTTTACACTGTATTTTCATGTGTTGAGATTCCTCTAAATAATAAAACTGAAGCATTTTTTGCAAACTTTAAATACAACTTAAGTGATAAGACATTTGTTTCAGTAGGTTTTCGTGAGCAGGAGATATCCTCTTTTAAATCTCAACAACTATACCTGCCAATAACTGGTATTTACACAGCTGCAAGAGGCGGCGGTTTAACAATCGAGCAAATTCCTGCTGCACTGCAAAAAGGTGATACAGATTCAACAACTGGCAACGTAAGAGTTGGTCATTATATTGAAGATGATGTCCTCTTATATTATGCATACGAAACAGGATTTAGAAGCCCTGGCGCAACTATTACTCCAACAGCTGTAGCTCCTTCATTGCTATTGTTTGATGAGGAAGATACCACTATGACTGAAATAGGCTTGAAGGGTACTTTTCTGGATGGAAGATTAAGATTAAATTTGGCTTACTATGATTATTCTTTTGATGGATATCAAAGAAAGTGGGATAACATCACAGCAAGAAGCTATACAGCAACTGGACCTGGTCCTTTAGCTCAAATTCAGGGCGGATTGTTTAATAATAACGATGCTTCATTATCAGGTTTTGATATTGAATATCAATATATTGTTAACGAAGATCTAGTCATTGGTGGTAGTTACACCTCTCATGACTCAGAGTTTGATACTGGATCAGTTGGATATATCAATGATCCAAGCTATTCAGGCCTATTGGCAGCATCAAAAGATGTTACTGGAGAACCCCTTAATGATGCAGCTGAGACTACGATGACATTCTATCTTGATCATACAGTTCCAGCATACTGGGGTGGCGAGAGATACACTAGATATAACATTAGCTGGAGAGATGCTAGAAGATCAACTTCTAATCCTGATTTAACAATTGGTGAATTAACTCTAGCAAATATTTATTTTGGCTGGAGATCAACTGATGGTATGTGGGATGCAAGTCTCTTTGTTAAGAACATGTTGAATGAAGTTGACTTATCTTATATTCAAAGTTACTACTCTGACTATAGTATCTTTGGAGGCAGCTCTATTGGATCTAAATTCTATGAGGGTTCTGCTAACATGGGTAAACAAGTAGGATTTCAACTATCTTATAGATTCTAAAATCTTGTTAATGATAAACGGCAGCCTAGGCTGCCGTTTTTTTAACCTTAAAAACTATTGACACTAATACTGTCAATAGTTCATGATAAAATTTTTTCAAATTATAAAAAAACAATGAAAGTTTTAAGAACGCCAGACAAATGCTTTAAAAATTTAAAAGATTATCCGTATGAACCTAACTATACTTTTATCCAAGCTAAAGACGGGACGACTATAAGAGTTCATCATATTGATGAGGGCCCCATCGATGGTCCAATTTTATTAGCAATGCATGGTCAGCCTGTTTGGAGTTATTTATATACTCGGATGATTCCTTTTTTAAATGAAGCTGGAATCAGAGTCATTGCACCTGATCTTGTAGGCTATGGTAAATCCGATAAGCCTGCTGCCCGAGAAGATTACTCCTATCAAAATCAAGTAGATTGGATGTCAGCTTGGCTTGAAGCCAATGATCTCAAAGAACTAACATTTTTTGGTCAAGATTGGGGAGGGCTTATTGGTCTTAGAATGGTTGCAATTGCTCCCCATCGATTTAAGAAAGTTGCCATGGGCAATACCGGATTACCCTATAACCCAGATGTGCCACAAGATATCATTGACCAAGTTAAAGGATTTAGAGCAAGCTCAATTAAGTTAACGCCTAACAGCATGTCCAAAGAGGTAAGAAAGATGGATGCTTCAGATGAACAATCAGGGCATCCGGCTTTGAAGTTTATGTATTGGCAAAAATTTTGCTGGGATTCAGAAAATTTACCTATCGGCATGCTTAATTCAATGATGATGGAAAAGAGATCAAGATTTGCAGCTATGGCCCAGTATTTATTTTTTAAACTTGGTTTAGATAGCATCTCTCCCTTCCGGACAAATCTTGCAAAAGCTTACGAAGCCCCCTTTCCTAATGCTGCCTACAAAATGGGTCCTAGAGCAATGCCAAGCCATGTCCCTATCATTCCAGATCAATCTCTGGAAGCGCAAAAAAAGGCTAGGGACTTTTTTGCTACTTCATCTTTACCCTTTCTTTCAGTGTTTGCTGGAGATGATCCTGTGACCAATGGCATTGAAAAAGATGTTTTAAGAATGGCTCCCAATGCCAAGAGTGCTCCTCATATAGGAGGAGGCCATTTCTATCAGTGGACTAGACCAAAACAATTATCTAAGATCTTAGAAGATTTTATTAAGGAAGAGTCATGATTGATTTTTATACTGCAGCAACACCAAACGGACACAAGGTTTCATGTACATTAGAGGCACTGGAAATGGATTATGCAGTGCACGTTGTTAATTTGATGGAGGGAGAACAAAAGAAACCCGAATTCTTAAAAATCAGCCCCAATGGAAGGATTCCAGCCATTGTCGACAGAGATGCTAACAATCTTTCAATTTTTGAATCAGGCGCAATCATGATTTATTTAGCTGAAAAAGCAGGTAAATTAATTTCTCAAGATCCTTCAAAGAAAGCAAAGGTCTTAGAATGGCTCATGTTTCAAATGGGCGGAGTAGGACCCATGATGGGACAAGCAAATGTATTTTTTAGATATTTTCCAGAAAAAATACAGCCAGCAATTGATCGCTATCAAAACGAGGGAAGAAGACTGTTTGAGGTTTTGGATACCCATCTTAAAGATCATGAGTGGCTGGCGGGAGAATTTTCCATAGCTGATATTGCAAACTGGTGCTGGGTTAGGACGCACAAGTGGTCTGGCATCAATGTGGAAGGTCTGGATAATTTAGATCGATGGATTAAGGCTATGTATGAGCAGCCAGGCATGGTTAAAGGGATTGAAGTGCCAGTTAAAATCGAAAGCATTTTGGATGATGAAGAAAAGGCAAAAGAATTTGCTAAAAATGCTGAAAAGATGGTGAAAAAATAATTAGTGTTTAAAAAGATATGGGGGGAGACATGTTAAAAGTTCATTTTGTTGCAAATACCAGGGCAGGGAGAGTGGTTTGGCTGTTAGAGGAACTGGGTCTTGAGTATGAAGTAAATATCATGCCGTTTACCAAAGAAGGTCTTAAATCTCCCGAGCATAGAGCAAGACATGCTCTTGGTAGGGTTCCAGTCTTAGAGGATGGAGAGATTAGTATTTTTGAATCAGGAGCCATCATAGATTACATTCTAGAAAGGCATAAAAATGGGGGCTTAAAGCCCTCTGCTGATGATGTAAATTTTCCCTACTACCTTCAGTGGTATCACTACTGCGAAGGCATGGTCATGCCCCCTATGAATCAGATTGTTGTTCAGACTCTTTTATTGCCACCTGATCGAAGAGATGAAACTGTCTTAAATCAAGCCAAAAACTTACTCACCAAGTCATTAGTGCCCGTTAATGAAAACTTAGCTGGCAAAGAATACTTAATTGGTAATTTTTCTGCTGCTGATCTTATGCTTGGACACTCTTGCTTTATGGCTAATAGGTTTGGCTGCGTTAATGGGGAGATGAAAAATATTATTCAGTATGTTGAAAGAATCAGTAATCGCCCAGCGTTTCAAAAAGCAATTTCTCTAGGAGTATAAGTATGGAAGTGAAGAATTCTGTGATCCCCACAAAAGCCCAAATGGAGGGATTTTTAGAAGGTGATATTGAGAGCCCAATTGTAATGGTTAATTTGCTAAAGTTTAAAGAGAATGCAGAGTATGAAGATGGTAGAGAAACGAACCTTTCTGGCAGAGAGGCATATGCAATTTATGGCAAAGAGGTAATGGCCCATTTAAATAAAGTGGGAGGTAGCTTTGTTTTTTCAGGCTCTATTAATCGTTTAATGCTTGGAGAAGTTGAAGAACTCTGGGATGCAGTAGCTATTGCAAGATATCCTAGCAGAAAAGCCATGCTTCAAATGATGATGGATCCAGCTTACCAGGAGAGTGAAAAGCATAGATCCGCAGGATTAAAAGGGCAGTTGAATATAGAAACTAAAGAAGGAAATTTATGATGTTAAAAAAAATTTTTCCTGCAAGTGCAGATAATAATTTTGATGGTAATAACATCGCTCTTTGGGGTTTTGTAATTTTTACAGCCGCGATGACTTGGAGGTCAATTATTCATATGTTTTTTGAGCAGTACGGGTTTCATGAGATTGCCAGTTTCATATTAATTGAAGGCAATCCTGATCCAATGCCAATAATTTATAGATTTTTTTCTTTGTGGGGATTTGCCCAGCTAATTTTTTGTTTTGTTTGTTGGATAGTAATTTTTAGATATAGAGCATTAATTCCTCTCATGTATTTATTTTGGCTTGTTGAGTGGGGTCATAGGACTATTGGCTATTCTTTAACAAGAGAAGAAATAGCAATTCAAGGAATATATACCAACTCTATTACTCCTGGTATTGTCTTGGCGCCATATGTTTTGCTGCTTTTAATTATTTTATTTGCTCTTTCTTTGAAGTCTAAAAATTAGATAAACTTTAACGAATGATCCAGTTTCAATCTCTGAAATCAAATTTAGCTAAGTCTAGAATTGTTGATACATTATCAAAATCATGCAAAGACGGTGAAATATTAGTAAGAATAGAGAGCTTTGCCTTTACGTCAAACAACATCACATACGGCGTGGCAGGTAAAACGTTGGGCTATTGGAATTTTTTTCCAGTTGCTGGAGATAGTTTTGATCAGTGGGGTTGCATTCCTGTGTGGGGATTTGCAGAGGTCATAGAATCAAACTGCGATGATATCAATAATGGTGAAAGATTATTTGGATATTTCCCTCCGGCAGATTATTTAACCCTTAGTCCGATTAGAATTTCTAATCACAGCTTTGCTGATGGTACAGAGCACCGCAGGGAACTTCCAGCCGTTTACAACAACTATGTCAGGCTTGCTGAGGAGCAAGATTATGATGCATCTTTTACGGACGCAATGAGAGCGCTTTTATTTCCCCTTCATATCACTGCATTTTGTTTATGTGATTGGTTAGCAGATGAGTCTTATCTTGGAGCTTCTCAGATAATTGTTGTAAGCGCTTCAAGTAAAACCGCAATAGGTTTAGCACAGGGCTTAGCTGAATCAAAAGATGCTCCCAAGATTGTTGGTTTAACCTCTCGTAAAAATTTGGAATTTGTTAAGAATCTTGGCTGCTATGATGAAGTCGTCACTTACGATGAGTTACAAAAAGTAGATTGTTCACAAGGTTCGGTGATGGTTGATATGGCAGGGAGCAGAGAAATTTTAGGGACGTTACACAGAGAGCTAGGAGATAATATGCTCAAGTGTCTGACTGTTGGCATGACTCACTGGGACAATGCGACTACTGCAGAGGATGCCTTAGGACAGGCAATGCTTAGAGAAAAAACAGAATTTTTCTTTGCTCCTGCTCACATTCAAAAAAGAATTGGCGAGTGGGGGCATGATGCTTATGCTAAAAAAACAAATACTTTCATGGCCAAAAGGGCGATCCAAAGTAAAGATTGGATGCAGATCATAGAAATTAATGGTCTAGATCAATTTATTCCAATTTATGAAGAAATGGTTGGAGGAAATATCAATCCCAACGAGGGAATTATCGTTAATCTAAACAATGGATAAAAAAAATTATATTTTTATCAACGGTGTCTCTGTTTCTTGTTGGTCTAATTTCTAGGAGAAAAAATGAAGAGTTTATTAAGAATAGTTGCTGGTCTTTTTGGGGTATTTTTTGTATTGATGGGCTTGCGTTGGGCTTTTGATCCATCTTCAGCAGCTAACTCACTTGGTATGATCTTGCTTGATGGGGAAGCGCTTAGCACCCAGATTGGAGACTTTGGTAGTTTCTTTATTACTGTAGGTGTTATGACTTTAATTGGGGTGATCACACAAACACGTTACTGGTTTTATGCACCTTCTATGCTCTTATTGGTAGCAGCTTTTTATAGAAACCTTGCTACCCTTATGTATGGTGCACCGTATGCATTATCCTCTATTATTATTGAGCTAGTCGTAGGTCTTTTTTTAATAGTTACTGGATCTCGAATTTCTAAGGATTCTTAATATGTTGAAGTTTATAAAGTATGTTGTGGCTATAGCTGTAGTTCTTTTTATTCTGGCATCCGTCTTATCTAGATTGCCTGCTGTTCAAGATCGCCTAATGTTTAGAATTGTTGAAAATTTAGGCAGCTCAGTTGCTGATTTAAGAGATGATAGCTTGTCCGCTGTGGTTTGCGGGTCAAGATCACCCTTGCCCTCTCCAGGAAGAGCTCAGTCTTGTATTTTAGTTAATGCAGGCGGTAATTATTATGTGGTAGATGTTGGAGATGGAAGTGTAAATAACCTTAATAATTGGAGGATAGATGCAGATAAAATTCAAGCTACTTTATTTACTCATCTGCATTCAGATCATATTTCAGATCTAGCAGACCTGCATTTACAAACATGGATTAATAGCAAGCGTACAGCTCCCATGGATGTTTATGGTCCTGAAGGCGTTGAGCTGGTAACTCAGGGATTTAAGGACGCCTATCAACTCGATTATCAATTTAGACATGATCACCATGGCGATCGAGTAGCACCCATAGAAATAGCTGGTTTTAATACTCTGCCAATTGATTTAGCGAATCCAGTCATTATTGATAAGGATGGTCTAAAGGTAACTGCTTTTAGGGTACCCCATGATCCTGTAAAACCAGCTCTAGGATACCGTTTTGACTACAAAGGCAGATCAATTGTTATTAGCGGGGACACATCTTACAGTGAAAATTTAATTCAAAATGCTCGAGATGCGGATGTTTTATTTCATGAGGCTCAAGCAAATCATCAGTTAGCTATCATGAAAAAAGCGCTAGCCAACAATGAAGGACTTGTAAAAATTTTGAATGATATCGAGACTTACCATGCCACTCCTCTTGAGGCAGCGGAGTCTGCAAATCTAGCTAATGTTAAGCATTTAATTTTTTATCACCTCACTCCAGCTCCCAGAAATGCTTTGATGGAAAGAATGTTTTTTCGAGGAGTTAATAATGTCAGAAAAGATTGGACCGCTGCTAAAGATGGCACCATGGTAGTCTTGCCTTTGGGATCTGATGAAATAATAGTAACTAAGATAAACTAAAGTTACACACTTTAAATTAAGATAAAATAATTCGTGGAGAGGGGTTTCATATGAAAATAAACAAGTCATTCATTGGTCTAATAGTGGTCTCTACCATATTCTTGATTTATGCATCAGGCTTTTATAAGAACTTGCAAAGCAATTCCGCACTTGAAATCGTAGACTTTTCCACAGAGGAATCTTTAGAAAATAAGAACATCCCATCGAATCCAGACAGAATACCTCTTTATGGTGATTTGCATGTCCACACAAAATACTCTTTTGATGCTTATATTTTTGGGGTAACTGCAACTCCATACGATGCATACAAATATGCTATCGGCGAGGGAATCAAGCATCCTCTTGGGTATGAGATGAAAATAAAAGAACCGTTAGATTTTTATGCCGTTACAGATCACGGTTTCTATATGGGAATGATAGAAAATTATGCAGATACTTCTTCCAAGATGTCCAAAAATGAGTGGACCAAGCCAATGCATAATCTTAATAGGCCAGAAAATGTAACAGTTGAGTCAACGGGTGAAAGAGCCAATCTTTTTAGCTCTGTTTTGACTCAAGCTATCATCAAGCCCTATCCTTGGTGGCACCCAAAATATTTGGGAGCATGGCTGACTAATAACATTCAATTGGCTCTTCAATCATTTGATTACGATGTGCATAAATCTGCCTGGGCAGATGTTGCTAATGCAGCAGAAGAATTTAATGAACCCGGAAAATTTACAACTTTTATTGGTTATGAATTCACGGCTTCAACTCAAGTTGAAGGAGGAAACTTACATAGAAACGTTATATTTAATTCCTCTAAAGCACCTATAAGACCATGGACCAGAATAGATTCTCTTAATCCAGAAGATCTGTGGACTTGGATGGATGCTTTAAGAGAGAAAGGTGTTGATTCTTTAGCAATGCCACACAACAGTAATGGCTCCAATGGACAAATGTTTGAAGTAGAAACATTTCGGGGGAATGCAATTGATAAGGAATATGCTGAAAAACGCATGAGAAATGAACCTATTGTTGAAATAACCCAAGTGAAAGGTACCTCCGATACTCATCCGCTGCTTTCTCCTGATGATGAGTGGGCAGATTTTGAAATTATGAATAAAAGAGTTGGAAGTAGACCTCCAACCTATAGCATGCCCCAGGGTGGCTATGTCAGAGATGCTTATTTAAGAGGCTTGACGCTTGAGTGGAAAAATCAAGGAAATCCTTACAAATTTGGCCTAATCGGTTCAAGCGATACCCATACTGGTGCAGGAGCTTTTGATGAAGATAATTATTGGTCAAAAACTGGTGTACTTGATGGCACTGATATGGGCAGAGGCAGCGTACCTTTAACTCAAGATCGTATTGATCAGTTATCTCAATATGCCATTGATTATGATCAGCCAATTAGTGTCAAAGAAATAGATGGCAGAACTTATGCGAATGTAGGATTTGATCAATGGGGGGCATCCGGCTTAGCTGTTGCTTGGGCTGAAGCAAATACTCGCGAATCTATTTTCCAAGCTTTTAAAAGAAAAGAAACATTTGCAACCACCGGAACTAGAATGGCTGTCCGATTTTTTGCTGGATACAACATGGATTCTATAGATCTAAATTCTGAAGATATGGTGAAAAATGCTTATGCTAATGGAGTAACCATGGGAGCAGATTTATTTGGTGAAAATAATCAGACGCCTCAGTTCTTGGTTTGGGCTCAACGCGATAAATTAGCCGCACCTCTTCAACGCATTCAAATAATTAAAGGTTGGGTGGAAGATGACTCAGGAACTCCAAAAGAAATAATTTATGATGTGGCATGTTCCGATGGTTTAAGCGTTGATCCTAAAACTAATAGATGTCCAGACAATGGCGCCAGAGTAAATATTAATGATTGCTCTATTTCAAGTGATGTCGGAGCGGTTGAATTGAAAGCAGTTTGGACTGATCCTAATTTTGATCCCACTATCAAAGCTTTTTACTATGTTAGAGTTTTAGAAAATCCAACTTGCAGATGGTCAACTTGGGATGCGGTGAAAGCTGGTGTTTCTCCAAGACCTGATTTGCATAAGACTATTCAAGAACGCGCTTGGTCATCACCCATTTGGTATATTCCAGAATCGAGCAACCTAGATATTATTCCTTTGTAATTTCTAGAGCGCTATGAGTCTTAGAATCATTATATTTTTTCTTATTGGCCTATTAATTTTCATACTAGATATTGGATTTAATGCTGAGCAAGATTCAAAAGATATTTATATATCCGATCAAGAGCTGACCAGCCTTCTATCCGCATGGGAGTCACAAGTTGGCAGACCTCCCAGTGATGATGAGATAGTCAATATCATCAATAACTTTGTGCAAGAAGAAATCTTATACAGAGAAGCATTACTCTTAGGCCTAGATCAAGATGATCAAATTATAAAACGAAGGTTAGGACAAAAAATTACTTTTTTAAAACAAGAAACTATTCCTGAACATCCATCAGAGGAAGAACTAGAAGAATTTTTTGAAGATAATAAAAATACTTACTATATTCCTGCTACCTATTCTTTTTCTCATCATTATTTCTCAAAAGAATCCAATGCCAAAGAGAGAGCCGCTAGTGCCATGGAAAGTTTTTTAAATCATGGGACTGAACTTGTTGGAGACCCATTTTTCTTAGGTAAAAACTTTTATAACTATACTGCAATAGAAATCAAAAAAAATTTTGGCGAAGTATTTTTTCTTGCTTTAAAAGGCTTGACCATAAATGAATGGTCAGGTCCTCATGAGTCTGCTTTTGGTGAGCATATTATTCTTTTAAAAGAAGTATCAGATGGATTCTATCCACCCCTTGAGAAAGTGCTTTTACGTGTTGAGCAAGATTATCTTGCTCAAGCTCAAGATAAGGCTGTTGCTGATTACATCAATGAAATTAGTTCTGAATACAGGGTAATCATTAATCCAAATTTTAAATTCTAATGACCCAAAAGATTGCCAAAATATTGGTATTATTTTTTTGTTCAACTTCGTTGCTTGCTCATGAATTTAATCCAGCACATTTGGTTATTGATGAATTGATTGAAAATGAATACAAAGTTAGCTGGATGTATCCAGTAAAAAACATTGGTGCAAGAGCTGAGGTATTATTTCCAAACACTTGTAATAGTGATAATCAAATACCTATCCAAAAAGGGAAATATCTAGTTGAAGAAATTTCTTTGTTATGTGAGAGCTCTTTAAAAGGTCAAATCATTACAGTTAATAATCTTAGCGTTCTGACCGATGCTTTAGTAACTATTAAGCATCTCAATGGCGAGGTTTTTGAGGGTCTAATAAACTTAAAAAGGCCTTCTATCACAATTCCCCTCCAAGAGCAGGTATATCCCACTGGATACTTTACTTTGGGCATCGATCATTTATTTAGTGGAAAGGATCATATTCTGTTTATCTTGGGATTATTGTTTCTGATTACTGGATTTTTAAATGCAGTAAAAACAATTACAGCTTTTACGCTTGCTCATAGTATAACGTTGGGCTTATCTGTCTTTGAGTTGGTATCTCTTCCTCAAGCAACGGTTGAGGCAATTATAGCTCTGACCATTATTTATCTTGCTATAGAGGTTAGTGAGTATAAAAAATACAAATCGACTCCTTGGCTCATTGCTTTTGGCTTTGGTTTACTCCACGGACTTGGTTTTGCTAATGCCTTAACAGGTATTGGCATTGGCAATGAACAGCTACTCCTCTCATTGCTATTTTTTAATTTAGGTATTGAGGCAGGTCAACTAATGCTAGTTCCCATCTTTGGATCTTTGATATGGTTGGCTCATAAGTATAATTTATACAAACAAGCTACAGTCTTAACTTCCTTATTTTTAGGTGGCATGGGTTTTTTCTGGCTAATCGATAGAGTAATGGGGATTATAGGAGTGCTATAGCGACAAAATGCATCTAAAGCCATACTATATAAATTGAGATATGAATAAAATTTTAAGTATTCTCGGTGTTTTAGCAATAATCACTCTTGCAGCCTGTTCTGATACTAATAGTAATTTTGCAGATACAAAAGTCCCTTCAGAAAAGCATGTAACTTTAGCTGAAATTAAACATCGGCCGTCGCCCAACCCAGATAAGAATGCTTATTTTGGTGATTTGCATGTGCATACTGAAAATTCTTTTGACGCATATACATTTGGCACCATAGCTACTCCTGCTGATGCTTATAAATATGCTCAAGGCCATGCAATCTTGCATCCAAGTGGATTTCTAATACAGCTTGGCAGGCCTTTAGATTTTTATGCAGTAACTGATCATGGAGTTTTCATGGGACTTATGAAGGAAGCTGCAGATACTTCTTCTGAATTTTCAAAATATGAGTTTACGAAACCTCTGCACAATCTCAATGAATCAGCTAATGATGGTATTTTTTCGCTCATAAAGAGAAGTGGTCTTTTTAGACCTTTTAGCGCAAAAGTAAGAGAAGGGCTTGCTAATGGATCAATTGATGGCTCATTAATAGATAAAGTGGGTAAATCAGCTTGGCAGCAGACTATTAAAGCCGCAGATAATGCATACATACCTGGCATATTTACTACTTTTGCTGCCTATGAATACACTTCAAGTTTTGATCTTTACGATAAGTACTTGCACCGAAATGTAATCTTCAGAGATACAGAAAACTTGCCTGAAAGAATTTTTACTAGAACAGACAGCCAAGATCCAGAGGAGTTGTGGAACTGGATGAATGATCTAAGAACAAAAGGTGTTGATAATCTAGCTATTCCGCACAATTCAAATATTTCAGGCGGCGCTGCATTTGCTCTCAATGACTACAATGGTGGCCCAATTGATGAGGAGTATGCTTCTAAACGCACACTTAATGAACCCTTAGTTGAGATTACACAGGTAAAGGGAACTTCCGAAACTCATCCTTTATTATCTAAAAATGATGAATGGGCATCTTTTGAGGTTAAGAGCGGAATGGAAGAAGAAAAATTGCTAAGCAATATCACCGGAAGCTATGTAAGGGATGCATACCTTAGAGGACTGAGTCTTGCTGAGAAGGGTTTGACCAATCCTTATAAATTTGGGTTGATTGGATCGAGTGACTCCCACGTTGGAGGAGCCTCAGAAAGCGAAGAGACATTTTTTTCCAAAGTTGGGTTACTGGATGGAACGGCTGAACTTAGGGGCTCTATTCCTTTTCAGAGATTTTACGGAACTTTCTTAAAAGTTATTAGACCCAATATATTCAAAGAATTAGATGGCGAGACCTATTTGTCAGCAAGTGAGCGACTTATTCATTTTTCTGCATCTGGTTTAGCAGGAGTGTGGGCTGAAGAAAATACTCGTGAAGCAATTTTTGATGCTTTCGTGCGCAAGGAAACTTTTGCAACCAGCGGCCCTAGAATAAAAGTTCGTTTTTTTGCTGGCTACGGTTTAGAGGATTCAAAATTAGATGATCTTTCACTCATCCAAGATGCTTACGCAAATAACATTCCTATGGGAGGAACGCTCAATATTGAAAGCAATAGAAACCCTACTTTTTTAGTGTGGGCAATTGCTGATCCTTTAGGAGCACCACTTCAAAGAACTCAAATTATTAAGGGCTGGTTAGAAGATGGTGAGCACAAAGAAAAAGTTTACGATGTTGCATGCTCCGATGGTTTGGTAGCTGATCCTGAAACTTATCGTTGTCCTGATAATAAAGCCTGGGTTGATTTAAATAATTGCTCTATTAGTGGAGATTCTGGAGCAAGGGAAATGAAAGTTCTTTGGCAAGATCCTGAATTTAAAATGGAGCAGGAAGCATTTTACTATGCACGAATCCTTGAGAACCCGGTTTGCAGATGGTCTACTTGGGATTCCATAAGAATTGGTGCAAAGCCAAGATCAGATATACCAAGTACAATACAAGAAAGAGCTTGGTCATCCCCCATTTGGTTAACTCAAACTTTCTAACAGTATGGTTATGAATACGCATAAAAATAAAACTGCCTTAGTTACTGGCGCCTCAGATGGTATAGGTGCTGAATTTATTAAGATTCTTGCAAGTCGAGGCTACGATCTTATTCTTGTCGCTCGCAGTGAAGATAAGCTCAATGATTTAGCAGAAAAGATGAGCAATGAATTTGGAATTCGATGCTCTGTGTTAGTAGCTGACTTATCCAGTGCTAACGCAGCTCATGATTTATTTCATGCTGTTGAAGAAAAAGGTTTAGATGTAAATTTTTTAATTAATAATGCAGGCCTGCTTAGAAATGGATTCTTTACTGAACTTTCTCTTGCAGACCAAGAACAAATGATCGCAGTCAACATTCTTGCGCTTACTTCTTTAACTCATCTGTACGCAAATAAAATGGCAGCAACTGGGGGCGGGAATATACTTAACGTTGCATCTCTAGCTGGATGGATGGCAATACCAAATCAAAATGTATACGCTGCAACAAAGGCTTATGTTTTAGCATTTTCCCAAGCTTTATCTAATGAAATGATGGCAGCAAATAGTGGCGTTCAAATAACGGCACTTTGCCCAGGGTATACAGCAACAAAAATGATGGATAATCCAGAGCAAGGCGCCACTCTTCGCATTCCAGCTAGCATGATGATGTCAGCTCGTGAGGTTGCTGAAATGGGGATAAAAGGTTGCCTTGCTGGGAAAGATCTCATTGTTCCAGGTATAGCCAATAAGTTAACAGCATCTATCACACATTTTTTTTCAAAATCCTTGCTCACAAAGTTATTGGGGAGCTTTTACCGCAAAACTATGGATTGAGATTGATGCAATTACAAGGTTATTACTATGAATGAACAAGTTAATAAGAAAGTAGTTATTACAGGTGCTAATGGATTTATTGGTGGCGCTTTGATGCGTTACTACCAAAACCAAGGTAAAGATGTTATGGGTGTTGACCTTGTAGGCAATGGAAAAGATATTATCGAGGGCGATATTTCTCAACCAGATACGATTAGCAGTTTGTTACAGGGCTGCGATGTAGTTATTCACACGGCTGCATTAGTATCCAATGCTATGAAAGATAGTGATATGTGGAGAGTAAATGTCTTGGCTACCAGAAATTTAATGGAAGCAGCAAAAAAGCATAAGGTTAGGCGTTTTGTTCAAATCTCTTCTATTGTTGCTTACGGCAATTCTGCTGAAGGTGAGTTAGATGAAAGCCAACCCGTTCATGCAGACGGCGGTAGCTATGTACTTACAAAACTTGCCTCAGAGCATGTCGTATTGCAAGCTCAGGCTAACGATGCAATTGAAGTAGTGATTGTTCGACCCGGTGATGCGTATGGGCCAGGCAGTCGTCCTTGGGTTATAGTCCCGTTAGAACTCATTCCAAAATATCAGTTTATGCTTCCTGCAAAAGGCGAGGGTTTCTTCAGACCCATTTTTATTGATGACCTCATTAGAGGAATATATTTAGCAGCAAGCCACCCAGATGCTGCCGGCGAAATTTTTAATTTAAGTTGTGAGGGTTATATAACAACCAAAGAGTACTTTTCTCATCATTACATTTGGCTTGGCAAAAAAGGGCCCTTACTTTTATCTACTAAATTTGCTCTAAGAGTAGCAGCTCTTGCATCAAAGATTGCTGACTTAATGGGAATTCAAAATGAAGCCTCGCCAGCTTCAGTGATGCAGTTATCAACAAAAAGTTGGTTTTCTATAAAGAAAGCTGAGCAAATCCTTGGCTGGAAACCTGAAGTCTCATTTGAAGATGGAATGCAGATTACTCGAGAATGGGCAATCAAAGAGGGATTGTTAAAAAAATAATTCAATAAGCTTTTTTAAAGGATTTTGAGGTTAATTCTTTCATAATGATAAAGGCTATACTTAGTACAAAAGATTGGTGATGCTAGGCTAGCAAAAAAATAGGTGAAATTTATGCGTTTATGGAATGGTTGGGGTAACGAAGAAAGTGGTTTAAGAATGGAGCTTAACGACGGTCTGCGTTCGCTCTTAGAAGCTCTTGTTGGACCTGGTACCTCGCTTCCTCAGGCAACACTTAAAGATGTGCTTGCTAAAGTTCCTAATACCCGCATTGAGGACCATCCCTTAATCATTACTGATCCTGAAATACGTGTACGTCATGCCCGCGGCCAGAGTTTACCTGATTGGTTAGAGATGCATGGGGGTAGTGTTGATACATTTCCTGATGGTGTGGCGTTTCCTGAATCATCCCAACAAGTCAAAGAATTGCTAGCTTACGCAAAAGATAAAAATTTAGCAGTCATTCCATATGGGGGTGGAACATCCGTGGTAGGCCATATCAATCCTGAGATCAGTGAAAACCCTGTACTAACTATTGATATGGGCAAAATGAATTCTATGCTAAGTATTGATGCTGAAAGCCAGATAGCTACTTTTGGTGCGGGAACGCCTGGACCGCTTGTTGAAGAAGAACTTAAAAAGCATGGTTTTACCCTAGGTCATTTTCCTCAATCATGGGAGCTTTCTACCATAGGTGGTTGGGTGGCCAGCCGATCAAGCGGTCAACAATCACTGCATTATGGACGAATAGAGAGTTTATTTGCCGGAGGTAAAATTGAGACTCTCAATGGCACGATGGTCATACCAACTATTCCAGCATCCTCTGCAGGTCCAGATATTCGTGAGATGATTCTAGGTTCTGAGGGTCGTTTCGGGATCATTACTGAAGTTAGCGTGCGTATCAGCCCGCTGCCAGAAAAAGAAATGTTTCAGGTTGTCTTTTTTCCTTCTTGGGAAATAGGCTTAACTGCAGCAAGGGGGCTTATGCAACAAAGAGTTGCACTCTCGATGATTCGATTGAGCAATGCCCTTGAAACGACAAGCCTGTTATACATGGGTGCAGGTAGCGATAGCAGCGGAGTTGTAAAGCTAGAACAAGCCTTGGCTGAAAAAGGCATTGGAGAAGGAAAAGTTATGATGACTTTTGGAGTTACTGGCTCTGTGCGTCATTGTGATGCTGCTCACGAGCTAGCTATTGACCATTGTAGAGCGCTTGGTGGTGTTATGGATGAATCTGGACTTGGAGAAAATTGGGCCCATGGCAGGTTCCGCGCGCCTTATCTTCGAGATCCTTTAGGTGCAGAAGGTTATATTGTAGATACCATGGAAACGGCGGTGGATTGGTCAAAGGTTTCCCAAGCTACTGATGCTATTGAAGAGGCCTTACGCTCAGCATTAGCTGATGAAAATGAACAGGTCTATGCTTACTCACATTTGTCGCATCTCTATCGTCAAGGATCAAGCATCTATACCACGTATCTCTTTCGCTTAGGTGAGAGTTATGAACAAGGGATGCACCGCTGGAAAAAATTAAAAAAAGCAGGAGCTGAAGCAATAGTTGCTCAGGGTGGGACTATTAGTCATCACCATGGCGTTGGAATTGATCATAAAGACTACTTAAATGCAGAAAAAGGCGATCTAGGGATTGCTGCCATCGCTAGCTTATGCAATCAATTTGATCCCAAGGGCCAAATGAACCCAGGAAAATTGCTCCCTGATATAAAGGATTGAGCTTTTATGAGAGCATTTACAAAGCGTGATCAACTCCTCTCTAAAATGCGAGCTGGAGAGAATCTAGATTGGGATGTGATAATTATTGGGGGAGGTATTACGGGTGCAGGCGTTCTTCGTGAATCTTGTCGGAGAGGCTACAAAACACTATTAATAGAGCAACAAGATTTCTCATGGGGAACCTCCAGCCGATCCTCTAAGATGGTTCACGGGGGATTAAGGTATCTTGCGGCAGGCGATTTAAAACTTACCAAAGAATCTGTTCAAGAGAGACAGCGATTATTAACAGAAGCTCCCGGATTAGTGGACCCCATTTCTTTTTACTTCACCTTCAGGAAGGGAAAGTTTCCTGGGCGCATTGCTATGAAGATTATTCTAACTATCTATGATTTTTTTGCTGGCGCTCAAGATAATAAATACTGCAATAACAATGAGCTGTTAAGTCGCTTCGAAGGCCTTGATAATAACAATCTTCAAGGCGGAAGCCGTTATACAGACGCAATAGTTGATGACTCTCGATTGGTTCTTAGAGTTCTGCAAGACAGCATAGATGATGGAGGTGAAGCCCTTAGTTACACAAAGGTTAAAAATCTATTATTAGAAGATAAAAAAGTTTGTGGCGTCACCATTGAAGATAAAGACTTTTCTAACTCTATCAACCTTAAAGCCTCAGTTGTTATAAATGCTACGGGTGCCTGGGCTGATCGAATAAGAAATATTGTTAACAGCGAGGAGCGCATTAGGCCTTTGCGTGGAAGCCATATCATTATTCCTAAATCTCTTTACCCAATCCAAGATGTCATGACCTTTCTCCACCCCGATGACAAGAGAGGTGTCTTTGTTTACCCTTGGGAGGGAACGACTGTTGTTGGAACTACAGATTTAGATCATTCTGAGGATTTGGATGTCGAGGCTAGTATTACTGAAGATGAGGTGGCTTATCTTCTTAAGGCTTTTAATACCGAGTTCCCCAAGCATGCCATCAAGCGGAGCGAAATCTTGTCAACTTGGGCAGGGGTAAGGCCTGTGATTGGAACAGAAAAAAACAAAGACCCCTCCAAAGAGAGACGAGATCATGCAGTTTGGTCGGATAAAGGACTCATTACGGTGACAGGTGGCAAGCTGACTACTTTTCGATTGATTGCATTAGACGCTCTAACTGCAGCTAAAGATAATCTTCCTCCAGCTAAAGACTTTTCGAGCGATAAAGTTTTTGTTACCCCTGAAGTTACTTCGGAGTCATTGTTTCCAGAAAACCCAAGTTGGGGGCAACGTCTTCTTGGCAGGTATGGAGAGAGAGCTATTGAATTAGTCAATGGCAGTTCTCCAGAAGAAAGAGACAACCTGGGGGATACTGAATTTACTTTAGCTGAATGCAGATGGGCGCTAAAGTTCGAAGCAGTTGAGCACCTTGATGACCTTTTGCTGAGAAGAACGCGCCTAGGAATGTGTCTTCCCAATGGCGCTGCTGAGCTTTATCCTGTATTACAGGAAATGTGTTCAAATTTATTGGGTTGGGATGAGGGGCGCTGGAACTCTGAATTAAATCGATATGAAGCAATTTGGAAAAAGCATTACAGCCTTCCAAGTATTAATTAAGGTAAAGTGGGTATGAACCAAGAGCCATATTTTTTAAGCATTGATAACGGTACCCAAAGCGTTCGTGCCATTGTTTTTGACGGAAAAGGCCAACTTATTGCTAAGAGTAAAGTTGACATAGAGCCATATTTTTCATCTCAGAAAGGGTGGGCTGAACAGCATGCTGATTATTTTTGGGACTCTCTTTGTCAAGCCTGTCGTAATTTATGGCCTGAGTTACCGGTACCTAAGGAGCAAATTTCTGCAGTCTCAGTTACAACTCAGAGAGCTACCATAGTTGCCATGGGCGAGGACAACAAGCCTTTAAGGCCTGCAATAAGTTGGTTAGATCAAAGGCAAGTGGAGACCAAACCCAAGCTCAAGAAAATAGAGTCAGTATTAATGAGTTTAATCAGAGCCAAGCCATTGGTAGATTTAATGCATGCACAAGCAGAAGCAAACTGGATGGAGCAAAATGAGCCTGACCTTTGGAAAAAGGTGCATAAATTTTTACTTCTATCGGGTTTTCATAACTACAAGTTAACAGGTAAATACCATGATGCTATTGCTAGCACGGTGGGTTTTGTTCCCTTTGAATATAAGACACAACAATGGGCGGATGCCAATGATTGGAAATGGAGAGCTATGCCCATTCGTCAGGAAATGCTACCGAAAGTAATGCCGGCAGGATCTGTGCTAGGAGAAATAACTGCAAACGCCTCTGAGGAAACTGGTATCCCGGTTGGCATTCCCCTAATTGCTAGTGGTTCGGATAAAGCATGCGAGGTCTTGGGTACGGGTTGTATTGATAATGAAACAGGTAGTTTAAGTTATGGAAGCTTGGCCACGCTAAACATTACCTCCGATAAATATCTTGAGGCCATACCTTTTTATCCAGCCTATCCAGGCGTGATTCCTAATACATTTAATATTGAGATGATGGTTCAGCGGGGCTACTGGATGGTAAGTTGGTTTAAAAAAGAGTTTGGACTTAAAGAGCAACAATTGGCAGCTCAAAAAGGGATATCACCCGAATCGTTATTTGATGAATTAATTGCTAATGTTCCAGCTGGTTCGAACGGTTTGATGCTGCAACCCTACTGGTCGCCATCTAATGGCGATGGTCCCGAGACTAGGGGTGCAATTATTGGGTTTAATGAAGATCATACAAGAGCTCATCTTTATAGAGCAATGATTGAAGGCCTTACTTTTGCTTTAAGAGAAAGCAAAGAGATATTAGAAAAAAGAACAAAGAAATCTGTATCTCGCTTAGTGGTATCCGGTGGTGGATCTCAAAGTGATGAGGTAATGCAAATTACCGCAGATATATTTGGTATGCCAGTTTTTAGACCGCATACCTTTGAAACGTCTTCTTTGGGCGCAGCCATTGCTAGCGCTGTTGGTATAGGCTTATATCCTGATTTTTCTTCAGCAGTTGATAAAATGACTCATCAAGGTGATAGGTTTGATCCAGTGGATGCTAATAAAGAAATTTATAATGAGCTATATCATAAGGTGTATAAAAAGATGTATAGCCACCTTAAACCAAGCTATGAAGCAATTTGGTCTATAACCAACAGATCTTAGAATGAATTAATATTAAATTGGGGATAAAACAATGATAGGTAAGGTTAGAGAATTCTTTCGTATATTGGGTGAACTCAAATACATGATCCCTGTTATGAGATACAAATGGCCATCTGGAGATGATAGAGCTTCACTGGCCCATACATTTCAAGCAACCACCGAGAAGTTTCCAGATAGAGCTTTTATTTATTTTGAAGAGGAAACATGGACCTATGCTCAAGCTAATAAAGTTGCAAATAGTATGGCCCGTTATCTTGCCGACCATGGAGTTAAACATGGAGACAGAGTTGTCATGTTTATGGAAAACAGACCTTATTTTGCCATCACTTTAATTGCTTTAAATAAAATTGGTGCTATCGGAGTTCTCATTAATACCAGCTTAACTGGAGATCCGCTGATTCATTGCATCAATTCTTCTGATTCAGTGAAGTGTATTGTGGGTGCTGAAAGGGCACAGCCATTGGAAGAAGTACTAGATAACATAAATATTGTCCATAGAGAGGACATCTTGTGGGTAGAGGATACGCCCGAATATTCATTACCAAACTGGGCTACCGACTTAAAAGCGGGAATCGATTTCAATATGACAGACAACTTGTCTGAAACAGACAAAGTAACTGCTCAAGACATTGCTTGTTATATTTTTACTTCTGGTACAACAGGAGTGCCTAAGGCAGCCATACTCCCTAACGCAAAACTTGTTGCAGCATCGGTAAATATCACTATGGCTGGATACAGAATCAATGAAGAGGATTGTATGTATAACTGCCTGCCTCTTTATCATTCAACTGGCTTAATGTTAGGACTTGTTGCCGCCATTCAAGTTGGCGCAGCGTCCTTTATTAAAAGAAAATTTTCTGCATCTTCCTTTTGGGAAGAAGCTCAACGCTTTAATACTACTGCTTTAGTTTATATTGGAGAGCTTTGTAGATATCTAGCCAACCAAGAGCCCTGCGAGGCAGAAAAAAATAACCCAATAGTAAGCATGGTTGGCAATGGTTTAAGACCCGATGTTTGGGACGAATTCAGAGATCGCTTTAAAGTGGAGCGCATCATTGAAATTTATGGTGCAAGTGAAGGGAATGCCTTATTCATAAACTTATTTAATAAAGATAAAACGATTGGCATGACCAGCGCAGATGTTGCACTTATTGAATACGATGTTGCCGATGATGAGATCATCAAGAATACTGATGGGACTTGTAAAAAAATCATGAATAAAGATCCTGGTTTGCTAATTGTAAAAATTGGTCCAAATGCAGTATTCAATGGTTATACCGATGCGCAAGCAAGTGAAAAGAAAATTCTTAGGGATGTTTTTGAGGAGGGTGATGCCTGGTTCAATACAGGAGACTTAATAAGAAAAGTTGACGTAGGTTTTGCTCTTGGCAAGGAACACTATCAATTTGTAGATAGAATTGGAGATACCTTTAGATGGAAATCTGAAAATGTTTCTACCAACGAAGTTGGTGAAATCTTAAACGGATATCATGATGTAAACATGTCAAATGTTTACGGGGTAAAGATTCCAGGATGCGAGGGGAGAGCAGGAATGGTTGCTTTCAGTCTTGAGAATAGAGAGCATTTTAATTGGGATGAATTTTCTGCTTATGTAGAAAATAATTTACCCAAATACGCTCGACCCATTTTTGTGCGCATCATTGAGGAGATGGATACTACTGGCACTTTTAAACTCAAAAAGAATGATTTAAGAGAACAAGCATTTGATATTACTTCTATTACTGACATAGTCTATTGCTTGAAACCTAACTCTAATACATACGAACCTCTTGATAATGATTGGCTAGAACAGATTAATTCTCAGGCTGCCGGCTATTAAGTTTATGGGTGAATTTAAAGATCAGGGCGGTGCCGCATCAATGTCACCTAGCCCGATTTTTAGATGGTTATCGTCTAAAGTTATCTCAAGATTTTCTAGTTTAGAAGCTCAACTAAAAAGACACAAACTAGCTGAAAAAGAAAGGCAAAACAGTAATTTAGATCATTGTATAGAGTATTTTCATCAAGTTGAAGACGGTTATAGTTATCTTGCCTCTCAGTGTTTAGAGAGGCTTGTAAAAAAATATAATGTAAGAATTCAATGCCATCTTGTTTCTGGGCCTATTGGAAAAAATAGCGCAGAACCTGATTTACTTCTTAAGCTATCTGCCTATGATTCCAGTTTAATCGCAAGCCAATACGACTTAACCTTTCCTCGCTATCAATCATTACCTAAGCCACGCCTGATCGATAAAGCTAAAGCTATCCTTGCAAAGCAAACATCTGAACAATTAACTCTTCTTCTGCCAATAGTAAGCAAAGCTTTGTGGGAAGGAGATGAATCATTGCTGATGAGATTGGCAGATGAATATGGTGCTGCATCATCTGATGAAGTGGCCAAAATAATTGAAATTGGTAGCAATTGGCAAAAGAAACTAAAACATTATTCAGGGGCAATGTTTTTTTATGGAAATGAATGGTATTGGAGTGTTGATAGATTGCATCATTTAGAAAAAAGGTTGCGTGCTTTAAATTTAGACAACTTTCCTGCAGATGGGCTTGCTTTTCCAAGACCTAACATTAACTTTGCACCATCTCCCCGTGCTGAAACATTAACCTTAGAAATATACCCCTCACTAAGAAGTCCTTATACCGGAGTAATTTTTGATACTGCAATCAAGCTAGCAAAATCTAAAGGAGTTAAGATTAATGTGAGACCAGTTTTGCCAATGGTAATGCGAGGGGTTCCAGCAACCAGAGAAAAAGGATTTTATATTTTTTCTGATGCTGCAAGAGAGGCTCGTGATCAAAGTATTCCTTTTGGTAATATGTATGATCCTATTGGAGATCCTGTCAGGAATTGTTATAGCCTTTATCCATGGGCTAAAAGCCAAGGCAAAGAGATTGACCTCATCTCTGCATTCTTGAAGGCTGCATTTGTAGATGCAATCAACACTAATCGTTTAAGCGGAATAAGAAAAGTGGTTGAATCTGCGGGTCTAAATTGGCAAGAAGCTCAGACTCATTTAGGTAACAACGATTGGGAGGCTATCTTAGAAGCCAATCGATTAACCCTTTATAAGTCAGGTCTTTGGGGTGTACCTAGCTTTAGATTGCTTGATCCAAATCAGCAAGAGTTGCTTTCAATTTGGGGTCAGGATCGTCTTTGGTTGGTTGCTCAGGCGATTGATAATTATCTAGTATAGTAAATACCATATAATTTAGTTCTTACAGAAGGAATTGATATGGATATTCAAGGAAAAAGAGTTGTAGTAACTGGAGCAGCTAGCGGTATTGGTAGAGCGCTTGTGCTTGCCTTTCATAAGCATGGAGCAAGCAAGGTGGTTAGCGTCGATATTAACAAAGCAGACGCTGATAATACCGCCAAAGAAGTTCATGGATTAGCTATTGAGGCAAATGTTGGAGATGAACAAGATATTCAAAGAGTTGTCATTGAAAGCACTGAATGGATGCAAGGCATCGATATATTTTGTTCAAATGCAGGCATTATGGGTGAAGTAGGTTTGTTGGATACCAGCACTGAGAAATGGCAAAAGATTTGGGAAGTGAATGTGATGGCTCATATTTTTGCTGCAAAAGCAGTATTGCCCCAAATGCTGGAAAGAGGCAATGGCTATCTAGTGAATACTGCTTCTGCGGCAGGTTTATTAACTACACTTGGTGCAGCTCCCTATACTGTCACAAAATCAGCAGCAGTCAGTTTTGCTGAATGGGTAAAAATCACTTATGGAGAAAAAGGCATTGGAGTTTCATGTTTGTGCCCACAAGCTGTGAGAACAGCCATGACGAAAAATGGACCTGGAGTTGCAGGTGTTGATGGGATGATTGAACCTGAGGAAGTTGCAGAAGAGGTTATTAAAGCAATTCAATCAGAAACTTTTTTAGTGACGCCGCATCAAGAAGTTCTAGAGTATGTAAAACGAAAAGCCAATGATAGAGATAGGTGGATTGCTGGAATGCAAAGATTGCAAAAACAATTTGAAGATTTTCTTACTCCTCAAAAGTGAATTACAGCATTAAACCTTTTTACTTGGTTTTAACATGCATTGGGTTTTCATCTTTTCCCATGATTGGCTCAGAGTGCAGCCCAGTTGAAGAAAAAATCCCTTTGTTTGGAGATTTGCATGTTCATACTGCATTGTCATTAGATGCTTGGACCCAAGGCGCAATTAGCGAACCGGCCGATGCTTATAAATTTGCCAAGGGCGAAGTTGTATCATTGCCTCCCTACATAGATGGCAACGGGCTAAGATCTGCCAAGCTTAGAAAATCTTTAGATTTTGCTGCAGTGACTGATCATGCTGAGCTTTTGGGTGAGGTTGAGCTCTGCACTAATCCTGATTCCAATCAATATAGCTCTTTGGAGTGCAAGGCTTTCCGGAACTTTCCAACCATAACGTATTATCGTTACAACACGAATGCTTCTCGAGGCAATCCAAATGCTATATGTGGAGATAACAGATTAAATTGTACGCAAGCCTCGATTACTCCTTGGGAAAAAACCATTATTGCAGCAGAAGATCACAATCATGCATGCCAATTCACTACTTTTGTGGGATACGAATGGACCGGAGCTAAATACTCTGGGAACAATTTTCATAGAAATATTATCTTTTACGGCAACAATATTCCCAAGCAACCAACGAGTTTTTATGAAGCGCCAACCAAAAAAGAGCTTTGGAGTATTTTGAACGAACAATGTTCAGAAAACTGTCAATTTATTTCCATACCTCACAACTCTAATCTTAGCAATGGCCAGATGTTCTTAAGAGAAGAAGATCTTAGTATTGATGAGCAATTAGTGTTTGAGCCCGTTATAGAAATTTTTCAACATAAAGGATCATCAGAGTGTCATCCTGTATCGGATACATTTTGTAATTTTGAGCAATTGCCCTATAAGGATTTTATTTCTAAGACCTATAAGGATTTATCATCTTCTAATGACATTCCTCCACTAAGCTTTGCTCGAGAAACGCTTTTAAATGGTCTTGCTGTTAAACAACAAGAATTAGGTAATCCATGGAAATTTGGATTTATTGGTAGTACCGATACCCACTATGCTATGCCTGGTTATGTAGATGAAGAAAATTTTCAAGGCCATGGAGGTGCTGGCAAATCATTTAGAAATTCTATTCCCAAAGGCCTGCCTGATGATGCAGAGTTCAATCCAGGCGGATTGGCTGTAGTTTGGGCAAAACAAAACGATAGAAAACATATTTTTGAAGCACTCCAAAATAGAGAGGTTTATGGAACTTCTGGACCAAAATTTATTCTTAGATTTTTTGGATCAGAGAACTTTGAAGAGAACATGTGTGAAAACCCCGAAATATTCACGGACTCTTATCGCAAAGGGGTTCCCATGGGAGGAACTTTGCACTCACCTAAAAATATTTCTTTCTTGATTGCTGCATCTGCAGATCAATCCATGGACAATCAATTTATTGAGCGCGTTCAAATCATCAAGGGGTATATTGAGGATGGAAATGAAAAAACTAATATCTTTGATATTTTTACAAATGAGTCCGCAACCTTAGACAGAAGCTCTTGCAGAATAGCTGGCCAAGGCGTTAAGGATATGTGTATGGTCTGGCAGGATAATACTTTTGAAGCATCTCAAGATGCATTTTATTATGTGAGAGTATTAGCAAATGAAAGTTGTAGATGGACGCATGAGTTGTGTATCAAAAATCCAGAACTTTGTTCTGACGCTAACTCTTTGCCCCAAGGAATCAACGAAAGGGCATGGAGCTCACCTATTTGGCTAGAAGCAAATTAAATCTCTGTTATAGTAGTATTGCATGAACAGATTCCTGCTACAGTTTTTTTTAATCATTGCTGTCATTCCTATTGCATTTTTTTTCGGCACCGTATTTTTAGTATTTGCACCTTTAATTTGCTGGGGTTTAGCTTTGAATTCCTATCGTTTTAATAACAATCAAGAAATGTATTTCTGGCTTATTTTGGGAGCCATCGCCTTCAGTATAAGTCTTTATATTTTGGGAGTGCTTTAAATGCTGAAATGGTTAATTATTATCTCAGGCCTTCAATTATTTGGAATTGGTTTATTTACAATGTTTATCTCAGATTTATCCATTATTCCGTTCATTCCTCAGGATGCACCTGCAGATTTGTATTCAGAATTTAGAGCTATGTTTGCTGGTTCTTTTGTGGCATTTGGTTACCTATTGATTCGCTATGCTTTATCTGCAAGCTTCATTCCAATTGGCTTAATGATGATCTATGTGATGATTTCAATCTCATTCGGAAGGGTGATTAGCTTTCTTTATGAGGGCATTAGCCCATTTAGTCTTTTTGCCTTCTTTGGCGAGCTTTCTCTTGCCATTATTCTTTATCTGTACTATCGGAAAAAGAAAAATGAGATTTCATACTTTTAATTTCTTTTGTAAAGTATTTTTCTCTGCAATTTTTAGTCCTTTAATCTTAAGTAATCATTGGAATCATAGTCTTGAAGATCTGGATGTATTAATTATCTCAGATCACACAATCTTGCAGAACTTTAATCTAGATACTTCTGGATTCGATGGAATTGAAAGAACTTTTGTTGATCCCTCAATTAAGTTATTTGAAAAAATCTGTACAGAAATAGGGCTGGATGCAGCAATACTTAATATTGAAGATTTAGCTCCAAATCACTCTATTTACTCAAGACAGCAACAAGATATCATCTACAATCATTACGATAAAATTCTATTAGAGGCTGCAGAAAATGATGTAACGATTATTTCCTTGCATCTTGATGCCGAAAAGATTGAAATTAATGACTTTTCTCAAATTCCATATCCTACAAATGAAGATCAAGAATCATTTATCTACGAAGGTGGAGCTCAATTAATTCTAGAACAAGATAAATTCTCTAATGAAACCTTGGAGTTCGCTCATCGGCTATTGTTTTCTCGTTTTCTTGACCTCATTGAATCTCAGGGAGTTACAATTCGCCCAACATACCAAACAAGGTTAAGATTGCAGCAGAATATTTCTATGAGTATTGCGGGCCAATCAAAAGGTGGCGCTATTCTTATTGAATTAGGGGCTCTTGATGAGCTAAAACGATTATTCGTAACTCCAGAGAATATTGCTGTCAACTTGTCTGATCCTCTGAGAGTAGTTGCAAATACGATTGCAGCCCACAGGAAGGCTCATTGGTTAAAATAATTATTCATACCCATTTATTTATACTATAATTCTTCGTCGTAAACTGGGGATGTGATGGAACTGGTAGACATGCTTGGCTTAGAACCAAGTGCCGCAAGGCGTGGGGGTTCGACTCCCTCCATCCCTACCATGTTTACATCCCTACAAAGTTAATCATTAATAATGCGTTTTTTGTTTTTCTTAAATCTGTCATTCTTTTTTATCTTTTTGTCTGTTTTTGCTGATGATCGTTATGAGTATACTCAGATTGATAGAGAGCTATCCTTAGCAATAAGCTCCAAAGATTACCAGCTTAATAAGGATTCATACTGTCGCAAAAGCTCTAAGCCAGAAGATGTATTGTGGTTTGAAGATTTTTTAGATAACTCTTTAGATGATAAGGTTTGGTCGTACTCCTCTGGAAATGGTTTTAAATCAGGTAACAACTATGTTTATGGATGGGGAAACAATGAGCAACAGTTTTACCGAACATCAAAGTACAAAGAAACCAATACAAATGATAATTTATGGATTGAGAATGGTTTCTTAAAACTTCAACCCATGAAAAAGAAATATCGTGGATTTGATTTCACATCAGCCAGGATTCATAGCAAAGGTAAAAAAGTTTTTACTTATCCTTCAAAAATTACATTTTGTTTTCGAGTTCCCAATGGTATTGGATTGTGGCCAGCTTTTTGGTTATTGCCTGAAAAAACCAATGCTTGGCCTGCGGGAGGCGAAATAGACATCATGGAGGCTAAAGGTAGAATTACCAATATTATAAGCTCAGCATTGCATTATGGTAATTCTCCTACTGATAAAAGTTTTACTGTAAAAGAGATTGTTGTTCCAGCATCCGTTAAATTTCAAGATAAATTTCATTCCATTACTCTTGAATGGAGAAAAGATTCACTCAAGTTTTTTTTAGATAATGAAGAAAATCCATATTTATCTATTACGCCAGATTCAGAAGATATCTTTAGGTTCAATTATCCCTTTAATGATGATTTTTACTTAATAATTAACCTTGCTATTGGGGGTAATTTTGATAATAACCTTCTTGATCCTTCAGCGCTTTGCATCGACAAAGCATGTTCCAATCACGTAGATCCTGACTCAAAGAGATTTTTGATTGATTGGATTGAATATTCAAAGCTGAATTGATTTAAAGCTAATCATTTTGTAGTTATCCTCTTAAAATCAATAAATGCTAAAATAGTGGTATGAAAAATTTTGTATTTATATTTATCGCTGCTTTTTTCTTAACGCAGTGTGGGCAATCAAATGCTGAATGGACTAAGCATGGTCTTACCTTTGCAGAAGAGAGATTTAGCCAACTAACTGACATTAATGAAAACAATGTGTCGTCAATGGGTTTGGCATGGTCTTTTGATACCAATACCAATAGAGGTCATGAAACAACTCCAATTGTTGTTAATAAAACCATGTTCATCACTGCCCCTTGGAGCGTTGTTTATGCCTTGGATGCTATTACTGGAGAACTAAAATGGTCATATGACCCCAAAGTAGATAGATCATGGGCTAGAAATGCTTGTTGCGATGTTGTCAATAGAGGTGCTGCATACCAAGATGGAAAGGTTTATTCTGCAACCATTGATGGCAGACTACATGCTCTAGACGCAGAGACTGGCGAGCTTCTTTGGGAAACATTGACGATAGACAAAGACCGTCCTTATACCATTACTGGTGCTCCTAGAATTATTGGGAATAAGATTATTATTGGAAACGGTGGTGCGGAGCTTGGAGTCAGAGGTTACATAACAGCGTATGATATCAACAACGGTGATGAGCTCTGGAGGTTTTATACTGTACCCGGAGATCCAAGTTTGCCTTTTGAATCTGATGCAATTGCTGCTGCAGCCGAAACATGGTCTGGCGGAAAATGGTGGGAATACGGTGGCGGCGGTACTGTTTGGGATTCCATGGCTTTCGACCCTGAATTAAACCTTTTATATATAGGCACAGGCAATGGGTCACCTTGGAACAGATACCAAAGAAGTCCAGGTGGAGGAGATAATCTTTATTTGTCTTCTATCGTAGCTATTAACCCTGATAACGGCGAATATGTTTGGCATTACCAAACTACCCCAGGCGATTCCTGGGATTACACAGCCACCCAACACATGATTCTTGCTGAGTTAAATATTGATGGAGAAAACCGTAAAGTCATAATGCAGGCTCCTAAAAATGGATTTTTCTATGTAGTAGATAGAACTAATGGCGAGCTGATATCAGCCAAAAATTTTGTTCCAATCAATTGGGCTACTCATGTAGACATAGAAACTGGCAGACCCGTTGAAAATATTGCCACCAATTATTTTGAAAATCCTGCTTTAGTTACTCCTGGACCTTTGGGAGGTCATAACTGGCAACCGATGTCTTACAGCTCCGATACAGGACTTGTGTATATTCCAGCTCAAGAAACTGTGTTTGTATATGGCAACGATACAAACTTTGAATATACCAAGGGAGCTTGGAACACAGGCTCTAACATTGAGCTTACTTATCTTCCAAAGGACCCAAATATTCTTGCGATGATAGATCAAGCCACTTTTGGTTATTTATTAGCTTGGGATCCTGTATCTCAAAAAGAGGTATGGAGAGCGCAATACAAAAGACCATGGAGTGGTGGCGTTTTATCTACAGCAGGAAATCTTGTATTTCAAGGCACATCCGATGGAAGATTTATTGCATACAGAGCTAATGATGGCTCTAGTTTATGGGAGGTAGAGCTAGGTCAGGGCATTATTGCCCCACCAATAACCTATAAAATTGATGGAGTTCAATATGTTGCTGTTCAAGCTGGGTATGGAGGCGCATATCCATTGGTAGGAGGACTTCCAGCAGAAAATAAAAACCCTGCACAAAATGGAAGGATGATGGTTTTTAAGCTTAATGGAGAAAAGGTTGATGTTCCTGTTAAAGATACAATTGTATCTTCGCCTTACTTGCCAAATCTCTCTGATGATGCAGTTATTCTTGCCAAAGGCGAATATGAGTACCATCAACATTGTCAGTTTTGTCATGGAGCAGGCGTAATTAGTGGAGGCGTATTACCCGATTTAAGACATCTTGATGAAAAAAGTCATAAGACTTTTTTGGGAACAGTTCTTGGTGGAATGCATGCTAGCACTGGAATGGCTTCCTTCAAGGATTTATTAACCATTGAGCAAGCTGAAAACATTCAAGCATATATTGTTAATCAAGCCAAACTGACTGGAGTAAACTCAACTGAGGTATCTTCTGAACAATGATGGACGATAAATACGCTATAGCTAAAGATTGGCTACCTAGGTACACCGGCATGCCAGTAGATGGATTTGGGGATTATATCTTGCTTACCAACTTCCAAGATTATGTAGAAAATTTTGCTCAAAAATTTGATGTAGAGATAGCTGGTAAAAACAAGCCTATGTCATGTGCCACCAATAAAGATGGATTAAGCATCATTAATTTTGGTATTGGTTCACCCAATGCGGCAACCATAATGGACTTACTGATTGCCAGACAGCCTAAGGGAGTATTATTTTTAGGTAAATGTGGCGGTCTAAAAGAAACTAGCGAAATTGGGAACTTAATCTTGCCAATTGCTGCTATTAGAGGAGAGGGAACATCCAACGATTATTTTTCACCGGAGGTGCCTGCTCTGCCATCTTTTAAATTGCATAAATTTGTCTCAGAAAAAATAGTCGAATCTAATATTGATTATCGAACCGGGGTTATTTACACCACTAACAGAAGAGTTTGGGAACACGACAAACGTTTTCTAAAGAAACTTAAAAAGACTACGGCAATTGGTGTGGACATGGAGGTAGCTACGATCTTCATAGTAGGTCACTACAATCAGATTGCGAGAGGTGCGCTTATTTTGGTATCGGACGTCCCGGTGACTCCTGATGGAATCAAAACTGAAAAATCTGATAGAGAAGTTACGCAGAAGTGGGCTGCTAGACATCTTGAGATCGGTATTAAATCTATGACTGAGATAGGAAAATCTGGCGAAAAAATTAAACATTTTAGGTACTAGGATGTTGATCCAAGACTTTAAAAAAGAAGTTAAAAATAAACACCCAGAGCTATTTGCTAAATCAACAACCCATGGAATTTGGTTGATTATCCATGCATGGGGCGTCATTTTTGCTGCCGCTTATTTTTATAGTCTTTTCCCAAATCTGTTAGTTGGTATTTTGGTTGTCATGATTATTGGCTCAAGGCAGCTTGGAATTTCTGTTCTAATGCACGAAGCAGCTCACAGAACATTAGTAAATGGTAAAGGCTTAAATAATTTTTTAGGATCGTGGTTTTGCAGCCTACCAGTATTTTATTCATTAAACGACTATCGAGAATACCACTTACAACATCATCAAAATACTCAGCAATCCAATGATCCTGATCTTCATCTCTCCAAGAAATTTCCAGTTTCAGTAGCTAGCATGACAAGAAAATTCGTTCGAGATCTCTCTGGTCTGACTGGATTAAAGCTTAGGTTTTACCAGCTAAGAAGTTTAATTTATAAAAACATAAGTCTTTCTCAAAAAATTTCATCTTTTGCTAGAGTTCTAATATCTCAAATGGCTATCTTTGGGATTTTTACTGCTTTATTTGGTTATGAGTATTACTTTTATTTTTGGATACTCCCTTTATTCACTTGGTTGCAATTTATCACTAGGGTAAGAAATATTGCAGAGCATGCAATGGTAGTTGATGATGACAATCCTTTGCAAAATGCACGGCATATTAATGCTAGTCTGTTAGAAAGAGTTTTTTTTGCTCCATATTTTGTTAATTATCATCTAGAGCATCACCTGATTATGTCGATGCCTTGTTATCGCTTTAAATCTTTTTACAAAATTTTAGCAAAAGAATTAGGTAAGGATAATCTTGAAACTAAGTCATCCTATTTTGAAGTGGTCAGATTGGCTACGTTGCCATCCTAAAACTATCCAGATAATCGATTAAAGCATTTTCATGCATGGATCTTACTGTTCTAAAGTAGTCATTTCTATCAAGGTTTATGAGATTTTGATTATTATCAAAAATAAAAAGCCTAGGAATACCAGAATTAGCAGTTGGGTCTAATTGCTTTAGAACATCCATATTAATTTCATAATTTAAAACATCTATTAGCATGAATTTAAAATTTTCTCTGATAGATTCAAGCATTTGAGCTGACTGGGTTAGTCCTGCAAGAATTCTGCAATCAGGACACCAATTTGCACCAAATATTACGATAGCTTGTTTTCTTTCAAGAGTCGTATTCTTTATAAAGGCTCTAATTTCAGGAAATTCGACTAACTTTTCTACAAAAGCATCTGAAATCATCAATGATTTCCATTTTAATAATGTTTTATCAGTCATTCTTTTTAGATTAATATTATTTTATGGATAAGCTTTTAAGAGTATTTTTAAGTGTATTTTTAATTTATCTGTTCTATAACGCAATAGCTTTTATGTTTAATTTTCAGGCCATAACATTTCCATGGCTCAATCCTGAAGCAATGATGGAATATAGGGCCAGAGTTCTAGTCCCAACTTTGTTGCTGACCGTGGTATATTTTTTGCTTAGATACTTTGCCAACAAAAGCTCAACCTCGACTTTATGGCCAGTTTATGTCACTCTTTGTGCATGGTTAACTTGTAATATTTCAGCCCTGTTGTGGGTGCCCAACAAGCTGCCGCTTTATATTGCAATAGGACTAAATACTTTTATGATTTTTATTATTAGATCAGCTCATAACAAACGCAAAAACGAGATATTTTGATGATTTGGATAATTAGACTTTTTCTTTTCCTTTATGCAGTTATTTACATAGCTCTTGGGGGCTGGGCGATTATTGAACCCGTTCGAATGATGATTTCAGATGATTTTCCTTCGTTTATGCAAGCCGTAGGCTTAACAGTTGCTTCTCCAATTGGTTACTCTGAAGTTGCTGGAATATATGGAGGCATCAATGTCGTGGTTGGCTTGATAGCATTGATTGGCGTTTTTGTAAGAAGATTTGCTATCTGGGCTAGCATTCTATTTATGTTCTTAACAGGGAGCATAGCTTTAGGAAGATATGTGCTTTCTCTGATTCCTTCAGCACCCGGTTTTCTAAATAACTTTTTTATATTTGAAGTCGCTTCTTTCTTTGTTTACTCAATTTTCTTAATTTATTTAAATCTACAACTAAACAAAAGTAGTAAAAATATAGAGACAGTAAATTCCAACTAGTAAGCCGCCACTTAATTGCAGCATTGTTTTTGAAAGCTTGCTTTGTAAAAGCGTGACGATAATAAATATTCCAGTCAAGGCGAATAAATACCATATATCTTTCTGAAGTAGTTGAGGGTCAATATTTGTTTGTAAGCTAAAACCTATAATCGGCATCACGGTCACAATATTAAAGACATTTGACCCTAAGATATTTCCAATAATCATTTGGCCCTTTTGTTTATAGAGAGCTGCAAGACTTGCAGCTAATTCGGGTAGGCTAGTCCCCACTGCTATTATTGTAAGTCCAATAATAGTCTCAGAAATTCCAAAAGAGAGAGCAAGTTTTTCAGCATTCTCAACAGTTAATTGTGCGCCAGCTATCAAAGCCACTAGGCTTATCAATGCAAATAATATTTCCTTTGACTGAAAATTATTAGGAGAAGTTTGTACTTGGGTATCCTTATTATCTAAACCATACAGAAATAATATAAGAATAATTAAAAAACCAAGTGATTCGTAAAGATTAATCTTTAAATCATTAAGCGCAAAAAATAACAGAACAACTGAAAGACCAAAACATACCAGAGGTAGTGTTGCTTTATCCTTGGTTCCAACAAATGCAAATAATGTGACCCCAAAAATAAGACCAATATTTGCGATGTTAGACCCTATGATAGTTCCTGCAGCAATATTTGCATTATTGTTTATTACACTTGCAACACCCACAGATACCTCTGGAGCAGAGGTTCCGAAAGCAACCAAAGTAAGGCCAATTACTAACTCAGATACCCCTAGCTGGATAGCAATTTTAGAACTTGCTTCTATAAATCTATCAGCTCCCCACACTAAAAGGACTAAACCTACAATTAGGAGGGTTGCAGTGGTAATGAAATCCATTGCAGCATTTTAAACCATCGTTATTTAATTTAAACTGGTTTATGGTTTAAATAAGGATACACCATGGATATTAATAGCTTGTTTGGAATCAAGGGAAAGGTTGCTATTGTGACCGGAGGCTCAAGAGGTATTGGAGAAATGATATCCGCAGCTCTTCTTGCTAATGGAGTGAAAACATACATCACTGCAAGAAAAGCTCCGGCACTTATCGACAAAGCAAATGAGTTATCGCAAAAGTTCGGCGGTGAGTGTATTCCCATTCCATGCGATTTAAGCTCCAGTGAGGGAATTCATGAATTTGTATCTGAGATCAAATCCAAAGAATCCTCATTGGATTTTCTAATCAACAATGCGGGGGCCGCATGGGCGCAACCACTTATGGAGTATTCCGAGAGTGGTTGGGACAAAGTTATGGATTTGAATGTTAAAAGCTTGTTTTTTCTTACTCAACAATTGACGCCTCTTTTAGCAAAGCATGCAAGTTTTGAGGCCCCTTCAAAAGTTATAAATATTGGATCAATAGATGGTATTAACACTGCAGCATTTGAAAGTTTTGCATACAGTGCATCCAAAGCAGCTGTGCATCATTTGACTAAGGTTTTAGCTGCAAGACTCATCAAAGAGAAAATTGTGGTTAATGCAATAGCTCCGGGACCTTTTCCAAGTAATATGTTGGGATCAGCGGTTGCACATGACTACACCATAATTGCTGAAAACAATCCTAGCAAAAGGATTGGTACCCCTGAAGATATTGGTGGACTTGCTGTTTTCTTATGTTCTAGGGCTGGAAACTACACTGTAGGAGAGACAATTACCTGTGACGGAGGTCTGGTAGCCAGAGCAGGCCATAATCTTAGTAATTCATGAGCATATATGAAAAATACATCCTGCCAAAATTTTTAGATTTTGCATGTAATCTCAAAGGCTTTCAAAACAAACGTTCACAAATAGTTCCTTATGCACATGGCCGTGTATTAGAGATAGGAATTGGGTCAGGACTTAATCTTGATTTTTATGATTTTTCAAAAATTGACTCTATTACAGGTATTGATCCAGCTCTTCCTTCCATTGCACTAGCAAGAGAGCGAACAATCAAAAAGGGAGTGAATGATAAATTTAGCTTTTTGGCTTTATCAGCCGAGTCCTTGCCCCTTCAAGACAATTACTTTGATACTGCAGTTATTGCTTATAGCTTATGCACGATTCCAAATCCCGCAGAGGCATTGCATGAAATCAGAAGAGTTCTAAAGCCTGAAGGAAAATTGCTATTTATGGAGCATGGCTTGTCACCTGAGCAAACTACTCAAAGGTGGCAACATAGACTGACACCTTATTGGAAAAAGCTTGCTGGTGGGTGCCATATGAACAGAAATATTGAAGAGATACTTCAAAACGCTGGTTTCAAATTTAAATCTCTCAATAAGAAATACATTAAAGGACCAAAAATATTGGCATTTAATTATTATGGGATTGCAATTAAAAGCTAATTTGCTTGCGCTTCTTTAAATGCTTCAATAATTAATTGTCTCATCCAAATATGCGAGCCATCATTGTCGTCGCTGCTGTGCCAAATGAGATATTGTTCAACCGGTGGCAATTCAATAGGTAACTCTTTGAAATTTAAGCCATGTTTTTTTGCAAATGTTTTTGAACAAATTAAAACAAGATCGGTATTCCTTACTATCTCAGGAGTAACTAAAAAATGCTGAGCTCGTAAGACGATATTTCTCTGTAATTGCAATTTTGCAAGTTCAGTATCAATAACTGCAGGACCTGTTTTTCGATTGGAGATATTGATGAATTTTAGACTTAGAAGATCATCTAAATCTAGATTTTTTAATTTGGTGAGAGGATGATTTGCTCTGTGTGCACACACAAAATGATCAGAAAACACTTTTTGGAATTTTATATCTTTAGATCGAGGAATAATCGGATCCACTGCAAAATTAAGCTCGTTGGTTGCTAAGGAGTGCACAATATCTTTTCTGGGGGTGTAATAACTCTCGATAGCAATATGAGGTGAGTTCTGATTTATGAATTCAAGTAAGTATGGCAATATTCTTCCCTCAGAAACATCGCCTAGAGATATTCTGAAAACTCTTTCAGAGGTAGAGGGATCAAATTCACCAGGCTCATTAATGCTTCGTTGCATTAAATTTAGTGCATTTTGAACATCAGCTATGATATTTTCTGTTTTATGGGTTGGTACCATTCCTGAACCAGTTCTAACAAATAATTCATCATCAAATTTTTCTCGTAGTCGTGCCAACGCATTAGAAACTGCTGGCTGGGTAATTCCTACTACTTCTGCTGCTTTGGTCAGACTGCCTTCTGTGTAAATTGCATTCATTACTACAAAAAGATTTAGATCAAAGTTACTAATCTTCATAATTAGTTATATATTATTTTTGTTTTAATTGGATTGTGATAAAGTGAAATAAAGCTTGCAACAATTGACATTGATAGTGTCAAAAGCTTTAACTCATTATTCATAGAGCTTATATTAGCACCTTAATGAATTGAATAGTAGGAGAGGCGGGAATGATTTTTGAATTAAGAAAAGAAGCACGAGATCTTTTGAATAGAGTGAAAGATTTTATGGAAAAAGAAATTTTTCCCAATGAACAGACTTATTCAAATCAAGTTGAAGAGGGTGGCAGATGGTGCGTTCCACCAGTCCTTGAAGAGCTAAAGACAAAAGCAAAAGAAGCGAAGCTATGGAATCTCTTTTTACCTGAAAGTGAATACGGAGCTGGCTTAACCAATTTAGAGTATGCACATCTTGCTGAGCAGATGGGTAGAAGTGGCATAGCTTCTGAAGTTTTTAATTGCTCTGCGCCAGATACAGGCAACATGGAAGTTTTGGTGCGCTATGGTTCAGAAGCACAAAAAGATGAGTGGCTTCGACCTCTTCTAAACGGAGAAATTAGATCTGCATTTGGAATGACAGAACCTGGAGTTGCTTCATCTGATGCTACTAATATGGCAGCCACAGCAGTGCTTGATGGAGATGAGTACGTAATTAATGGAGAAAAGTGGTGGACATCCGGTGCTGGAGACCCCAGGTGTAAAATCATAATTTTTATGTGTGTCACCGATCAGGATCCTGATGCACCAAGACATAAACGTCATTCCATGATCTTAGTTCCAACTGATACTAAAGGCATTGAGACTAGAAAGATGATGCATGTCTTTGGTTACGATGATGCTCCACATGGACATGCCCATCTCAAATTTGATAATGTCAGAGTTCCTAAGAGCAATATGTTGCTGGGTGAAGGAAGGGGTTTTGAAATAGCGCAGGGAAGGCTTGGGCCAGGCAGGATTCATCATTGTATGAGGGCAATTGGTCTAGGAGAAAGAGCGTTAGAGTTAATGTGCAAAAGAGGACTATCAAGAGTAGCTTTTGGGAAACCTATTGCTCACTTAGGCGGTAATGTTGATGTTATTGCTAACTCAAGAATTGAGCTCAACATGGCAAGGCTTCTTACATTGCAAGCTGCTCATATGATGGATACCGTTGGAAATAAAGTGGCTGCTAGCGAAATAGCTCAAATCAAGGTTATTGTGCCAAATATTGTTTGCGATATTGTCGATAGAGCAATACAAATGCATGGCGGCGCAGGCGTATCACAAGTATTCCCGCTCGCAAAGATGTATGCCGGAATGCGAACATTAAGATTGGCAGATGGCCCAGATGAAGTTCATAGAAGAGCTATTGCAAGATACGAGCTAGGAAAATATTCCATCAATGCATCCGGTGAAGTTGAATCTTCAGAAGTTTCAAGATCCTAAAAGGTGCCATGCAATAACTTAATCTTTTACGATACTGAAACATCTGGTATCAATAAAGATTATTCTCAAATTTTGCAGTGCGGTTCAATTAGAACCAATGCTTCATTTGAAACTTTAGAAACTCATAATACACATTCATTTCCATTGCCTTGGGTAATTCCTCAACCAAGAGCGATGCTCACAAACAAGAAAACCTTTGTCTTTAAAGCAAATACTTCGCATTATGAAATGATGCTCGACATACATCGCCAATGGAGGCAGTGGACTATTGATGAACCTGCTATCTTCATCACCTACAACGGACACAGTTTTGATGAAGAACTTATTAGAAGACAATTCTATTGGAACTTGTTAGATATTTACCTCACTAATACTAATGGCAACGGAAGATTGGATATGTTGCTAATGATGCATGCCTTGGCTTGTTTTGTCCCAAGCGCTTTGAAGATACCTCTTTTCGAAGAAGGCCCAAATATTTCACTTAAACTTGAAGATATTTCTAAAGAAAATGGACTCAATACTGACGATGCGCATGATGCCATAGCTGATTGCCAGTTTATGGTAGATCTGTTGAAAAAGATTCAAGCCAATAATTCAGATTTAGTCTCATACTTTCTATCCACTTCCACTAAAGCCGGAATTCAAGAGAAATTGCAACAAGATGGCTTCTTTGGATTAGCAGAGGTCTTTAAAAGACAAAAGTTTCAATGGCCGGTTGTACCTTGCGGCTCTGATTTAGAGAGACCAAATTATGTGGCTTTATTTGATTTAGGTCATGATCCGGATGATATTTTTGATCTTGATACTTCAGATATATATAAGATGATTCAGAGCTCATCTAAAGATAATCCAATTAAAAAATGTCAAATTAATAAAACCATACCTCTGTGTACAAGCAATCTGATTGAAGATAAAAATATTTTTGATATTGACTTTGATCTTCTGGAAGAAAGGGCTACAAAGGTAAGAGAAAATTTAGATTTTCAGCAAACTGTATCTCAGGCTTTGACGGATAGACTGTTTAATTCAAGAGAGCCCAATACAATTGAAGAATCCATCTATGCTGGGGGATTTCCGTCGCCAGCAGACAAATCTTTAATGGATGATTTTCATCGATATGCCTCAGCTGAAGAGAGAATCAAGATAGCAAGGAATATCCAAGATGATCGGTTTCGATTATTTGCTGAAAGATTAATTTGCCAAATTTATCCTGCAGATGCTCCTCAGGATATGCTATCACGATACCAAGAGCTCATAGCCTCTAGACTTAGCGAGGATGGACCATGGGGGTCTATAGCAAAATCATCTCAAGAAATAGAAAAACTTCTTGAAGAGCTTTCATCCAAAGAAGAGCAAAGCATTTTAAAAGATACTCAGGCCCATCTTAATAGTTTGGGCTAAAGTTAACCCTCAATATCAAAAATTTTGTATAATTCGTAACCTTTTTATAGACCCGTAGCTCAGCTGGTTAGAGCGCTGTCTTGACATGGCAGAGGTCGGTGGTTCAAGTCCACTCGGGTCTACCAGATTCCATGAAGAGTTTTATATTAACTATTTTAACCTTATTTTCCTTTAGCTCTATTGCTAGTGATTCTCACCCATTAATCGGAACACACTGGTGGGCAGATGGATCCATTATTTCTATCACAAATTGCGATAACAGGTTGTGTGGAGTTATGGAGCATATCTTTACAGAAGATGATTCAGATCCAATGACTATTCTTGATAAAAATAATCCAAGTAACCTGCTAAAAACAAGGCCCCTAATTGGGGTTAGGTTAATTGATTCTTTTAGCTTAAATCCTATCAAGGGTGTATACAAAGATGGGATGCTCTATGATCCTCGAAGTGGAAAGTCATATAAAGGAAAAATTCAATTACTGGATAAATTTACTCTGAAAGTAGAAGGGTGCATTGCTTTTCTATGCCAGGGAGTCTTATGGGATGCTCTTGAGGTGTCTTATAATGACGATGGCTCAAGATCTGCTCTATTGCTTAGGGATAAGAAATAAAGTTATGGCTATAGTTAATCCAGAGAAAGATTTAAAATCACCCGAATTACAAAAGCTAGCAGAGCTCTTTAATGAGACGCTAGGATTTTGCCCCAATTCAGTATTAACCATGCAAAAAAAACCTGAGCTTGCAGAGGCTTTTGTGAGCTTAAATATTGCAGTAATGAAAAATAATGGATCCATAACAAGCGAACAAAAAAGATTATTTGCTTTTTTATCGAGCTCTACTTCTGGTTGTCGTTATTGTCAGGCTCATACCTTGCTCGCAGCTGAACGTTATGGCGCCAGCAAGAAGAGATTGGAGAGTATTTGGGATTTTGAAAACCAAGATTGTTATACAGAAGCTGAGAAAGCTGCCTTCAGATTTGTAATTGCTGCCAGCAAAGTACCTGTTGCAGTTACTCAGCCTATAGAATCAAACATGAAGACTCATTGGAGTGATAATGAAATCGTTGAGATCATGGGGGTTATAGCTTTATTTGGTTATCTCAATCGGTGGAATGATGTTATGGGCACAACCCTTGAAGATGATGCAATCTCTTTTGCCTCAAAGAACATTAAAAACTGGAGCATAGGAAAGCATTCTTCTTAACCCCAAATATACATAATCATTGGAATTGAAATAATTGCGATGATCAATTCCAGCGGCAGTCCAATCCTCCAATAATCACTGAACTTATATTTACCTGGTGCCATTACTAGCGTATTACATTGGTGTCCAATAGGAGATAAGAAGGCGCAACTTGCGCCAATTGCCACTGCCATTAGAAATGCATCCAGCGGTGCTTGTAACTGTATCGCTAATTCAACTGCAATTGGTGCCATGATAATTGCAGTGGCTGCATTATTAAGTATGTCAGATACCAGCATCGTAAATACTAAAACTATTAACAATATCCAAGGCAAACTTAAGGAGCCTGTATAGGTTGCAAGCTCAACCGCGATTAATTGAGTGACACCAGTTTCCTGCAAAGCTTGACCGATAGGAACCATTGCGCCCAACAAAATAATGATGGGCCATTCAATATTTCTGTAAAGACTACCATTCAAAATTTTAAATCTTACAAACCCCAAAACACAGATCAAAAAAGCAACGACAATATTAATCACATTGAATGCCGCCAAGCCAATGCTTAAGAAGAATAAGACCATGCTTTTAAGCAGTCTGCTTCTGCTTGGAATGACTTGCAGATTTCGAGCCATGATCGGCATCAGACCCAAATGCTTGATAAGAGATTTTGTTTCTTCTTCATCAATATCTCTTAAACCTAGCAACAGCACATCGCCTACCTTAAAGTTCTCTCTTGCGAGCCTGGTTCTAAATTTTGCTCCCTGTCTCCATAGACCCAAAAGTGCTAAGTTTGTGGATGCAATATTTTTAAAAAAATTATGATTTCTTCCGATCAGCCTTGAAGAAGGTATGATCATTGCTTCAATCTCCTCAATATCCTCTTCTTTAATAGGATTAAGGTTGTCGGCTATCTCAAGTCCTAATTTGCTTTTTATGCTAGCTATCTCATTTGGATCAGTTTTGATGACTAGAATCTGTCCTGCACGAATTTTCGTAGACATTCCCACCTTAGTAATTGCACCATTTTCATTAACAACCCCCAGTACCACTGTCTCAGAATCAGCAATATTTGTAATTTCGGATAGTCTCTTTCCAATGGCTGGGCTGTCTTCTTTCACGACCACTTCAAAAAGATAGTTCTTCAGATCTATGAGTTTGGTAGTTTCAGTTGTGGTTTGATTGTATTTCAGAAAACGGTAACCGAGCATGCCAATGAAAAGTATTCCTGCTATGGATACGGATAATCCCACGTAAGAATAATCAAAGAAATTAAATGAACTGCCAACAATATTTTCTCTGTACTGAGAAATGATGATATTGGGAGGAGTTCCTATCATGGTGTTCATTCCTCCGAGAATGCAAGCAAAGGCAAGAGGCATCAAAAATTTTGAAGGATTCCAGCTCATGGTTTGACAGGTAGCCAGGGTTATTGGAAGAAGAACTGCCATTGCCCCGATGTTATTCATGAAGGAGGATAGCAACATACCTATGAAGAGAAGTGCTAATAAGAACTGGTTTTCGTTTAGCTTCATTTTTAGCATGGAGTTACCAATTAAGCTTACAAACCCTGACTCTTGCAGACCTCTTGAGATAAGTAAAACTAATGCAACTATGATTACCGCAGGATGACTAAATCCTACAAAAGCAGATTCAACCGGCACAATACCAAGTAAAACAAGCAGTGCAAGCGCTACGAGTGCAATCGCATCGTACCGCCATTTTCCTCGAATTAATGCGACAATGAGACCGCCTAGAATTAGTAATAACAAGGTTTGTTCAGAGAGGATAATCACACCTTTATAGTATCAAAAAAAGGAGGTTTCTCAGAAGATATATCTTCTTTTGAGAAGATTTCATATTAAGCTATCAAATAACGTTAAGAAGATTAAGCTTATCTATTCATCAATTCCAGAATCAGGATTAGAAGTTTTATCGACATTTTCTTGTTTAGCTTTGCTGAGATAATCTTCTGGATTTAAAGGATCATTTTTCTCAAGATATATAGATGTGGAAGGGTAAGCAAACTCTGAACCATTTCCTCTAACTATATTTATGATCTCAAATATGAGGGCTTGCTTTACTTTAGCAAACTCGGTGAATGCCATGGGCTCTGTGTAACAAATTACCCTGATATCAATAGAGCTAGAGCCTAGCTCATCGGTTTTTGCTAAAGCAGCTTGGTCAGGATTAATGGCAAAAAGATCAGACTCAGCAATAAATTTTTCAATTTGATCGCAAATATTAGCTAATTGTTTTTGAGTAGTGGAATAAACTAAATTAAGAGTCCAGCTAATTCTCCTGTATTTCATCTCTCCATGATTAATGACCCTTACATCAGATAAATCTTTGTTGGGGACCAGCATTGGCGCAGTATTAAAGGTTCTGATAAGCGTAGATCTAAAGCCGATACTTTCCACAACACCATGCAATTGACCTTCAACTTCAATTCTATCTCCAGGTTGGAAGCGGTTTTCACCAATAATTAAAATACCTGCTATCAGATTTTTGAACAAATCTTGAGCGCCAAGAGCTACTGCTACAGAAAATAGGCCAAGACCCGCAACCAAAGGTCCAATTTGAACACCAAATATATCCAAAATAATACCGATTCCAACTATCCAAATAATTACTCTTGCAGCTCTTTCAAGCCACATTGTCATAGATGCGGTTAACAGAGTGGATGCTTGAAACATAGTAAATAATGGTTTTACTGCATTAGACATGGTGCTAAAAATAGTAAAGGCAATCATTGCTTTAACAATATTTTGCGCAAAAATGTCTGCTGTTCCTGATAGAGGCAAATAAACAGTTACAACATAAAGAGCAAGGGTAATGGGCACATACCCTAAAGGTTTCTTTAGCGCATCGAGAACCACATCATCCAGAGCAGACTCTGTTTTAGTAGAGATCTTTTGAAATAAGGCAATGATTCTAGAGGTTAAAACACCTCTAGTAATTATGCCCATAATGATGATCATTAAAGATATTGAGATTTCAGTTATACCGATCCCCAGAAAGCCTTCTTGCCAAACCTCTTTTACCACTGATAGAAAATTATCCATTTCTTAAAACCTATAAATAAACTTTGTACTAATCGCCTCATCTATTTTATCAGAATTAATGGGAGGCATTGAGTCACGAGCGTACGAATACTCTATTGAGAAATTTAATGCTTGATTAACTGTAAAATCGACACCTAAAAGGGCGCTTGCTTTGTAATCATTATTGAAATCATCTATAGCAGGTTGAAAGTAAAGCGTAGCATTCAAACTTACATTTTCCATTAAACTAAAATCATCGTGTGCATAAAATCCATATCTATTGGTGGTTATATTTCTGCTAAGTAGGTCTTCTTCATCTTCTCTAAGAAACTGAATTCCAAGTCTAATATCTTCATCAATTGCGATTCGAAATCCCGCTCCAAAAACTTTTCTTCGTTTATATTTTTTAAAAGGATTCTCACTGATTTGACCTAGAAACTCAAAATCTGTTTTAGTTTCAGATCTTAGAACCAATCTGCCATGGAAAAAAGTTGATTCATCACTCGTTTCATTATTTCTTTGCCTTTCGGATTTATTTAAAATAATAAATGATTCAATTGATTTTGTATTTTTGTCTACTCGATAAGAAAAAGCATAGTTGTCTCTGTCTTGATTTCCTCTTGAAGCATCTAAGCTTGCCGATAGAGTCTGAAAAACTCCAATCATATTTTCATTTCGCAAATTTTCTATGTTTACAATTGCTTGCGAAGATAAGTTAATAGCAAAAAATGAAAGAAACAGTAACCAACTAATTTTATTTTGTTTATTTATCATCTAATCGAGTCTATGATAAAACTTTATGGAGCATTATTATAGATTTGTTCCGTCTAAGTTAAGCGTTTGATTGTTATTTTAGATTTAATCTCACTTCTATAATTTTTTAATAAATACAATCATCTAACTCAGTGCTAATTTATAGCTAGGAACTACAGGTATTTATTCAAGCAATGTTTCTTGTAAATTAATTAGCTCAAAATTAACATAGTTTTATGCAAAATCTGATTAATTATTTTCTTAATGTTCGAAACAGTAACTTTTTTAATGCACTGGTTATTTTTGTAATTATTGCCTCTGCAGTATATGCTGGAGTTAGTTCTTATAATATCCCCAGCGAGTATGTTTTCATCCTCGAAATCGCAGACTATTCAATAACAATTTTCTTTGTAATTGAGCTTGCAATTAGGTTAGTTTCTGAAAAGAAAATTACTGATTTTTTTAAAGATGGCTGGAATGTTTTTGATTTTATAATTGTGATTCTAAGCTTGGTTCCCTTAGGCGGTCAGTCAAGTGTTTTTGTGGCAAGATTGTTAAGAATTATTAGGGTGCTCAGAATTATCACCGTAATACCTTCTTTTAGATTTATTATTGAGTCCCTTATCAAAACTATCCCTAGAGTCGGATTTATAGCGCTATTAATGTTCATTTTTGTCTACATTTGGGGAGTGATTGGCACAATGTTTTTTGGTGATACTGATCCAGATAGATGGGAGAATATTGGAGTAGCGCTTCTCACTTTAACACAAGTTGCCACTTACGATGATTGGGGTGCCATTATGCGTGACGTCATTGAGGTGCATCCATGGGCTTGGATTTACTTTGTAACATATATCATTATAAATGCGGTAGTGCTGCTAAACATGGTTATTGGAGTTATTGTGGATGTTATGACTGGCGGTAAAGGCGTTGAGTTATTCATAGGCCAAGAAAGTAAATCACAGCATGGAAAAAGCGACAGCTAAGGACTTTTAATCAAAGCAGTTTAAGAATTTTTCTTCATCAACATTTCCACCAGAAAGTGTTACCAAAACGTGTTGATTATTAAATAAGCCAGGATTGTCTAGTACACAGGCAAGGGCAACTGCTCCACTTGGCTCAAGCTTAATATTAAATTCTTGATAAGCTATATGCATGGCCTGCAAAACCCGTTCTTCCGACACAGCAAGCCCTGATAAGTTATTTTGTATATTAATTTTAAAGGTTAGCTCTCCTGGAATTGGGGTTAACACTCCATCACAAATCCCAACACCAGTGTTTTGACAGACAACTCTTTTTTTTAAAGCAAAAGATTCCTTATGATCATCCCACCCTTCAGGCTCAGCTGTAAAAAGACGAATATTTGGTGTGGTATGCCTTAGATAGGAACCAATTCCAGCTGCAAGGCCGCCACCGCCAGCACAAATTACCGCGCTATCAATGGACACATCTAGTTGTTTGGTGATCTCAAAACCACAAGATCCTTGCCCGCAAATGGTATGCAAATCATCGTAAGGCTTTATTAAACTCAACCCTTTTTCTTTGCAAAGATTCTCTCCAATCTCTTCTCGGACATCAACATTCCTATCATAGAAAATAATTTCAGTATTAAAAGACTGGATACGTTCAAGCTTCTTTTGAGGAATATCTTTTGGAATAATTAAGGTTGCTTTGGTCTCAAAGCATGATGCTGCAAAAGCCACGCCTATTGCATGATTTCCTGAAGAATAAGCCACCACGCCTTTTGCAAGTTGCTCTTTGCTTAATTTGCTGATCGCATAAAGAGCTCCTCTTAGTTTAAAAGAGCCTGTGGGCTGATAATTTTCAGCTTTTAGAAAAATTCTACCCCCAATCTTTTTATTAAGATTGTTTGATTCTAGTATAGGAGTTGGATCAACAAATCGATTTACCACAGAGGCTGCAGCTTCAATCTCGGGTATCAGTTCCTTCAAGTTTTATTGTTTGTTAGAAAAATAGTCTTTGATTCCAAGTGGCAAATAGATTAAATAAAAGATAGCAACTGCCAAGGGTATAGTGACTACTATATGAAAGGGTGGATCAGGGAAAAGGTCTAGCAGAGATGCACCGTCAGGTCTTTTCTTCAGATACCAAAAATTAGCATCTTCACCCAAAACAAAGTTTGCAATGTAAATTCCTACCAAGATAATAAGGGTTGCTCCTATGACTTTATGAACATCCTTAAGGTACGGTCTTTCACCAAGAGCAATTGCAGCATAAAACACACCCAGTAAAACCAAGCCATGACCATAGAAGAACTGCCAATATTCTGAGCTGGGAGGTCCAAGCTCCACATCTGGAGTAAGCAGCGCCATGGTAGCTCCTCCAATTCCCCAAAAGAAGGCACAATTAAATAACAACCTGTTCTTGTTAAAAAAATAGATCGCAATTGCAAAAGCCGATAAGTCGCACATATGCAAGGGGAACATTTCTTGCCATTTGAGACCGAGTGTGAAGTTATAGTAGAGATTGTTGGTAAGCTCATGGACTACAATCAGGCAAGCGATCCCAACTCCAACTCCCCATTTAAGCTTTTCATCTCTTTGTTTAAAGATTAGGGGCAAACCAATGAAAGAGAGAAGTATGATAGCAAGAGTGATGAGGTGCTCGGTGCCAAAAATTACAAAAGGTTTAAATTCAACCATAATTAGTGAAAAACTTATTGTCTCTTACTCTCATTCTATAGTAATTTAATACCAAGACTACTAATTTATGGAACAAGCAGATTGTTTACTTCTCAATGGCAATGGAAAGCCTGTAAGTCTATTTCCTCTTTCAATCATAAGCTGGAAGACTGCGGTAAAACTTTTTCTAACCCGAGAGGTATTTCTGATTAAAGAACATCACAATAAAGTTGTGCGTTCACCATCTTTTGAGATGAGGTTACCCAGCATACTAATGTTGCCTTATTTTCATCATCATGCCGAGCAAGTTAAATTTTCACGAGCCAACGTCTTTATCAGAGACGACTTAACATGCCAATATTGTCATGAGGTATTTGAACGCAAAGAACTTACCATAGATCATGTCATTCCCAAATCAAAGGGCGGAAAAACTGAATGGGATAATGTCGTTACATCCTGCAAGAGATGCAATATTGCCAAGGGTAGCAAGGACATTAAACCAAATAAGATACCCACCAAGCCAAGCATTAGAAAATTGATCAAGTATCACAAATTACATAGTCAGTATTTTCCTGATGCTGAGTGGGGAAAATATATTCAATAAATTAGACTAAAGACTTAAGATATCTTTTTTTCTTAGAATTGCTGGGAGTATTTTGGATTGATTCATCCCAGGTTTCCAAAAAACATACAAGGGAACACCTGATCTTTCATATTTCTCGAGTGCTGAGGCTATTTCTGAATTGCGATTAGTCCAATCTGCTTTAATGTATTGAATATTTTTTTGCTTCAAGAAACTTTGCACTTCCTCGGTGCCTAAAACGAGTTTCTCATTGGTTTGGCATGTTATGCACCAAGCCGCCGTAAAGTTAATCAAATAAGCTTGATTCTGTTCTTGTAGATTAGTTTCAATTTGAATGCTCCATTGATTCGTTGCCAAATCATTTGAGACGGATGATTTTTGAATGTTGCCAATTAAAAAGAATGCAGACAAAACAAAGATGGCTCCAACATACGATGCAATCCTTGATGTTTGGCTAAATACCCAAACACCAAAACTTGCAAGCAGACATAGCGCCAAAAGGATAATGAGATCGCTATCTGCAGTTTGCTGTTGAAATACCCAAAGAAGCCAAATCGAGGTTGCAAACATTGGAAATGCAAAGAATTTTTTCAATACTTCCATCCATGCACCAGGCTTTGGGAGGATGCTAATTAAATGGGGCTTCCAACTAAGAGCTAAGTAAGGGAGCGCAAATCCTACAGCAAGCGCTACAAAAACCAGTATGCTCGTAAAACCAGGCTGAAGAATAGCAAATCCAAGAGCCGCACCCATAAAAGGTGCAGTGCAGGGCGAGGCAACTACCACTGCCAGGGCACCTGTCCAAAAAGAATTTGTAAGGCCGGTGGTTTGAAATGCTGATTGAGTTTGAAATAGATTGCCAAAATTGATATTTATATCTGTCAACAATATAAAACCTATCATGACCATTAAGATCGCTAGTGAGCCAACGATTTCAGGAGATTGTAACTGAAATCCCCAGCCTACTAACTCCCCTGTAGCTTTAAGAACTAGCAGAATTGTTGCCACAACTAGAAATGTTACCAACACTCCTCCACTAAAGCTTAGGGCATGTATCCGAACAAGCTTTGGGTTTGAGTCTGCTAACTTTAAAAAGCTCATAACTTTAAGAGAGATAACCGGGAACACGCATGGCATTAAATTTAGGATTAATCCACCTAAGAATGCAAAAAGTATTGCCTGCCATAGACTTAAAGAATCTGATTGTTCAGAATTATTTAAGCCTTCTATTAGATAACTATTGCCATCTATTACAAGGATGCCTCTAATCGCTTGAAAGGTATTATTTTCAATGGGCAATTCAATTGCATAATTTTCTTGATCTAATTTAGAGATTGCATGGGAAGGTAAATACTTCACTACATCTTCGGTTTCGATAAAAATATACGCCTCATTGATTGGTTTATCATAGGCAAAATTAACCACAAGACTTTTTTTAAGAACTTGAAGTTCGATAGGTAATACTTTATTAGGAAGACTGTTAACCGTTTTAGTTAATTCTTCAGATGGAGCTAAATTTGCTAAATCTATAACAAGGCTAGCAGATTCAGGAATACAAATATCACTACAAATAAGAAATTCTAATTTTGCTTCCAGGATATTGAGATCGGCGTTAAGATTTTTAAATACCTTAAAGGGAAAGATCACTTCATTTTTGTACCCATATGTTATTAAAGGATCGTAGGGAATAATTTCTGGGGTTGGCCAGCTTACATTTTCTAAAATAATATCCATCTCATGGATCCATTGCACCGTAAATGGTCCACCAGAGTCCCCGGGGTTTTTCCAGTAGGTATGCCAGCCGTTATCCATTTCTAATTTAATCCCAACGTAGAAATACTCTTCAGAAAAGGATGTGTCTGCTATAAGGCTAGCCCTAGCATGACCAGTTTCAACGACTTGGGCAAAAAGGCCAGTACAGCTAAATAGAAGTAAAGTAGCGATTAGTTTTTTCATTAGAAAATTATTGTATAGAAAGAGGGGGGCAATTGCCCCCCTTAATTAGACTTGGCTTAATTTCCAAGTAATTTTTTTGGAGATTTAATTTCAATACTTCTTGGTTTTTTCTCCTCAGGGACTATCTTCTCAAGTTCGATAGTCAGCATACCGTTAACAAGCTCTGCGCCAAGTACTTCAACATGCTCTGCTAACGTGAATTGAAGTTTAAAGGATCTTTGAGCGATGCCCTGATAAATGACTTCATTAGTTGCATCTTGAGTTTGTTGATTAACATGCTCAATCGTTAGCACTCCATTTGCAAGTTCTATTGCAAGATCATTTTTCGATAAACCTGCAACAGCAACTTCTATAGAAATTCTATTGCTATGCCTTCGTATGTTATAGGGAGGATAGGATGAAGACCTATCGGTTCCCTCAGAAATTCTTTGCAACCTATCAAAAAGATTGTCAAAGCCAAATACCCTTGATGTAAATACTGGGTCAGTAAAGTTAAGTACCATAATGTCCTCCTTAGCGACTTTTGTTGCACCCTTACGGCATGCTTATGGTTTACAAATTTGTGGACCCGTTATGGCATCCACATCAATAATGTTGGGATTAAAAGAGTTTTTTTCAAGAGGATTAGTTTGCTAGAATTATCCAATGAAAATTATTTCACCATGTGTTTCTGTATGCGTGACAGATCCTCTTTCTGGATATTGTTACGGGTGCGCCAGGACAGAAGAAGAGAAAATATTTTGGAAAGACCCTGATACTAACCTGGATTGGAAACAACAAAATTTGAGTATACTAGAAGCAAGAATGTCTGGATTTCAGTTGGAAGCATTTAAAGCAAGTTATGCAAATAAAATTAATTCCGGCATTTCTTTAATCAAACAAGTTAAACTTACAGCTGAGGAAAAACAATAATATGGAAATCACCCTTTTTTATACATCCCTTATAACGCTGCTAGCAATCTTTCTTGCCTACAAGGTTGGAATTGCTCGTACTAAATCAAACACCTTGCTTGGCGAGGGAAATTCTACCACCCTGCTGCAAGCCATTCGAAGTCATGCAAATCTTATGGAATATGCACCATTGGCTCTTATTTTGCTTGGCTTGCTAGAAATGTCAGGAGTGGATGCTTTAAAACTGCATTTGCTTGGAGCAACTTTCTTTATTTGCAGGGTTTTGCATGCTTATGGACTTGGGATATCTTCAGAAAGCACTCCTTACCGATTGGTTGGAACTCTAGGGACTTGGATTATTATGCTTGCCATGGCAATCTATGGGGTTTATGCGTACCTTGTCTAGAAAGCTTTTTATCTTTCAGCTCATAGCATTGTTTTCATTTGGAGCCACAGATGCTGTTGCAGATAAGCACCCTCTCAATGTTGAAGATTTCATTGGAATTGGAAACACATATGTGATTGAACAAAACTTTTCAGTTAATAGAAACCTTTCCTCGAAGGGCCAAGTACTCTTTCTGACCCCTGGAGATGCTTACAGAAATATGCAGGCTCAAAGGTATCAAGATTGGTCGCATGCAACCGTAGATAGTAGAAATCTTTACAGAGTGGTAAAAAACGACCAAGTCAAGATCGTTGGGAAAAAATTTAATGAAGCTATTCTTGAAGTTGAACTACTAACTGGACCTGAAAAAGGAAGAAAGTACTTCGCCATCAAGGATGACTTAGAGACTAACTTTTCAAAAAAATAATTAATATGAATACTAAAAAATTAACAACATATTTACTAACAGCATTTATCTTATCCTCATGTTCGTATAACTCACTCAGACCAGATGTTGTTGATAGAAATCAAGCACAACGCATGCAAACGGTTAGACTTGGGACCATTGAGTCAGTGGATAACATCATTATTGCAGGTGATAGGAAGACAGGAGCACTCGCAGGCGCTGCAATAGGTGCCGCATCTGGATCTTCTATTAGCGATAGTGATATAGAATCAGGCATTGGTGCGGTCCTTGGAGGTTTGGTTGGATCAGCTGTTGGATCAGCAATTGGAGATGCTGCCACAAGAAAGAATGCAATTGAATTATTGGTAGCCCTGGACGATGGTAAAACTGTCTCAATCATTCAAGAAGCCAGCGATGATGTTTTTACAAAAGGTACCAGAGTCAAAGTCATTACATCAGCTGGGAAGACAAGAGTATTGCCAATTGAATGAAGCAAGCCGATGACGTAGACTTTGCTACGGTCTATAACAAATCTCTAGATCTTCTTTCCAGGCGAGAGCACTCGACTTTTGAACTCATTCAAAAACTTAGAAAGCGATATGGCTCTATTGAGACTTTGGATGAAGTAATCCCAAAGCTGCAAGATTTGAAACTCTTGGACGACCATCGTTTTGCAGAAGCTTATATAAAAGCCAGATCAAGAAAAGGATTTGGTCCATTAAGAATTGAAGCGGAACTTAAGCAAAGAAGAGTTAAAGAATCCATCATCGCCTCTGAGCTGAACAATATTGAAGATTGGCATTTGCTGGCTCGGGCAGCGTTTAAGAAAAAATTTTCAAATTTCCAAAAAGACACACAGTTTATCTTGAAAGCTAAAATTTTTTTACAAAACAGAGGCTTTTCGTATGAGCAAATTGAATTTTGCATGCAAGAGACATGATATTATAGCCCTATGTCATCTGAGGTTCTTGCAAGAAAATATCGTCCCCAAATATTTTCAAACGTCGTCGGTCAAGAACATATAGTCACTGTTTTACAAAACAGTATTTCCCTGGGGAAACTGCATCACGGTTACATATTTAGCGGAACAAGGGGGATTGGTAAAACCACAATAGCTAGAATATTTGCTAAAGCCCTCAATTGCCATGCGCTTACTAAAGCCTTTGAGCCCTGTAATGAGTGCGTCTCATGCAAAGAGATTACCGTTGGCAGGAATCTAGAATTCATTGAGATAGATGCTGCATCACGAACCGGTGTCGATGATATGCGCGAGCTTTTGGAATCGTCAATCTACAAACCTTCATCATCAAAGTATCGAATTTATTTGATTGACGAGGTTCATATGCTTTCAAAGAGCAGCTTTAATGCCTTGTTAAAAACTCTTGAGGAACCTCCCGAACATCTGATTTTTTTAATGGCTACAACTGAAATTGAAAAAGTTCCCAGCACAGTGCTCTCCAGATGCCTGCAACTTAGTTTAAAGGTTGTCCCTCCGCTAGTGATAGCTAATCACTTATCAAAGCTCCTTGCTAGTGAGTCACTCAATGCAGACCAAGTATCTATTGAGTTAATTGCGAAGGCCGCACAGGGATCGATTAGGGATGCCTTAACCCTTACAGACCAAGCAATTGCTCATGGAAATGGAGTCCTAGAAAATTCTGAAGTGGCTAATTTTTTAGGTAGTATTGACGATAGCTATTTGCTTGCTGTTATTCAAAATATCATCAAAGGTGATGGTGACGCTGCTTATATTAGTCTGCAAGCACTTCACGAGTTTAACGTTGAGTATTCGCTCGTGATAGAGAGCTTTATAGAACATTTTCATGCTATTAACATGGCAAAAGCTTCATTTGGATCATCTACTGAAATCCATAAAGAGCTTGCTTCCATGGCAGATGCGGAATTTTTAGTATTAATGCAAGAAATATTTCTCCAATCATTAGAAAAATACAGTATCTACCCAGATCCAAAGATGGCTCTAGAGACTGCCGTTATAAGAAGCTTGGCATTCCATCCATTAAAACAAGATACCAGCCTCGAAGAAAAAAAAAATTCAATAAAAGCTGATACACGCTCATCAGATTCTTTCTCGGATGAGGAATCAAAACTTACTTCCCAACCTCCAGGTACATCTTCTCCAGATAAACCAACGAATAGCTCATTCACTCAAGAGGACTGGCATGAGTTATTTCAAAGTAATTTAGTTAGTGGCTTTACCCGAGAAGTTTTTTTAGACTTCGGGTTTAAAGCTTATTTAAATAATGTTTTAACACTATTACAGCCCGCCAAGTCTGTTGAGCCCACTAAAGCTATGATTGATGAGCTTAAGCAGCTAATCCTTGCCATCAATAATGTAAGCTTATCGATTCACTTTGAGTTATCCGATCCAGAAATTTGCCCAAGAGATTTGTTAGAGAGCATGGCTGAGTCTAAGGCTAGCAATTTTGAAGAAGCATTAACAGAAAATAGCTCTGTGCAATATTTGATCGAGAATTTTGATGCTAAAATTTCTATCAAGTCGGACTAATTTAAGCAAATGAGACAAGATATTCTTAATCAACTTATTGATGCCTTAACTATTCTGCCTGGGGTAGGAAAAAAAACTGCTCAAAGAATGGCGCTTTATTTGCTTGATAAAAATAAAGATGGTGCCATGCATCTTGCCACGACTCTCAAAAATGGTTTAGAAAACATAAAAAGATGTTCTGTTTGTAGAAATTTAACTTCAGAGGATGTCTGTAATATTTGTAGTAGCGCTGCAAGGGAGTCTGCTTTGCTTTGCATAGTTGAGCATCCGGCTGATGTGCTAGCAATTGAATCTACCGGAGGATTCAAGGGTAAGTATTTTGTGCTGCTTGGTAAGCTTTCGCCTATGGAGGGTATATCTGCCGAAGATTTAGGAATACCCAGATTATTGCAAATTATTAAGGATGCTTCTGTTGAAGAAATAATTTTAGCAACCAGTTCAACCATAGAAGGCGATGCAACGGCACATTATATAAAAGAGCACATCGATGGAGTTAAGGTTTCAAGAATCTCATATGGAGTTCCCATAGGGGGAGAGCTAGAATTTGTAGATAACAACACAATTGCAAGAGCAATACTGAGTAGGGTGGAAATGGTATGACAATAAAATCGGATAAATGGATTAGACGCATGGCTATTGAGAGTCAGATGATTGCTCCTTTTTCTAGAGATCAAGTAAGAGCAAACGAGGGCGGAGATAAGATCATATCCTATGGGGTTTCAAGTTATGGGTATGACGTTCGGTGTTCCAATGAATTTAAAGTATTTACCAATATCCACTCGGCAACGGTCGATCCAAAATCGTTTGATGATAAGAGTTTTGTAGATATTAAATCGGATGTTTGTATTATTCCCCCGAATTCTTTTGCTCTCGCTAGAACCATAGAATATTTTAAAATTCCAAGGAATGTTTTAACTATTTGCTTAGGAAAATCCACCTATGCACGCTGCGGGATCATTGTTAATGTCACACCCTTAGAGCCTGAGTGGGAGGGTCACGTAACGCTTGAATTTTCAAACACCACCAATCTTCCAGCAAAAATTTATGCAAACGAAGGAGTTGCGCAGATGATTTTTCTTGAATCTGATGAAGTGTGCGATGTGAGCTACAAAGACAGGGGTGGAAAATACCAAGGTCAAACAGGAGTGACTTTACCCAAAACTTAGCAGCTTGGTCATAGCGAGCTCAACCGTGCCATTGTCGTCCACATCAATGGTTTTAATGAGCATATAGTTCAACGATTTTGCAAACCAATACTTAGTGATTCTATTATCGTTTTCTCTGATGCGTTGAAATAGGGCACACTCATAAGAAACGCCATCAATTTCCAGGAGCTCTGTACCTAACTGCTCAAATTTATTTTCTTCAATAGCTCCATTTTTTAAATTGGGTAAAAATAGAGTAATTACGTTTTCACCGCGACTAATCTCTAGCGATAATTGAATTTGTGCAGTCAAGGGATCCAAGACGATATGATCTAATGTTGAGCTTTCAATGACCCATGTGTGATCCCCGGAGGAGCTAATATTATCTCCAAAGAGTAATTTTTGTTTTCGGTTGATGATTAAGGCCGCTTTTGCTTTGAATTCATATTCCATTGACTTTAAAACATTCTTTTCATTTTCAAAAGTAGATGAAATTCGTAGATTACCCAAAGCATTGTTCCCATAAAAATCAAATGTCCCAACACCATCGTTGATAGTTAGCTCACGCACTGTACTGAGCGTCAGCACAGGGCCTTTAAAAGAAAACTCACCTTTAAAAGGCATAACTTCGGCCTTAATTTGAAGCGAAGTTAATACAACAAAGATAACTAACTTAAAAATCATAATAAATTCTATTTTTATAAATTTGACAGGATGGACTGTATATAGTTCCAAGTGAACTATAGGAAATCTCTTTAGCTAATATAGCATGAATGATTTTTGGATAGAGATCATGCTCGATCTTTTGGATGCGTTCTTGCAAGGTGGCTTTGTTTTGTATGTCTCCAACCTTAATGAAACCTTGGGCTATCAGAGGACCTCCATCAAGCTCTTCATTAACAAAATGAATAGAAATGCCATGATGGGAATCTTTATTTTGAATAACTTGTTCGTGGGTCTTCAATCCAGGATATTTTGGCAGCAACGATGGATGAATATTAATAATTCTTCCTTCAAAGGCTGATGTGAATACAGGGCTGAGAATTCTCATAAATCCTGCTAAGACAATAATATCAGGATTCACATTATTTACTTTGTTTACAAGAGCTTGGTCGAATTCCTCCCTAGTTACAAAGTCTTTGTGATTAATGACCTTGGTAGGTATGCCAAGAGATTTTGCTTTATCGATCCCAGGAGCCTCTGGAATATTGCACATAACACAACTTAAGGCAGCATTTGCAATCACTCCCTTAAGAGTAGCTTCGTGAATTGCAAGCATATTGGTACCAGAACCAGATATGAGCGCAACAATCGTTTTCATCTTAGCTGGTTTGAATAAACTATAGGAACATCTTTATTTATTCTTTTTAAAACTTGGCCAATTTTAAATGCATATAAGTGTTCTTTTTTAAGGATGCTTAAAACTCTTTCTTCAAAAACTGGATTGATAAACAGCACCATGCCAATGCCACAGTTAAAAGTGCGAAGTATTTCATCGTTAGTTAAGCGGCCTTTTTCTTGTAACCATTGAAAGCAGGCTGGAAGTCTCCAGGTGCTTAGATCTATGGATGCCATGAGTTTTTCACTAAAGGCTCGAGGAATATTTTCAGTTAATCCGCCGCCAGTAATATTCGCCATTCCTGCAACTAAGTCTCGGCGAATAATTTTCTCTAGCAGTGTTGGATATAGCAGAGTTGGAGCCAATAGGGAGTTAAGAATTTGTTTGGAGGGCATATGTTTTTTAAGAATTTTTCTAATTAGAGAGTAGCCGTTTGAATGGGGGCCAGAAGATTCTAATGCGATAATTGAGTAACCCGGTTTTATTGTTTTGCCATCAATTACTTTATCTTTTTCAACTATGCCAGTTGCAAATCCTGCTAGATCAAATTGACCTTTCCTATAATGCCCAGGCATCTCCGCTGTTTCACCACCCAACAATGCACAATTTATTTTTTTACATGCTTTAGCAATACTTTTAATAACAAGCGCAGCTTCATTGACTTCCAATTTAGAAGTGGCGTAATAGTCTAGAAAATAGAGTGGTTTGGCTCCCATTGTAACCATATCATTAATACACATTGCCACTAAATCTTGACCAATGTCTTGTAATTTATTGTATTGTTGAGCTAATGCAACCTTGGTTCCAACGCCATCTGTACAGGCAACCAGCATAGGTGACTTTAGATTATTCGGAATTTTATATAAGCCCGCAAAGCCTCCAAAATTTTTAATGACATTGGGGTTGTGAGTTTCTTTAACGGATGCAGATATTTTTTTTACTAGCTCATTACCTGCATTAATATCGACGCCTGCTTTTGCATAGGCATCCGTAGTGTTTCTTTTTTTAGTCATTTACAATGATTCTGTGAATGTTTTAAAGCTCGCACTCATTATACTTCTAACCTTCTCTATTGATACTTCTGGAAGAATTTTTGATGATCTTTTTACAGTAAAAATTCCACAGAATGAGTATTCAATAACCAACGATGGTCTTATATTAGCTTTTAATCAAATGAGCGCTCGTCTCACAGGCACGAAAGATACTTCTGTTCTTAAATCCCTTAATGCTTTGGGTATTAATAAATCCTCGTTTGTAGAATCCTATAAAGTGATTCAAGAAGAGGGCCTTTCATTTTTAGAAGTTATTTTTAATAAAGGTCTAACGATTAAGCTCTTTCGTGAACAAAACATACCAATTTTTGGGATCAATAGGCCTGAGATTACAATTCTTGCAAAAGTTGATGATGGAAAAAACAATATTTTTTATATCTCTGGTGGAGTGAATTATGATGAGCAAGCAGAGATAAATAGTTTTGTTAATAGCTTGAAGATGCTTTCTCAACAAAGAGGCTTACACATTGATCTGCCCTTATCAGATATCAAGTTTTCTGAGCAGCTTAATAACGAAACCTTATTTAGCAGTTTTCAAGATTCAATCAAAGATCTATACAGCTATAGCTTTATTCGGGAACTAGAGATCTTTCGTGATTCCGTTTCTACATGGACTCTTAAAGCCTCCTCTAATCATTATCGCTTTAATACTCTAAAACAATTATTTGATTTTGCACTTTCAGCAATAGAAAAAGATATTGATTCCTTGCTGTTTATAGATCGCTCCCCAGAATCACAAGGACAAATAATTATTAATGCAGTAAATTTACAGAGTTTTGAAGATTTTAAAAATTTTGAGGCAGCAATAGAAGAAATATTTGCAATATCTAATTTGAGGTTGTCAAAAGCCAGTAAAGATAAATTTATTTTTAAAGGAAATATAGAATACTCAATCAATCAAATTAAAAAAGAATTGTCTTCACATTCCTATCTGCAATTGTTAAATTTTGATGAGAATCAAAGAAGCCTTACTCTTAAGTTTAAATAAATGATTAAACCCTATCTAATATTTATTCCAAATCTTTTATCACTCATTAGGATAGGCATGGTTTATCCAATACTCCTTTGGATTGCTAATGAGGAGTTTTTCAATGCATTGTTATTATTTATTCTGGCATCGTTATCTGATGCTTTGGATGGTTTGTTGGCCAGACGATTTAATTGGCATACAGCACTTGGCAAAATACTGGATCCTATAGCGGATAAAGCATTGTTGATCGGAACGATTATTATTTTATGGATCTCTGGACATATACCTTTAGCAGTGGTCATATTATTCTTGCTTAGAGATATTCTCATACTTGTAGGAGCTGCTTTTCAAATGACGGTATATGAGGCCTCCACACCTAGCCCGAATTTTCTAGGTAAGCTTACTACCATATCTCAAATTATTTATCTTGCATTGATTATCGGCCAGATTGTATTGCCTTGGATTATCTTGCATCCATTGTTGCATTTTCTTATCGCAGCAATCACATTATTGAGTTTAATTAGTTATGCAAAGGAGTGGTTGCTATCCACTGCTTCACTTCACAATGAAAAAACCTAAACAGCTAATTTTTGATTTTAAAATAAATCGAAAAGCTGGCCTGAGACATTTTTATTTTCAATCTGAAGAGCTCAAATCACTATTTAATTTGGAGAACTTTTCTCAACTTCCTCAGGAGTTATTAATATTAGGAGCTACTGGCGCAGGCAAATCTTATCTTTTGCAAGCCTATTTTAATGATGCTACGTCGATAGGCATGAACATTGGTTACCTACCACTTAAAGCGCTTCTGAGTGCCAATATTTCATCTTTTGAAGGATATGAAGACTTTGAGTTAGTTTTAATAGATGGAATTGAGATGCTCTCAGGTTCCAAGGAGTTACAGACCGCACTGTTTAACTTTTTAAATCATGCATTTTCCAGTGATTGCCATGTGATCCTTACATCTTCAACAGCGCTTCCTAAGTTAAATTTCTTTGCAGATCTGTATTCAAGGTTAACTAGAATGGAGACACACAATTTAGAGGTTCTGTTAGATGATAATTTAGCCCGAGCTTTAAGTGTTGTTAGTGAGTCTTATGAAATATCCATTTCAGAAAAGGAAGTAGATTTTTTGCTAAAACGTTACAAAAGAGATATAAAATCTATGATGGTAGCCCTTCACTCATTGGATGATCTTTCTGCATCTCAAAAAAGGAAAATCACGGTTCCTCTGATTAGAGAATTTCTTGATTCTTGAGCTATTTAATTTCAACCAAGCAATCAGAGCATGTGTATGAGGCACTTGGAGTAAGAGAATTAGCCACATCATTAAAAAACTCAAAAAACTTATTTGAAAAAACAAATGCATTTGATTTGGTAATACCAATATCAAATTGTTTTTGTAATTTTTTGAGTATGATGGCCTCAGGGGAAAGTTCCTGAGCAGCATAAACTACTTTATACGCATCCAATTGAGCCAATTCAGCAGCCTTCATAGTTGCTGCATTCAGATTACCAATTTCATCTACTAAACCAAGTTCTAATGCTTTTGTGCCAATCCAAACTCTGCCACCAGCAATGGATTTAATTTCTTGAAAGGTTTTATTTCTTGAAGATGCGACTAAAGAAATAAATTTCTCATATGCATCATTTCCCCATTCTGCAAATCTTTTATCAAGATTCTCATCAATAGCTAAATTTACATCCCATCCTGCATATTGTGAGGTAACCACACCATCAAAATTTATGCCTACATAGTCAAAAGTTTTTTCCGCAGTTGGGAAGGCGATAGCTACTCCAATAGAACCAGTTATGGTAGTAGGTTCTGCAAAGATATAGTCTGCAGGCGTGGAAATGTATACTCCTCCAGATGCTGCATAGTCACCCATTGAAACAACAACAGGGATCCCTTTCTTTTTGGCCTCGTTCAACTCATCTGCAATCATTTCACTGGCAATAATTGAACCGCCAGGACTGTTAACCCTTAACACGATAGCTTTGGTTTTATCTGATTCATGCGCTCTTTGAATGATCTCAACCAGTTCATTTGACCCTACAACACCTGGCATGATGGGTCCTTCAGAAATTGCTCCCTCTGCAGTAATGACGACAACATTGTCTGCAGATTCTTCTTTTTCGTTTTGTAAAAGATTTTTGTAAGCACTCAAAGAAATACTGTCAAAGGAGTCTCCATCTTCGTTCGATCCAAATTTTTCAATCATATAATTTCTAAATTCTGGGAAGGATTTGGTGCCATCTATTAGTTTCAAGTCAATAGCTGCTTTGATATTTCGGAACCCCGCTTCAGGAATATATGAAAAAAAGTTATCCGCAAAGTATTGGATATCTTGAGGTTGAATATTTTCCCTGTAAGCCATTTTTTCTTTCATGGCATCCCAGATAGGAGTTAGCATCTCTAATCTTTGCAATCTGTCATTATCTGACATAGAGCTTCTTGTTGTTCCTTCGACTGCTGATTTGAAATCGCCTTGCGCATAGTTATGGATAGTCAGTTTAAGATTTTCGAGTAAATCTTTGTTGTAATTTCTGTAGCCACCAATCCCTGAAATATTAAATGCACCAGACTGATGAATCCATATCTCATCAGCTGCTGCTGAAAGCATGAAGTCAGAGCTATACATTCTATCTTGATGAACAATTATTTCTTTGCCATTACCAGTTAAAGAGTGAATCGCATCGGTAACTGTTAGCAAACTAGTGGGACCAGCAAAACCTGTGTTACTAAAATCTAAAAGAATTGCAACAATCTTTTTATCAGCTTTAATCGCTTCGATTAGCGCTAAAAGATCTCTAATTTGAATTTGTTCTTCATTATTATTGAAGATAGCAGGGAAGGGAGCATCGGTATTGTATGCCTCCTGATCAACCACAATGCCTGATGGATTAAAAATTAATACTTTACCTGTTGGATCCACTTTTTCTTCTGTAGAAGAAAATATTCCAAATATTGCAATGGTAATGAAAATTAGGACCACAGCAGTAGCTAAATTCAAAAGCACAGTTCTTGTTTTTTCTAAAAATCTACCTAACCAGCTAAATATTGACTTTATAAAACTCATCTAAATCCTCAATAATTGATAAATATTTAATTTAACATGCATTTTAAGGTTTTATGTAAGCTATTAAAGAGCTAGTAACTAAATAAATTAGTTTTTTCCTACAGCACCATGCATCCAACTTTAAGATTCAAAAGACCTAGTTGCAAAAACAGACAACAAGAAAATAATTACTATTAAAAAAAGCTCGATAATAAAAAGTGGATGGGGTGAACTCAAGCCAAATACATAAAGCGACGCATTTGCAAAAAATAGCAAGATTATGAAGCATGCCGATTGAATAATTCGTTTGTTTGGCTTCAAAATAAGCGTCATTAGATATCCAAACCAAAAGCAAATAAATATCACCAAACTTAATGGGTGAACAAGCTGTAAAAAAAATGCCAAAAATTTTGAAATAATTAAAGCCGAGATTGAAAGCTTTACTCCTAAAATCATTGGCGAGCTATTGAATGTGCTAATTTAGCAAGCCTTACTCCGCTTTGAAAGGCTATCAAGTATTCTTCCTTTGAAAGCACAGCATTATCTTTGCTGCTTACATGACTTGGTCCATATGGAGTTCCTCCGAAGGTTGTATGATGGAGCTCTTTAATGGAATATGGAGAACCCAAGACAATCATGCCATGGTGCAACATATAGGTTATTAATCCAAACAAGGTAATTTCTTGGCCTCCATGCATTGATCCAGTTGAAGTAAAGGCAAGCCCTGGTCTATTTTCCAAAATATTTCGTGACCAAAGTTCACCAGTTGAATCAAGAAAGTACTTGAGTGGAGCAGCCATTGAACCAAATCTTGTAGGACTTCCAATTGCTAATCCTGCGCAATTAGCTAAATCCTCTAAAGAACAATACATTTCGCCTGCATCTGGAATTGTTTTCTCTGTGGCTTCAGATTTTGCTGATACTCTTGGAACGGTTCTAATTTTAGCTTCCATCCCGGCATCTTCCACGCCATCTGCAATTGCATGAGCTAAGTTTTTAACCGAGCCTGTCATTGAGTAGAAAAGAATTAGTATATAATTGCTCATTTTTTTGGACTTAAATGCACTCTCATATTAAAGCATTATTAATTTCTTTGGTAATTTTTGGTTGCGCCAAGCCAGATATTGCAACTCATGATGGGAAAGGAATTTTCTATCAAGATACACTTGGTGGTTGGGTGATTATTAACTACTGGGCAGATTGGTGTGCTCCTTGCATCAGGGAGATTCCAGAAATTGCAGCTTTTGCTGACAACAATTTGGATAAAAAGGTATTTGCTTTCAATTTTGATAGGGTAGAGGGAGAAGAGCTACAGAAATTGATTCAGAAGTTTGGTATTACATATCCTTCTTTGATTACTCACCCCAAGACCTATTGGGATTTACCTACTCCAAAAACCTTACCAGCTACCTTTATTATTAATCAACAGGGGGAGCTGGTTAAGTCCTTTCTAACACCGATTTCGAAAGATGATTTGGAAAGTTATTTTTCAGAGGTCAAATAGCTCTGTTAAATAGTTTTCTTTAATAAAAGAGGTTGGGTTAACGGCATTATCATCAAAATAAACTGTCCAATGCAAATGCGGTCCTGTCACTCTTCCGGTAGCCCCAATTAAACCAATCACTGAACCTTGTTGAATGACTTCACCAACTGTGACTGAAATCTCACTTAGATGCGCATAGGTTGTATAAAGGCCCTTACCATGATCTAAAAAAATGGTCTTTCCTGTATAAAAGAAATCTCCAGTTAAAATAACTTTTGCTTTTAATGGAGCAACCACAGGATCCCCTAGGTTCCCATCAAGATCAAGAGCTAGATGGGGGTTACGTTTTTGACCATTGATAAACCTCTGCTTTCCATATCCGCTAGTTATCATGCTCTTAATTGGCGCTATAAAATTAAAAGAAGGAGTAATTGACGTATCAACTATAGACAACGCTTCATTCATGATCTCTTTTTCTTGCTGGGTTCTTTGAAAATCTTCTGGGCTTAAATCAACTTTACTAGTATCTTGGATAGTTATTCTGGATTCGCCAAAGTCAACTGCCCTGATTTCAATGTTACCAAGGATTTTATCTTGAATTGATTTATCGTTTGTTGTGTAGGGCAGTCCTTTTAAAAGATAGCGTGCATTACCAAATAAATACTCAGCATTACTTTTTTTTGCATCATCAGTGAGCTTGAATGCCGTTAAGGCACCGCTTTCATTGGCATATAAACCAAACTGGATCAAAAGACATACTTGGAAAAGAATATATTTAATCTGTCTCATTTATTTTAGAAATTATTTCTCCATTAGCTAATTTTGTTCTTATGAGATCATTGGCATGAACCTGTTTTGCATTTTTAATAATCTTACCATTAGCATCAAAAGTCACTGAAAATCCTCGCTGGAGAATTGCAAGCGGGTTTAATGCCTCTATTTTTTCCTTCAAGACTAAAGTCTCATTGTGGAAATCTTTTAAATTTATTCTCATCAATCTTCTCAATAATGAAGCATTTTCTCTGATTTTATTTTTAAGCGCTGCAACACTATTATTGGGTGATAAAGAAACTAGCGCCTGTTCGTTATTTTTTAGTCTATTGCTAAGAATTAATAATTTATTTTTCATGTGATTAACAATCTTAATTTCATTTAAATCAATCATTTGAGCCCATGATTTAAGCAAATCCTTGGGGTTTTTAATTTTGGAATTCAGCTCCATAATTAAATGCTTCTTCTCCTGAATAAGATTTTTAATTTCTTTTGCAAGAAGAATTTTCATACCTTCCAAGTTATCTGCAAGTTCAAACATTCCCTGAGACACTAATTCTGCAGCAGCGGTAGGGGTAGGCGCTCTAAGATCTGCAACAAAATCAGCAATTGTGAAATCAATTTCATGACCAACCCCAGATACAATCGGAACTCTAAATTGATATATCGCATATGCAAGATCTTCATTATTAAAGGCCCAAAGATCTTCGATAGATCCACCTCCTCTTGCTAGGATAATTACATCAATAGGCTGAGTGCTTCTTTGATTGAATGATTCAATTGAATTCAAAGCTGCAATCAATTCTCTCGGAGATTTATCACCTTGCACAGTTGCTGGTATCAAAGTTACATTTGCAAAAGGGGCTCTTCTTGCAAGACTTGTAATGATATCTTGAAATGCAGCAGTAGAGGCTGACGTAATGATTCCTATATGCTTAGGTTTGATTGGTATATTTTGCTTATGCTCAGAATCAAATAGACCTTCATTCTGCAGTTTAATTTTAAGCTTTTCGAAAGCTGCCATCAGGTTCCCTTCACCAAATGGTTCAATTGAATGAACTATTAATTGATAATCGCCTCTGGGAACATAAAGACTTACTTGTGCATTTACAACGCACTGATCTCCATCCTTGGGTTTGAAATTTAAGCCAAATTGTTTACCCTTAAAAAATGCACATCTAACGGAACCACTATCATCTTTAAGTGTGAAGTACATATGGCCAGACGAAGGTATCGAAAGGTTTGAAATCTCTGCTACCACTTTTACATTAGCCAGATGACCCTCTAATAAATTTTTAGCAATATTATTTAGTTGACCTACAGTGAGTAATTCATCATTATTGCCAATTTTAGACATAGCCTATTCTAGAATGTTTACATTATTAAGAAACCCTTTTGTATCTCTCTTAATGGGTGGTTTTTTTATAGGATTAGCGCCTATCTTCTTTAGATTGTCTGAAATGTCACCATCTTGGGCCGTTTTCTACAGAATGCTATTTGCCTTACCGTTTATAGGCTTGCTGTGTCTTATGACTTTTAAAGATTTACCAAAATTTAAACTCAAACATCGAAGCAACTATTTAGTTTGCTTTATTGCATCTATTGCATTTACGTTAGATTTGATTGGGTGGCACTGGGGCTTAGATTTAACCTCTATTTCGAATGCCACAATCATTGTGAATACTGCTCCAGTTTGGGTTGGCTTGTATGGCATTATTTTTTTAAAAGAAACCTGGAAGTTTTCTTTCCTAATTCCTGTACTGCTAACCTATTTTGGTATTATTGGTCTGGTTACATCATTTGAGAGCTTTACCTTTGATAGCATTGCAGGCGATATTGTTTCTTTCATTGCATCTTTGCTTTATGCATTATATTTAGTTTGCTTATCCCGCCTTGGTGGCGAACATCCCTTTAAAGTAATTTTTTTCACAACTTTATTTTGTTGCTTCTTATCATTTCCTATTGGTATTTATGAGAGCTCTAAGGTTCTACCAGCAACTTCATATGAACTTATTTTTTTAGTTTGTCTTGGTGGAATAAGTCAATTCCTAGGCCAAACTTTCATAACCTATGGAATGCCAAGAATTAATCTTTCCCTTGGCTCCATGGGACTTCTAATGCAACCGATTACAGCCACTATATTTGGCGCTTGGTTTTTTTCTGAATACCTTGATTTACTGCAGATAACTTTTGCTGCCATTGCGCTTTGGGGAATTTACCTGGTGAGAGTGGTTGCACAAAAAAAATAGCTTTATAATTTTTTTATGTATAAATCCAAAGCACAAGAACTAAGCTATTTATCAAGAGAATATGCAGTTAGCAAAAATAAGGAAGCCTGGCTTAAACTATTTTCTGAGGATGCAATTGTTCAGGACCCCATCGGAAAGAGTCCATTAGATGAAGATGGCAGGGGTCATATTGGTAAAGAGGCTATTTCTGCTTTTTATGATCTGACCATTGCTAATTCAAAGATTATTTTTGATATCAAAGAATCTATACCATGTGGGGATGAATGTGCTAATTTTGTGGATATTTCAAACGAAATAAATGGTGCAATAATTTCAACCAAAATGATTGTCGTATATCGTGTTAATTCTGATGATAAAATAGTATCATTACGTGCTTTCTGGGAATACAAGGAACTAGAAAGCCAGCTTGCAAAGGTTTTAAATGCGGGTGATTAGCTCAGTTGGGAGAGCATCTCGTTTACACCGAGAGGGTCGGCAGTTCGAGCCTGTCATCACCCACCAGTTTTTTAAATATTACATTTTGAACTGCGATCTAAACCTTGCAGAAAATTTTCAAAAGGATATTATTGCGAGGTTAATTACGGACCGGTAGTTCAGTCTGGTTAGAATGCCTGCCTGTCACGCAGGAGGTCGCGGGTTCGAGTCCCGTCCGGTCCGCCATTATCATGTTAAATTTTCTATCAACTTTAATTTTTAGCTTTCAACTTGGAATAATCTTTTATCAAGTTTTAATTTTTTCATTCCATCTAAGAGATCACCCAAGTATTGCTGATTTCAGAGCTTTGGCTAATAAATCTTTCACTCTTTTTTTTGGATATTTATTGGTTTTAAATATTTTGCTCCTTTTAATATCCTTTCTTCAGCAATCATATTTCCTCCATTACATAGGTCTTATTGCCTTTGTGCATGCGCTGCTTGGATTAGTGCTGGTTCCCTTGATGAAATTTTTTTCAAACCGAGATATGGGCAAAGCATTTTCTTTTTGCCACATGGTCAGCCTATATATAACTCTATATCTAGCCATTTCCTCAATGGTTGGTTTATATCAAATTTTGTTTCATTTGAATGCATAAAAAACTCAATCTTCCAAAAAAAAACTGTGTCCAGTGTGGTCTGGAATTCTTGTGGAGAAAAAAATGGTCTCGAGATTGGGAAAAAGTTAAGTATTGCAGTGAAAAATGCAAAAGGACTGGGGCAGCTAAGTTGAATGTAGCATATGTTTTGATGGCATTAATTGCACCCTCATTATGGGCTGAGAGCTTATCGGAGTTGGATTTTTTAGAACTCCAAACTCAAATTGCTACTAGAGAAATTTGCGAAGACATTCCACCACATAAACACTTTTTTAATTCTGCAGTTTTTTTGCTGGAGGGAAGGGTTATCTTGAAGCTGGATGATAAAACATATTTAAAGCAAGCTGGTGACAGTTGGATTGAACCCAAAGAAGTGCTTCATTCAGGAGTTATTGATAAAAGTTTTTCAAAATGCGTTAAGATTTTTGCTGTTTATCATCATCTTAAAGATCAACCTATTTCTCACAATAATTAGGTTGAAGAATATCGATACGACTCCATATTAGAATAACAATATCGGGAATTTACGCTATATGAAAAAAAAGACTTTTAAAACTGAAACAAAGCAACTCCTCAAATTAATGATTCATTCTCTGTACTCAAACAGGGAAATATTTCTAAGAGAATTAGTATCCAATGCTTCAGATGCATTAGATAAATTAAGATTTCAGGCTCTGCAAGATGCCAATCATAAGAATTCCAATAAAGATTTAAAGATTGTGGTTAAAGTTGACTCCAAGAAAAATCAGATCGTCATAACCGATAATGGTATTGGGATGTCTGAGGCTGAAGTAGTTGATAGCATTGGAACTATTGCTAGATCAGGAACCGCAAACTTTCTTGAAAATATAACAGGTGATCAAAAAAAAGATTCTCAACTTATTGGTCAGTTTGGTGTTGGTTTCTATTCGACATTTATGGTTGCAAGCAAAGTTACTATTTTGACAAAAGCAGCTAGCGGTAAAGATGACGCGGTCCAATGGCAAAGCGATGGCAGCGATTCCTACACTCTTAAGACAATTGATAAAGAAACTACTGGTACCGAGGTTATTATAGACTTAAACGATGATGCCAAAGAGTTCGCTGACAAACATAGAGCGATGCATTTACTGAAAAAATATTCTCAATACATTAATTTTCCTTTATATCTTGAGGATCAAGAAGGAAATGAGGAGCTCATCAATGACTCTGAGGCAATATGGTTAAAGTCAAAAAGAAGCGTCAAAGATGAGCAATATAAAGAATTTTATAAATATCTTTCGTTCGATGGTAATGATCCTTTGACTTGGATTCATAATAAAGTAGAAGGAGCAAATGAGTATTCAAGCTTGCTTTTTATTCCAAAAAAATCTCCCTTTGATCTTTGGAATAGAGAAACTCCTAAGGGTTTGAAGCTATTTATTCAGCGAGTATTTATTATGGATGATGCAGCGCATTTTCTACCCTTATACCTCAGGTTTGTAAAAGGCGTAATTGACTCAAGCGACCTTCCTTTAAATGTTTCTAGAGAGATTTTGCAAGATCATCCCCTGGTTGAGACTATCAAAAAATCCTTAACAAAAAGAGTAATCGATACGCTCAGAAAAATGCAACAAGATGACAGAGAGAGTTACTTAGGTTTCTGGAAAGAGTTTGGACTTGTACTAAAAGAGGGTCCGGCCGAGTCTTTTGAGGATAAAGATAAAATTGCAGAACTCTTCATGTTCCATACCTCAACCGACCTTCAGAAGTTTTGTACCTTAGACGAATACATAGAAAGAATGCCTAAAGAACAAGAAAAAATATTTTATGCCGTAGGAGAATCCCTGGAAGCTGTCTCCCAATCTCCACATATTGAAAAACTTCAAGAGTCAGGAACAGAGGTTCTTCTATTAACGGATAGGATTGATGAATGGTTAATGACCTCTTTGTTTAATTATAAAGATAAAGAGTTTGCCGACGTTGCAAAGGAACCAATTTCTGAAGAGGGAATTAAAGTTAGCAAGGAAGATTCTGAGCTGATTGAAAAATTAAATAAATCTCTCAAAGATAAAGTGGAAAAAGTTCTAACCAGTTCAAGGCTAACTAAGTCAGCTGTCTGCTTGGTTCGTTCAAAGCATGAACCAGGTATTCAGATGCGAAGAATTTTGGAGGCCGCTGGTCAAACAATGCCTGAAAGTAAGCCCATGCTTGAAATAAACCTAAAGCACAAACTTATAAAAAAACTATCCAAGCTTGATAGTAAAGAGTTCAATCAGTATGCAAAATTTTTATTTGACTATGCTGTTATTGCCGAGGGGGGCAATCCAACTGATCCCGCATCTTTTTTGCGACAGTTGGATAAGTTTTTAAGTTGACAGAAAACTATTCCATAGCGGTTTTAGGAGGAGGCAGTTTTGGCACAGTCATTTCTAATCTTGCTGCATCCAATGGCCATAAAGTAAGCCTTTGGGTAAGGGATGCAGAGCAAGCTTTAAGAATTAATTCTGAAGGCTCCAACTCAAATTACCATCCCGAGCTACAACTCTCTACAAATATTACTGCCACAGATTCTTTGGATGAGTGTATGCAAGGTGCTAAATTAGTATTCGTTGTAACGCCAAGTATTATCTTTGAAAACATCATTAAAAGATTGAAGCCATTAGCAACAAAAGATATGTACTTTATCTCATGCACCAAAGCAATTGCCGCAAATCCAACAAGAACCCTGTCAGAAATTATTGAAGAAAACATAGGCTCCATCATTAAAGGGGTAGGAGTTTTAAGTGGTCCTAATCTTGCAAAAGAGATTGCGGATAACAAGGTTGCTGGAACCGTGATCGCTTCTAAGAATCAAGATTTGATTGAGCTAGTTTCTGAAGCAATTTCTTCTCAAGCATTTAAGGTTTATTCCTCTTCTGACATGAAGGGTGTTGAGTATGCAGGAGCTTTAAAAAATATTTATGCTATTTGCTGTGGGTTGGCTGATGCACAAGAAGTTGGTGAGAATGCTTTGGGATTAATTCTCACTCGCTCTATGGCTGAAATGAGCGACTTTGCTGTCCATAAAGGAGCAAATCCTCTAACTTTTTTAGGTTTGGCTGGTATGGGAGATTTGGTTGCAACCTGCACATCAAAATTGTCTAGGAATTTTTCTCTTGGTTATTTTTTAGGCAAGGGATTTTCAGTTGAAGAATCAAAAGTAAAAGTTGGCCAAGTAGCAGAGGGACTTAGAACCCTTTCTGTTATTTACCAAGAAATCGCATCTTTAAAGATCGAGATGCCCCTCTTAGAATCTTTATATCAAATAATATATGAGGAAAAAAAACCTACATTCCTCATTGAAAATCTTATCGATCATGTAAATAATGTAGATGTGGAGTTTAAATTAGATTATGGCAACAATTAACAAAGACGAAGTTATGAAATCCAGTAAATGGATAAGGTTTTTCTTTATGGTGGCATACATTGCAATTGTTTATGCAATTGTTGTACCACTATTAATTTTTATAGTGACCATTCAATTTTTATTCCATTTATTTTCTGGTAGTCATAGTCCCCAGTTAGAAAAAGTAAGTGACTGGCTAATTAACTTTTTAGGAGAATGCTTAATTTTTCTAACTTACAAAACTGAGCAAAGACCTTTTCCTTTCAATGCTGAAGAGGTTGAGGCTTCTGGAGAAAATGTGGTTGAAAGTTCCTCCGAGGATCTAGTGGAAGCTGAAGATGATTCTTTAGAGGATGGGGAACCAGAAGTCTCTAAATCTAGTTAGGTAGCAGGGAAAGAAATTCAGCTCGCGTTGTTGCATTTGATCTAAAAATTCCCATCATTGCAGATGTTTTCATAACGGAGTTCTGTTTTTGAACTCCTCGCATGATCATACACATATGTTGTGCCTCAATAACAACCGCACACCCCTTGCAATTGGTTACTGCTTGTATAGCGCTCGCTACTTCATGGGTTAGCCGCTCTTGAATTTGTAATCTTCTAGAAAACATATCAACTATGCGTGCAATCTTAGAAAGACCGAGCACCTTTCCATTTGGAATATAAGCAACATGACACCTGCCATTAAATGGAAGCATGTGATGTTCGCAGAGTGAGTAAAACTCTATATCTCTAACAAGAACCATGTCTTCAGCGTCTGATTCAAACAGAGCCTCATTTACCACCTTGTCTAATGAAAGTTTATAACCGTGGTTTAGAAACTTGAATGCCGCTGCAGCTCTTTTTGGAGTATCGAGAAGGCCATCTCTAGATAAGTCTTCACCTATATCTTTAATCAGTGTTTTATAGGATTCTATGGATTCCTCAGACGGTGAGACGATATCATCAAAGTCTTCAACATTTTCTAAGTTTTTGATTAGATCTTTCATTTAGTGTATTCCTCAAATGGCAATTCTGAGAGTATTGACATAATTTTATCATTTGTTCGATCAAATATGGCTTCTTTGGTAAACTCAAGGTCACTTATTCCCTCAGTAACCTGTTCTCCAAAGATATATCTAGATGAGGGGACATTGCATAGAACTTCCTTTTTAAATTCCTCTCTATTTTTTTCAACCTCTTCATTTAAACAATGCCAATTTGCTATAGCGTCTTTACCATGTTTATTTTGTAACATACTAAAAGTATTTGGCTTAGATGCAATCAATGCACTTGCATTATTTCCTCCGAAGCCTTTTGAATTCAAAATAACAAATTGCATTTCGTTGCAAGGTCTATTTTCCAAGACAAATTCTAAACTATCCGTATACACATCTTCAGCAGTTTGCTTGATTGAGGCAATTTTGGGGATTAATCCAGTTTCAAATGAGCCAAGAGCCGAAATCAATTGATCGCCGCCAGCGGCAGCAAGAGAATGTCCAAGATAAGACTTAATAGCGGTTACAGGAACATTATTCATACCAAACGTTTTACAAAGTGAAGACAGGATATGAGATTCAGTGACTCTATTTTGGGGCGTGCCTGTTCCATGGGCATGAATAAAAACTTTATCTAAGCTTCTTTCTCCACCTACAGCAATAATATCGTTTAAACATTTTCCAAAGGAAATATAGTTGCCAGCACCTGGTCCAGAGATGGATTTTTTATAACCATCTGCGTGAATATGCGCTGATATTGCGGCTCCATAGATTGGTAAACCTAGCTCCAAGGCCAAACTATCCTTCATTAGCACTACAAACTGTGCTGCCTCACCAAGGCTCATACCTACGTTCTTACCAAAAGGTCTGCATATCTTGTTATGGTCTGGAAATTCACTTTGTTCTTGCAGCTCTTTCTGCAGCTCTAAAGTATTTTTATCATCCGCCAATCCTTTTGTGGCAGCAAAAGCTTCATAAACCTCAGGAACAATTCCTGATTCAGCTGCACCAACAACGCATATATCCGATTGATTGTGTTTAATTAACTCTATTCCCAGTCTTAAATTGTAGTGAAAAGTTGCGCAGGCACCCATATGATTCCCTGTGACACCCATTGAGCCTAGTACATAGGAATGAGCAAAATCCGCACTCATTTCACCTAATGACATTGCAAGGTGTTTACTGGTTGTTCTAGACCCTGTCAGATTGGCTTGAAACATGCCTCCCATGCCAAATTTATCTCCTTGAGCTATAGCACAACCTGATATACAGCTTATCCTCTCAAGCGATACTTTTTTTGTAATCGTTTCCCATGAAATGCCAAGATTTTTTATTGCATCTGAGACAGCGAAAATAGTCATCGCTAAAGCTCGAGGATGTTGTCTTGCATTGTATGTGTTTGCTGGATTAAAGCCCGATGGTAATTGGCCACCAGCTCTAGTAGGTAGGTCAGGATTTCTATGACAGTGCAATGAGAAAAAGTCTTCGTCAATCGTTCTAATTAAACTTTTAGCAAGAAGGTATTCTCTATCTGAGTTTCCGCAGAGCATCTCAAGAGAACCTAATACTTCATTCTTTTCATTATCAGAAAGACTTTGGAAGATCATTCTTTTGTGTGAAAGTTCAAATACGCTTCTACCCGCAGCATTTATTCCTCCGTAGGAAACTATTACAGGTAAATTCATAGTTGTTGAGCTGCTTGTAAGGTTTGGAGGATAAGAGTATTGATAGTCATCGGACCTACGCCTCCAGGAACTGGAGTGAACGCAGAGGCAACATTTTCAATACCTTCTAATTCGATGTCTCCACACTTCTCAGCGGGGTGATAACCTGCGTCTATAACCACTGCATTCTGCTTGATCCAATCTAATTTAATTAATTTTGGAACTCCAACAGCGCCCACTATTAGATCAGCAGTTTTTACATGCCTTGCTAGTTCTTCTGTTTTAGAATGAGCGATTGTTACTGTTGCATTTTTATTTAATAGCATTTGAGCCATTGGCTTTCCTAGAATAGGACTCCTACCAATGACGAGAGCATTCTTTCCAGTTAAATCAATCTTGTACTCCTCCAATAAACGCATAATTCCAAATGGGGTACAAGATCCAAAAGCATTCACCCCCATAGACATAAGACCAAAGCCTCTTGTAGTAACGCCATCAACATCTTTTGAAATATCTATGGAATCAAAGGCCGCTCTTTCATCAATCTGACTGGGAACAGGGTGTTGCAGAAGTATCCCATGAATATTTTTATCTTTGTTCAGCTTATCTATTGTTTCCAAGAGGTCTTGAGTTGTTGTAGTGCTTGGAAGAGTGATAGCTTTTGATTGCATCCCCACTCTTGCGCAGGTATTTTGCTTCATCTTGACATAGGTTGCAGAAGCAGGATCATCGCCAACAAGAATTGTGGCAAGACAGGGAGTTACCCCTTGAGAAATTAGAACCTGTACCTCAGATTTAATGAAATCTTCACACTTGGTAGCCAGTTTTTTCCCATCTAGAATGATACAACTCATTCGCAGTATTTTCTCACTATATGTTATTAATGCAATGGTGATTGATTATTTGAGATAGAAACTTTATCATCACTTTCTCGCGGGGTATAGCGCAGTCTGGTAGCGCACTCGCTTTGGGAGCGAGTGGTCGTAAGTTCGAATCTTACTACCCCGACCAGTGCGCCTGTAGCTCAGTTGGATAGAGCAACTGCCTTCTAAGCAGTGGGTCAGGAGTTCGAATCTCTTCAGGCGCGCCATTTTTTTTGTTATGAAAAAAGACCAATTTTCCGTTGCAGCTTTTTATAAATTTGCGCCGATAGAAGACCCAAGATTACTTCAAGAAGAAGTGTTGGCATTTTTGATGGCTCAGGACATCAAAGGTACAGTATTGATTGCCAATGAGGGAGTAAATGGGACTCTCGCTGGCTTAGATTCAAACATTCTTAATTTTAAAAATTTTTTAATTAACCTTGGACTATACTCTCATACTGATTTTAAGTTGTCCTATTGTGACTTCTTACCGTTTCCAAGACTGAAGGTGAAACTAAAAAAAGAGATTGTAACCATTGGAAAGTCTGGTATCGATCCAATAAAAAAAGTTGGTGAGTATGTTGCTCCCGAGGATTGGAATGAGCTCATTTCTCAAGAGGATGTTCTAGTGCTTGATACCAGGAATACCTATGAAGTATCCATTGGTTCATTTGAAGGAGCTATTCAGCCTCAAACAACAAACTTTAGAGAATTTCCTAAATGGGTTGAAGGTCAAGAGTCTTCCATTCCTAAGAAGCAAAAAATTGCAATGTTTTGCACAGGCGGAATTCGATGTGAAAAGGCCAGCTCGCTTATGAAAGATATGGGCTATGAAAATGTATTTCATTTACAAGGTGGGATTCTCAATTACTTGGAGAAAATTGATCCCAAAGAATCTTTGTGGAACGGAGAGTGCTTTGTTTTTGATGATAGAGTTGCCCTTGATGCAACATTAAAAAAGGGTTCATACGACCTATGCCATGGTTGCAGAATGCCAATTACCGAAGAAGATAAAAAATCTGATAATTACATTAGAGGTGTAAGTTGCCCAAATTGCTTTGATACAAAGACTCAAGAACAAAAACAGCGATATGCAGATCGACAATACCAAGTTGATTTAGCTAAGGATCGCAAGCAAAAACATATTGGATCCCGCTCAGAAGTTCGTAAGAAATGAGCCAACCGATTTTGTACTCTTTTAGAAGATGCCCTTATGCCATGCGGGCTAGAATGGCCATTTACTTAGCCAATATATCTTGCGAGCTTAGGGAGATATCTCTTAAAAATAAACCTCAAGCTATGCTTGAAATATCACCAAAGGGAACGGTTCCAGTTCTGCAACTGCCAAATGCTGTGATTGAAGAGAGCATGCAGATAGTTCATTGGGCATTCTTACAGAATTCTAAATCAATATATCTATTGCACGATGAAGAAATACAGTATGCAAAATCTATGATTGAATTATTTGATAGCCAATTTAAATTTCATTTAGATCGTTATAAATATCACCAAAGATATAATTCAGAATTTAAGCATCACAGAGTTGAGTGCGATAAAATCCTGCACCAATTAGATGCAAATGTATCGAAAAGTATCTGGTTTTTTTCAGATAGAATTAGCTTGCTTGATATAGCAATTCTTCCTTTTATAAGACAATTTAAGATTGCAAATCCTGAGTATTTTTTTAATCAAAGCTATCAAAATATCATCAAACTTTTAGAGAGTTTTGAAAACTCAGAAATTTTTGAATCAGTTATGCAAAAGTATGACTTGTGGCGTCCTCAGGGCTCAAGCAAACCTGTCTTATTTCCTAGTTAAAGACCGATGGTCTCATAAGAAATAGCAATCTTATCCAATGCAGTCTTAAAGGCAGCGGTTCTTAGGTCTGGAATATTATGCTCTATCATCGCTTCCCTAACTTTTCTGTATGCATCGCAAATCATGTCATCCAACCCTGAACGGATAAGATCTATTTCTTCAACTCCATTAGCAAATTGGTTTTTAAATTTTTCTGGCATGGTCTTGCCTGTCATAGTTTCTACTGCATCGATAAGAGTTTTCATTTGCTCAAGATTTCGCCTTTTTTCAAGTCTACCAAATCTAATGTGGCGCAAGTTTCTCACCCACTCAAAATAACTCACTATCACACCACCTGAATTTGCCAAGATATCTGGAATAATGATCACTCCATTCTTATTGAGAATTTCATCTGCCTCAAAACTTATTGGTCCATTTGCAGCTTCAACAATAAGATTTGCTTTTATATTTTCTGCATTAGAGCTGTTGATAACATCCTCAACTGCTGCAGGTATCAAAATATCGTACTTTTCAGTTAGAAGCGATGCTGAGTCTTTAATAAACTTGCCTTGCTCGCAACCTTCAAAGCTGCCATGTTTGCTGAGATACTGCTTGGCTTTTTCAACATTGATACCATCTGGGTTTACGAGCGCACCTGTATGCTCCAGAACGGCAACAATTTTGCAGGCATCTTCTTCTTGTAAAAATTTGCTTGCATGATATCCCACATTTCCAAAGCCCTGCACAGCAACTTTTTTTCCTTCCAAGCCACCTTTGAAATTTGCTTTTTTGATATCTTCAGGATTGCTAAAAAATTCTCGAATAATGTATTGAATACCTCTTCCTGTGGCTTCAACTCTTCCTGCTATGCCACCTTTTCCAAGAGGTTTGCCAGTAACGCATGCTCTGCCATTAATATCGGCTGGATTCATGATTCTATATTCATCAGCAATCCAAGCCATTTCTCTTGTGCCTGTTCCCATATCGGGAGCGGGAACATTTCTTGCAGGATCAATCATGTCTCTTTTTATTAGCTCTTGGGCAAATCGTCTTGTTATGCGTTCTAATTCATGCACTTCCCATTCATGAGGATTAACTCGCAAAGCCCCTTTTGAACCACCATAAGGAACCTCTACAATGGCATTTTTATAGGTCATTAATGCAGCCAATCCTTCAACTTCGGCCAAATTCGCCTCGGGACTATAGCGGATTCCGCCTTTGACTGGTTCAAGGTGCTCAGAATGGACGCAGCGCCAGCCTTGAAAAGTATGGAGTTTTCCTCTCAACTTAACTCCAAAATTAATGGAATATGTTGCATTAGGGCTCTTGATTCGATAGGCAAGATCTTCCGAAATATTTGTGTATTTAAGTGCTTTATCTACTAATTTGTTTGTAGATTCCAGTAATGACTGATTAGACATTATTCCCCCCCAATTAATAGTGTAGATTATAGTATTTTTCTCTTATAATGGATCCCTTTTTTATGGCGGGCGTAGCTCAGTAGGTTAGAGCGCTGGATTGTGGCTCCGGAGGTCGTGGGTTCGAAACCCATCGTTCGCCCCATCAAACAAAGGACTAATTTAGATGCCAAGCAAACTAAAAAAATTGAAATCTTTAGAACGTAAACTTACTGTTACCATTCCGTCTGAAGAATATTCTAAAAAGTTTAATCAGAAAATTAAAAAAGTTGGCAGTCATGCAAAACTAGATGGATTTCGAAAAGGAAAAGTTCCAACGGATGTATTAAAGCAACGATACGGTGATTCCGTTCATTTCGAAGTCCTTAATGAACTAATTCAAGAGTCTTATCCAAAAGAGCTTGGCGCAAACAACATCAAACCAGCAAGTCAGCCAAAAATAAATATAGAAAGCGAGGATGGAAGCAAAGCTATTGTCTATTCCGCAGAATTTGAGGTTTTTCCTGAGATAAAACCGAAATTTACTAGATGGAGTTCATACGAAAAAACTTCCATCGTATTTGATGATCAAGACGTTAAAGAAGCCTCCAAGGATATTCAAAATCGTTACTGCCACTTTCATGAAGCTTCAAGAGCATCACAAGAAGGCGATAGGGTGGATATTGATTTTGATGGTACTCTTGATGGAGAAGCTTTTGAGGGCAACAGTGCAAAAAATTTTCAATTAGAGCTGGGCTCTAAATCGATGATTCCGGGCTTTGAAGATCAGATTATTGGTAAGAAATCTGGCGATCATTTTTCTATTAATTGTTCCTTTCCCCAAGATTACTTTAAAGCTGATCTTGCTGGTAAAGAGGTAGTTTTCAAAATCAAGTTGAATAAAGTAGAAGAAAAGCATATTGCAAAATTAGATAAGGAACTCTATGAAGCTTTGGGAATGGAAGCTTCCAACGAAGAGGAATATTTCGCTGAGTTGAAAAAAAGAATGGGTCAAGAAGTTGCTCAGCAAGAAGAATCTTTAAGAAAAGAATCCATGTATGAGTTGCTTTTGAAAACGAATTCATTCGATGCACCTAAAGCGATCATTGAAGAGCAGGCAGCGTTAATGAGAAAAGATTCTTTAATGCGCATAGGCAAAAGCGTTGAAGATGCTGATGATTCACTATTCCCATTAGACACATTTAAAGAAGATGCTGAAAAAAGGGTCAAGCTAGATCTTCTTTTTAGTGAGCTTCTAAAACATTTTGAAATCACGGTTTCCAAAGATGACATTGAAGCTTACACAGATGAGGAGGCTAGTAAATATAAGGATCCAGCTCAATTCAAAGAGTGGGTAAAAACCAATCCAAGGTTTACAGAAAATTATCGAATGATCATTCTTGAAAAAAAATTGATTGAAAAATTAGAAAAAGTACTTAAATCTAAGGATAAGACAATTAAATTTAAGGATCTTGCAAACAGATAATGGAAAACAATAACATCTACAACTCAGCTTTGGTCCCTATGGTAGTTGAACAAACATCCAGAGGAGAAAGGGCTTTTGATATTTATTCTCGACTTCTCAAAGAAAGAATTATTTTCCTTTCTGGTCCAATCGATGATTACATTTCAAATTTAGTGGTTGCTCAATTACTATTTTTAGAAAGCGAAAATCCTGATAAGGATATCAGTATTTATATTAATTCTCCTGGAGGAGTGATTTCCTCAGGACTGGCCATTTATGACACTATGCAATTTATATCACCCGATGTCTCAACTCTTTGTATTGGACAAGCTGCAAGCATGGGAGCGCTTTTAATGGCAGGAGGAGCAAAAGGAAAAAGGTACGCACTTCCAAATTCCAGAATCATGATCCATCAACCGTTAGGTGGCTATCAGGGCCAGGCTTCCGATATTGAAATTCATGCAAAAGAAATCCTCTATATGAAAACAAAAGTAAACGAGATTCTTGCAAAACATACTGGCAAATCGCTAAAGAAAATTGAACAAGATACTGATAGAGATAATTTTTTAAACGCTTCCAGTGCCAAAGACTATGGTTTAATCGATGAAATTCTTGAAGAAAGAGGAGCGCATGGAAAGTAGCGAAAATAACAACTTAACCTGTTCTTTCTGTGGCAAGAATCAGGAGGATGTTAAAAAACTGATTGCAGGACCAAGCGTCTATATATGCGATGAGTGTGTTGATCTTTGTATAGATATCATAGATGAAGAAGTAAAATCCGATGATGGAGAGTCTCCATTAGGGACCTTACCATCACCCATTGAAATTTTTAATGAGCTAGAAGAATACGTCATTGGTCAAGATAATGCGAAGAAAGTTTTGTCAGTAGCGGTCTACAATCACTACAAGAGACTTAGATCTGCAAATAAGAAAGATGCTGTTGAACTGCAGAAGAGCAACGTTTTATTATTGGGGCCAACCGGCAGCGGTAAGACATTGCTTGCACAAACTCTTGCAAGAATCCTTGACGTTCCGTTTACTATGGCCGATGCAACCACCCTTACAGAAGCTGGGTATGTAGGAGAAGACGTTGAAAATATCATTCAAAAGTTATTGCAAAAGTGTGACTATGATCCTGAGAAGGCAAAGCTAGGCATTGTTTATATTGATGAGATAGATAAGATTGCTAGAAAATCGGACAACCCATCAATTACCAGAGATGTATCAGGCGAGGGCGTTCAACAAGCCTTGCTCAAACTTATTGAAGGTACCGTTGCGTCCATCCCGCCGCAAGGAGGTAGGAAGCACCCTCAGCAAGAATTCATTCAAATTGATACCTCTAATATTTTATTTATCTGTGGAGGCGCTTTTGCTGGGATTGATGAAATCATTAAGCGCAGAACTGATAAATCTGGTATAGGTTTCGGAGCCGATGTTAAGGATACTAAATCTTCAAAATCAGATATTGTTGATAAATTAGAACCAGAAGATTTGATAAAATTTGGCCTGATCCCAGAATTTGTGGGTCGACTCCCAGTTATATCCAATCTTCATGAACTTGATGAAGCTGCTCTGGTTAAAATTCTTAAAGAGCCAAAAAATGCATTGGTAGAGCAGTATCGCTACCTTTTTAATTTGGATGATGTTGAAATAGATTTCCGTGATGAAGCCTTGGTGGAAATTGCAAAACAAGCTATGGCAAGAAAGACTGGTGCACGGGGTCTTCGATCAATCATGGAAAATATCTTAATGGATACCATGTTTGAGCTTCCTAACGAAGATCTGGAGAAAGTTATTATTGATGAAAATTGTGTAAAACATTCAACTGATCCTATCAAAGTCTACAAGTCTAAAAAGAAAAAAACCTCTTCAGCTAGTTGATATTTTTAATATTCGCCCCATCATATTTAAATGGCGCTATTAAAATTTAATCATCCTGTAATCCCTCTGAGAGATCTTGTAGTCTTCCCTGGTGGGGTCACCACTTTATTTGTTGGCAGAACAAGATCCATTAAAGCCCTTACAGAGGCAATGAGTGTTGATAAAAAAATTGTATTGTTAACCCAAACCAATCCATCAGAGGATGATCCAAAATTAAAAAACCTCAATAAGATTGGAACCCTTGCGTCCATTTTGCAACTAATCAAACTTCCCGATGGCAATGTTAAGGTGTTGGTTGAAGGTATTCAGCGAATCAAGGTACTTGGAGAAGTTGATTCCTCTGAATACTTAAAAATCCAATGCGAAGTAATTAACGAAGAACCCCTTAATACCAAGGATGAAGCTAATCTTTCAAATTTTATCAAAGCTAAGTTTTCTGATTACATCAAGCTTACCAAGAAAGTAGCCCCTGAGGTTCTTGCAACCATTGATGCGTTAGATGATGTTTCTAGAGTTATTGATAGCATTGCATCTCATCTCCCCATTCAAATTGAAAAAGCGCAGGAAATTCTTGATACGCAAGATGTTCAACTCAGGGCTGACCTATTAATAGGTTTGCTTGAATCTCAGATCGATGCGATTGATGTTGATCGTAAGATTCGCGATAGAGTTAAAAAACAAATGGAAAAGTCCCAACGCGAATACTATCTGAATGAGCAGATTAAAGCTGCTCAACAGGAGCTCGGAAAAATTACTGAAGAGGGCGATGAATTAGCGGAACTTGAAAAGCAAATCAAAAAATCTGGAATGAGTAAAGAAGCGCTCAAAAAAGCAGACAATGAACTGTCAAAGTTTAAACTCATGTCTCCCATGTCTGCAGAGGCTTCTGTAATTAGATCCTACCTTGATTGGCTCGTATCTGCTCCATGGAAAAAAAGCTCAAAAATTAAAAATAATTTGCCTGCTGCATCAAAAATATTAGATGAAGATCACTACGGGCTTGAAGAAGTAAAAGAAAGAATTCTAGAGTATTTGGCCGTTCAACAACGTGTTAAAAAACTCAAAGCACCTGTGCTATGTTTAGTAGGTCCTCCGGGAGTGGGTAAAACTTCTCTTGGTCAATCGATTGCAAGAGCAACAAACAGAGAATTTGTTCGCATGTCTCTTGGCGGGGTAAGGGACGAGGCTGAGATTAGGGGGCATAGAAGAACCTACATAGGTTCAATGCCTGGGAAAATTATTCAAAAACTCTCAAAAGTTGGGGTAAAAAATCCACTCTTTTTACTGGATGAGATTGATAAGATGGGGATGGATTATCGGGGAGATCCTGCATCAGCACTTCTAGAAGTTTTGGACCCGGAACAAAATACTACTTTTTCCGATCACTATTTGGAAGTGGATTTTGATTTGTCCGAAGTCATGTTTATTTGTACTGCAAACAGCTTAAATATTCCAGGACCATTGCTTGATCGTATGGAGCTTATTAGGATTCCAGGCTATATAGAAGATGAGAAACTGAACATTGCAAAACAATACCTATTACCCAAACAATTAGAGAGAAATGGATTGGAAGAAAACGAAATTTCCATCAGTGATTCGACCATCCTTGACTTAATTCGACACTATACAAGAGAGGCTGGTGTTCGAGGATTAGAAAGACAGATTGCAAAAATTTTACGTAAAGTTGTTAAAGAAAGAATCATGGCTGAGGGCAAATCCAAAGAGATTAAACCTACTAAAGTCACTACCAAAAATATCGAAAATTTTTCAGGCGTAAGAAAATTTAGATACGGTATTGCTGATCAAGAGGATATTGTTGGCAAGGTCTCTGGCTTGGCTTGGACTGAAGTAGGTGGCGAGATGCTTACCATTGAAGCTTCGTATGTCCCAGGTAAAGGTAACGTTATCAAAACGGGATCCTTGGGTGAGGTTATGCAAGAATCCATTCAAGCAGCGCTTACTGTGGTGAGATCACGCTCGCAGGTTCTTGGAATCGATCAATCTTTCCATGAAAAATTTGATGTGCATATCCATGTTCCAGAGGGTGCAACCCCTAAAGATGGACCCAGTGCAGGTATTGGTATGTCGACCGCGCTAATTTCTTTGTTTACAGGTATTCCAGTGAGAGCAGATACGGCAATGACTGGAGAAATAACTTTGCATGGTCAAGTATTAAAAATTGGCGGTCTTAAGGAAAAGCTACTTGCAGCTAAGCGCGCAGGAATCCAGAGAGTGATTATTCCTTTTGATAACAAAGATGAGCTTAAAGAGATACCTAAGAAAATAACCCATGCATTAAATATTATTCCTGTGAAATGGGTTGATGAGGTTATCTCTGAAGCATTAATCAGCGAGCCAGTTCCTTTAAAATCTAAAAAAATTAGATCAGCATCTCCAAGGACACTGAAAAATCCTCCTCGGGGTCAAAAACCAAAAACGCATTAAAGCCCTATAATGCTTGACTTTTAGGCTTCTATAGATTTTGATAGGGGTATCTATTTCTATATTTGAGAGGAGAAACACATGAATAAATCTGATTTAGTAGATGCAGTAGCTTCAGCTGCTGATCTTTCAAAAGCATCAGCAGGTAGAGCTGTTGACGCAGTATTTGATTCTATTGGCGGTGCATTAGGTAAAGGGGATACTGTATCACTAGTAGGTTTTGGAACTTTTTCTGTAAGACACAGAGCAGCGAGAGCAGGTAGAAACCCACAAACTGGAGCTACCATTCAAATCAAAGCTTCTAAAGTACCTGGCTTCAAAGCAGGTAAAGGTCTTAAAGACAAAGTTAAGTAAGGTTTTAACTTTAAAAAAAGGGGGTGCATTTGCATCCCTTTTTTTTTATCATGCTCATCTATTCTAGGAATTAACTATGCTTGAATCTGTTAGATCATTTTTATCGGGAAAGACTCTTTTTATTTTGGTGACTTTATTAGCCATTCCATTTGTATTTTTTGGTTCCACTTCCTTTGGCACCGTATTTACAAGTTACGGGACTGTTAATGGTGAAACGGTTACCCAGACCGATATTAATTTAGCATCGTCCAATGTGACTCAAAGATATCAAGCAATTTTTGGAGAAGATTTTTCGATTGAAACAATCGGTGAGGAACAGTTTTCAGAATCGCTGCGACAGGAAATTATCAACCAAAAAATCCTTCTATCTGCTGCCAAAGCATCAGATTTAAGGGTTGGAGAAAAACAAGCCAAAAAAGAAATTATCAAAATTGAAAACTTTCAATCCGATGGAACATTTGATGAGGCTTTGTTTCAGAGTGTTATCAGAGCTAATGGCTTTACGCCCGATGACTACATTAATTTGGTTCAACAAACTATTAGCATGGACTTCTTGATTCAAGGTATTGCTAATATTACTTCCGCCTCGGAAAGCGATATCACCAATTTTATTACAGCATTTGAAAAAACTCGAGATCTTGAGTTTGTCTCCATTGATTTTAATGAAATAGCGCAATCTATAGAAGTTAGCGATGATGAGGTTCAAGAGTTCTACAACTCAAATCCATTATTGTTCCTAGATGACGAACGCAGAACGTTGCAATATTTAACTATTAGCTCTGATGAGTATGCAGATAGCATTCAAGTGGATGATGGGCTTATTAAAACTGCTTATGAAGAGTACTTAGCTGAGCAAGAGGGCAATCTCCAGAGAAGAGCTTCTCATATCATGCTTGATGTTGCTAATTATGCTTCAAAAGAAGAAGCCATCAATAAAATTTCTGAGATTAAATCTAAACTTGATTTAGGTTCCTTAAGCTTTGTTGATGCCGTTACTGAGTTTAGTGAAGACGATGCTACTGTGGCGTCTGGAGGCGATTTAGGATTTTCTGCTGGCTTTGCTTTTCCAGAGGAGTTTGAATCAGCTATAAAAGCTATGCCATTAAACACGATCTCTAACATCATTGATTTAGAGGATACCTTGCATATTCTGAAGCTCACCGAACTGATTGAACCTGAAATCAAGTCATTTGAAGAATCAGCTAAAGAACTCAGAGCAGAGTTTATTGCTTCCGAAGCAACAACAAAGTTACAAGATGCTGTATCTGCATACGAGGAACGAATCTTAAACGGCGAAAGTTTTGAAGCTATTTTTGCTGAAGAAAACTTTTTAAGCTTGAATAACTTATCAGCTCAAGAAGTCACTCAGGCAGCATCTGCAAGCCTAGCAATTGAAGCATTCAACCAAAGTAATGATATCAATACAGTATCCTTCATTGAGGGAGATGAAGAGGTAACTTTCTTTACTATCTTGAATATTGTTGAACCACAGCTTTTAAGTTTTGAAGCAGCAAAGTCCACTGCCAAAGATGAGCTTAAGAGGTCTAAAGCACAAATTGCTATTGCTGCTACCAATTCGGAAATACAAGAAAATGGCTTAGATAGCTCATTGGAAGAATTTCAATCTTACAAAGCAATCTCAAGATACTCTTCCTTGTTACCTAGAGAAGTTACTAATGCATTATTTCAAACGAATTTGCATGAACTTAAAAAAGTTGAATTAGCCAATGGCGATCTTTATTGGTTTAAAGGTACGAATGAATCCTTGCCTAATGATGAGATGATCAATGAGAAGAAAGAATCTTATCAGTTGATTGTTAATCAAATACAACAACAAAGATTTAATGTATATCTCGATAGTTTGCTGAGAGATGATTTAAGAGTGAATCTTAAAAACTTATAAACTAAAGATCTTTAAATTCTTCAAGTGACATAGCTGCGGTATTAAAACCCGCATCTACGTAGGTTATCTCACCAGTAATCCCGCTTGCTAAGTCAGAGCATAAAAATGCAGCAACATTTCCCACTTCTTCTGTAGTAACGGTTCTTCTTAGCGGTGCTCTGTTACTATGATGGGAGAGCATTTTCCTAAAATTTTTCACGCCCGATGCTGCAAGTGTCTTAATGGGCCCTGCAGAAATAGCATTGACGCGAATATTTTCTGGACCAAGAGCTGCTGCAAGAAATCGAGTATTGGCTTCAAGACTGGCTTTGGCTAATCCCATAACGTTGTAATTGGGTACAGATTGCATGGCAGCATGATAGGTGAGTGTTAAAAGAGCAGCGTTTTCGTTCAGCATTGCTTTAGCTGCCTGAGCAAGGGCAGTGAAGCTAAAAGAACTAATGTCATGGGCTATTTTAAAGCCCTCACGAGTTGCAACATCTACAAAATTACCTTCAAGCTCGTTTGCAGGGGCAAAACCAATAGAATGAACGATACCATCAAATTTTGTCCAGGTTTGAGCAAGCTCATCAAAAGCTCTTTTTATGCTCTCATCTGATGAAACATCGCATTCAATTAAAATGTTATGGCCAAGATCATTGGCAATTTTTTCAACATTTGTTCTCAATCTTTCGTTTTGATAGGTAAACGCTAGCTCTGCTCCTTGTTCTGTCATTGCTTGAGCAATACCTGCTGCAATGGAGTATTTATTTGCAAGACCAGCAATAAGAATCTTTTTACCTTTTAAAAACATAACCAAGTCCTTTTTTAAAACTTTTGCAGTTTACAAGAAACATTTACAAAAACAAACCTCTCGTTAACTACTAAATAAACCTATAATGTTAATTAAATGCTTTAAAAATAAGCATTATTTTAATGATTAAAAAGTTTGTATAAACTGAATAAAGCATATATATTAGAATCGTTGGAGTCTTGTACTCTAACTTTATGCGTATTAATTAATTATTAATATTTAATTAGAAGGAGATTATCTATGAAAGATTACTTAAAACTATCTCTTGTAGCTATCCTTTCTTTAGCGTTCACCTCGCCTGCCACTTTTGCGCAGGATGCTGAGGCAGATGTTGAAGAGGTGGTTGTTACAGGTTCTAGGATCCAAGATCCTAATATTATAAGCTCTTCACAGATTGCTACCGTAACAGGTGAGGATATTATTAACAGAGGTATTACTCGTGTTGAGGATTACCTAAATGATATGCCTCAGATTTCTCCAGGACAGTCAATCACTAACTCTAATGGAGCTACTGGTACTGCGACTGCTAACTTGAGAAACCTTGGTTGTTCCAGAACTCTTGTACTTATGAATGGTAAAAGATTGGTTCCTGGTACTACTGGCGGCGGAAACTGTGCTGACTTAAATACAATTCCAACACTTTTGCTTGACAGAGTAGAGGTATTAACTGGTGGCGCTTCATCAGTATACGGATCTGACGCTGTTTCCGGTGTTGTTAACTTCATTTTAGACAGTGATTTTGAAGGCTTTAAGGCTTCTTACTCACACGGTTTTTATAACCACGAAAATGATAATTCTACACTTAGATCATTGGTTGAATCATACAATTATGAAAAAGCACCAAGTGATGTTCAAACTGGAGAAACCGATAAGTTTTCATTAGCTTTTGGTGGAGCCATTGGTGATAGAGGTCATGTCACTGCTTTTATTGAGCATACAGACACCAAACCAATCCTCCAAGGAGAATTTGACATCAGTGCTTGTGCATTGAGTGGTGGTACAACACGTTGTGGTGGTTCCAGTACTATTCCTGCAGGTAGATGGGCTGATTTCGGTGCATACACAGCTGGTAAATTTGTAAATGTTAATCCAGCAGTTACAGGTGTAAACGTTATGACTCAGGGTAATGAATTTGTTCCTTATTCTGGTACTTATAACTATAACCCAACTAACTTCTTCCAAAGACCTGATGACAGACAAAACATGGGCTTCTTTGGAACTTATGAAATTAATGACAATGTAGAGTTTTATTTTGATGTGACTCATATGAAATCTGAATCAAATGCTCAGATTGCGTATTCTGGTACATTTGGTAATATCGAATCGCTACCTTGTTATAACCCACTTCTTTCAGCACAGCAGTATCAACTAGTTTGTGGAAACTGGATTGGCATGGGTGGATCTCATGCTCCAGATTTTGCTAGTGGTGCTGAAGCTCTTGCTTACATTTCAGGTCTAAACCTTGCGGTTGGTGATGGATCTATTCTAGGCTATAAAGCTCCTATAACTTCTCTGAAGAGAAACGTAGAAGGTAATGCTAGACAATCTATCTTCATGTACAGAAGCTGGAACCAAACAGTAGGTATTAGAGGCGATATTAACGATGATTGGTCATACGATGTATATTTCCAAACTTCAAAAGTTGATTACTCTAACGAATACAGAAATGACCTTTCTGTGATAGCTATTAATAGAGCTATTGATGTTATTTCTGTAAACGGAGTTCCTACTTGTGTATCAGCTTTAACTGGAACCGATTCATCTTGTATTCCATACAACCTTTTCTCAGGTGGTTTACCTGGTGACGCTGGTATTCAAGGTGTTATAGATGGTGGTCAAGCGCTTCAAAATTATATTGCTAATGCAACATACATTCATGGAGATGGAGATCAAGAAATCTTCGCAGCATATGTAACAGGCGATACTGGATTTACTATCCCTGGTGCGCCATCAAGCGTTTCTTTGGTTTTTGGTATTGAAAACAGAGAACTTTCAACTGACTACAGACCAGACCTCCCATCAAGAACAGGTGATAGATCTGGATCAGGTGGAGCCGATCTACCTATTGGCGGCGGTTATGACGTTGATGAATGGTATGTTGAGCTTGGTATTCCAGTCAGAGATAACTTGAGTGTTGATGCTGGATTCAGATCAGGCGATTATTCTACTGGTTCTAATACAGAAGCATGGAAAGTTGGTGCATATTGGACTGTGAACGATAAAGTCGCAGTTAGAGCAGCTACTCAAACTTCTGTGAGACATGCAAATATCGGTGAGTTGTATTCAGCTATTGGTTTTGGTCTTGTAGACTTGGATGATGATCCTTGCTCAGGTTCAAGAGGAACACCACTTGCCTCTCAAGCACAATGTTTATTAACTGGTCTTCCAGCTAACTTATATGGAACAGACTTAACATCACCAGCTGATCAGTACAATACTTTATCAGGTGGTAATCCTAATGTTGCTCCAGAAGAAGCTGAATCATTCACAATGGGTGTTGTTTTAACCGACCTTATTCCTGGTTTAACTATGACTATCGATTATTTTGATATTCTTGTTGAAGGTGGAATTGGTACTGTTGCAGCTAAAACTGCTTTAGATCAGTGTATCGCAACAGGTTCTGCAGCTTTTTGTAGACTTATCAACAGAAATCCTGTGAACGGCTCACTTTGGTTAAACGGCGGTTATATTGCTGGAAATATTACTAATATTTCTGAAGAATCTACATCAGGTATTGATGTAATTTTTGATTATGACTTCGAATCACAATGGGGTCCTGTAAATATTCAAGGTGTTACTACATTCCTTGATACTTACGACATCATTGAGATCCCTGGTGCAGCTACAATTACTTGTGCTGGTAACTGGGGTGGTTCTTGTGGTAAAAACCCACAACCAGAAGTTGCAGGTAAATACGATGCAAGATTATCAACTTCAAAGGATCTTGATGTCACGCTTGGTCTAAGATACTTAGGCGAAACTGATGACCTTAACTCCAATAAGATTGATTTTGGTG
>Ga0222714_10000035_pt1 | contig 164095 bp, 142 predicted proteins | sample C33_3DmetaG_FD_165048 | JGI IMG/M metagenome (GOLD analysis project Ga0222714, IMG submission 165048) | Estuarine water microbial communities from San Francisco Bay, California, United States - C33_3D | ecosystem: Environmental > Aquatic > Marine > Unclassified | place: USA: California... | reverse complement strand
CTAACTATTTCATCAATATCAAAAGAATTATCAGTGTTACCATCATTTTCCCAGTCGTTTGAGCCCTCTGAATTGTTTCCAAAATCCTCATTGTCTCCTTTTTCTAAAGCAGGATTGTCTAAAAGCTCCTCAGACATCTTTTCCTCAAAATCCAGAGTGTTCATCTGCAACAGTTTTATATATTGTATCTGCTGCGGAGAAAGTTTTTGAAGTTGGGTTTGAATTTGCGACTGGGACAAAGCCATATTACAAATATAAACTACTTAAGCAACTTGTAGAAGGAAGTTATACCTGTATCGGGTGTTTGTGTTTTTTCGTCGGCAAAATTGGTATTTGGTCTCAATTCCTTGGGGGCAACACAACATCTGGCATGTCTTTTGAGTATAATATATCAAGAAAGGAGGAAAAACCATGAAAATACAAAGTTTACAAAAACAGAGTAACGTTAAAAGCGAACCTATTAAAACAGGGCACCGTGTTTCTGGGGTTGGAATTCCTCAACAAGCGGCTTCTGCTTGCTAGTTAATAACCCTTAGTTACCGGCCCTTAGCTACTGGCTTCTGGCTTCTGGTCCTAAACACCTAGCGACTAGCTCCCAACTCCCAGCGACTAGCTCCTAGCACCAAAAAACCTAAACACTCTCTGCCTTCAACCTCTCTGCGTTCTCCGCCACCATTAGGGCGTTTATTATCTCCTCTATTTCTCCATTCATAATTGACGGAAGGTTATAAAGAGTTAAACCAATTCTATGATCTGTAACCCTTCCTTGAGGATAATTATAGGTTCTGATTTTTGCACTTCTATCTCCTGTTGAAACCAATGTTTTTCTCTTTGCTGCTATTGCTGCGTTGTGTCTTTCCAGTTCGGCCTCGTATAATTTTGTACGAAGCATCTTCATGGCTTTTTCTCTGTTTCCCAACTGTGTTCTTTCTGTTTGACAAATAACTACTATGCCTGTTGGTTTGTGGGTTAGTTGAACCTTGGTTTCTACTTTGTTTACGTTCTGTCCTCCCGCACCACCACTTCGAGAGGTGTGCAATTCAACGTCAGATTCTTTTAATTGAACATCTACCTCATCTGCCTCCGACATAACCACCACTGTAGCTGCCGATGTGTGTACTCTTCCTTGGCTTTCTGTTTGAGGAACTCGCTGAACACGGTGAACGCCGCTTTCATATTTTAGTATTCCATAGGACCCTGATACATCAACATTAAAACTGATTTTTGAAAATCCACCACTCGTTCCTTCCATTTCTTCCATAATCTCTGCCCTCCACCCTTTTCCATCGCAATATTTTTTATACATACGATAAAGATCTCCAGCAAATATTGAAGCTTCGTCACCACCCGTACCTGCCCTAATTTCAACAACACAAGTTTTAGCGTCTTCGGGGTCTTTTGGTAATAATAAAATCCTTATTTCTTCTTCTAGTGGCTCTTGTTGCCCTTCTAATTCATCGAGCTCCATTTTGGCCATATCTTTTAATTCTTTGTCTTTTTCGTTTTTTAAAATTTCTCTGGCCTCTGTTATCCCGTCTACAATCTTTTTATATTTAAAATATGCCTCCACCACCTCATCCAGGTCGCGGTATTCTTTATTCAGCTTAGTAAACCTTTTCATGTCTCCTGACACCTCTGGGCTACTTAATAAAAGTTCTAATTCTTTGTATCTTGCGTATACCGCTTCTAGCTTTTCAAGCATATTACAAATTTATATCTTTTTTACCCAATGGTGTTGGGTTTTAAGTCGGTGAATATTCCATCACCCCTAGGTTCCCATTGTCTATTTTTACATAACGGCTACCTGTAAACCATTGACCTAAATTTATGTAGCGAGATACTCCATTTTTTAAAATTATATCTAACTGTAAATGGCGATGTCCAAAAATAAAAAAGTCTATTTCTTGAGTATTCAATATTTCGTTGCAATATTGGGTTAAATGCTCTTTTTTATCACCGAGGTATTCTTTTTGCCTGTTTGGGGTTTTTTTTCTGCTACTTTTACTCCAGTAACGAGCAAACCTTACTCCTATATTAGGATGAATTCTTGAAAATAACCATTGGTTAATCGGCGATAAAAACATCTTCTTTAAAAACTTATATTTTTTATCTCCTGGCCCTAAACCGTCGCCGTGATGGAGGTAAATTTTTTTATTTCCGGATGTAATTATTTTAGGTTCTCTGAATATTTTTATACCACACTCTTTTATGAGATAATCACCAATCCACAAGTCATGATTTCCTACGCAAACGTATATCACTATACCTTTATCATTAAGCTCTGCTAGTTTCCCCAAAAACCTTACCCCTCCCTTAGGTACTACAGTTTTGTATTCAAACCAAAAATCAAAAATATCTCCTAGTAAAAATATTTGTGTAGCATCTTTAGATATTTCATCTAACCAACGACAAATCTTTATTTCTCTTTGTTTAGAAGGTTCACCTTCTGGCATCCCGAGATGAAAATCGCTGGCTAAATAAATCATTATTATAATCCTTGGAATTGTTGCAACATACGAATATCATTTTGAAATAACGTTCGTATGTCGTTAATACCATATTTTAACATGGTTATTCTATCCATTCCTATACCAAAAGCATAACCGGTGTAAATATCCGGATCTATACTACAACTTTTTAATACATTAGGGTGAACCATACCACAACCTAACACCTCTAACCACCCTGTTCCTTTGCTTAATCGTTTTGTATCTTCGCTTTCAGTACCAATCCATATATCCATTTCGGCGCTAGGTTCTGTAAAAGGAAAATAACTGGCTCTAAACCTAACCTCGGTACCTTCTCCAAAAAACTGTTGCACAAAATAATACAAGGTTTGTTTTAAGTCTGCAAAAGTTACTCCTTTATCTACATATAATCCCTCTATTTGATGGAAAAAACAATTACTACGAGAACTAACAGCTTCATTTCTATATACTCTCCCTGGCATAATGAGCCGGTAAGGTGGATTTTTCTTCTCCATTTCCCTTATTTGTACAGAACTGGTGTGTGTTCTTAATACATAATCACCCACAAAAAACGTATCCTGCATATCTCTTGCAGGATGGTCTTCTTCAAAATTTAATGCTCCAAAATTATGGTGATCATCCTCTATTTCAGGTCCCTCAGAATAATCAAAACCTAATGAATAGAAAATATCTATTAGTTTATTTTCTACAGCTTTTAATGGATGGGTGGAAGCGGGTAAATTTTTATATACGGGTAAAGAAGAGTCTATATTTTGTGTAAGTTGAGAATTTTTTTCTAAATCAAAGTTTTCTTTTTTAGAATTAAAGATCTTTTCCAACTCTTGTTTGAGTAAATTCAATGGCTTACCAACATCTTTTTTTTCGATACCAGGGAATTTTTTAAACTCATCAAACAACTGACTGACAACTCCTTTTCTACTCAAATACTGTAAACGAAATGATTCTAATTCTTCTGAATTTTTTATTTCTATTTTTTTTATTTCTTTTAACAGCCTTTGGATCTTCTCAATCATATCACAAATCTAATTTCTTTTATTCAATTGGTTTAATCTAAGATCTATTTTGATATTCACACCCCAAGTATATATAAGCTATATTAAATTTAAATTATATTATATAATATTTAATTCTCTGTGGATATGGGGATTATATCTATTTTTCACGTGAAACATATTTTTTATTTATTTAAGTAATTGATAATGTGTTATTTAATTTTTACTTAGTTATTTAATTTTTTAAGAACTTTTCCAATATATCGTGCTTATTTATGGGTATGATTATTGTATTGTAAACAGGTGTTTTTTAGGTATTTATTTATCTACTTATTCTGAGCTAATATTCACGGGTAAATTCTCTTTTTTAAGCTGTTTTTCTTGGTAATTAACAGTGATAATATTTTCTAATTTATGATGTACGCTCGTTTCAAACCAAAAATGATAGATGGGTTCATTTAAAATAGATCCATCTTTGGTTTTACTATCGAGTGTTAGATTATGATTTAAATCTTGAAAGAGTAAATATTTATATTGTCCAACGGGTATCTCAATTATGTTAGATCCACTATCCAAGGGATAGGTTTCTATTTCTTCTTCTTTAAGAAACAATTTAAAACACACGTTTATAAATGAATCGTTTTGGATAATAATTCTTCCTAGTTTTTTGGGATTGGATTTTTTATATAATGTATCATCTTTAGTTATAGAAAAATTTTCACGTGGAACTGTTTTATTTTTTAACTGGTAACCTATGTTTGGTTTAAAATAATACTCCGTGTCCTTTTCAATTATTCTCGTGTAATATCTCTTCACACTACTCGTATCATAGGTAATACTTTTCTTTTTAATTTTATAATTAAACGGTAGTCTATCTCTAATTTGATTGATTGACTCAGTTACTATTGTGTCTTTATTTATAGCTATTATATCAATATTAAACATATTTATTTTATTAGGAGTTAAACCTTTAACTATATAAAGGGATGAATCTATAAAATCATAAATAATTTCCGTCTTAAGTGGCTCTCTTAGTTTGAGAATAGTATCATTTAATAAAGGAGAAGTATTAATAAAGGCTACATTTTCGTTAGAGTCAAGAGTGTTGTTTTTATTTTTATCCTCAAAAGCTATAAGTTGTAACTCTTTTTCTGGTAATCCTTCAATTATAAAGGTGTCTGAAACTTGTCGGGCTGAATAATAAAAGCTATCAATCAAAGCCAATACTTTTATATTCTTTTTTTGTCCTTTCTCCCACTCTATTTTTATTTGGGTTTTAAGAGTGTCTACACCTACTAAATAAAAGGGCAATACGGCTGTGTTATTTTCGTTTATATCAGATATTGCATCATTAAAATTAATTGATGTTATATTGGAATCAATGGAAATGGTTATAGATTTATTTGTGTTTGTATAATTAGGTTTGCTTGTTTTTTTATAAGGGTTGAGAGAAATAGTATTTTTAATTTTTATATTTTCATCAAAGAAAAAGGTTATTTTTCTGTTGTATTGAGTACTATCTATTGAGGTTTTTATAATTTTAGGAGGGGTTACGTCTTTTGGTCCTCCTGTAGGACCAACCGGATTAGCGCAATTACTAAAATATATTACAACTATTAATAAGCAGATCTTATATTTCATCGGCCAAAATGTATTAAAAGAACGGAAATATCCGAAGGAGAAACGCCGCTTATTTTTTGGGCTTCGGCAATTGTTTTTGGTTTTTCTTTCATTAATTTTTCCCTAGCCTCCATACTCATTGCTTTGAGTTTTAAATAATCAAATGTTTCTGGGATTTTTATATAAGACAAACGCTGTAGTTTTTCAGCTTGTTCTTGTTCTCTTTCTATATATACTGAATATTTAAATCTTGTTTCGGTTTTTTGTAGAACCTCTTGGGAATAATTGTAATTTTTTAATGAAGAGGTACTCATTATTGATTTTATATCCACCCCCGTGCGTAATAATAGTTTTGAAGCTCTGGTTTTTTCCTTAATATCTTCGTTTAAAATTGTTAAACTATCTTCTACGGTTATATTACACTTGTCTAGTGTTTTAGTTAGCTCTTCTATTTGTGATTTTTGTTGCTCTAGTTCTTGTATTCTTTCTTTTTTAGCTAAGCCTATTTTAAACCCTATTGGTGTTAAGCGCTCGTCGGCGTTATCTTGTCTTAGTGTAATACGGTATTCAGCTCGTGAAGTAAACATTCTATAGGGCTCTTGTGTTCCTCTGTTCACAAGGTCGTCTATTAAAACACCGATATAGGCTTCGTTTCGTTTGAGAATCACAGGGTCTTCATTTTTTACAAATTGCACCGCGTTTATTCCGGCTATTAATCCTTGTGCTGCCGCTTCCTCATAACCCGTGGTTCCATTTATTTGTCCCGCAAAAAACAATCCTTCTATATATTTGGTTTCTAGTGAATTACGTAGTTGTGTAGGTTGAAAGAAATCATACTCAATAGCATAGCCTGGCCTAAATATTTTAGCATTTTCAAACCCTGGAACTTGTTGTAATGCTTTGGTTTGAATTTCTTGTGGTAGCGATGTACTGAATCCATTTACATAAACCTCAACAGTATTCCACCCTTCTGGCTCTACAAATATTTGATGTCGTTCTCTTTCGGCAAAACGATTTATTTTGTCTTCGATTGATGGGCAATATCTTGGACCAAGGCCCGTAATATTACCGTTGTACATAGGTGATTCTTCAAACCCTTCCCTTAAAATATCATGTACAATATTGTTGGTATAGGTTATATGACAGCTTTTTTGTGTTTCAATAGGTTGAATGTCTGGTAAGAAAGAAAACTTACCAGGAAGATCATCCCCAAACTGTTCTTCCATTTTGGAATAATTAATACTTCGCCCATCTATTCTAGGGGGTGTACCAGTTTTCATTCTCCCCGACTCAAAACCCAAGGACTCTAGTTGTGCTGTGATTCCGGTAGATGCTTTTTCAGCCATTCTTCCGCCTCCTAGTTGTTTTTTTCCAATATGAATGATACCATTCAAAAAGGTTCCTGCGGTTAAAACCACTGTTTTAGCATAGAATTTGTTGTCCATTCCGGTTATTACACCGGTAATTTTGTTTTTTTCAATTATTAATTCGGTTACACTGTCTTGAAAAAAATCGACATCCTTATTTTGTTCTAGGGCCAATCTCCATTCTTCTGCAAACCTCCACCTATCGGATTGAACCCTGGGGCTCCACATAGCTACACCCTTGGATCTGTTGAGCATGCGAAATTGTATAGCCGTTTTATCAGATATAATTCCCGACATTCCTCCAAGAGCGTCTATTTCACGAACTATTTGTCCTTTGGCCACTCCACCCATTGCAGGGTTACAACTCATTTTAGCAATAGTTTCCATATTCATGGTTACCAATAATACAGAACAACCCATACTGGCTGCTGAGTGGGCGGCTTCACACCCGGCGTGACCTGCACCTACTACAATTACATCATATTGTTTCATGTTTCACGGGGAACAATAGCAAAGATACTTTTGATTTTACAATACCGGTAAAATGCTTATCGAGAGTATGTGGTTATTTCTACAAACAAACAATATAGATAGACACAGTTTCACGTGAAACCTTATTTAAGTAGTTTATAAAGATAAATTAATTCTTCTTCTTGAAGACGCATTCTTTCAGAGTCTTTTGTGTTTTTATCTTTAAATCCTAAAAGATGTAGTAGGCCATGTCCAACAACACGAATACATTCTTCTTGAAAAGAAACGTTGTATTTTTCTGAGTTTTCTTGAACTCGATCGATAGAAATATATATTTCCCCTTCAATTATTCCTTCTTGGTCAGATAAATCAAAGGTAATTATATCTGTATATCTATCATGGTTTAATATAGACTGGTTCATTTCCAATAAAACATTGTCTGAAACAAACACATACTGAAGCCATAATATTGTAAAGTCTAATTCTGAGGCCTTTTGGTTTAGTATAGATCTTATTTTTTTGCGCTCTGCTTTATTTAAAAAACGAGACTTACCTACAAACAAAATTGATTCTGACATTAACGAAGCAATAATACAGTTCCCGACAGTTTTTTGCGCTTATTTTTATAATGCGCCTCAATCATATAAATATACATACCATCCATTACGGTAATGTTGTTTATTTTACCATCCCAACCAATTAACGCATCTCCATTCCAGATAATTTCACCCCAACGGTTATAAATGTACAGTTGGGCATCACCAAAATCTAGGGCAGAATTTACTACCTTAAAAACAGGGTTTACCCCTTCCGGGCTAAAAGCGTTGGGCACAAAGAAACTATCAAGCTTAGTAGAGTCAAACCCGAGGTCTATTTCTGTTTCGTTAGAAAGGCTCCAGTTTTTGTTGTTTGGCATAGGCGAGTTGGTGGTTGTTCGAACCCTAAAACGTTGAATACCAAACCCTTGAGGAATATAAAAAGGGGAGTTTGTTGTTGTAACCAAAGTCCAAAAACCCAATTCAAACCTTTCGATTTCATAAACACTGGACCAGTTATTTTCTACGAAGTGGTTGGGAAGATTCCAGTTGAGAGCGTTGTTGTTTGTTGACAACAAAACACTACTACTTATTGTGGAGCTATCCGCTACAACGCCACAAACATTATAGCGATTTAGCTTGAAAAAATAAACCTCTGTGTTAGTTTTGGCTGAGCTGAGTGTCCAATTAAACGCTGTGCTATTAACAACCCCAGAAAAACCCCCAAACCATTGATTTCCATCCTTTTGTGTTTGGTATAACAGAGAAAAACTATCCCCAATATTTACATTTGCCGATATTTGAATTTCGTTTTTGTTTTCTACAGACGTAAAATACAGACTAGTTGCTGTTGTGGGTGGTTGAATTTCGGAAAAAGAAAAATTGAGAATATTTGACGTAGAGCTAGCCCCACCTAACAATTTGGTGGATTTCACTACTACCTTGAGATCTACATTTAGATAGGGGAGTGTGAAGGTATAGGTGTTGTTGCCATTACTAAACAAAGAATCAAATAGTGTTTGATTGGTGTTTGTATCAACAATTATTAGCCTATGACCAGAATTCGCCCAACCTACATATTCATCCCATTTTAGGTTTAAGTGTTTATCGCATTGGTATTTCGGAGAAAACCAACCTTGTAAATAAATAGGAGAGTGGTGGTTGGATATGACGCCTCCATTCCTGCAACTATCAAAACCAGCAATAGCCAACTTGTTGCCTTGTTGAGAGGATCTAAATGTATTTATGTCAAAAACATAACTCAAAGCATTGGGTTCGTCAATTAAAATATTATTACCCTGATCGTCTACCTTAAACAGAGAATACCCCATAATATCGGTATCGCTGGGTTTGCTCCAGCCTGCTATTATTTTCTGAGAATTTGGATCAACACTTACGGAGTCAGGTTCAATATAATCTGGCGCCTTGTCGTCAATGTAAACTATATTGGACAAAACAGAATCTCGGCCAACACAACCCGAGTAGCTACTTAAATACAACTCCCACCGTTTTTTATTTGGTAAAATAGTATTTATTATCACAGATTTAATATCTATTTCTTCTACTAGTGGTTCAAACAAACCAGTGCTATTATCTCGTCCCCACAAACCATAATGATGGAACAAACCAAACGTGTCATTAGAGGGCGTTATAGATAGGTTGAGTTCGCCCGTTATTCTATCCAAGCAAGCCCTATGTAAAACAGCGGAACTTAACCCACCCTGATTAAGGTCTAAATAATAGTTTCCATAAACTTGTTCTATTTCACAAGCAGTAAGTGGATGGTCCCAAAAAGCCACCTCATCCAATCTTCCACCAAAAGGAAAAAAGGACTTTGCGCTCATTCCTAAAAACACAGCAGCAGACGTAGGATATTTTGGGGTATTGTTGGTTGCAGAGGTTTGTTGGTCAAGAAGTTTACCATTTAGATATAGAGACAGAGAATTATTATTCCTAACAGCTATAACATTAACCCATTTTTGAGTTGGTATTGTTGATTTAGATTGGCAGACAAAAAGCGAAGTACCTGAATTATTTGACCCTAAAACAGCCACACCGTCAATGTTTGACATGTAGTTATTAGCCAAAACGATACTTTGACCTGAGCTAGAGGTGTTATTTCCAATCTCTAATAAAACCTGCAAGGAGTTGGATGAAAGTTTGTTGTCGAGATAAAACCAAAGCGAAATAGTATACTCATCACGCAAAAAGGAATCAGCCTCGATTTCCGCATAAGAGTTTGTCGATCCAGAAAAAGCACAAGAATAAGTCATACTACTGTGTCTGTCATTTTCAGCGCTAGTGTTGTACCTCAACCCATGAATTCCATTGGCGCTTGAGTCGTAAAGCAACGATTTGTTGGAACTGTTTGGATAATAAGCAATTAGCCCTCTTTCTGGAATTTTGTGTCCAAATGGATTAATTTGGGAAAACAAAAAAACAGGCTTCACAATAAAAAGTAAAACTAAAAGCCAAAATTCAATATGGTAGAATTTAAAACGCAAGTTGTCCTTATATATGACAAATATTAACGAGCATTTGTTGTGTATAGTCTAATTAAACCTTGCCGGATAATATTTTAACGAAATTATTTGCATTTAAATGTGTTTGGGCAAGTTCTCGCAAATCTTCGGATGTTGTTTCCCAAACAATTTTTAATGCAGACTGATAATAATCTGGTTTTAGATTTTGTAAGAAGATAGACTGAGTTTTAGAGGCGGCGGAAAAAGGACCATCAAAACCCTGTCTAAACAGTCCCCCGTAATATCTTTTAGCTCGTTCAAGCTCATCATCAGGAATTGGTTCCAACCGTAGTTGTTCGGCTATTTCTAAAGTTTTTTGTAGTGCCATCTCTGCATTTTCGGAGTTCATTTCTCCGGCAATAGTCCACGTTTTACCAAGAAAAGCCGGTTTAAAAAAACTAGAAATACCATATGTAAGTCCTTGTTTTTCACGAAGCTCTTGCATTAACCTAGACCCAAAATAACCACCTAAAACCATGTTGAGTAATGAAAGTTGGAAATTAACTTTGGGCTCTGTTTTGTCTAGGTGACATTGTAACACCATGCTAACCTGACTACTATTGGGAAGTGTGTGTTTAATAACACTGGCATTAGAACAGGCCAAGGGGTTATCCATTTTTACAAACGGGTTTGCAAGAGGAAAAGCTTTGCTAAAGAAAGACTTATGAATAGACAGAAGCTCTGAGAACAAAAAATCCGAACAATCACCACTTACGACTAACATAGGACCAGAACTCTTGATTTCCGATTGATAAAAGGCAAAAATTTCATCCCTTGTTAGTGTTTGTACATCCTCAACATCACCTGTTATTCCTAAATAATGGTTTTTATAAAGAGTTTGTCTAGCTAATAAATTTGACCAGTAATTGGGTGTTTGTTTTCTTCTGTCAATACCAGCAGATTTAACAGGTATATAGTGTAACACCTCTTGTTCTGGATATTCGGCATTTATTATGTGGTCTTCTACCCATTCTAATAGGTTTTTTGAGTGTTCCACAGAACAACGGATTGTAATTTTTGATCCCCAGTCGTTTACATCGTTGGTAATAGCAGCACCTAGGTGGTCAATTTGTTTCATTATTTCTTTTTCACTTTTCCCCTTAGCCCCAGATAAAATCAAATCAAAAGCAGCTTGTGCGATGAAAGCATTTTTTTGCGCTAATTTACCCGTTGGAAACCACAAAGACAGCACGACAACACCTAAATTTTTTGTATAGTTGTGGAAGTATGGAAACCCTTGATTGTCTTTTGAAAAATGAAACTCAGGGACATCAAAAAATGATATACTTTTGGTTTGAGGGGCTTGTTCTCTGAAGTTTTTCATATTACACTTCTTGTTTTTTGGGTGAATAATTTAAAACAGAAACAGAATCACTTTTTAGGGTTGTTTTTGCTTGGTTTATTACAGATTGAAAGTCTAAAAACCTCATATTCTCCAACTCTTGATTAATGCCATTTACATTACCTGCATTCTCCCAAAAGGCCAGTTTTTGCGCTTTGTTCATGGGGTTTATGAGTTCAAATTGAGCATTGGTGTAAGCTTTGTTTTTAATGCTTTCAAAATCAAAAACACAATCGGCCGTATTTTCTATATATGACCACATAACCTCTAGAAGTCTATTTTTTACAGTTTCATGGGAAACCCCGGGGTTAGCAATACCATATAAAAAGAAGACACCCTCGCCGAGACCCCTTAAATAAAAACATTCTGCAGCATTACATATCCCCTCGCCCTTAACCAGGGCTTCTTGAAGTGTTGATACTTCGGAACCTCCTAACATATCTGCAAAAACATCTAATTCTAGAGCCCCTTGTTGGCCCAAGTGAGGTCCTTTCCAAACTAAAAAAACAGCAGGGCTGGGAGAGAGGTCTGTTTCGTTTCTTATTGTTGTTGTGAAACCCGTATCTTCGATGTATTTGTTTTTATTTTCAGAACCCACCCTGTCTATTGATTCAAACCATTTTTCACAAAGCCTTTTGGTGTTTTCTAAGTTTAAATTACCAGCAATTGATAATATTGCATTTTTAGGATGGTAATACTTATCGTAGAAGGCTTTTACATCTTCTAGGGTAGCTTCTTCAACATGTGCGGGCGTTGTACCAATTGTTGGCCATCGATAAGGGCTTTCTTTGTATAAAAGTTCTCTTATATGATGCCACAATTCCCCGAATGGTGCATTATAACAACGTTGTTTGAATTCTTCAACAACAACACCTTTTTGAACCTTAAGTGAGCTATCATTAATGTTTAATTGAAACATACGGTCCGACTCGAGCCAAAAAGCAGTTTCAATATTTTCAACAGGAACACTTATGTAGTAATTGGTATATTCATTGTTTGTGAAGGCGTTATTTTGTCCACCCGCATTTTCGATTTCTTGATCAAAAGAGGGTACATTTTTACTCCCTGCAAACATCAGGTGCTCAAACAGGTGTGCAAAACCAGTTTTTTTTGGGTTTTCATCTCTAGCACCCACATTGTATAAGGTGTTTAATACCACAGTAGACACACTTGGGTCGTAATGGTGAATTACGCGCAACCCATTTTTTAAAACAAAACGATCAAACTCAATCACACCACAAAGATACTTCTGAAAGGCGCCTAAATAGGCGTAGTTTTCAACGAGGAAACACGGTGTTGCAAAGAAATTGGTTTCTTACTCGCCACTCCATAGGCCAGAGGTTGTTCAATCCATTGTTTATAGAGTTAGATATCCCAATATTAAACTCAAACCAACGCATTATAACAACCCCACGTTGGGATGATTTTTTAGGAAGAAACTCTCTTCTAAGATAAGCCATTGCTTCTTGGTCGTTTAATTCAACCAAAGGAAGACTGGACTCTATCGCCAATAAAGCTATTGCAGGATGTGGCTTCCATTTTCCTTTAAAAACATCACCAAACAACGTACCCACATGAAATAACCCAGGCAATAAACAGAGTAGGTTTAAACATTGAAGGTGATAGTTTGGAACAAGCCAATTTTTTGAACGAAAACCAACGTATGAAAACCCGTTAATATCTGATTTTTTTATTTCAATTTGTTGAGCCTTGTTTTTGATGGGTTTTGAAGTGCTGATGTTTTTTCGAATAACAGCAAAAAACAACCCCTCTCCCGTAGATCTGTGTGGAAAACAACGGTATTGATATTCTTTTAAACAATATAACACCCCAGAAGGATCAATTTTTGAAACATCAACAAGTTCACCGCCCAAAGAATCACAAATGAAATTAACGTTTTCTTCATTTTCACTGGTGTTAAAAGTGCAAGTGGAATAAATAAAATAACCACCATCTTTCAAACAGTTCCAAGAGTCACTAACAATACGTTGTTGCCGTGAAGAACAAAGAGCAATATTTTCAAGCGACCATTCTTGTTGAGCGTTCAGATCTTTTCTAAACATTCCTTCTCCCGAACAAGGTGCGTCACAAAAAACCATGTCAAACAAAGGGCCCAAATTACCAAACTGCACAGGGTCTGCACTACAAACCCAGGTATTGCCATCTCCCCACTTAGACACATTTTCGGCGAGGATGTTTTTCCTACTAGAAATAACTTCATTGGCAACTAATAAGTCAGAGTCTTGCATTAAACTAGAAAGATGAGTGGTTTTTCCACCTGGGGCCGCACAAAGGTCTAAAACAACAACACTTTCAGCAATCAAGGATCTTAGGTGTTCGAAAACACGACCAATCCACATAGAGTTTGCTTCTTGAACATAATATACACCAGCATGGAAAGCCGGATCGGCAGTAAACACAGGGCGCTCTTCAAGATAGTAAGCAGAGTTGCAATGTGCTACCTTGTTGCTATTTTTAGGCACCAAGTTTGTTTTCTTTGGGTTAATTCGAAGCGATATTGTTGGGTTTGATTGAAGAGATTCGTATAAATCGTTGGCTTCTGGAAGGGGAAGCGTTTTCAATAACAAAGTTTTAAAATCTTCTTTCATTTTAAACAATAAAGATAGCCCGACTCAATGGTTGTTTTAGGGTCAAAGTTTTTCACAAACAAACTTCCAGTACCGAGCCCTTGAGGTAATAAGTTATCATATTGAGAGACCCACTGTGCAATGTCATATAAACCAATATTACCCTCTAGGGCAGAGGTGCTCCACCATCCAATGTTGTTTTTTTCTGCAAGATTTATCCAATCCTCGCAGCGATCAAAACCACCAATTAGTGTTGGTTTAAGTATTAAATATTCTGGATTTGTCTTATTTAGCAACAAATTTGCACTACTTAAGGGTAAGCCAATTAACTCTTCATCCAGAGCAATATCTATCTCAGATTGTGCAATTACACACTCTAATTCGTCCCATTGTCCAGCTTTAATTGGTTGTTCAATTGAATGTATTTCAAAACGCGAAAGTTCGTGAAGTTTTTCATTGGCATCGTCTATTAAAAAGGCGCCATTTGCATCCAGTCGAATTTCGGCTTTAAAAGCATTGTGTTTTTTACGAATTTCCTCTATTAATCTACATTCAGCATCAAAATCTAAAGCCCCTACTTTTAGTTTAATACAACGGAAACCAGCTTCAATTTTATTTAAAGCCTCTTCTCTCATTCCGTTGATGTCATTCATCCAAACCAGGCCATTAATTTCAATTTTGCTTTTGCCCTCAGTAAATGTATTTATAACCCAAGTATTGCTGTTGGAATCCCACTTTTTTAAAAGACAAACGAAAGCAAAACGAAGGGTGGGATAAGGCTCAAATTCTTCAATAATGGAAATTAGTGTTTCACGTGTAAACACCTTTCCTACCCATGGTTTAAGAAGTTCTTCAAGGTTTACTGTGCCATCGGTGCTCAAATCAACAAGCGGAGAAGCCTCTGCCACAAGTGTGAGGTTTTTTCCATTTGAAAGAGAAATCAAATAAGAGGTTTTTTCGAGATACTCACCCCTAGAGGTTTTTGCTGGCTTTATAAAGTGGAGGGTTTCTTTTTTAAAATCAAAAATCATAAACAACTATATGGGACCAATAATATCGTGCAAACAAAGGCTCAAAACTAGGTGAATACCACAAAGAAGAAGTGTTGTTAGTGAAAAGCGCTTCAACAATGGATTAATTTCTTCCCTGTTGTTGGGTTTTAATCCTTCCATTTCTGCAAAATATCGACCCAAAAAAACGGCAGTAGGAAGAAAAACAAAAAAAACCAAAAGCATTTCAAGATAATGTGTTGAGGTGCTTTCTTTAAACAATTGATTTATATAAAAAACATAAGATGAAACAATTCCTAAAAAACCAAAAACTAGAAGCAGTTTTTGATAACGAAGCGTGTTTTTTTCACCAAGCCAAACAGCAATAGTTTGTTTATTTGACTCTTTGTCTGTTTCTAAATCACGATAGTTGTTTGTGTTTAACACCGCTACAGATAAAAACCCAACCCCAACAGACCCCAAAACAACACCAGTGTTAATTGTTCCTCCAAGAACTAACAAACCCCCAATTACAGGTATCAAACCAAAGAAAACAAAAACCATTAAATCTCCTAAACCATTGTATCCATAGGCTTTTTTACCAATGGTGTAAAACAGGGCTGCTAGAATCCCTAACACACCTAAAAAGAGTATTCCAAACATACTAATGGGGCTTAGGTTGCCAATGAAAAAACTGTAATATAGAGTGGAAATCCCAACCAAAAAAACAATAAAAGAAAGTATCCAAAGAGCACGTTTCATTTTTGATGGCGTTATAGCACCTGTAGTAAGCATGCGGTCTACTCTGTTTGCTAGTTGGTCAGTACCTTTTTGAAAATCACCATAATCATTAGCGAAGTTCGACAAGACTTGAAGTCCAACAGCGACAAAAACAACCCCAGAAAGTACATACCAATTAATAATGTCAATCTGTTGTAAAGCAAATGAGAGAGCCATTATAACACCACTAATGGCTAGAGGTAATGTTTTTGGTCTAGCAGATATTATCCAAGGGTTTTTCATCAGAGTAATCGTAAATTTCGTTCAATACTGAGATAAGGTACGTTTTGTGCACCAAATTTTTGGTAAAAATTCGCCACCGATGGAATAGAAGAGCCTTCAAAATCAATAGATTTATTTGGAAAATGGTCGGCAATATGATCAATTATTCCATGCATCACACCTATGCGCTTTCCCTCTATTGTAGGAGCTGCACAAACATAATGTACCATTTTTTTTGATACTAAAAAGATTGCAACTCCAAGTAAAGTGTATTTGTTTTTCGCCAAACAAACATAAATATGGTTGGAGCCGATTAATGAACGACAAGCTTTTTCAAAACCTATGTAATCTTCAGGAAACGAAAGTTCCGCTTTATCACCCCAAGCATCGTGGTATGTTTTTATCACTAATCCAACATCTTTTGTTTGGGTATAAGATAAACCTGCTTTTTTACATTTATTTACATTTTTTATTGCGTCTTTGTTGAATGGTTTTTCACCATCTTTTCGGTGTAATATAAAGTTGGTTTTTTCTTCTGCTTTTTTCACATCTCCAGCAGAAGAATGAACACACAAGTGCACCCTTCGAAATCGAAGAGGAAGTTTTTTAAGAAACGCCTCTGTGGTTATGTTGGATAAACCAAAAACACCCAATTGTTGACAAAAATAGGGTTGGTATACATAATAAATCAATCCCCATTTCTTTTGATATGGAATTGGAAATACGGCTTCATAATCATTGTAAATTAACCCACCCCATACACTGTTGCAAACCCCTTCTAGATATTCAAACCTTGCATATGGTAAACATTGAGGACTGTTTGAAACACATTCGTTCCATTTGGCTCGGTCTATTTCATTATTAGTAAAAAATCGAATGCTCAAGATTTAATTATATTAATACTGGACCAACTTTCAAAAACTTGCCGCCAACCATGCCATCCCTCTTTTTCAGAAAGGGACTCATTATGAACAATAAAACAAAAGGTTCCACCGAATAGTTTAACAACCACTTTAATCTTGTTTCCTATAGAAATAGAATTTTTTGCAGAAGCGAGCATATAATTTTTACAGGTTACATCCATAATTTGGAATGGATAAATTTTTAAATCAGTTTCTTTTTCTTTCATCAGGTTATACCAAATAAACGGGTAAGAAGTTCCCGCACGAAAGCCAATATATTCAGCAAACCCCATACTCCAATCCTCCTTTATATTTAACTTCTCATAAACAATATAAGTATCTGGAAACAACAATCTAATATAATGCAAACGTGCTTTAGTTACGAGATTACCAGTCACTCCCTCAAGCCATTCTTTTTCTTCAAGCCAATCTTTGCTAGGATGATTAGAAAACGAAGGATGAAGACACACTTCTGTATAAGGAAGCAATTGTTTAATTTGATTTTTTACAGCGTTATTTTCAATTTCAACTTGTTTGTTTATTGAATCTTTTTTTGTTGAAGACAATAGAAAAACCCTTGTAACTAATTCAGGTTGTGCAATTTTTTTGAAAAATGGAAGTATAGTTTTAATAGGGGAAAAAGCATCGTTTTTATAAAAAACAGATTTAATACGATCCAGTATAAATTGAGGTTTTTTCAAAACGCCACCTAAACTACGAAAGAGTCCTTTTTTCCTAAATCTAAAAACCATATCAACATCCACGGTTGCCGCAACATTAAAATTCCAGTAGCTAGAAAGAGGAACACCAAGAGAATTAAGAAAAACATAGAGGGCTATATCAACCCAAGGAGATGGGTCTTGGTGGTTTTTACCAAATATGTTATGGTGATAATGAAAACGACCACAATCATCTGCTGGGAAGCTCTGATATTCCTCATACCTACTTAGAAACCAAAAAGACATTGCAAAAACATCAAACCCCAAATCGTCTTCAGTCGGAAATAAAATAGGAAATGGTTCTTTTAAAAAAGTATTAATTCTAATTTGCTCTTCTTTGGAAAATAATTTCCATTCGGGAAGATTATTGAGAAGTTCTTGCCGCTGATTTTCTTTAAGGGTTACACTTCCCATAACAGGAGAATAGCCTTGGTTAATTCTGTTCTGGCTCATTATTTGGTCTTGTTGAACAAAAAAGCCAGGAAGAGTTTTATTTTTTTCTTTAAGATATTGAATTTTAATTGGTTCTAAAGATTCTTTGAATTGTTTCTCATCTTCCAAAATTTCAACAACAAAACCATGTCTGCGCTCCAATAACTCCTTAACTATATAGCAAATGCGCGGAGAAATTGTGTGAACGAGTACGGCGAACATAGAAAAACTTCTTATTTTTGTGCAAAATAATGAAAGTAGCTTTAATCACAGGAATAACCGGTCAAGATGGCGCATATCTTGCTGAATTTTTATTGAAAAAGGGATATATGGTGCATGGAGTTAAGCGCCGTAGTTCTCTTTTTAATACAGATAGAATTGATCATTTGTACCAAGATCCACATATTGAAGGTTCAAGGTTTAAACTTCACTATGGTGACTTAGGTGATTCAACTAATTTAATTAGAATTGTCCAAGAGGTTCAACCAGATGAAATCTATAACCTTGGAGCAATGAGCCACGTGAAGGTTTCTTTTGATACTCCTGAATATACAGCAAATACAGACGCTGTCGGAACCCTAAGGCTGTTAGAGGCAATTAGAATTTTAGGACTAACAGAGAAAACCAGAATATATCAAGCATCAACCTCTGAGTTGTATGGTTTAGTACAAGAGGTTCCACAAAAAGAAACAACTCCATTTTACCCAAGAAGCCCATATGCGGTGGCAAAGCTTTATGGATATTGGATTACGGTAAACTACAGGGAGGCGTATAGTATGTATGCTTGTAATGGAATACTTTTTAACCACGAAAGCCCAGTTCGAGGTGAAACATTTGTAACACGAAAAATCACCCGTGCAGCGTCGAGAATTGCTTTGGGGCTCCAAGAAAAACTATATTTAGGAAACCTGAATGCAAAGAGAGATTGGGGTCATGCAAAGGACTATGTAGAGGCGATGTGGTTAATCTTGCAACAAGACAAGGCTGAGGATTATGTTATTGCTACCGGAGAAACAACGGAGATCCGCGAGTTTGTTCGCATGTCTTTTAACTACATGGGAGTTTCTTTAGACTTTAAAGGTGAGGGTGTCGACGAAGTTGGTTTTGTTTCTTCTATTGATAGTGAAAAATTTCTAAAAGCAGTGGGTAAAAGCTCAGAGCTTAAGGTTGGTGATGAGGTTATTTTTGTAGATCCACAATATTTTAGACCTACAGAAGTAGACCTACTAATCGGAGACCCAACTAAGTCTCAAACCCAATTGGGTTGGAAGCCAAAATATGACTTAGCCGGCTTGGTAGATGATATGATGTCCTCAGACCTAAAGTTAATGACAAAACAAACCTACCTTAAAGAGGGTGGTTTTGAAACCAATAATTATTACGAGTAATGGATAAATCAGCAAAAATTTATGTTGCTGGACACCTGGGAATGGTGGGAAGTGCAATTGTTAGAGAATTGCAAAACCAAGGTTTCAATAACATTGTTACACGGACATCCAAAGAGTTAGATCTTAAAGACCAAAATGATGTAGTTGCGTTTTTTCAGTCTGAAAAGCCAGAATATGTGTTTATGGCTGCTGCCAAAGTTGGAGGTATACACGCCAATAATATTTACCGAGCTGAATTTTTATATAATAATTTGATGATTCAAAACAATGTAATTCATCAATCATATGTTCATAATGTAAAGAAACTTTTGTTTTTAGGAAGTAGTTGTATTTATCCTAAACTAGCCGAACAACCACTAGTAGAAGAGTCGTTGTTAAGCGGATATTTAGAACCAACTAACGAACCATACTCAATTGCTAAAATTACAGGAATAAAAATGTGTGAGACATACCGTGACCAATATGGTTGTAACTTTATTTCTGCTATGCCAACCAATTTATATGGTCCTAACGACAACTACCACCCGGAAAATTCTCATGTGCTACCTGCAATGATTCGTAAATTCCATGAAGCCAAAGCACAAAACAAACCGGCTGTTGAATTATGGGGAGATGGTAGTCCAATGAGGGAGTTTTTATATGCCGATGATTTAGCCAATGCTTTAGTTTATTTGATGTTAAATTATAATGAGAAGCAATTTGTTAATGTTGGTTATGGATCAGATGTTACTATTAAAGAGTTAGCAAAAAAGGTTTCAGAAGTAATTGGTTTTAAGGGGGGTATAAATTGGGATTCTACAAAACCAAACGGTACACCAAGGAAATTTATGGATTCGAGTAAATTATTTAATACAGGCTGGAAGCCCAAAGTAAACTTAGAGGAAGGTATAAGAATGGCTTACGAAGAGTTTCTTAAGTTGGAAAATCAAGCATAAAAAAAGCGACCCCGACCGAAACGGAGCCGCCTTATATAAATCACTTTGCTTTTTATTTTAATACATCACGCGAGATAACTACGCGTTGAATTTCAGATGTACCCTCGTAAATCTGGGTGATTTTAGCATCACGCATCAAGCGCTCAACGTGGTACTCTTTAACATAACCATAACCACCGTGCACCTGAATAGCTTCAACAGTGGTTTTCATAGCCACTTCTGAAGCATATAGTTTTGCCATGGCGCTTACTCTATCATAGTTTTGGCCATTATCTTTCATCCAAGCCGCTTTTAAACACAACAAACGAGCGGCTTCAATTTCTGTAGCCATGTCTGCTAGTTTAAATGCAACCGCTTGGTGATGCATAATCTCTTTACCAAAGGCCTTGCGTTCTTTAGAATATTTTAATGACAACTCATACGCACCACTAGCAATTCCTAGAGCTTGCGAAGCAATACCAATACGGCCGCCACTCAAAACCTTCATTGCAAATTTGAAACCAAAACCATCATCACCAATTCTATTTTCTTTTGGAACTTTAACGTCTTGGAACATTATACTATGAGTATCACTTCCTCTAATTCCTAATTTATCTTCTTTTTTACCTACAGTTACTCCATTCCATGTTTTTTCAACAATAAATGCGTTAATACCTTTATGGCCTTTTTCAACATCGGTTTGAGCAATTACCACGTAATAACTCGCAGAATTACCATTTGTAATCCAGTTTTTAGTTCCATTTAAAAGATAGTGGTCACCCTGGTCAAATGCTGTTGTTTTTTGACTAGTAGCGTCTGAACCCGCTTCGGGCTCTGATAAACAGAATGCACCAATAGCTTGACCAGATGCAAGAGGACGTAAGTATTTTTCTTTTTGCTCGTCAGACCCGTATGCTTCTATACCCCAACAAACCAGAGAGTTGTTCACGCTCATACAAACGGAAGCAGAAGCATCAATTTTAGAGAGTTCTTCCATAGCCAACACATAAGACATTGTGTCCATTCCACCGCCACCCCATTTAGGGTCTACCATCATGGCCATGAAACCCAATTCTCCTAGTTTTTTAATTTGTTCTGCGGGAAACTTTTGATGTTCATCACGATCAATTACACCGGGTAAAAGTTCGGTTTGAGCGAAGTCTCTAGCTGCTTGTTGTACTGCTAATTGTTCTTCTGTTAATTGAAAATTCATAACGCGAGCACAAAAATAAGACTTAAATACAATAAGTACATTTATTTTCAATATTAGCTTTTAAAAGTCTAACAACAATTCGTAAATACCATTGTTATATTTGCAGTGTAACTATGGGAAAGGTCAAATTTTTATTTGAAGAAAAAGATAAAGAGCCGTTAGAATGCGAAATATTTGATGGTGAAACTATTTTAGAGGTAGCACATGATAACAACATCCACCTAAACCACAATTGTGGTGGCGTTTGTGGTTGTAGCACATGTCATGTATACATAGAATCTGGAGAAGATTTACTTCCAGAAATTTCAGATCGAGAAGAAGAATATGTCGATCGTGCACGTAACCCCAAATTTAACAGTAGGCTTGCTTGCCAATGCAAACTTGAGGAAGATGGTGACCTTACGGTAACTATTCCTGATCAGAGCGACATTATTGGACACGAACATTAAAAAACATGGAATTACCTATTTACTGGAACGATTATGAAGACATTGCCATGAAGTTGTATGAAAAATTTGGCGATGAGTTTGGAGAGGATAAAATATACCGAATAAGGTTTACTGACTTAATTGAGTGGGTGTTGGAAATTGAAGAATTTAAAGGCACTCGTGAGGATTGCAATGAGGGGCACCTAGAAATGATCCAATCTTCTTGGGTGTATGAGTGGCGCGACAATCAATAATTGCAATTTTAACACCACAATAGTATACTTAGATAGTATAGCAGCCTTTTGTCAAACGGGACTTTTTTTGTTTATTGCATAATAAATTATGTGGAGTAGACTGTTCTTTTTCCTTTTTATTTTAGGTTTTTACAATGTCTATGCCCAAACTTTTGTTGAACCTTGTGGCCAAGTAGGTGTTATTGAGTCGCTAGAAAAACAATATCCAGGTTTTAAGCAAAATTATAACCAACAATATCTCAGTGCAATCAGCAGCTCAAAAACAATTGGTAAAAGAAAGAAAAACATTCGCGACACTATGTATTACTATGATACTGTTTATACAGTTCCTGTAGTGTTTCACGTTTTATATAACAATTCATCAGAGAATATTAATGACAGTCTAATTCTAAATCAATTAGAAGTGTTGAATCAGGACTTTAGAAGAAGAAATTCAGACACCGTTTTGACGCGTTCGTTTTTTAAGGATAGGGCTGCTGATGTTAGAATACAGTTTGTATTTGCAGACAAGGATCCCAATGGAAACCCAACAAATGGCATTGTTAGAAAACAAACAGGAGTTACTTCTTTTGGAAGAGCAAATGGAAGCATTAACAACAACATGAAGTCGAGCTCTACTGCTGGAGATGATCCATGGAACCCTAAAAAATATGTGAATGTATGGGTTTGTGATTTATCTTCTAATGGACAAGACGCCTTGCTTGGTTTTGCTTACCCTCCTTTTGGCCATCCGTCGTGGACTCAAAACTCTTGGGTGGGAGATGCAAATCAAGGTGTTGTTTTACACTACAAGGTTGTAGGAAGAAACAATCCATTATCTGTAGGAGGAGCCCTCGGCCTATCAGATAAAGGACGTGTGGCTGTTCATGAATTTGGGCATTATTTTGGATTAAGACATATTTGGGCGGATGATCAATTTTCGGCAAATCGTTGTTTGGTAGATGATTATATAGATGACACACCCAAACAGGGTACGGGTTCGAATTTTACTTGTTATGCCACAAGAAATACCTGCATAGACCTTGTAGATGATTTACCCGATATGGTAGAAAACTATATGGATTACAGCACCCATGCTTGTCAGAACATGTTTACCAAACAGCAATCCCAAATGATGTTGGTGGCATTGACAAATTATCGACCAAGTTTAATTGTCAAAAAAGAAGTTGAAGTTAGGTCAAGAATTTTTGATACGGTTATTTACGATCAAATTTTGATTCTTCCTCAAAACCCTCAACGAGAATTAGTAATTGAAGTTACTAATGAGGACCTTTTGGAAAACGTGAGCGTTGAAGTTTATAATTCTATTGGTCAGTTGATTATTTCTAATACAATATTACAGAATAACGAAACAATATTCCCGAGTATGCGTTTTTCTACTGGTGTGTATGTTGTAGTCATCAAAAAGTCAGACGGATCATTTGCTCGGAAACAAAAAATCTTCTTTGATTGATTGTTGTTTAATTACTTGGAGTAAAAATTATCTATTTTGCGAGCTAATTTTCTGACTCACACATAGTAAACGATGAAGTAGTGATTGAACTTGAATTTCAAAACCTAGAAAAGTTGACTTGTTAATCTCGTTCTCACTATGTGCGATATGCAATAAAGAAAGAAGTTGGTTACATCGTATATACAGAGTTTCAATATCCTTAATTCTATTTATATAATTAGGATTTAAAGACTCGCTTTTTGCAACCCCAACTGCCATTTCAATCAACATTGATTTTAGTTCAGACCCTAAACCACTGTGATGCTTGTTGTTAATTTGTAGCTTCTTTGTGCTGTGGAACCTTTGGTTTAAATGCATAGTATTTTTCATCCTTGCAAGTTCAAGGTTTCACCTCAAGTTAATCGTGTCTAAAAACGTGTTTAAACGGATAATAATAATCCCTCACTAATTGAAAGATTCTTTTAAAACAAAGGACTATATTTGCAACTCAATTTCGTTCTGATGATTTCTAGACGCCTCGTTAGAGTAAAAGTTTTACAAAGTTTGTATGCGTGGAATAGAACCACCGATACCCAAGATATAAGACCATTTAAAAATGACCTTTTAGATCGTATCGATCAAACCCATGAAATGTATTTGTTTTTGCTCGACTTTCCTTATGTCTTGCAAAGTTTTGCAAAAGAAAAAAAGGAAAAAGAGGAAAGTAAATTTTATCCAGATCCTGCAAAAGTTAGAAAGTTTTCCTTACTTGAGGGTACTTCTTTAGCAAAAAAAATGCATAAGCAAATTTTAATTCAATCAACGGTTTCAAGGTTTGATTGGTCTGATTTGCAACTGAATTTTTCCGAATGGTACAATCAACTTTACGAGTGGGATTTTGCACAGGATTATGGAATATTTCTTGAACCTAACACTCAACAACAGCACGAATTTATAGAAAGCCTTTATTATGTATTTCTTGAAACACACGAGGCTTTTAACAATACACTTGAAGAGGTTTATCCAGCTTGGAGTAGTGATTATCAATTTATTGTTAAAGAATTAGCTAAATCAATTAATGCATTCCCTGAAGATATTAAAATAGGTATTTCTAAACCTACAGACCAATATAGTGAAGAGGTACAATTGGCAACTAGGTTACTTGAAGAAACTATTGAGAACTCGGAAAAATATGACACATTGATTGCTTCAGTAACGCAAAATTGGGACCCCTCAAGGATTGCCACAATGGATTTGTTGATTATTAAACTTGCCCTTACAGAGTTTTTGCATTGTCCTGAGATTCCTTTGAAAGTTACTATTAATGAGTATTTAGAAATAACTAAAGACTATAGCTCTCAAAACAGTTCTAAGTTTGTTAATGGTATTATGGACAAATTAAAAATTGACCTTTCTAAAAAAGGCGAAATCCAAAAAACCGGTCGTGGATTGAAATAAAAACTTATATTTTTGTGATATGAAAATACAAAAACCCTTTCTTGTTGTAGTTGGTTTATTTGTTTTTGGATGTGGCAGTGATAATCGCAGCGCTGAAACTTCAGATATTGTAAACAGTAACCGCGATACACATAAAGGGGATACTAGCTCTATGGGTGCATTTGAATTTCAAGACACTACTTTTGATTTTGGAAATATTAAAGATGGAGAAAGGGTACAGCATGTTTTTAAATTTAAGAACATTGGTAAAGGGCCAATGTCAATTAAAAGTGTTGAAGCCATGTGTGGTTGCACGACGCCAGAATGGACTAGAGAAGTTGTTCCTCCAAGTGGAGAGGGCAGGATTGTGGCTACGTTTAACAGCACAGGTAGAGGTGGTCCAGACAACCCATTAGTTGAAAAAAGTGTAGAAGTGTTTTTTGATAATGCCATTCGTGATTATATCAACCTTACCTTTGTTTCTCATATCTACAGCGAAAAAGAAAATTACTAATTATGAATTTATTAAATATTAATCTATTACAAGGTGCTGGTGCCGGAAGTCAAGGCATGTTAATGTTGGTTATCATGGCTGTGTTTTTTGCTTTTATGATTTGGCCTCAAATGCGTCGTCAAAAAAAGGCTAAAAACTTTGTTGCAAGCCTTGAAAAGGGAGACAAAGTTGTTACTACTGGTGGCATACATGGTAAAATTTCACAAATAGGAGAAAAGCAAATTACTCTAGACTTGGAAGAAGGTAAATTGAAAATTGATCCAACTGGAATTAGCATGGAAAACACCCAAGCGGCTTACCCTAAAGAAACTGCTACCAAGTAATCTATTCTCCATGTTATGGGTCAAATGCCCAAATAAAAATGTTAAAAATTGGAATAACTGGTGGTATTGGAAGCGGCAAATCAATGGTTTGTTCAATATTTCAACAGTTACGTATTCCTATTTTTGAATCAGATGCGGCTGTAAAGACCTTATATAAGGAAAATCAAGCGCTGCAAAATGCTTTAGTTGAAAATTTTGGCCTGGATGTCTTAAAAAACAACACGATAAGTATTGATTTTTTACGATTGATTTTAAAGGATTCTTCAAAAAGAGAAAAATTAAATTCAATAGTTCATCCTTTTGTATTTCATGCTTTTGAAGAATGGGTAAATAACCAAACTTCGCCCTATGTTATGAAAGAGGCTGCTATATTGTTTGAAAGTGGCGCGAATAAAACGGTTGACTTAACAATTGGTGTTATTTCACCAGAAGAAGTTCGTTTGAAAAGAACAATCTTAAGAGATCCTTTTCGAACGGAAGAGGAAATAATAAAAATCATGAATTCCCAACTATCTAATTCAGAATTAAGAGAAAAGTGCGATTATATCATTGAAAACAACGAACAAAAATCTCTAATTCATCAAGTCAAAAACTTACACCAAATATTGCTCGACAAATCCAGACATTTCTTTGGATAATTGTAAAGCAGACTCTCCGGCAGCCACGTCAAAGTTTTCACCATCGGAGGCATAAATAATTCCCCTAGAACTATTCACAAGAAGTCCCACTTCGCCATTTGCCGCCGCATGTGTAATATCTGTTAAACTACCACCTTGAGCACCTACACCTGGTACTAATAAAAAGTGATTAGGAATTAAATTACGAATTTCTTTTACTTTTTCAGCCCTAGTTGCACCCACAACAAACATGAGTTGGTTTTCATTTCCCCATTTACAAACCGTTTCAATTACAGACTCATATAGGGCTTTTTCTCCATCTATATGTTTTGTTTGAAAGTCTTTGTGTCCCTCATTACTCGTTAAGGCCAAACAAATGATGGTTTTATTTGGAAATTCTAAAAAAGGGCGGATACTATCTTCTCCCATATAAGGAGAAACAGTAATCGCGTCAAAATTTAGGTTTTCAAAAAAAGCACGAGCATACATTTTACTTGTATTGCCTATGTCTCCTCTTTTAGCGTCAGCTATAGTAAAAGTATTTTCGGGGATGTATGAAAGAGTCTCTTCCATCCAATTCCAACCTTGTGCACCATATTGCTCGTAAAAGGCGGTATTTATTTTATAAGCCACAGAATAGGGCGATGTGGCTTTAATAATTTGTTTGTTAAAATTTAGAAAACCGTTTTCGTTTTTAGTCAGATGTTTAGGGAGTTTCCCCATTTCTGTATCTAGCCCCGTACACAAGTAGCTTTTCTTACTCCGGATTTCTCTAATTATGTCATGTTTATTCAAAGCAACTACAAATTAAAGCAAAGCAAAACGTAATTATTTACATTTGTATTGTGCGGCTTATTTTTTTTGCTGGATTTTTAGTTTTATTCTCAGGATTAAAATCTCAATTTGTTCAAGTTGGTAATGGTTCTTATTTGGGGACATTGTCAGGCCCCATAAGGGTTTCAAACACATCAGACACATTTGTATCTAAGTATGCCTATATATATCCCAAATCAGAATTAGGTAATATAACGCAGGGTGATTCAATTACTTCATTAGCCTTCTATAAAACAGATGGTGACTTGTTCAATGGCGATGTACAAATGCGAGTTTGGATATCCAACACCCCTCTTTATGATTTTGGGACCTCGCCAATTTCTTTTTCAACTGAAACCAATTCAGCGCAACTAGTTTTCAATGATCATCCCTCCACCATTTTTGGTGAGAATGAGAGCTTTTATACAGTTCCTTTTTCACAAGCATACTATTATGACTCTTCCACGAATGGAGAGAATTTAGCAATTTACGTTGAGTGTATTCAATACGACTCCCAAGGCACAGCGTACAGTTTTTATTTTGAAGGAAGTAATACAGTAAGTGGTTTTTACAGTCCCCAGGTGAAATACTATATAGGGATTACCAACGAGGATAGTTTAAGATCTTCGTTAGAATATCATCCTACAATTATTTTAAATTATCCACGATTTGCCGAAGATGCCATGATTCGAGGTGTTTATACATTGGGCAAGATGCCAATTCCACTTGGAAACCCAGATAGCGTTAAGGCTTTAGTTCGAAATGTAGGAAAACAGGAGATTAAAAACTTAAAATGTTACACCTATAGCAGAGGAAACAACGCACAACAGGATAGTTTTACCATTTCGCTGAAACTAGGGGAAGAAAAGTTTGTAATGGTTCCTTCGTTGAGTCCTTCAAAAAAAGGTTTTGATACTGTATATGTAGAGGCAAATGATAGCAACAAAGCGAATAACACAGCGTTTTCATACCGTCTGGGCAATCCCAATATTTATAGTTATCGAGATGTGACACAATCGCCTGCTGGAGGTGGTATTGGTTTTAATGGTGCACAAGGTGATTTTGTAGCGCGTTTTCACTCAAACAATAAGAAAAATTTAAACCAAATAACAGTTGCTTTTTCTGGTTCGGGCCGCTTGTTTCAATTAGGAATATGGGAGCATGACACAATAAAAGCCCAACCGGGTAAAGAAATATATATAAGCGACTCCCTGTACTCAAAACAAGGAACTTATATTTTTGATTTACCCCAACCAATACAAGTAAATGGATCGTTTTATGTGGGTGTTAGGCAATTAGACCTAAACAATGTTGGTTTTGGTTTTCAGTTTGAACAACCGGTTCGTCCTCAGACCTTCTTTTTTACATCTCCAGCGGGAGATACAAATTGGGTTGATTTCCACCCAAATGCACCATATCGTTTTATTATTGAGCCAAGATTGCAAGCAGATTACGATTATACAGTGTTATCCGCAAAACCACCCAAAGACACCTTAAACATCTATGATAATGATTCATTCATTCCAGAGGTAACAGTATCGAATATTGGGGTTTATAAAACAGCAGATAGCTTTACTGTACGCTGCATAATTAGAGGCCTAAATCAATTGCATTTTGATGAAGTAATATTGGATACTTTGTCACCTGGGTTGTCGAGAACCTATAAATTCAATAAATCGTTTAAACCAGAAGAGTTTGGCCAACATACCATGTGGTTAATTGTTAGCCACTATCTAGATGAAATTCAGGATAATGACACTCTAGTTTATAACTTTTACAGTGGCGTAACGCAGGATGTGATGATGCGCACGCTTTACGATCCCAAAAGTGGAGGTGTGTATCTTTTTGAACAAGACACAATAATGCCTTTGGCCGCAGTGTTAAACCTTGGATATGACAACACAAAACCATTTAATGCGTATTGTCAGATATTCCATGACACGAATAAAATTTACGAAGATGTTCAAAAAATCAGTTTAAATGGATTTTTCTCTCAGGTATTATTTTGGAAGACCTACAAATGCACAGACACGGGTACTTTGAAATTTCTTTTCTTTACTTCAATGGCGGGGGATCGTTATTTATTTAACGACACTATTTCCAGCACTGTTGTTGTTTTTAAACAGTTGGATATTGTGTCGGATACAATTTACAGCCCTAATCCAGATAGTACCTATTTTAAAAGTAATGACATAGATGTAGTTTTGGGTGTAAAAAACGAAGGTGTAATGCCAAGCTATGATACGCGTTATCAAGTTGATATTTTTGATCCATCAAACCAATTGATATATACCGACTCGTTCAAAACTGTATACTTTGGTATGGATGCCCAAACTAAGTCAACAAAGAAGTTTACACCGAATAAAAATGGTGTGTATAAAGTTAGGTTGTTAGCTCATGACACCCTTGATAAATATCGATATAACGATACGCAAATTCAATATTTTACAGTGGGTCACAAAGTTGATTTTGAAGTTGATAGCATCGGTATTCCAGTTCTATTATCCTCTGCAGGAAATGGTGTGATACCTTCTGTTAAAATTAAGAACAATGGTTTTAGCATCATAGACACCACCGTAAGGTTTAAATTAGAAATATTCAAAAGTCAAGTTAAATGGCATAGTGAGACTATCGATATAGACATTACTGCTGAGTCAGATCAAACGGTATTATTATCCAAAACATTCAAACCACTTTTTACCGGAACATACAATGCAATTGCTACTGTTTTTCATCCGAACGATGCCGTATCCAACAATGATACTTTCAAGTTCAATTTTGATGTTCTTGTAGGAAAAGACCCATTAATCGTTGAAATAACACCTAATCACGATTCAAAAATTCTATATAAAAACCACAACTTAGACAGTTTTGAGGTGTTGTTGAAAAACCAAGGCACAGACACTGTTTTAGGTGTTAATGTGTATTTTGATATTATTCACAATAAAGCAATTGTTTATAAAAACTATCAGGAGCGATTAGATCTTGCTCCGGATCAAGAAGTAAAGGTAAAATATATTGTAAATCAGAAGATTACCTCTTTAGGAGAATATACAATACAGGCGGTTCTTGATTATGCTGAGGATGAGGATAATTCTAACGACACATTAACCCATAAATTTGAATTGAGATCTAAATATGACTTGGCAATTTTAGCTGTAGACTCGCCACAGACAAGTGGTTTTTATGTAACAAATACAAAGTACTATCCAAAAATTACTATGTCTAACTTAGGGCAAGATTCTAACACTCGTCCAACAACTTTGTTATATACAGCCCAAAAAAATGGCTCACCTTGGTATTCGGAAGAAATACCTATTCCGGTTATTTCGCCCGGAGACAGCGTCGAAGTACAAGCTACACAAGTGCTTTATTTCCAAGATATGGGTACGTATGAGTTTCTTATTTACAATAAAAACCACATAGATGAACAGTTGACCAATGATACTTTATCATATACTTTGATTGTTCAGCAAAACCAAATCAAAGAAACGCAAAATCGATTGAAAATTTACCCAAACCCGGTTCCAAATAACACCTTTGAAATTTCAAATATTAACGTTGAGAAGGTATTCTTATACGATGCAACTGGAAGATCTGTGCCAATTAATTGGCACCATAACGGTACTAAAAATTTTACTGTTGAGCTTTCAGAATCTTTATCTGAAGGCATATATTATGTTATTGTTAGAACTACAAAAGGTAACAACCTTCAAAGACAAATTGTTGTTTTAGACAAATGATAAATCGCTTTTTATTCTTGATGATATTGGTCTCGAGCGCATTTGCTTGTAAAACAATAAAACCTCCGGCACCATCTAATATGAATGAATCATCAGCAGTTAAAAATATTCCTGTTATTTTATCGCGAGTTGATGTACCTATTGCCATAAAAATGACGCCCTTTATTGAAATGGCAAATAATGAAATTCCCAAAAAACATAGCGGTTCAGAAAAGCCTTGTGAGGGTTTGCGTTATGAGTATAATGTCATTCTGGGCGAGTTTGATTTAGATGGTAAGGGCTCCAATAGTGTATCGATGGATATGGAATTTTCGTATTCTGCCAAAGGTGCATATTGTGCATATTGTTTTGGGGAGTCATGTTCGGTTCCAACAATAGGTTTTGATGTGGGGAACAAAGACAAAATGAAGAGAGCTAAACTTTCTATTGAAAGTAAAATTGACTTACTGCCTAATTATCACCTGAAAACCAAATCAGAAATTAAGGAAATAGTTCCTTTTGACCCAATTAAGAAGATTTTTGGTTATGACATTACCAATTTATTACTAAAAAAGGCTAAACCATATTTGGGAGAGGCAACAAAAACAGTAGATGAAGAAATCAACAAAATTGACCTGAAGAAATATATTCAACCTACTTACGATGACCTACAGAAGGATATTTTCATTGATGGGGTAGGATATTTGGCCCTGTTTCCAAAAGAAATATCTTTAAGCAAGTTAACCTTTAATAAAGACGAATTGAACGTTTCATTGGGTCTTAAGGCTGCTCCCACAATAAAGAGCACGCCGTTTAATGTAGTTCCAGAGAAACTCCCCAACCTTACTACATACAAAAAGAGCGAGGGTTTTGAGCTTTATGCAGACCTAAAAATAGATTACGACACACTTTCTAAACAAGTATTATCATGCTTGAAAAAGGAAGTATTTGAAGTGGGTAGAAATAAGATTATGGTAAGCAGTTTAAAAATGTTTTCAGCTGCAGAAAAACTAGGGGTACAAGTTGATTTCCTTGGATCGAAATCAGGCACTATTTATCTTTTAGCAAAACCTATTTTTGACTCTGAAAAACAACAAATGCGAGTAGATGATCTAGAATATGATATATCTACAAAAAACCTATTGTTAAAGTCAGCGAAATGGCTCTTAAATGAAACCATAAGAACTAAAATGCAAGAAGCTATGACCTATGATTTGACTAAAGATCTTGCCGATGCAAAAAAGGCCGTAAACAAATCACTAAACTCAGAAGTCAGTAAAGGGGTGGTATTAAAAGGTGGTTTAGACAATTTGCAAGTGGTTGAATTTCAAACCCAACCTAAAGAACTCTTTGTTAGAATTCGAATGGACGGAAATATTTCTGTGTTATTAAATGACATTCAATAAAAAAGCGGCTATTGCCGCTTTTTTTAATAAGTTAATTGTTATCAATTATCCAATTTTTGCGATTAGGTCTGCAACACGTGCACTGTAACCAGTTTCATTATCGTACCATCCCACAACTTTTACAGTTTTACCAATTACCTGTGTTAGTTGTGAATCGAAGATACAACTATGACGATTTCCAACAATATCTATGCTTACGATGGGCTCATCACAATACTCCATGATTCCACTTAATGATGAAACTGCTGCTGCTTTCATTGCTGCATTAACTTGCTCAACTGTAGCTTCTTTTTTCAAGTTTACGGTAAAGTCTGTTACAGAACCATCAGGAATAGGAACACGCATAGCATTACCATTAAGTTTTCCTTTTAAATGAGGAAGAACTAAACCCACAGCTTTCGCAGCGCCAGTACTTGTTGGTACAATACTGTAGGCAGCAGCTCTGGCTCTTCTTAAGTCTTTATGAGGAGCATCTTGTAAATTTTGATCTGCAGTATATGCATGAATTGTAGTCATAAAACCCTCTTCAATTCCAAATGCCTCATCCAATACTTTAACCATTGGAGCAAGGCAGTTTGTAGTGCATGATGCGTTACTCATGATTGTTTCAGTACCATCTAAAATTGAGTCATTCACACCCAAAACAACCGTTTTGATTTCACCAGTTGCTGGTGCAGAAATAACTACTTTTTTAGCACCTGCTTCAAGGTGCATGCTTGCTTTTTCTTGTGATGTGAATATTCCAGTACTTTCTAATACTACGTCAACACCCATATCACCCCAAGGCAATGCTTTTGGGTCTCTTTCAGCTAAAGCACGAATTGCTTTTCCATTGATAACTAGATTATTATCATCGGAAGCAACAGTCCCATTGAACTTGCCGTGTACAGAATCGTACTTCAACAAATGTGCAAGAGTTGCGTTATCTGTTAAATCGTTAATTGCTACAACTTCAACATCGGGGTTTTCCAAAAGGAATTTAAATGCGTGACGCCCGATACGTCCAAATCCATTAATGGCTACTTTCATGGTAATTATTTTTATTACGACACAAAAATACGATTAAAAAAATTATCCTCTTGGTTTTAAGGGTCTAATTTCAAGATTTACTGGGTGAAAGTTTGCAGGCGACTCTATTGCATAAACAATTTGAGATGCAACGTCCTCAGGCATTAACATATTGTCATGTGGTTCAATAGCATCATTGTGTCTGAAAAAATCAGTTTTTACAGAGCCAGGGTAAATACAGGTTACTTTAACACCAAACTCACGAACCTCTTTATAAAGCGCTTCACTAAATCCGCGAACTGCAAATTTGGTAGCGCAATAACCCGATACTTGTTGGTAACCCTCTAATCCAGCAATACTAGCTATATTTATAATATGTGCTTCACCAGACTTTTTCATACTTGGCAATGCTAACTTAGTAGAGTAGAACAATCCGGTAACATTAGTGTTCATCATCTGGTGCCACTGCTCAATAGGCAATTCTTCACATTTTCCAAAATAACCTAAACCTGCATTATTGATTAACACATGTATTTCATCATGTTTTTCAAGAATTGAAATAAACGCTTTTTCAAGTTGATTAAACTCTTGAACATCCGCCCTTATGCACGTATAGTTTTTGTGATTAGTTGAACATCCGCTTCTACATATGCCATAAACAATAGCCCCTTTTTCCAATAATTGATTCACACAATGCATACCAATACCCTTGTTTGCACCTGTAACCACTGCTATTTTTCCTATTAAATTCATGTATTCTATTTAATTGTTTGAATTAACTCATTAACACTGCCGTATTTGTTTTTCCAATCAAAAACTACAACATGTAAAACACGGTCCTTGTGTTTTTGTTCACCGTAACCATAGGTTTTATCATAATAAACTAAAACTGTTTTAAGCCATAATTGCAAATCACCGTTTTTTAATGCCTCAATAGCCGTATTTGCATGTTGCCCACCAAGTTTTTTGCGCAAAACCTCTGTTCTTTCTGTCAATTGGCCAATTGGGAAGTGCCCATAATCTGTTAACAGTCGATTTATACGGGTTTCATCATCCACATTGGCACTAACAATTTTTGCGGTTGATAATTTATCCCAAAATGCAGTAGGCAAAAAACAAGTTCCTATTAAACGACTCTCATTTTCAACCCAAGTCGTTTTAGTTGGATCTTGTGATAATAATTCTAAGCCTAGTAAGTTTTCGAACATCTCTGTTGAGGGTTGTTCTGGCATTCCCAATGCACCAAAAGCACTACCTCTGTGGTTTGCGAGATCTTCTAGATCAATTATTTGTTCGTTCTTTTCTTTTAAAAGGTGTAATATTTCAGTTTTTCCAGAACCAGTTTTTCCAGACAAAACTATAAGTTGATAGGGTTTTTCAAATGTCTGATGAATTAGATTTCTAAAGGATTTGTAACCACCCTTAATTTTTAAAATCTTATGTCCACCCCAAGCACAAATAACAGAAGCAATTTCAGACCTTAAGCCACCTCTCCAACAATAAAAAACTACTTGTTTTTCTCCAAAGTAAGAAGAATACTTTCGGTACAGTTCTTCCATTCTTGGTCCAACTAGTCGCAAACCCAATGCTACCGCTTCTTTTCTTCCTTCTTGTTTGTAGGTTGTACCCACAGCTTCTCGCTCAGAATTTGATAATAAAGGAATATTTATTGAACCGGACATGTGTCCTTTTTGATACTCGTTTTCACTGCGAACATCAATAAGCACATAGGAATTTACCCCCCCATTTAAAACATCCTCAATTTGGATTTCGGAGGCCTGCATTTTATTTAATAACTTCTAAAACTGAGCGATAAGCCATCACTTGATCACCAAATTTGGCTAGTGTTTTTGCTTGTAATCCAGGGCCGTGCTCGGTTCTATATTTATTCAGAGTTTCATGTGATTCGCAAGTATATTGAATGGCATAGTTCACTCCATGATCGTCTTCTTCTTGATTAATAAGTTTTAGGATTTTATAATCTTTAAAACAACCGGTTCCCATTACATCTGGAAGGTGTTCATCGCGCATCCATTGTAACCAATTTTCAGCCATGTGTTTTTCTACATTGCAGGTTACGTTGTAAATAATCATAATTCGCTTATTCTGATATTATAACTCTCCATTATTAAGTTGGCTAGTAGTTTTTTTGATGCCAACTCTGCTGTTTCTTCTGCTTTTGAGGCATTTTCAGCATCAATTTCAAGAGTAATAAATCGCCCTACACTAACTTCTGTAACATTGTCAGCGCCAATTCTAGGCATGCTGTGAAGTACAGCTTTACCTTGTGGGTCTAATAAACCTTTTTTTGGAAGGATTTCTATTTCTGCTTTGAATTTCACATCACAAAAATACTTCAAAAACAATCGATTGACCCTAAATTAGCGAAAAATTATGGCAATAATCAGGAGACTTTCGTATTTATTACCTTTATTACTTGTGGCGTGCACAAGTTCTGGAGGAAACAAAACCACAAACAGTAGCAACCAATCCCAAACAGAAGAAATAATTTCCGACGACAATGTTGTAAGTTCTTCAATTGATTATTTTTCAAGAGATGTGGAACGGAAGGAAATGTGGGTCCTAGGTAGAAGTTATAAAACCAAACCAGAGGCATTAAAAACACTTTACATTGCAACATCAAGACTAGTTACAAACGTAGTTACGGAAAACAAATGGATAATGACAGGTTCGATAATGGCCATATACGAAGAATTGCCTAGTCCACATAAAGAAATAGAAATTTTTGTAGGTGTACCAGTAAACAATAAGAAAGAAATTGAAGGGTTTAAGTGGAAGAAAATCCCTGCAGGGAAATACATAAAAGCAACAACAAACTATGGGCTTGGAGAATCTGCAGCGGCTTGGCAAAGTATACACAAAGATTTGACAGAAAGAGGTAAAAATTTAGCTTTCCCTGTTTATGAATATCCCTCGGACAGCAGAAACAGAGAAATGACCACCGTTGTTTCACAATGTAATTTATTATTCCCCAAATCAAAATGATTATTCCGCCATTATTAAAAAAAGAAGATACAATCTCAATTATAGCGCCATCGAGATTTGCTGAACGGGAAAAGATTGTAGACTTTGTTGATGAAGTTGAGAATAGGGGTTTTAGAATAATTAATTCACCAGAACTATTTAGCCAATATAATCAAGTAGGTGGAACAAAAGAGGACCGTTTAAATCAAATCAAATTTGCTTTAGAAAATAAGAAAGTAAAAGCAGTTTTTTGTGCTAGAGGGGGGTTTGGGTTAATTGATTTGTTACCCGAATTAATGGATTTGGATTTTACGAAAAATCCAAAATGGTGGATTGGTTTTTCTGACTGTACGGTTTTACACCACGTTCTTCAAAAGCAAGGATTAGCTTCTTTGCACGCAAGTATGCCTATGCAATTTAAAGCACAAAGAGCTCCAAAGATTCGCATGTCCTTTAATTCAATTTTTGAAGCAATTACAGCAGAAAAAAATCAGTTGATAGGTGTGGATTCTAAATTAACAGGACCAGTGTATGGGGGAAACCTGAGCATGCTATATGCACTATCTGCTGCGAACCTTTTGAGAATACCTGATAACTCGATTCTCTTTATTGAAGAAGTGGATGAATATTTATACCACATAGATCGTATGATGAGGGCCCTATGTCTTGCTGGTCATATTTCAAATAAGTTAAAAGCTATTGTGGTTGGATATATTACAAAACCACAAGACCATAAGATTCCATTTGGAAAAACAGCAAATGAGATCATTAAGGAATATGCAGATTTGGTCAATACCCCGGTTATTTTTGGAATTAAATCTGGACACGAACATCCAAATTATGCAATTAAATTTGGCGTAGATGTTACCTTTGCCTCTTTATAAGCGGTTTCATTTCTGTGATTTCGAGTAAAACCTATATCTCATTAACAAAGTTTGCAATAGTTGGGGGCTTGTCCTTCGGCCTTGACTTCTTTGTCTACTATACAACAAGCCAGTTTTTTCCAACGTTTTTAGCGAAATCTTTAGGAATCATTTTTGCCACTGGGTTTAATTATCTTTTAAACAAGTGGTGGACATGGGGACAAAAAGATAAAAACAATCAGCGATTGGTGAAATATATTGCGCTGTATACTATTAGTGGACTTCTTAATGTTATTTCTAATGAGATTTTTTTAGCAACCCTACCAAATACAGAGTTATTATTGAGCTTAAACGGAGCAAGTTTTGTTTCCTCCAAGCCGTTTTTTGCATTTAAGGTAGACAAGTTTTTTGCCATGATATTTGCCACAATAGTAGGCATGATTATCAATTTTATTGGGCAAAAACTTTGGGTGTTCAAGGAAAAATAAACGGGTTTTCTCCATTCCATGAAAGGAAAGTGTAAATTTGAGTTTAATAATATAATATTATGAGTTGTTCATCATGCGGTACAAAATCAGGTGGTAGTTGTTCTCCTGCAGGTTGCAAGGGGAATGGTAGCTGCAGCACAGGAGGTTGTAATGCACTTAACGTATACGATTGGTTTAAAGACATGGACTTCCCCGAAGGATATACTCCATTCAATGTGGTAGAAGTTCGATTTAAAGGAAGTAGAAAAGAGTTTTTTAAGAATTCAAACAATATCGACCTCTTTACTGGAGATTATGTAGTTGTAGATTCCTCAATCGGATTTGATGTTGGAACCGTATCTGCTACAGGTGAAATTGTTCGTCTTCAATTGAAGAAGTATCGTGTCCCTGAAAACCACGACGAATTACCATCAATACAACGCATTGCAACGGAGAAAGATATTGAGAAACACGATGCAGCTAAGGCAAAAGAAGACGATATGCTCGAAAGAGCACGAACAATAGCTTTTGGCCTGAAACTTCAAATGAAAATTTCCGATATTGAACTTCAAGCCGATGGTAGAAAGGTGATTTTCTTTTATACAGCAGAAACAAGAGTTGATTTCAGAGAGCTAATTAAGCGATACGCAGATGAGTTTCGTGTAAAAATTGAAATGCGACACATAAGTTATCGTGAAGAGGCCTCTAGACTGGGTGGAATTGGGGTTTGTGGGCGCGAACTTTGTTGTTCTACGTGGCTCACCGATTATAAACAAGTAAATACTGGCGCTGCAAGAATGCAAAACCTTTCTATTAATATGGAAAAACTAGCAGGTCAATGTGGGCGCTTAAAGTGTTGTTTAAATTACGAGCTTGACCTTTATACCGAGGCATTGTCGGAATTTCCTAAAGCCAAGGTGATAAAAATTGATACGGAGATTGGTGTTGCTTATGCAAGAAAAACAGACATACTTAAAAAATTAATGTGGTTTGCTTACGACGATCAACCCAATTGGATACCGCTACAAGTTAGCAAGGTAAATGAGTTAATAGAAGAAAATAAAGAAGGAAAAATCTCCCCAAATCTTGCAGATTTCTCACAGGCCAACGAGTTGCTTGAGAAAGCGATAGAGGATACAGATAATGACTTTATTGACAATAATGAGTTATTAAAGGATGATGAGTTCTCCGATTTAAAGGACTTACCAAAAAATAAGAATCGCAGGTACAACAATCGGAATAATAACAACAATCGGGGACGCGATAATAGAAACCCTAACAACGATAACAGAGGTCAAAACAATAAAGACCAAGAGAATAGAAACTCAGAGAATCGAAATCCTGAAAGGGATAAAAGGGATAATAGAAATCAAGAAAACAGGCCAAAATCAGATGGTGGTGATAACCGAGATGGAGGTCAAAGGAAAAACTTCAAGCGCAATAATAACCTCAAACCACCTAGAAATAACAACAATGAAAACAACAAAGGGGCCGAATAAGCCCCTTTGTTATTAATCCATTCTGTGTCTCTTTTTTCGTTTTTCCATCTTATCCTCGAGCATCTTTTTGGCTTTTTCATATTGTTCTTCATTTAATATGCCTTTCATCTTTGTTTTGTGTTCCTCAAGGTTCGATTTTAATTCGTTACGGACAGCGTCCATTTTATCGTGGGTACTTTTTTGCTTATTAAAGAATGCGAGGTTTTCGGTTTTAACCTTTTGAAACTGATCGTCTGTAAGATTAAGTTCTTTTTTCATTTTTTCAGAAACCTTTTGTGCTCTTTCCTCTGATGAAATGTCCTTTCTGTGTACTCTTTGTGCACTAGCAACCCCTACCAAGCCACTTAATGCAATAATCATTAATGTTCTCATATTGTTTAGTGTTTTGAATTGGACGCTATTTTTTAAACCAAGTTTAAACACTTGGCTAAAAAGCCGACGAAAAGGTGAAATACGTAGATAAAGTTTGAATTATCGGCTTAAATACATGCTTTTTTGCTTGTATAAGTCTCTAAATTCTGGGTCTTTAAGATCTTTTATAAAAACAATAGCCTCACCAGTACTTTTCATTTCAGGGCCTAATTCTCTGTTAACATTAGGGAATTTATCAAAACTGAAGACAGGTTGTTTGATGGCCCAGCCGGATGGATGTTCTTTAAATGTAAAGTCAGAAAGTTTTTTGTCACCAAGCATAACCTTCATGGCAATGTTTACATAAGGAATGTCATATGCTTTACAGATGAAGGGAACGGTTCTTGAAGCTCTTGGATTTGCCTCAATCACATATACTTTCTCATTTTTTACCGCGAATTGTATGTTCAAAAGACCTTTTACCTTAAGGGCTTTTGCTATTTTGGCTGTGTAATATTCTATTTGTTGTAAAACATTATCACTGAGACTAAAGGGTGGCAATACGGCACTGCTATCACCAGAGTGGATTCCTGCAGGTTCAATATGTTCCATCATGCCAATAACATGTACATTCTCTCCATCACATATACAATCTGACTCAGCTTCTTCAGCTCTATCTAAGAAGTGATCAATTAATACACGATTTCCAGGTAAATCTCCGAGTAGCTTAACAACGGCTGTTTCTAATTCCTCATCATTGATTACGATCACCATTCCTTGTCCACCCAGTACATAACTAGGTCTTACAAGTACCGGATATCCAACTTCGTTTGCAATTTTTATAGCTTCATCTGCATTTAGTGCAACCCCGTATTTAGGGTAAGGAATATCTAACTCTGCGAGCAAATCGCTGAATCTACCCCTGTCCTCAGCAACATCCATGTCTGAGAAACTAGTACCAATTATATTTACGCCTTTTTCGTCTAACTTTTCAGCTAGTTTTAATGCGGTTTGACCTCCTAATTGTACTACTACACCATGTGGTTTTTCGTGTTCAATTAGCTCCCATAAATGTTCCCAATAAACAGGTTCAAAATAGAGCTTATCAGCCATGTCAAAGTCCGTACTTACTGTTTCAGGGTTACAGTTTACCATGATTGCCTCATATCCCAACTCTCTCGCTGCGAGTATACCGTGTACACAAGAATAATCAAACTCAATACCTTGGCCAATTCTATTCGGTCCACTACCTAGAACAAGTATTTTCTTTTTATCAGATGAAACACTTTCGTTTTCTTCTTCGAAAGTTGAATAAAAATAGTTGGTAGGGCTAGGGAACTCGGCACTACACGTATCTACCATTTTGAATGACCTTGTAATACCTAGGGATTTCCTTTTTTCATAAACATCCTCGTCAGTTGTATTTCCGCCCATAAGCCAAGCCAATTGAACATCTGAAAATCCTTTTTCCTTCGCGGTGCGCAGTAAATCTTCAGGTAGATTTTCTAAACTGTAACGACGAATTTCATTTTCAGTTTTTACAATGTCATGTAGTTGCTCTAAAAACCAGCGATCTATACCTGTCATTTTTTGGATAGACGTGATAGGCACGCCTAATGCAATTGCATCATGAACCTGGAATAACCTATTCCAGCTAGGGTGCTCTAAACCATATGCTAGTTCTTCAAGGTTTCTGGAGCCTTTACCATCAGCACCAACTCCATGCCTACCAATTTCTAAACTTTGACATGCTTTTTGAATGGCTTCTTGGAAACTTCTTCCTATTGCCATTACCTCACCAACGCTTTTCATTTGAAGTCCAAGCTCTTTGTTGGAGCCATGAAACTTATCAAAATTCCAACGAGGAACCTTCACAATTACATAATCGATAGCGGGTTCGAAGAACGCTGAAGTAGTTTTGGTAACAGGGTTAATGAGCTCATCCATGTAATAACCAATTGCCAATTTAGCCGCAATTTTTGCAATTGGGTAGCCTGTTGCTTTAGACGCTAATGCTGAACTTCTACTTACACGTGGATTAATTTCAATAGCGATAATTTCTTCATCTTCAGGATTTACCGAGAATTGAACATTACAACCCCCAGCAAAAACACCCATAGAGCGCATCATTCTGAAAGCCATGTCGCGCATTTTTTGGAATGCGGTGTCGCTTAGGGTCATTGCGGGAGCAACAGTTATACTATCACCTGTGTGAACTCCCATTGGGTCGAAGTTCTCAATGGTACAGATTACGGCGATGTCGTCTTTGCCATCTCGCAGTAATTCAAACTCATATTCTTTCCACCCTAAAACAGCTTTTTCTACCAGTACTTCATGTACCGGACTGGCTTCAAGACCACGTATTAATAATTTGTCGAAGTCTTCTTTTTTATGTACAAATGCTCCACCAGTTCCTCCTAATGTATAACTAGGTCTAATTACCAATGGAAAACCAATTCGTTGGGCAATTTCTTTACCCTCTAAGTAACTATTTGCTATTTGACTAGGAGCAACACCAACACCCAACTCAACCATAAGTTGACGGAATTTTTCACGGTCCTCCATCTTGTCTATAGCTTGTATGTTTACCCCAATAATGCGAACGTTATATTTCTCCCAAATGCCGAGCTCTTCAATTTCCTTTGCCAGGTTTAGTGCAGTCTGACCACCCATTGTTGGCAAAACGGAATCAATATTTTGTTCATTTAGAATCTGTTCAATACTTTTTGGATTCAAAGGAAGCAAGTATACATGATCTGCATTGATTTTATCAGTCATGATGGTGGCGGGATTACTATTAATCAAAGAAACTTCAATTCCCTCCTCTCTTAAACTTCTTGCTGCTTGTGATCCAGAATAGTCAAATTCACAGGCTTGACCGATAATAATAGGGCCACTTCCAATAATTAGTACGTGTTTGATGCTAAGGTCTTTTGGCATGATTCTTAAAATTAGGCAAAGTTAGAGTGGAAAAGTTAAAATAAGGAGTGTTGTTGATAACCTTTAAGGTTTACCAGATAAACCAACCAATGAAAAATAGATATTCAGTAAAGAAAAGCATCCAATAACCCATATAAAATCGCTTAATTGACAAAGGTTTATTCAAATCAACACGATACCATAAATAACTAAATATAGCTAAGCCTAACATGTGAAAATATAACATGGAATAAGACCAAAGAAGGCCCCAAAAAATCATAGACAAATAAGCTAGAGCAATTAAAAAACCACCTAATCTCAAGGCAAATGCTTGCCCGCGTTTTACAGATAAAGTATTAATATGATGCGTTGCGTCACCTTTTGTATCAGGAAGGTCTTTAAACCAAGCAATTCCAATACTAAATAAGCTTATAAATACCGTTAATGGAATCAACCAAACACCCACACTTATTTCAACAAGAGTGTTATAAAAGTCTTTCCAGTTGTTTATGTGTATTCCTTTAAACCGGGTTATAAAGAACATTGCAAAACCCAAGTTTACCAAAGGACCACGTACCAAAGAAATTGCCATAGCTGCCCAAATGTGATAACGTTTAAAGCGTATGGGATTTGCAGAATACCCCCATCCCAAAAAAGAAATAAGCGATATCAAAATACCAAGTTTGGTTGATAGAAAAAACGCTAAACTCAATGATCCTAATATGGCAATTGTTACAATTTTCTTAGCATCAGCTGAGGTTAACGAACCATCAACTAGAGGTAAATTTGGCTTGTTGATTCTATCTATTTCAAAATCTGTTATTTGGTTAAGTCCTGTAATGAAAACATTGCATAATAAACAAGCAGCCCAGGTTAAAAAAAACAACACAAAACAACCTTGCAATTCATTTAGATTATTATTATACAAACATGTATCGTATGAATCCTTGCTGGCATATAAGCCTCCAAGAAATAAGCTAAAAATACTTATAGTTGTTCCCACTATTGTGTGAGGCCTTCCAAATCTCCATAATGTTTTAATAAAACTCATTATTATCAGATACAAAGAAAAGCAATTTGTTATACCTAAAATTGTACAAATGTTCTTTTCGAGCTATTTACCTTGTTGGGGAATTGTTCTTGCATCAATAGTTGTAAGTATTGTTTTGTACAAGCTTGGACATAAGTTCTTATCTAGGAAAATCCTGCATATTTTTGCTATCTCTGCCTGCTCTTTAGCTGCACAAATAACCACAGCACAAACGTATTATTTTTTTGTTATACAGCTAATTGTTGCTTCTGCAATTTTATGGTTTGTAGTATTATTTGGTGTTTTTAAAACAGAGAATAGAAAGAGTTGGGGAATAGCCTACTTTCCTACTGTACTCAGTTTACTTGTGTTGTTGTTCCCTACCCGGTTGGGTGAAATAGGGTTATCTTTTATGGTGTTGGCTTGGTCTGATGGTTTATCGGCAATTGTTGGTAGAGGTTTAGAAAGATTTATGCCAGATTGGAATAGATTAAAATGGGGCTCTGACCCAAAAACTGTTTTGGGGTCCATTGTTTTTTGTTTAACTACTTTTATATGTATTTGGTTTTCTGATGGTGTAAACTTCAACCAAGGAAGTAACGGGTTCAAAGTTTCACTGATATTTTTCATCTCAATTTCTGCAGCATTAGTGGAGTTAATTTCTTCTAAAGGCAGAGATAACTGTTGGGTGCCGTTGTGGGTGTTTTTTGCATTTCCTATTGCAAATAGTTGGAACACAATCTATGAATTAGGATATATTGCCTTGACCCTGGGTTTAATATTTTTGTTTATTACAATTAGAATGAAATGGTTACATCCTTCTGGGGCCTTGTTTGCATTGATTTTAGGCATTTTGATTTACGCTCAAGGGTTAACATTATTGCCTGTAATTGTGTTTTTTGTTCTGGGATCTTTGGCTTCAAAAGTTGCTATAAAAACAAATAGCGATAATAAGCACAGTAAGCCAAGAGATGCCTTTCAGGTAATTGCAAATGGTGGTTTGGTTGGGGCAATGACTTTATTAATTGGTGTTTTCCCGGACTATAAGCAGGTTTTTAATAATCTAATCTATATTTCAATGGCAGTAGCGTTGGCAGATACCCTTAGCAGTGAATTGGGCATGTTTTTCAAAGGGAAAACATGGTCTGTTACAACATTAAAACCGATACCGGCGGGTGTTTCTGGTGGTGTTAGTTTTTATGGATCGCTATTTGGTTTACTTGGTGCTGTTATTGTTGGTATTTTGTCGTGGATGGAGGTTTCGGATAATCCAAATTTCATTATAGATTTAATAATTTGGGGTTTTATAGGAATGTTGTTGGACAGTGTTTTGGGTGATTTGTTCCAGCATCGATACATTAAAAACGACAGAATAAGCGATACAGGTTATTTGCGGCAAGTGGGAGGATTTAGGTTTTTAAATAACGATCAGGTAAATCTATTATCTAATGGACTGGTTGTTTTGGCATATTTTTTGTTCTATTAATGGTCAATGTTTTTTAATCTTCATCTGTCTTTTACAGATTAGTTAATTGCAAAATGTGCAATTAATTGGTTGTTTTTATTCGGGAGAAGATTAAATTATTGTTGTCTTTTTTAATGTACATGCTAACCGATGATAGTAATATAATATGATTAAAGTTTATTTTTGTGTTGGAGAAAAGTTTAAACAATCGGCTTTTTTACCAATAAAGATTAAAAGCAAAGCAAACAAAATGAATAGTTTACGCAAGCAAACAATGTGGATGACCGGTCCCGTTTATTCGGATTTTTGGATTTCCACACGGAAAGTTACAAAGGCCCTATTAGGGTTTTTTGTGTTTTTGTGGGTGGGTGTATTATCTGCACAAACAATTAATTCAACTACGCCAACTGATCCAACATGTAATGGGTATTTCAACGGGCAGATTGTAGTTAACGTTACCACATCTGGAAGTGGTTATCTTTATTATCACTTAGATTCTGTTGGAAACATTAATACTGCAACCATGGATTTTGATTCATTCAGTATAAGTGCAGCAACAGCAGATTACACTATACCAAATTTAGGGGCAAACGCAAACGGGTATACAATTTTTTTAACCGAGGATAGTGTAAATTTTTCAAATACATCCTTAGAAATTTTATCAGACCCAACAGCAGTAGCGCTTACTGGTGTAATTAAAAATGTTAGTTGTAACTCCGGTTCAGATGGAGCAGTTTATCTTTCTGCTGCGGGCGGAAATAGTGGGATTTATAATTTCAAACAAAGCGGGGGTAGTTTTTCCACGACAACCGCATACACAGGTTTTTCTGCAGGGGCCAATATAGAATTCATTGTAATTGATGGGAATTTGTGTACTGATACATTTGTCACAAATATTACAGAACCATCTGCCTTGACCATATCTACGACAGAGGTTGACAATGTTTGTAATGGCGATTTATTAGGAACAATTACTGCTAATGCTGCAGGAGGGGTTGCTGCTTCAGGATATACATATCAATTAGACGCAGGCGGGTATTCGTCAACTAATTTATTTTCTAGCTTGGGAGCTAACACATATACTGTTTATGCAAAAGACGATAGTGGTTGTGTGGTTAATCAATCTGTAACAATCACTGAGCCAACAGCGGTTTCTCTGACGGTTAATTCAGTAAATGGGATATGTTTAAACAGTGGTTCAGTTAGCTTTACAGCTACGGGCGGTTCAGGTGGTTACACATACGATCTTAATTCTTCCGGTACATACAGCTCTACAGCGTCTTATCCAAACCTTGCGAACGGGAATTATACAGTTGACGTTAAGGATGTTAACGGCTGTGCGGGAACACAACAGAGTTTTTCTATAGCCAATACCGATGCTACTGGTCCAACCTTAGGAATTAACGCAGCAATAACAGTTTACTTAGATTCTCTTGGAACGCGAGTTGTAGACTCTGCAGATGTAGATATTAACACTACAGACGACTGTAATTTTACTCTTACTGTAGCAGCAAATGCTTTTACTTGCGCAGACACTGCAGGAACAACAACTCTTGCGGTTACAGCAACAGATGAATCGGGTAATGCATCTTCAGGATCTGTTATAGTCACTGTTGTTGATAATAGAGCACCTACTATTTTAGCACATCAATACACCACTATTTATTCTGATGTGAATGGTACAGCTACATTAGATCCAAACGACGTAGATAGTGCATCTTTTGATGGCTGTGGAATTGCTCAAAAATCAGTTAATCAGATTTCATTTAATTGCTCTTTTGCCGGTGACACAGTGCAGAGAACATTTGAGCTGAGAGACTATTCTGGAAACATCTCGAATCAAACAGTTAATATTGTTATTCTTGATACAATTAAACCTACATTTACTTTATCAAGCTCTTATGATTTGTATTTAGATAATGACGGAGCAGATACTCTTTCTGCTGCAACTTTCGCTTCGAGTTTGGCAGATAATTGTAGTATTGCAGATTTGTTTGTTGTGGGAGATTCAATTTTTAATTGCTCTTCCACTGGGTCACAGACAATGCAAGTTCGTGTTGTAGATAATAGCGGTAATGCAACTACAAAAAGTATGACAATCAATGTGGCGGATACACTTGTTCCCGATTCTCTAGGATTAAGAAATTTTGATTTGTACTTAAATGCTGCAGGATCAGCAACACTATCCGCAGACTCCATTGTGTTGTTTACACGTGATAATTGTAGCGTGGTTGACACAACACTAAGCAAGTCTAGTTTTGATTGTAGCAACTTAGGTTCAAATAGTATTACTGTTACAATTACCGACCCTTCAGGCAATACAACACAAAAAACTTGTACAGTAACAATTTATGATACATTGAATCCTACTTCTTTAGTTGTTCAAGACATTACAAGAAACTTAGACGTAAATGGCGCAGATACTATTTCTGTGTTTGATGTTTACGTTTCATCATCTGACAACTGTGGAGTAGTTCAGGTTGAGGTTTCAGACTCAATATTTAATTGTTCTCAGGTTGGTACAGTAGATGTTCTAGTAACAGTGACTGACGCAAGCGGAAATTCAACTACAGACACTGCAACAATTACAATTAACGATACCATTTCGCCAACATTTACACTTGCAAGTTCCTACGATCTATACATTGGTCAAGATGGTAGCGACACGGTAACAACTTCAATGATTGTAACCAATGCAGATGATAATTGTAGCATTGATAGTTTATACATTATTGGAGATTCAATATTTGATTGTTCTGAAACAGGAACAAGAACACTGCAGGTTCGCTTGAAAGATGTAAATGGAAATGAGACAACCAAGTCTATTTCAATAGTAGCAAAAGATAGCTTGGCGCCAGATTCTCTTGGCGTTCAGGACTTCACTATTTATTTAAATGCTTCTGGTGCGGCAACTCTTTCTGCTGACTCAGTAGTTTTGTATACCAGCGACAATTGTAGTGTTACAGACACTACTCTAAGTCAAACTAGTTTTGATTGTACCAACTTAGGATCAAATAGTATTACGGTAACAATTTCAGATCCATCCTCTAACACTACCACTAAAACCTTAAACGTTGAGGTGTTAGATACAATAAAACCAAATAGTCTGGTAGTTCAAGACATTACGAGATATTTAGATAGTTCAGGATCAGACACTATTTCGGTATTTGATGTGTATGTTTCATCTGCGGACAACTGTGGAGTAACTCAAATAGAAGTTTCTGATTCTATATTTAATTGTTCAAATGTTGGAACAGTTGATGTAGTAGTTTCTATTTCTGATGCAAGTGGAAACACAATTACAGATACGGCAACTATTACATATTTAGATACATTAGCACCATTTGATGTGGTGTTAAATAAAACCATAGACTTGTATCTAGACATGGGTAATGCCAACCTAGAAAAAGACAGTGTAGTAGTACAAGCGTTTGACAATTGTGGAATTCAAGATACCACGCTAAGTCAAACAGGATTTACTTGTTCAGACGTTGGTTCGTTAAACAAGGTTTATATTACTCTAACTGATATTTACGGAAATGCCTACAACGACTCTATTTTAGTTTTGGTTTATGACACTACAAAACCAGAAGTAATTACCAAAACAAAAGATACGGTATATCTGGATGCAAATGGATTGGCTACAATGATAGCAGCCGATATCGACAGTGCTTCTTTTGACTATTGTGGAATACAGTCAATGATCATTGATGTAACGAATTTTTCTTGCATCAACGCAAACAAAACAATTAATGTAACATTAACCGTTACAGATGTAAATGGAAACACAAGTACAGGAACGACTCCAGTATTGGTGTTGGATACGGTTAAACCAATTTTGGCCTTGAAAAATGTATCTGCGTTTATTGATGCTGATGGTGATGACACAATAACGGTATACGATGTGGACGATGGGGTTTATGATAATTGTGCACTAAAAAGAAGATGGTTGTCTGACTCTGTTTTAAGTTGTGCAAACCTTGGAACAAATACAATTACATTTTATGCTGAAGACGTTAATGGAAATATAGACTCTGCAACATTTACAGTTAATGTTCAAGATACTGTAGCGCCTTCTATTACCGTTCAAAATACTACTATTTATATTGATACTGCAGGAGGTGCAAAACTTGAACAATCCATGGTTGTGTTATTAATTGATGATAATTGTGGTGTAGACACAGTGGTACTTTCAAAAGATTCGTTTGATTTAACAAATGTTGGACCAAACAATGTGACGGTTACAATTACTGACAAGTCTGGTAATTCTACTGATGAAGTTGTTGTTGTGACTGTGGAAGTTGGCGACTCGGACAACGATGGCATTCCAGATTATGTAGAAAGGGGTAGTGATTTTGATTACGATAATATAAAAAATTACTTAGATCTTGATTCAGATAATGATGGAATTGCAGACGCCACAGAGGCAGGGGCAAATCCTGTTTTGCCTATCGACTTTGATGCCGATGGACACCCAGATTATTTAGATTTAGATTCAGATAATGATGGAATAAACGATGCCTGGGAGGCAAAAGCAGGTGATGTTGATGGAAATGGAATGAAAGACGATCCAACTACATTAATAATTGCTGCTCCGGATTCTGATGGCGATGGTTTAGCGGATTATCTAGATTTAGATTCTGATGATGATGGGTTGAACGACTTATTAGAGAGTTTAGGAGGTTTAACAGATGCCGACCAAGACGGTGTTGTGGATGGAGTGGATTCTGACGGAGATGGAATTAAGGACGATGCTGATGGTGCTCCGGGTTTTGGCGATATGAATGGTCTAGACCCAGTAGATACAGATGGTGATGGTGATGAGGATTTCAGAGATACCGATTCTGATGGTGATACTATTCCAGATTCAGTTGAATTAGATGCAGATGTTGATGCCGATGGTTTGCCGAACTACAGAGACTTAGATTCTGATGGTGATTCATTACCAGATGAAGTAGAAGCCGGTTCAGACCCAACAAATCCAGTAGATACTGATGGTGACGGAGATGCTAACTACTTAGATACTGATTCTGATGATGATACAATCCCAGATACTATTGAAGCAGGTGCAGATCCAACAAATCCAGTAGACACTGACTCAGATGGTGCTGCTGATTATGTTGATACGGATGCCGATAATGATACAATTCCAGATGAGGTAGAGGCAGGCGCAGATCCAAATAACCCAGACGATACAGATGGTGATGGAGATATGGATTTTAGAGATCTTGACTCTGATAACGATAGTATTGACGATGAAACTGAGGCAGGTTCTGATCCAACTAATCCATTAGACACAGATGGTGATGGAGTTATGGACTTTAGAGATATTGATTCTGATGGTGATGGAATAACTGATAAAACAGAAGGAACTATCGATACAGACGGTGATGGAATTCCTAACTATCTAGATACCGATTCGGATTCGGACGAACTATTAGACGCTGATGAAGGAACAGTAGACGCCAACGGAAACGGAATTCCAGACTATATAGATGCACAAGTAGTTATACCGGAAGGTTTCTCACCTAATGGAGACGGAGATAACGAAGTATTTTACATCAAGGGATTAAAGGTATACACAATGGCAGAAATAATTGTGTTCAATAGAAATGGTCAAATCGTGTTTGAGTCAGGTCCTGGTTACAAGAACAATTGGGGAGGAACAAGTACTAACTCAACTCCAGGTTGGGGAAGTGACCTACCCGAAGGTTTATACTACTATATATTTAAATATAATGGTCAAGGTCGTGAACCAATCACAGGAAACGTATACATCAAACGATAATCAATAAAAAACGAAGAAATGAAAAAACTTTTAATATACACATTGTCACTTGTTATGACCTTTACGGGGGTGAGCTCCTTAATGGCTCAACAAGAACAACTGTATTCTCATTATGATTACAACACATTAGCTTTAAATCCGGCATATGCTGGGTCTAAGCAAACATTTGTTGCAAACAGCTTGGCACGTATGCAGTGGTTAAATTTACCAGGTGCGCCCAGATATTATAACCTAGGTATACATTCACCAGTAATTGGCGATTTTGGAGCGGGCTTAAATCTTCAAACCGGTTCATTAGGTAAATTCCAAATTGCCAGCCCAATGAAGGAAACTCAAATAGCTCTTTCTGGTGCTTATAATAAACAAATAAGTGAAAACTTAAGAGTTGCTGTTGGTTTGAGATTAGGTATGTATAATTACAATGTAAACTTATCTCAGCTTCAAACGGATAAGGCGGGTGATGTTGCTTTCCAAAACAATGATATCAATCTAACAGCTCCAATGACAGGTTTTGGCTTATACGTATACTCAGATAAGTTCTTTGCTGGTTTATCCGCGCCAAGAATGGTGTTTGTTAAAAACAAATCAGTATCTAATGTTGATATAGAATATGCAACAAATACCCAATATTATGCATTTGCTGGTTATGTAATAGATGTAAATACCGATGTAAAATTGAAGCCAACAACCCAAATAAAAATGGTTCAAGGTGCCCCAATGCAAGTTGATCTAAACCTTCACTTAATTTATCTTGACAATTATTCAATTGGAGGTTTTTATAGAACTGGTGGGGAGGCAGGTATTATGGCAATGGCAAATTTATCACCAAGTTTTACTTTGGTTTATTCTTATGATAGTCGTATGGCGCCTCTAAATGAATACACCGGTGGTTCTCACGAATTTGGTGTACAATACATGATTCCATATATCTCAAACAGTAAAACTAGAGTTCCACGTTATTTCTAAAAATATAATGAAAACCTTTATACAAAAATTAGTACTTACTATTTCTTTTACAGTTTTGGTAAGTGTTGTCAACGGACAAACAAGGTTGTTAAAGTTGTTAGAACAGCAACGATATGCTAAGATCGTGCAGATGAACGACGAGAAAACAGTTGCTTGTAAAAAAGATTACATAAACCAGAGAGCTCTAGCTTATTCATATTCCCAAATGGAGGTTACCGATAAAGCATATGATGCATATTATGAACTATTTTCAAAATATCCATCTCAAGTTGACGCGATTGATCAACTCTATTATGCATTAACCGCTAGAAAACTCGAATTATACGGTTTGTCGGACAGTTTAATTTTAGGCTTGAAAGATTCTGCAATGGCTGGTCAACCTCTTTTTGAAGAACTCACTTATGCATTTTACGATCAAAATAAAGAAAAACGATCTGATTATTGGTCAGAGTTTAATTTTGAACCCAATTACACAATTAAGCCATTCAAGCAAAATACACAAGATGGCGAATATTCAATAATTAAAGGGTTTGATGGTGAATGTTTCTTTACAAAACACGCTCCAAACGAAGGACTATGGAAGATTAAGACAGCTACTCACGAGCGAAATCACCATAAAATATATTCTGCTCGTTATTCCGATAGTTCATACATTTTAGAAACAGTAGAAAGCTTTAACAAAGCTAGATCAAGTCAACATGTTAGTTATGTAGATCAAGATACTCGTTGGGTTTTTGTTACAAGAAATGTAGAAAAATCAAACAGCAAGAATGAAAGAGTGTTGAATATCTTTTTATTGATGAAAGATACAAATACTAAGAAGTGGACTGAAGTACCATTCCATTTAAACACGGATAAGTACTCAATATCGGATCTGGTAATTTCTCCTGATAAATCTAAAGTAGTTTTTACCTCTGACATGCCTGGTGGTTTTGGAAAATCAGACTTATATGAAGCGCCAATTATTACACTAGACAAAAAAGGTATTCGTGTTGGTGACCCAATTAATATGGGGCCCCAAGTGAATACTGTTTTGAGAGATAACTTTCCAAGATTTTCTGACTCTGGAGACTTTTATTTCTCTTCAGAAGGCCATCTTGGTTTTGGTGGTTTGGATGTGTACACAATTGATCGCAATTCGGGCTTAATTATAAACATGGGTAAACCAATTAATTCCGCTCGTGATGACTTTAGCGCTGAGTTCCATGAAAAGTGGGGTACTGTTTCATCTAACAGAGGAAATGAAGGATATAATGACGATTTGTACTTTTTCAGATGGCTAGAAGATCCTACGAAGGTTGAACCTACAAATCAAGAGATTATTGTTGAGGTAATTGATGATGCAACTGGAGAATCTTTGGCGGATGTTTTAGTTACTCTGATTGATATAAATGATACCGATAAAACTTATCGAAAAGTTACAGATTCTAATGGTTTAGCATCTATTGATTCTATCCCTTTTTCGCTAGAGTTGGAATTAACAGCTCAACCATGTGGTTATAAATACTCAAGCACAACGGATTTCTCAGTAAATGAGCTAGGGCAACGTGTGTTTACTATACGTACAATAAAATATATTGAAGGTGAGGACCTAGGTGTGTTGTTCCAGGTAAAACCTACATACTATGAATTAAATAGTTACGCTTTAACTTCTGAGAGCAAAAGAGAGTTAAATAAAGTATCAAAAGTGTTAGTTGAGAACCCAGCATTGATTGTTGAGCTTGGATCACATACAGATTCAAGGGGGTTAGAAGATTTTAATCTTACTTTATCTAATAATAGAGCTAAATCAGTTTATAATTTCCTAATAGAAAAGGGCGTTAGCTCTAATCGATTATCTTACAAAGGATTTGGTGAGTCTAAGTTAATAAACAAATGTTTTGACGGTATTGAGTGTACAGAAGAAGAACATGCTATCAATAGACGTACTGAGTACTTAATTAAAGGAATTGTGCCTTGCGGATCGGAGGATGTCGTTAATGCGTTGGCTCAAAACGATCCATCATTTGCTATGGCATCTGTAGATCTTAAACAAGGAGAAATGCGAATAGGAGATGCTGATGGTGATGGAACACCAGACTATTTAGATTCTGATTCCGACAATGACGGTATTCCAGATGCAACCGAAGGTAGGAGAGATAGTGATAAGGATGGCTTGCCTGATTTTATTGATAAAGATTCGGATAACGATGGTATTCCAGATTTAGCTGAAAAGGGTCTTGATTTTGATAAAGATGGTAAACCAAATTCGATTGATACTGATTCAGATAACGATGGAATTGCTGATAATGAAGAGGGTGTTATAGATTCAGATAACGATGGTAGCCCTAATTTTCTAGATCTTGATTCTGATGGCGACGGTATTTCTGATAAGTTAGAAGGAAATAAAGACACTGATGGAGATGGAATAATGAATTATTTGGATACAGATTCAGATAATGATGGTATTCCGGATTCCGAAGAAGGCACAAAAGATACAGATCGGGATGGGGCACCAAACTATCGTGATACCGACTCAGACAATGATAATATTCCTGACAAAGTAGAAGGGACTCGAGACAGTGATACGGATGGTAAGCCTGATTATCTAGATACAGACTCTGACGAAGATGGAATCCCTGACAAGTATGAGGCTCCTGCCAACTATGAAAACTACCCAAAAAACGTAGAGCCCGTCAAAGTAAACAAACCAATATCTCAAGACAATAAAGCCACTACAGCTGTTGATGAAAGTGGAGAATCAATTTCAGACGAACAATCAATGGATGAAAAGCTTCCTGTTACCCAAATAGATGAGGATGTTTTCAATGAGCCGGTTGTGTCAGAGGTTACAAAAATTGTTTATAGAGTCCAGTTCCAAATGGCTAATCGTAAAATGAATACAGCAAACTTTGTGGCAAAAGGGTTGAAAGGCGTTTTTGAATATAAAAGTGGAAAATACTTTAAGTATTGCGCAGGCGAGTTTGAAAACTTTAATGACGCCGAAGCTTACAAAGCAATCGTAATAAGTAAAGGATATAACGATGCGTTTATTGTTAAGTTTCAAGGTACTCAAAGGATCAATTAATTAATTTTAAATACATTTAAAAAGGGGGATATCCCCCTTTTTTTATATATGAACTTTCACAATCCAACTAAACAAGTTTACAGAGTCTTATTGATTTTGTTTGTTGGAATTGCTGTCTTTGCAGCACTGAAAAATTGGTTTATGCCTGAAGCAGATATGCCAATGGTGCCATATCCCGTTAAGTCGTACAATAACTTTTTAATATTTAAATACTCCTTTAAACACATTATTTCTGAAACACCCTTGTATCTGTGGAATAAGATAGAGTGTTATGATTTGTTTAAATATACCCCCACTTATGCTTTGTTTTTTGGCTTGTTTTCTTGGGGCAGCGACTTAGTAGGCTTGCTCTTATGGTCGCTATTGAACTCTTTATTGCCTTTTATTGCTGTTTTAAAATTAGTTTCTACTGTTAGACAAAGAATATCTGGTTTTAGCATTTTGTTGATTGGTGAATCACTTACATCTTTATTAAACTCACAATCAAACGGAGTCGTTTTAGGTTTAATGATATTGGCATTAGCTAGTTTTCAAAAAGGCAGAGACTATAGTGCTGTAACCTATATATTGCTTTGTGCTTTTATTAAGGTCTTTGGTGTTTTGTTATTTGCCCTGTATTGGTTTAGGAGAGATAAACTGAAGACAATTATACCTTTTGCTTTAACCATAGGTCTTGTTTTATTACTCTTGCCTTCCGTTGTTGTGAGTTTTGAATATTTAAAAGAGCAATATATTTCTTGGATTGAGCTGCTTTCGAGGGACAGTTCTCGATTTGTGAAGTACTCTGTTATGGGCTGGATTCAAAGTTGGTTTAATGTTGAGCCAAATAAAATAGTATTGTTACTCGTTGGCTTTGCTTTACAATTACTATTTGTTGTTACACATAAATCGCCCAATAGAAATCAGATCATTCAATGGGGTGCATTATGGATAATTTGGTCAGTGATTTTTAATCACATGGCAGAGTCTGCTACTTTTGTTATTGCTATTGGGGGTATGATGGTTTATGGGTTACTTCAAGATCGACTTTCCATAGTTGATCTTTTAATTTGGCTTTTAGTAATATTGTTTACGATTTTAGGGCCAACAGATATTTATCCAGTGAATTGGCGAATATGGATTGTAGAAAAAGCACAATTAAAAGTGTTTCCTGTGATATTGTTTTGGGCCTGTGCTACTTATAGTTTGAATTTAAAAGGCATAAAAAAAGCGGCATAAAGCCGCTTTTATAATTTCACTATTTTTTATCCTCTTCTTGGTCCACGGTCTCCACGATCATTTCTATCGTTTCTATGGTGAGGCTTTTTGCTAGGTCCTTTTCTTTCTGGTTCAACATATCCCTCTGGCTTAGGTAATAATGCGCGTCTGCTAAGGCGGAACTTACCTGTTTTTGGGTCTACTTCAAGTAGCTTTACCTCTAACTCATCTCCAATGTTATATATACCTTCCATACTTGGTGTTTTTTCCCATGCAATTTCAGAAATGTGTAATAACCCATCTTTGCCTGGCATGAATTCAACAAATGCACCAAAGTCCATTATACTTTTAACGGTGCCTTGGTATGTTGCACCAACTTCAGGAACTGCAACAATACCCTTGATGATATCTAAGGCTGCATTCATGTTTTCGCCATTATTAGATAGGATTTCCACATAACCTTTCCCATCTCTTTCTTCAATTGAGATTGTAGTATTGGTTTTAGCTTGAATCTCTTGGATGATTTTACCACCAGGACCAATAATTGCTCCAATAAAGTCTTTATCTACAATCACCATTTCAATTCTTGGTGTATGTGGCTTTAATTCAACATTTGGAGAAGAAATAGTTTTATTCATTTCTCCAAGAATATGCAAACGTCCTGCTTTAGCTTGCTCCAAAGCTTGCGCTACCATTTCCCATTTCAAACCATTGATTTTAATATCCATCTGACAAGCAGTAATTCCATCTTCAGTGCCTACAACTTTGAAATCCATATCACCTAAGTGATCTTCATCGCCAAGAATATCTGTTAGAACTTGGAAGTTTCCTTTGTCATCTGTGATTAATCCCATAGCAATTCCGCTTACCGACTTATTTAATTTTATACCAGAATCCATTAATGCCATTGATCCAGCACAAACTGTTGCCATTGAAGATGAACCGTTCGATTCTAAGATGTCACTTACAATACGAATTACATAAGGAACATCTTTTGGAAGCATTGGTTTTAGCCCTCTTAAGGCTAAATTTCCGTGTCCAATTTCGCGTCGACCAGGTCCTCTGTTTGGTCTTGCTTCACCCGTTGAAAATGCCGGGAAATTGTAGTGCAACATTAAACGGCTGGTTCCGTGTAACATTGGAGCATCAAGTAACTGTTCGTCTAATTTACCTCCTAATGTTACAGTGGTTAAAGACTGAGTTTCACCTCTTGTAAAAACAGACGAGCCATGTGCCGCTGGTAAATATCCTACCTCGGTAGAGATTGGTCTAACTTCAGTGGTTTTCCTACCGTCTAAACGTTTACCAGATTCTAAAATCATAGCGCGCATTTGGTTGTACTCTGCTTCGTGGAAATATTTCTTTGATAAGCGAACCATGCGGTCTTGCTCTTCGTGACCCTCAAATTGAGTTACGTATTCATCGATGATAGCCTTGAAAGCTTCGCTTCTGTCTTTTTTAGATTTTCCGCTTTCTGCTACTTCTCTAATTGCTGCAGATGTTTCGTTAATTACCTTCTCACGCAAGGTCTCATCATTGTCCTCATGATTGTATTCACGAGCTGGTTTTCTTCCTCCCATCTCTTCTAGCAACTTCATCTGCCATTCACATTGACGCTGAATAGCTTTATGTCCAAATTTTAATGCTGCCAAGAATTCATCTTCAGAAAGTTCCATCATTTCACCTTCAACCATGTTAAGGTCATTGATAGTACCACCCAACAGAATGTCTAAATCAGATTTTTCAAGTTCACTTTTAGTTGGGTTCAATACAAATTCTCCATCAATTCTTCCTACACGCACCTCAGAAATCGGTCCGTTAAATGGAATATCAGATAAGATTATTGCGGTTGAAGCTGCTAAACCTACATATGTATCAGGAATAATATTCTCATCAGAAGATATTAATGATAACATTACTTGTGTTTCAGCATGATAATCTTCTGGGAATAATGGACGTAAACAACGATCCACCAAACGAGAAATCAATACTTCATAGTCTGATAAACGAGCTTCTCTTCTTAAGAAACTTCCTGGTATTCTACCTACTGCAGCAAATTTCTCTTGATAATCTACACTTAAAGGTAAAAAATCAACACCTTCGCGAGCTTCATAATTACTAACTACAGTCGCTAAAATTTTTGTGTTGTTCACGGTAATCACACAACTACCGTGAGCTTGACGGGCTAACTTACCCGTTTCAATTTCGATAGTCCGGCCATCGCCAGAGTCGAATTTAATATTATATATACTCATAATGGTTTATTTTTTACAAAACAAAAAGCCCCGTTTCGCTTTCACGAACGGGGCTTTTCTATCATACGTTGGATCAAGATTACTTACGTAAACCTAATTCCTTAATTAATTCACGATACTTGAAGATATCTTGCATTGCAAGGTAGTTCAATAACGCACGTCTCTTACCTACTAACTTAATTAGTGATAATTCAGCACTCTTGTCCTTACGAGCACCTTTAAGGTGTGCACTGATGTGATTGATGCGCTCAGTGAACATTGCCACTTGTGCCTCAGTACTTCCTGTGTTGGTTTCGCTTCCACCAAACTTTGCAAAAATCTCTTTTTTTCTTTCCGCTGTTAGTTGCATGTTTTAATCAATTGGAGGGCAAAGATACAAAATATTGACAGATTGTGGAAATCTTCAGTAAAAATATTTTTAATGGAACTTTTTGAATTCAATAAGCTCTAAAAAAGCAAAATCCCGGGAAAACCCAGGACTCTGCCAGCTATGAAAACTTAAATCTACCCCAACATACAAACAACACTATCCTATAAAAGTTTTAAGAAACTTAATTTTTTTTGAAATTACCTTTGTACTATTCGTGAGTAGCTTAAGTCCACTTAAAAATTTAAATGTATACTTATTAAAGTATCGTTGGTATTTTCTTTTTGGAATACTATGCGTTATCCTCAGCAATGTTTTTTCAATTTATATTCCTGTTTTTGTAAGGCAAGGTATTGATGATGCTCTTTTTGTTTCTCGGATTTCTTCAATTCCGAATTCGAATATATTGTACTCAGGGGCACTACTGAATGCTATGGGTTTTGGATTGGCAATTCTAATAGCTGCTATATTGAAAGGTGTTTTTATGTATTTTATGCGACAGTTGATTGTGGTTAACTCTAGAAGAATAGAATTTGACCAAAAGAATCAGTTGTTCAAAAAGTACTTAAGACTAGACGAAACATTTTTCCGGAATAATTACACTGGAGACCTTATGAATCGTATCACCGAAGATATTTCTAATGTTAGAATGTACATGGGCCCATCCATCATGTATTTCGCGAACATATTATTTTCATTTGTGTTGATTGTTTTTCAGATGTGGATGGTAAATCATACACTTGCAATGTGGGTTTTGATCCCTTTACCATTTCTGTCTTATTCTATTTACCGGGTAAGTCAAAAAATAAATATTGGAAATAAGAAAATTCAGGAACAACTATCTATAATAACTACAAAAGCACAAGAAACATTCGCGGGTATTCGTGTTATTAAATCTTTTGGTGCGGAATCAAGTTTTAACAAAGATTTTTATCAATCAGGCAAGGAGCTTAAAAAGAAAAGCATAGAATTGGCAAAAATTAATGCTTTGTTTTTTCCATTGATGGCCTTTTTAATGGGAATTAGTACAGTAATTGTACTTTATATAGGTGGTTTAGAAGTGGAAAAAGGCTTGTTCACTGCGGGTAACGTAGCTGAGTTTATAATATATTTAAATATGCTAATTTGGCCGGTAGCAAGTTTGGGTTGGACCACTGCGCTAGTCCAAAAGGCCAGTGCTAGCCAAAAAAGAATAAATGATTTTCTTGATCAAAAAGAGGTAGTTAACCCTGGTACAAATGCATTTCAATTTGAGAAAAATATTGAATTAGTAGATCTTACTTATCAATATAATGACAAAAATTATCCAGCGTTGATTAATATTAACCTTGAAATTAAAAAAGGATTATCATATGGAATTGTTGGTAAAACGGGAAGTGGAAAATCTACTTTAATTCAAATATTATCTAGACAGCTTTCTGTTGAAGGACAAGATTATCTGGTTGATGGACGCACAATTCTAGATTTTGAATTAAGTAATTTTAGGTCTAAAATAGCTTATGTACAACAGGATGTATTCCTCTTCTCGGCAAGCATTAAGGATAATATTTTAGTTGGAGCAGAACGAGAGGTAAGCGAAAAAGAGCTGCAAGAAGTTTTGAAATTATCTACCTTGGATAGCGATTTAAAACTATTTAATGATGGCATTGAAACAGTAATAGGGGAGCGCGGAGTGTCTTTGTCTGGGGGGCAAAAGCAAAGATTGTCTTTGGCAAGGGCGTTATTAAGGGATGCTGATATTTATTTATTAGATGATTGCTTGAGCGCGGTGGATGCAGAAACAGAGTCAAAAATTATAGAAAACTTGAGTAACACTAAAAAAAGCAAAACTTGGATTATGTCTTCTCATAGAGTGGCGCCAATACTGAATTCAGACGAGATTTGGGTGCTCGAAGATGGATCAATTACGACACGAGGAAATCATAAATACTTAATAGAAAATAATCCTTTTTACCAATGGTTGAATGAAAATCAACAAGAACCATAGGTTGAGAAAAGTATTGATTTACAATTGGTTAAAAACAAAGTGTTTAAATAACACTTGATTAAGATTGTACACTTTCAAAAAATGGTAAAAATAAAGTAAATGGTTGCTTGTTTGACCCGTATTTTTTTGCATATTTGCTAATTAGTAATCTATAAGAGAGGAATGCCTATGCATGAAGACAACTACAATGGAAACAACCAGCAAGAGGAAATTTTTACCAAACGAGTTCGCGCAGGCAAGAGAACTTACTTCTTTGACGTAAAAGCAACAAGAAACAACGATTATTACATTACAATAACCGAAAGTAAACGCAGTCGCTTTGATGATGGAAGTTTTGTGAAAACTAAACTTCATTTGTATAAAGAAGATTTTAACAAGTTCTCTGATGCACTTAACGAAACCGTTGGTCATGTTAAGTCGAACTTATTGCCGGAGTATAACTTTGATGAGTATACCCGTCGCGAGGAGGACGATTCCTCAGAAGGATAAAAATCCACTGGTTTAAAAAAAGCAGAGCCCCAAATTTGGGCTCTGCTTTTTTTTGGGCTACTCACATCTTTTCGTTCTATTTTTGTTGTATGCTTAAACGCGCAGTTATTTATGGACTTGCATTCGGCTCATTGAGTGCAAGTATGGTTCTGATCTTTTTGATGAATGAATTGTATAGACAAAGAAATTGGTTATCGGCACTGCCAATGCTAGCGAATATTATCATTGTTGGTATGGGTGTCTATTTGTTCATTAAAGGAAGTATGAAAATAGCGACTGACAAACCACTAACATTGGGAAAGGCACTGTTTTGGAGCCTAATAGTTGGTTTGTTTGCATCGTTGGTAAATGTGGGGACTTATCAATACATCCAAAACAATAAAACAGAGGTTTATCAAACCTATATATCTGTGCAAAAGGAGGCTATGAAAAGTCACATAATGGCGGATTCAAGCATTGATGAAAACGATAAATTAGTGAAAATAAAGGACTCGGAAAAAAGTATTGATGAAAATTTTAGTTGGGGAAATTTTGCCCGTTCAGAAATTCAAATGTCTTTATCTATTGCATTAATTATCACACTATTGGTGTATCTTTCCAATTCAAAAAGATAGTAAAGTGAAAAAAGTATTAACCTATATTTATATTGCTTGGTATGCCATTGTTTTTGTAGGTTTTTTTCTTGCAATATATCCAATACTGTGGTTATTACTTCGTTCTCCAAAAACATATCGATCTGCAGACTACCTCAGAAAGGCATGGGGTCGTTTTGCTTCTTATGTAGGACTAATGATTCCAAAAATCACCTATGAAGAACGCTTAGACCCTAAGAAGCAATATATAATTTGTCCTAACCACATCTCATATATTGATATTGTTCTTACAGGTGGATTCTTGCCAACATTTAACTTTTTCATGGCAAAAATGGAACTTAAGAATATTCCAATATTTAATATTTGGTTTAAAACTATAGACGTGCCAGTTAAGAGAGAAAACTTAAGAAGTTCGCATACGGCCTTTATTGAGGCCGGTAAGAAACTTGATACGGGTATGAGTTTAATAATTTTCCCCGAAGGAAGAATCCCTAAAAATGTCCCGGAGTTAAAACACCCTTTGAAATTAGGGGCATTTAAACTTGCTATTGAAAAAGGACTTCCGGTTGTTCCTGTAACTATTCTAGACAATCATAAACGTTTTGATGTCTATAAATATACCATGTCACCAGGTAGAATGAGAATGATTGTTCATGCACCGATTGAAACAAAAGATTTATCGAGTGATTCAGCAGAAGCTCTTGCTGAGCAAGTATATTCGATAATAAATCAACAACTTAAAGACTCAAAAGCAATATGAAAATTTCCGAAGAAAGAGTAGAGCAACTAGCCAAGTTGGCACGTTTAAAATTTGAAGGTGCTGATAAGGACCAAATAAGGGAAGATTTAGACAAAATTCTTGATATGTGCGAGTCATTAAAGCAAGTGAATACCGATGGGGTAGAGCCGCTAATTTACATGACCGAAACAAAAACAGAGTTAAGAGATGACAATGTGGTTCAAGAAATCAGCAAAGATCAAGCATTAAAAAATGCACCAAAGGCCGATAGTGACTTTTTTAGAGTGCCTAAGGTTATTGAAAACAATGCCTAATTCAACTCATCCATTAATATCTATTAAAAAACTTACGAAAACCTATGTTTTAGGTGAACAAATAGTTAATGCACTTAAGGGTGTTTCATTAGATATTAATAAAGGAGAATATGTTGCATTAATGGGCCCTAGTGGTTCAGGAAAAAGTACATTAATGAATATTATGGGTTGCTTAGATTCTCCATCACAAGGCGAGTATTGGTTAAACCAAAATGAGGTTTCCAAGATGAGCGATTCTGAACTTAGCGGTGTACGAAACGAGGAGATAGGATTTGTGTTTCAAACATTCAATTTATTAAACCGTATGACCGCACTGGAAAATGTAGCATTGCCATTGGTATATTCCGGTGTTTCACGCAAAGATCGAGAAGAACGAGCTTCATTGGTTTTGGAGCGTGTTGGATTACAAGACCGTATGTTACATAAGCCTAATGAGCTTTCTGGTGGTCAACGTCAGCGTGTTGCTGTGGCACGGGCCCTTGTTAATAATCCGAATTTGTTATTGGCAGACGAGCCCACCGGTAATTTAGATACAAAAACGAGCCATGAAATAATGGCGTTATTTGAGGAAATCCACAATCAAGGAAATACAATTGTTTTAGTAACGCATGAAGAAGATATTGCCCAACATGCCAAATCTATTGTACGCTTACGAGACGGAATGATAGAAAAAGTGAATTAACCGTTGGTTAAAACATTTCTTTTTTTCATCTTGCAACTGAAAGTATATGATTCCAACTGCAATTTCTTGGTATTTTAAACAACGTCATGTTGAATTGTGGCGTCTAGCCATGGATGCAGAAAACCAGCAGCGCGAATTACTTGATTATTTTACTCGCATTTTAAGTCGAACAGAATATGGTGAGAAATATCAAATTAAAGCAGGTGATTTGTATGAGGAGTTCTCTCAAAAACTTCCAATTATTGGATATGAAGAATTAAAACCGTTTATCAAACGGTCTATGGATGGCGAAATAGGGTTAATTTGGCCTTCTGAAATCACGTGGTTTGCAAAAAGTTCAGGCACTACAAGTAATGAAAGTAAGTTTATTCCGATTACCTATGAGGCTATGGAATATACTCACTTCAAGGGTAGTAAAGAACCATTAACTCAGCATTTTCATTTTAATCCTAATTCACGTCTTTTTGAGGGCAAGGGATTGCTAATTGGTGGTTCAAACAACATTAGTCAAACCAATGAAAATGTATTTGTAGGTGATTTAAGTGCAGTGCTTATGGCTCATTTACCAAGCTGGGCAAATTGGAAAAGCACACCAGATATAGGAATTGCAACTTTACCAAATTGGGAAGAAAAACTTGAGCGTATGGCACATGCTACAAAGGATGAAAACGTAACAAGTATTAGTGGTGCCCCAACATGGACAATGGTATTAATTCAGCGAATTTTAGAAATTACAAAAGCGGATAACATTCATGAAGTTTGGCCAAATTTGGAATTGTTTATTCATGGTGGAATGAGCTTTGAACCCTACAAATCAATTTTTCAAAAGTTAGCACCTTCCCCCCAAATGCGTTATATCGAAACCTATAATGCAAGTGAGGGATTTTTTGGTGTTCAAGCTTATGAGCATCAGTCAGAGATGTTGTTAACAACGCATCACGGAGTATTTTACGAGTTTTATCCTGTAACAAAAGGCCCTGATTTTGCTATACCATTATGGGAAGTTGAACCGGGCATTCAATATGCAGTAGTTGTAACAAATAATAGTGGATTGTGGCGTTATGCTATTGGAGATACCATCATATTTACACAAACGCCGGATGCAAATTACGATGTTCCATATTTGTTTCGTTTCTCAGGTAGAACTAAACTCTTTATAAATGCTTTTGGAGAAGAGTTGATAATGGAAAATGCTGAAACTGCAGTTTCTTATGTTTCCGAAAAACTAAATCTTGAGTTGGTAGATTATACCGCAGCACCTTGTTTTGATAAAGGTCAAGAGGGACATGAATGGATTTTTGAATTTAAAGTGCCACCATCAAATGTAAATCAATTTCGCGATGAGTTAGACCTTGCTCTTAAATCTGTTAATAGCGATTATGAAGGTAAACGGGTAGGAGATTTATTAATGAAGCCTCCAAAAGTGATAATAGCCCCTAATTTAACCTTTCATAATTGGTTGAAAATAAAGGGAAAACTAGGTGGTCAAAACAAAGTTCCAAGACTGAGAAATGATAGACAAATAATTGAAGAAGTGTTAAGTTTACTTTAAATCAAATGGTTATTTTTGAAGACTTATGTATGGCAAGATTAAAGAACACTTGCAATCTGAGCTTCAACAAATTGAGGAAGCAGGGCTGCTAAAAAGAGAAAGAATTATCACAACGGAGCAAGATGCTGTTATTAAACTTGATTCAGGAGAAGAAGTAATAAATTTTTGTGCAAATAATTATCTTGGACTAAGTTCACACCCGCGTATTGTTGACGCTGCTAAAAAGGCAATAGATACACATGGTTATGGTATGTCAAGTGTTCGTTTTATTTGTGGTACTCAAGATATCCATAAAGAGTTAGAAAAGGCGATTGCTGATTTTTACGGTACGGAAGATACCATTTTGTATGCAGCAGCATTTGATGCAAATGGAGGAGTTTTTGAACCTTTATTTGGTCCCGAAGATGCTATAATTTCTGATTCGCTCAATCATGCTTCAATTATTGATGGTGTAAGATTGTGTAAAGCGAAGCGCTATCGTTATGAAAATAACAACATGGAGGATCTTGAAAAGCAGTTACAACAAGCCAATTCTGATGGCGCTAGATTTAAAATAGTTGTGACAGATGGGGTATTCTCAATGGATGGATATGTTGCCCAACTTGATAAAATTTCTGAGCTTGCTGACAAACACGATGCACTAGTAATGACTGATGAGTGCCATGCCGCTGGTTTTATAGGAGAGACGGGAAGAGGTGTTCCGGAATATTGTGGGGTTCATGGTAAAATAGATATTGTCACTGGTACCCTTGGAAAAGCACTCGGTGGCGCGATGGGAGGATATACAACAGGAAAGAAAGAGATTATTGAAATTTTACGTCAAAGAAGTAGACCATACTTGTTCTCAAACTCATTAGCTCCAAGTATTGTAGGTGCTAGTATTGAGGTATTTAAAATGTTAACAGAAACCACAGAATTACGCGATAAATTAGAGAGAAATGTGAAGCGATTTAAGACTGGTATGAAAGAGGCTGGTTTTGATTTTAAAGACGGTGATAGCGCAATTGTCCCAATTATGTTGTACGATGCTAAATTGAGTCAAACAATGGCTGATAAGTTGTTACAGGAAGGAATATATGTTATAGGTTTCTTTTATCCTGTTGTACCAAAAGAACAAGCAAGAATACGAGTACAACTTTCTGCTGGACACGAAGATGCTCACATTGACAAGGCTATTTCAGCATTTACTAAAATAGGCAAGGAGTTAGGTGTTATTTAATTCTCTTTAACAGGTTTTTTAAGCACTTTATAAAAAAAGTAAGCAGTTACTAAGGTTACAAAAACCTGTGTAGAAACCATTGTTATTATTGCTGAGGTGCTCATTTTATTTGTTTTTAAGTTTTCGTTTATTGTTAGCCATACGTACCAAAATTGCTAGGTAAATAAATAAACCTAACAGCATTAACTTGGCAAAGTATCTGTAAAAGATTGGGTTTAAATGCCACCCCTCTGCAATTGGGAATCCAGCTTTAATTATATCTCCTTCTTTAACAAGAATCTTATCACCAGGGTTAAATTCTTTATTTATTGTATCTCCGTCTATTGTTTTCAAGCGAATTATGGCCATTTGATCATTTTCTGAACCGTGGTCCACTGATAATATTGTTACCGATTTTTCCGATTCATACACACTGCTGAAAGGTGCTCGGTTATATTGAATATCGTTATCTGTTATTTGTCCAATAATACTACCATTATCAAACTCCCAAACTTCGGTAAATGCTTTTTCCCACTCACGGCCTTCCCATTTACTGCCTTTGGGTTGTGTCTTTGGTTGAATTAAGCTACCAATAAAAATTACTAATAATAAAACCGGAGTTACATATTTTAGTATTGGCTTGTAAATTTTAGGTAAACGAATATCAGCCCCATCTGTGATTTCTTTCCATCCTTTATCTATTCCAAAAACCCATGCAAATAATATAGTTTCTGCAAGTGCGAAAACTACTAAAACCACTGTTCCTGCCCAATAGTCATATTGGTCAAAAACACCTTGTTGAAAGAAGATAACTGTAGGTAAACCCATTATTAGAGTTACAATACCAAATGTTAGTGCTGATTTTTTTACGCTTTGACCAAATTCATCTTGCATGAATCCCATCCAAGGTGTTCCCATGGCAAGGGAGGAGGTGATTCCAGCAAAGAATAATAAGCCAAACCACATAAATCCGGATAATGTACTAAGGAATGGTCCCCACTTTCCAAATAAATAGGGCATAGTTTGGAATGCCATAGAGAATGATGCGTTTTCCTTAAGCCAATCTAGTCCTAAATATCCAACGGAAATTGGAATCACAATTGATGCACCCAAAACAATTTCTACAAATCCATTCATCCATCCTGCAGCCATAGCATTTAATGCAACGTCATCTTTTGGTTTTATATAGGCAGCGTAGCAATGAATTGTACCCATCCCTACAGATAAAGTAAAGAATATTTGTCCTGCAGCTGCAAGCCACACTTTTAAATCCCATAATGAGCTAAAATTTGGCTTCCAAAGGAAGTCCAAACCGGCGAAAGCATTACAATCTTCACACTCGGGGCTAGCACCACTATCGCCTAAAGTTAACCCTTTTATTGCGAGGAATATACCAAATAAAATAAGAAGGGGCATTCCAATTTTTGCTACCTTTTCAACCCCACCCTCTAAACCTTTTGATAAAATATATACATTAATGGCAAGACATAATATGTACAATACAACTGGTTGAAAAGGGATACCTAAAGTAGAGCCATCCATAGATATAAAGTCCCCGAAAAATCCAGCTATGCTATGTTGATTTAGGCCTTCAAATGATTGTCCTAACGAATGAAAAACATAACCAAGCGTCCAACTTTCAATAAAGCAATAGTATGCTGCAACGGCTACGTTGGTGAAAATTCCAAAAACTCCTAAGTATTTCCATAAGCGTTTCTTACCCATATCATCCATTATAAATGGCGTACAATGATTTCCTTTTTTACCACCGAATCGGCCTGTAGACCATTCAATCCATAACAAAGGAATGCCCATTAGAAAAAAGCACACTAAATATGGAATAATAAAGACTCCACCACCATTATTTACCGCTTGAACTGGGAATCTAAGAAAGTTACCTAATCCTACGGCATTTCCGGCCATTGCAAGAATAAGTCCAACTCGAGTTCCCCATGATTGATTGCTTGTCGACATGTAACTTCCGAAAATAGGAGAAAAAGGAAGAATGACAAAAATTCTCAATTAATTAAGTGTAAAAATCACAACTTAATTAACTGTTGTTAGGGTTTTATAATGAAGTTGATTTGGCGTTAGTGTTAATTGCCAATTTTTTGCCTCTAAAGTTCGCTTGTTGCCGAAACTTAGGAAGCATATTTTCGAATTGGTCAAGATATACACTTTGTTCACCATCACTAAGGGCTTCTTCGGGTTGGTTATGTACTTCAATGATTAATCCGTCTGCTCCAGCTGCCAGTCCAGCTAAACTGAGTGGTTCGATTAAATCTCGATTACCTGTTCCTTGTGATGGATCTAAAATAATAGGCAAATGGCTTAGTTGCTTAACCAAAGGAATTGCTGCAATATCTACGGTGTTACGAGTTGCTGTTTCAAATGTTCTAATTCCACGCTCACATAAAATTACTTGACTATTCCCGCTTGAAACAATATACTCTGCAGCAAGTAACCATTCTTCAACAGTGCTACTCATTCCTCTTTTTAATAATACTGGCTTCTTTATTTTACTAACTGCTTTCAATAGAGGATAATTTTGCATGTTGCGTGTACCTATTTGAAGTATATCTACATACTCATCAAACTCCTCTATTTTATCAATACTCATTATTTCAGAAACCACTGACATATTATGGTCATCTGCAGCTTTTCGAAGAAGTTGTAAGCCTTCCGTTTTTAAGCCTTGAAAGGAATAAGGACTTGTTCTTGGCTTATATGCACCTCCCCTTAGAAAACGAATCCCTTTTTTCTTTAAAAATTCAGTGATAGTGTATATTTGATCTTCGTTTTCAACCGCACATGGTCCTGCTATTAGAAGTATATCTTTACCCACTTCCGTGCCGTTGATATTGATTATCGTATCTGACTTCTGCCATTCGCGGCTAACGAGTTGATATGGCTTTCGAGAGTTCGACATTATCTAATAAACGAAAATGAATTAGTTTGGTTTGACGTAGGTGATTAATAATCTTGTTTTAGTGTGGTCTATTACACTTCTAGCGCCAATTACAGGTTGGTCTGAAGGTACTGCCAGGTATAAACCTAAATTTATATCTTCTTTATTAAAAAATTGTGCGTTGATGATATTTTGAAGATGTCTTGTGATGGTAAAAGTATAGGTGCCATTACTCCGATTGTAAGTTCCTCCATAATTGCTCGAACTAACGGCATCTTCAATTAAGAAATTTCTTTGTGAACCCTCCGTAAAAGGCTTAAATAAACTAAGTCTGGGAGCCGTGAAGAAATACTCATCAAAGTCTTTTGCTGAAAACTCAATTTCTGCCTTTTGAATGGAGATATTTCCATTTTTAGCCAAATTTAACAAATAGGGTATTTGAATTTCTGTTTTTACCCCACTTAACGCCTGTACATAGGTAGTAGTATAGTTTTCCTTTGGATTATCTAATTGAGTTTGGATTTCAGATTTGTATGGTCCAGTTTCGCCTCTGTTTATAACACTGCTTTTACCGCTAAATCCAAACATGAATGTTTGTGTATCTGAATAGTACAACAAAATTTTTGCTCTGTAAGAATTGGAAATAATATTAGTTAAATCCATAACAGCGAGTGATCCATTTCCTACTTTTGTGGAATTTGGTATTAAAGCTATTCCTTTTAAATGTGCATCCAAACCAGCATTAGTTTCATAAGCTTCTGAATCCATATTCATCAGAAACTTTGCGAAGTCAGTTGATAATTTAACTCTTAATCCTTTGTAGGGCGATAATTTTATATTGCGATACGGAAGTGAGTCTTTGTATTCGTTGATAAGTTGTCCGGTATATTGTGTAGCTAAATTTAGATCTAAAGGAAATGAATCTGTTTGATAATAAGTTTTAGCCGGATCAATATTTTCGGTTATTGGTGCGATGGTTATATTATGTATGTAATTTCTATCACCATAAAAATTAAGACCATCTACCGAGGGAATAAATAGTATTGCAGAATCTGGTTCAAGTGTATTTGGAAATTGGTTATTGGGCTCAACAATTGTTAGATCGGCATAAATACTAGCTTTACTATTACCAAATATTGGATCGTTTAGAGACCCGAGTAAGGCGTAACTTAAGCCATTGCCTGGTAATGAGTCCTCTTTAACGGTTTTAGTATGTAAAGTGAGTGTATCTGTTACAAAAATGGACATTTGTTGATTTCCATCTTGCCCTTCAATAATAATATTGCCTTCTTCTCGGGAACAACTTCCTAGAATAAGTAACGCAATGGATACTATGTTTGTTGCAAATCTGATTTTCACTGAGGAAATAGATTACGACATTAATTTTTCGTAGAATGAAACGTATTCTTCTTCTGTGTTTGTGTCACTATGCTTCATTACCAACTTACCATCCAAGTGAGACTCTACAGTTCTATGAGCTTCATCACAAGCGGTAACAATTCCATCTGCGTGTTGAATAGCACCTACGTGTATTTTGTTGATTGATGTATCACTGTAACATTCTAAACAGGCATCATCTATGCTGTTTAGGCTAGCTTTACGCACAAAATCATCTCCGAGCACACTATCACAATTTTCATGATAGACAGAGTATACTACTTTCGCATCTCTGAAAACAGGTTCATCCTTATAAATGGTTTTAAAATAAAGAGGAATTAAGCTGGTCATCCATCCTTGACAATGAATTATATCTGGAGCCCAACCTAATTTTTTCACAGTTTCCATAACACCTTTGCAAAAGAATATGGTTCGTTCATCATTGTCTTCAAAAAACTTACCATTTTCGTCATTATAAACGGCTTTTCTATGGAAGAAATCTTCGTTATCCAAGAAATAAACCTGCATTTTAGTATCTGGAACCGAGGCTACCTTAATTATTAAAGGATTGTCATTGTCATCTATTGAGATGTTAATTCCAGACAACCTTACAACTTCGTGTAATCGGTTTCTTCTTTCGTTAATAACGCCAAAACGAGGAACGAGAATACGGATTTCATTATCTTGTTCTTGTAAGGCTTGGGGTAGCATTCGAGCGATTGTTGCGAGTGGAGAGGTCTCAAGAAAGGGTGACATTTCGGAACTCACAAACAGAACTCTTTTTTTCTTTACTTCCATAATCTGCCTAATCTCTAAAAAGAAATAGAATACAAAATTAACGAAAAAAAATTGAATTTTCAAAACAAAACCAATCGTTGTGCCTTTATTTGTAGGGCTTTACGAATAAATGCACATCTTTTATACTAGAAGTAAACTTGAAAAGTTTTGTATTGAGAGCAGCGGTAGACTCTCATTTGTTCCCACAATGGGCGCATTGCATGATGGGCATATGAAATTAGTCCAATCAGCTAAAAAGGAAGGCTTCCTTGTTTTGGTGAGTATTTTTATTAACCCTAAGCAATTTAATAACCAAGATGACTTAAATAAATACCCAGTTAATTTAAGGGGTGATTTGGAGTTGTTATCTGGATATGAAGTAAATGCGGTTTTTATTCCCACTGCCACTGATGTTTATTCTGCAGATACTAATTTAACAATTGATTTGCCTACTGTGGCTTCAGTTTGGGAAGGTGCTTTTAGGGAAGGTCATTTTCAGGGTGTAGTAGATGTGTTGTCATCCTTTTATGATTTAATAAAACCAAAGAGCGTGTATTTTGGTCAAAAAGATTTGCAGCAATGTATGGTTGTGAAGGAAATGATGAAATCCAATTATCCCGAAATTGAATTTCACATGGTACCTACCCACAGAGAAGAATCTGGTTTGGCTTACAGTAGTAGAAATGAGAGATTGTCGAAGGCGGCAAGAAAGAAAGCTTCACAAATCTTCAGGACATTAAATAAATTAAAGGAGTGTTTTAACGAATCAACCTTAAAAAATGAAAAAGAGAATATTAATAATGCAGAAATTGAGATTGAATATTTAGAAAAAATATCACTTCCTAATATGGAAATTAATCAAAGTGATATAAAATCAGGAGCAATTATTTTTGCGGGTTATTTAGAAGGAGTACGATTAATTGACAATATTATTTTGGGTGAATTGGAGTCCTAATGTTTCTATAAATAGAATTTAAATTATTAAGATTTTATTCTTTTACTTTTGAGTCCACGATTAGTGTTACAGGACCATCGTTTAAAAGCTGAATTTTCATATCGGCGCCAAATTCTCCAGTTTTAATTGGGACATTAGTTTCTTGTTTCCACCTTTTAATAAATTGTTGATACATAGGGATAGCCTCTTCTGGCCTAGCTGCTTTGATGAACGAGGGTCTATTACCTTTTGCCGTTAATGCGTGCAGAGTAAACTGACTTACTAAGAGTAAAGATCCGTTATTTTCATTTAGGGAAAGGTTCATTTTCCCATTGGCATCGGAAAAGATTCTCATTTTATGAATTTTTCCAATTAACCAATCAATGTCTTCTTTATTATCATTTTCTTCAATGCCTAAAAAAACCAAAAGACCATTATCTATTTTAGAAAAAACTTGGTTATTAATGCTAACGGAGGCCTCTAATACTCGTTGAATAACTGCCCTCATTTAGATTGTTTCTTATTAAAGTTATTGCTAGCTACGGCTAATTCTATAACATTACCTCTTGAAATAAACTCTTTAAATTCCTGTGTAATTGACATGATCCAAAAATAATGACAAAAATCACAAGAAGTTCTTAAAGGTTTAGAATACTAATACCACTAAAAAAGGTCCCCCATTCTTATTTAAAATTCTTTTCATTTACCTCAAAGCGGTAATGATGTTCAATATTTGAAGGACTAGTACTTAATTCTATTAATGTTTTGTCCCAAGAATATTCAGATAGCCAATCTACACGGTGTGTATCCGGTAATACCTTTCTTGTAATTAACCAGTTTGCGAATATAATTCCAGGCATATCATCTAATGTAGGATCTCCGCCTAGGGAATTGCTTGTGTAAATCTGTAATGCAGATTGTGCTTCTATAAAAGTATCAATTTTAATCGAGTCGCCAAAATAATCCCAATAGTTTGTTTTTAAGTAAATAGTATCATCAGTGGTGTTGGCAACGTAATAATATCGGTCAGTATTTCCTTCACAGGAGGTACCTATTAACGCAATGACAATAAAAATAATTAGGTTAAATAAAAAAAGCCATGGGCGTTTGCTCATGGCCCAAAGATAGTATTTGTAATGAAATTAAACCCTAACGATTCAATACTAATTGTGAACGAAATAATGATCCATCACTAAGTTTACTTTCAATAATAAGCACTTGATTGGCAATGTTTTCTGGTACATTAATTCCAACAATATTCTTATTGGACAAAAATCACCATTTTAATATTATTTAATAACTTTAGACCAAAGGTTTTTACCGTCACTTCCTTTAACGGTAATTTTTAATTGCCTTTCTTTTCTTTTCCCAGTAACCTCAATTATTGCGTAGTTTCTCTCCCCAACCAAAGTACCTTCAATTCTAAAATCATTTTTCTCTTCGTTAGATGCATGAGAACCAGATGTAAGTGGTGAAACTGTGAGGTCGTAAATAGTTGGGTTGTTTTCTGATACTAATTTTGAAAATTCAGTGTGATGTCTATCCCCATTTAGAAAAACAACTCCGTTCACTTTTTCGGCGTAAATGTAGTCGATAATCTCTTGACGTTCTCTCTCAAATCCATAGTTAGTGTATGTTTCATAACATTCACAATTTGTTAGGAATTGACCTCCCAATACCACAAATTTATATGGGGCTTGACTTGCCACAAGTGCGTCTTTTAACCAACTAAGTTGTTCTTTACCCAAAATAGTTCTTTCGCCGGTTTTTCTATCGTTAACACTTCTATTATAACGATTGTCTAACAAAAAGAAATCGCAATCAGACCATTGGAAGTAGGTTGTAATTCCAGGAACTCCCTCAATCCCATAACTTGGGTTTGCCCAAAAGTTTGAAAACACCTCCTTTGATAATTCTTTATTCCAAAACGATCGATCGCTATTATTTGGTCCAAAGTCATGATCATCCCAGATAGCATAATTATGAGTTTTACCTAATAATTCTTGCATTTCAGGTAAAGAGCGGGTGTGAGTATTTCTGTAATACATTCCCGATTTAGTATTCCAATCCACTTCTCTGTAATACGTATTGTCGCCAGTCCATACCATAAAATCAGGGTTTTCATTTGCAATGGATTCAAAAATTTCATATCCCCCACCGTAAGGTTTTCCGGGCCTATCAGATAGAGAGTCATTTACATAAACACAACTGCCTGTTGCAAACTTAAAATTTGGTGGATCTGTGCGCCATTGCCATAATGTTTGAGTTTGAAAAGTTAACGTACGGTTTAATTCAATCTTTTTCCCATCTAGATAAACTTCATAGTTGTAATGTTTTCCTGCTTCTAAACTATCAGCAATCAATTTTGCAATGAAAGCATTTGTTTGGCTTGTGATAACCGATTTTGTCCAATGAGCTTCTTTGATATTTTCGGATTTATAGTACCTGAATTTAACAGAGTGAGATCCCTTGGTTTGCACCCACAAAGCAACTTCTTTGTAATCGCTGTATCCAACCATTGGACCACTTTGCAATAGTTGCAACTCTCTTTGGAACGATTGGTTTTGTGAATTAGTGTATCCACAAAAAACAAGGAATACGTAAAGTGCAAATGCATTTTTCATATTGCAAATTTAAGCATGGTGTTAATGATAAAATTGTAAAATAAGTACTCCTTCTATTATAAAAAAATTATTATTTAAAGTTGGCAGTTTTGGTCGATTTGAAAATTTATTCAACAGATATATTTGATAATCTCTTAACTATTTTCTAATTTGAGAATGTAAAGTTGATAATTCAACTGTTGTTTCACATTATAACCAAATTTACCATGAGTCAAAAAAAGCAAGACAAAGGAAAACTATTTCACAAATTACATCAACTACAAAAGCGAATGACACGTATGGAGGAGCATACAGGGCATAGCTCGGATAAAATGCGAATACGACAATGGAGAATAAATAATTTACTCGAGGCTGTTAAAGGCCGAGGAAAGCAATACGCTTAAATTATTATCATAACGAAAAAGGGCTCAGGCCCTTTTTTTTATGTCCGCAATACAATTAATTTGTTAAATGAAGTCATGGTTTTCTTTTAACTTAATTCTTGGGTTGTCAATTCTTCAAGTTCACGCCCAACCAAAGGATACGGATAGTCTTTTTTTTCGTAAGATTTTTAACGAGGCCTTATTAAGGGGGCATTCATATTCAAGGTTAGGCGAGTTATGTAAAAAGATTGGACCAAGGTTGAGCGGAAGTGATCAAACTGAAAAAGGCATTGATTGGGCTGTTGACATGTTAAGTTCCTATGATTTCGACTCTGTATACAAGCAGCCTACAATGGTGCCTAGGTGGCAACGTAATGGAAGATCTTATATGTATATTAAATCGCCCTTACTAACAAAGTTAATTAGTGGAACAGACTCTCAAAAAGCAAAAGCCAACTTAGAAATAAACAAGAAAGCATTTCCCCATTCGCCTAATCCAGAGTATGAATGCAAAAGCTATCTAAAATGGCTCGAAGGACAATCTTTTGACAAGACACAGGTACCTGTTACTTTAACTGCAATGGGAGGCAGTGTAGGCGGCACATTTATGGGTGATCTGGTAGTAGTTAGAAATAAACAAGAGTTAGATAGTTTAGGCACCAAAGGGTACTTAAAGGACAAAATGATATTATTAAACCGTGCTTTTGAGGAGGATAATATCAAAACATTTTTTTCGTATGGCTCTTGTGTAACACAAAGGGTCTACGGAGCTATTTGGGCTGCGCCTTATGGTGTTAAGGCTGTAGTTATTAGAAGTTTAAGCAATAGTTGTGACATGCATCCTCATACGGGTGTAACTTACTACGAAGATTCAATAATTAAAATACCTATTGCAGCAGTTTCCACTGCGACTGCTGATGCTTTATCCTATTTTTATTCCATTGAAGGACCGATGTGGGTAAATTTCGATTTAAAATGTGAGACACTTCCAGATAGATTAAGTGCTAATGTAATTGCAGAGATAAAAGGAAACCAGTTTTCGAATAGAATTATAGCGATGGGTGGTCATTTTGATAGTTGGGATGAAGGGGAAGGTGCACATGACGATGGAGCGGGAATAATGCACTGCTTTGAGGCGCTTAGGATATTAAAGAAAATTGGTTATAAACCAAGACACACAATTCGATGTGTTTTTTGGATTAACGAAGAAAATGGAATGCGGGGAGCTTTGAAATACGCTGAGCTTTCTGAGTTGAATAATGAGACTCATGTGGCAGCATTAGAGAGTGATAGGGGTGGTTTTACTCCAAGAGGGTTTGCAATGGATTCAGCATTGCTCTTTAGGACAAGAAACTATCAGGATTTACTACGCCCATATGGTATTTCAGAATTAGAATTTGGTGGTGGTGGTGTTGATATTGGTCCTTTAAAGAAACAAAACAAAAACACTCAACTTGTGGCACTTGTTCCAGATTCACAAAGATATTTTGACGTACACCATGCTGAAACTGATGTATTTGAAAACGTCAATAAACGCGAACTAGAATTGGGTGCAGCTGCAGTTTGCGTAGCTATTTATATAATGGATCAAGAGCTAGATTAACCAGCAATTGTAGGTTGCATATTTCCAAGCTCTTTCATCCATCTTACATGCGATTTAATTGAAAGCCAAAATGTAGGTATTTCGTTGTACTGGATATTATATTTAGCACAAACATCTTTCAAAATAGCATTAATTTTAGGGTAGTGAACATGAGAAATTTTTGGGAATAAGTGATGTTCAATTTGATAATTTAAACCACCCATAAACCATGTTGCAAATTTTGATTTTGTCGCAAAATTATTAGTAGTCATTATCTGATGAATAGCCCATTCGTTTTCGATTTTTTCATTGGCTATTTCAATTTCTTGGCCATTTTCAAATAACATACCTTCAACAGCGTGCGCCATTTGAAAAACAGTAGAAAGCAATAAACCCAGAGAAAAATGTAAAGTTATAAACAATAAGAAACCATGCACCCAACCAAATAAGTAAATTGGAATTATCACATGTAACGCGGTGTAAATTAACTTTAGACCCCAAAAACTAAGATGGTCTACAAATTTCATTTTTGGCATGGGTTGTTCGTTTACTTCACCTTTAAAATACTTAATGGTATCATTACCAAACAGCCACCAAATTGTCGAAATTCCGTAAAGTAAGAACATGTAAAGGTGCTGGTATTTATGGTACTTTTTGAAAGGTTGCGATGGACAATGTCTTAAAAATGGAGACTTTGCAATATCATCATCTAAACCATCGACATTAGTCCAGGTATGATGAAGAACATTGTGTTTAAATTTCCAAATTGGCGCATGAGAACCTAAAAGGCCTATACTATGTCCCATGAGTTTATTTACCCATGGTTTTGTTGAATAACTTCCGTGACATGCATCATGCATTACATTAAAACCGGTAAAAGCATGAAGAACACCAATCAATGCAAATATCAAGTAATTACACCACATTGGAAGTCCACCAAAAAATGCAAGCGCAAGTAAAGATGGCGGAAAAGCTAAGCCAATAAAGGTCTTGAACCAAAGTTTAATATTTCCAGTTTTCTTAATATTTTGAGATTTAAAATAATCTTCAACTCTGTTTCTGAGGGAAAAAAAGAATTCATTTCCGTTATTGCTGAAAGCAAGTTTAGATAATGCCATAAAGCAACAAATTTACAATTTTTACTGAATGTTCTGTTTAACTTAGGCTAAAATTAATTGTCATAATTTAGCACACTTGCAGTTAAATAAATGATATTCATCCCGAAGGCGGAGATTTAGAACTTTATTTTACACCTTCTAGTTGCCAATGGATGCTTGGAAAAGGGAATCATTTCTTCAAGCCCTATTACTGTAAATTGTACACCTCTTTCTTCCTTCTGGGTTTTGAGTTGGTTGATATATTCCATAAATGGGTTATCAACAAGCATACAATGTGAAAAGTCTACTATAATATTCTTTTTCGAGTCAATATCATCAAAAACCCCTTTAAACGTCAGGATGTTTGTGAATACGGCCGACTCAAATATTTTGATTCTAATGGTGGTACTATCGTTTTCTATAATTTCTCTTTTAGAGGTAAATAGTGATATTAATGGCACTCCTGAAAATAGGTGAAAGGTTAATTTAACCAGTATGCCTGAGGCCACACCCAATAGTAAGTCTGAAAAAAGAGTAACGAAAATGGTAATAAGGAAAATAGCTAGTTGTTCTTTACCTAAATGATATGTTTTAATAAATTCCTTAGGCGATGCTAGTCTAAAACCTGCAAAAATCAACAAAGCCGCCAGAGCGGCGTTTGGAATCATTTCAATAGCAGGAATTAGTAATAGCATACTGAATAAAAGAAAAACTCCATGAAAGAAATTTGCTGCTCTTGATTTCCCTCCGAAACCAATATTCGCAGAACTCCTGACAACCTCGCTTATCATAGGTAAACCGCCGAAAATAGCGCTTATTCCATTCCCAACACCTAATGCTTTTAGGTCACTATTGGGGTTGGTTTTTCGGTTTAAAGGGTCTAAATTGTCAATAGCTTTTACAGTTAGTAAGGACTCTAAACTATTAACAAACAAAAACATAAACACATACTTCCAGAAAAACCAAGCTCCAATCAATGTAAAGTTTGGTGCCCAATGAATAGATGACCAAAAATCCCCTATTTTCACTAGTGCGTAAGACGGCTCTTCAGTTTTTAAATGCCAAACCCAACCAAGTGGTACAGTAAGCAACAGAACAATCATGGGTGGTGGTATCTTTTTGAGTGGATTATTAGGCAGTAATGGAATAGCAAAAAGCACAATTAAACCAATTACCCCAATTGTAGCGATATGAGGATGTGCATTTTGTATAAACTTAGGAATATCTTTTATTAATTGAATTGATCCTTCGCCCTTGTAAGTTAAGGGATCATCCCCAAGCAGGACGGGTATTTGCTTAGCAATAATTATGATTCCTATTGCAGCAAGCATTCCGTGTATGGCTGAGTGCGGGAATAATTCTGCCAATGAGCCAAGTCTCATGTACCCTATTAAAATTTGTAAAGCACTCACTATCAACAATATTGCTGATAAGTGAGAAATGGCATTTGTGGGATGGTCAATTGCTGAAACCTCGTTTATTGCTGCTGCACAAATTGTTATTAACCCTGCAGCAGGTCCTTTAATGCTAAGAGGTGAAACCCTAGAAAACAGGCTTGTAATAAGACCACCTACAATCGCAGTAAAAATTCCCATTGCAGCAGGAAATCCACTAGCTTTAGCAATCCCTAAACTCAGTGGTAGTGCCAGTAAAAAAACTAAAAAACCCGCGTAAAAATCATTTTTAAAATAAGAAAAGAGATTTTGAGTTTTTTTCATCGAGTTAGACTATCTGGCAATAAGTTTATTGGGTTTATTTTAAATCAATTTGGAGCTGAAAATTACGTTTTACAATCAAACTTTAGATAAATAGGTATATTCAATGTTAGTTAATTTAATTCAGTGCGAAATTAATATTTGTCTAATCGAGACCATAAAGGAACAAAATAAAATGACTCTAAAGTTTCATAATTCGAATTGCTCCGCAAAAAATTTGTAAAAGCTAATCTGTCAATTATCAAAATCTAACGGTATATAGTTTTATTATTGATACATTATAAAACTGAAATCATTTAACATTGTTCTTATTGATATACCATGTTTTCGGAGAAGTTTAAAAAAAGGATAGAGATATTTGCTACCTATGCAGGCATTTCACTTTTTGTTATCCATTTTTTAATTATTCAAATAATAGATTTTGGCTATCTACCAATAGCCTATTTCCCAGAAAACCTTTTTGGGAACCCATTTGCTTCCTTATTTACTCCTTTTAGTATTTTGCTCGTTTATGAAGTCTATTTGTTGATCTATTATTTGCGAGAAAGCTATACCAAATCAGTTTCTAAACAGATAGAAATTATGGCTTTGATACTTCTTAGGAATAGCTTCAAAGACATAGGTAAACTGATGCAAGGACACACTAAATTATTAAACAGTGAATTGTTAAAAGATTTGATTGGATTTGTATTCTTATTATTGCTGTTATGGGCGTTTCACGCATTGAAAAAAGACAGAAAGGGTCCAAAATATAAACTATCAGACGAATTTGTATTATTAAAAAAGAGGCTGTCAATAGGATTATTTTGGATATTTATAGGACTTGCTGTCTTCTCTTTTGGCGATTGGTTTTTTGAATTAATAAACCACAGTAAAACGCCAATTTTACAAGATCCATCACATATTTTCTACAGTGAGTTCTTTACGTTGTTAACCTTTGTTGATGTTTTATTGTTACTTAGTAGCGCTCGTAATTTGGGGAATACTATTCTTGTTATTAGAAATTCTGGGTATGTATTGGCAACGCTCTTAATGAGAATTTCATTCAGCTTGGAAACCTGGGAGCGTATTTTGGCCGTATTAATGGGGGCTTCAATTGCGGCATTTATGCTATGGATTAGTGAGCGTGACGCATTTTATAAAAATCGTTAATGATAGAAAACTATTCCACAGTTTAAGTTTTGTTGAATCTTTAGAATCATATTAGTGAGACTCTATTCAAAAGAGAGCATTTTTTCAGGGTATTGATTAATTTGACCCCTATGGAAAAGAAAAGTCCTGTTTTTACAGACGATAAAAAAAATTACCTGATTGATATCGATGGAACAATTACAGATGATATTGCGAATGAGTTTCCAGAAGATATGAAATTGTGTAAGCCATATGAAGGGTCTTTAGAAATGATTAATTCCTGGTATGATGAAGGCCATATTATTACTTTTTTTACATCTAGAACCGACGAACATAGGGAGCTAACATTAAACTGGTTAAAGGACCATGGTTTTAAGTTTCATAATTTATTAATGAATAAACCGCGCGGAGGAAACTACCACTGGATTGATAACCACGTGGTACGAGCTACTCGATATGATGGTAAATGGGCGCCTTTAACAACAATAAACGCGAATATTCAGGTATTTGAAAAATGAGTTTTACACGTTATATAGTGGAATCTGATCATGAGAAAACGGTTTGGATGGATTGGAATTGGAATATCCATAGAGAAGACGATCTACCAGCGATTGAATATAAAGACGGAACCTTGATATGGTATCAGAATGGAGTAAAGCATAGAGAAGGTAATATGCCTGCAGTAGTATTTCAAGACGGTCATAAGGAATATTGGAAAAATGGAAAATTACATCGTGAAGATGGTCCGGCAATAATCAAATCTGACGGTGTAGAGTTTTATTATCGAGACGGTGAGGAATATCATCTAAAATCGAATTAATTTACATAATCAGTAACATCAATAACATCAAACAATTTGAGAATAATTTTGATCCAAGATTTTCGCTAATTGATAATCTAAGGATGATATTTTATTACCTAAATCATGGGTACAAAGTTTCACTACCACCTTATTGTATATGTTGGTCCATTCGGGATGATGGTTGAGCTCGCTTATTTCTTTTGCTGACTGACTCATAAATAACAGTGCATCGGAAAAGTTTTTAAAAACATAAGTTTTACATAGCTTATTGTTTTTTTCTAACCAGTCAATGTTATTTTCAGTTTTCATAAAAGAAAGGTATTATTTTTTGAAAAGACTTAAAACAGCCAATTTTAATTTAGTAGCCCCGGCAAGAATCGAACTTGCATCTAATGTTTAGGAAACATCTATTCTATCCATTGAACTACGGGGCCAAAGGACTGCAAAAATACAATTCTATAATCACTAGTAATACACAGAATTATTATTTTTCTGTTTTCTCGCAGCATGATTTGAAATTATCTAAAATGGCCTGCCACCCCATTTGTTGCATCTCGAGAGGGTTTTCGTTTTCATGTATCCATCCTGTCTCTCATTTTCCTCTGTTTTATTACAGCCAATTTGGATGCTACCAAGTATGCTTAAAATAGCGAATGGCAAGATTATTCTCTTTATGTTTTTATTTTGACGTTAAAATTTTGCGATTATTACAACTATCTAATTATTTGAATATATCCCTTAAAAATTGTGCCACTTTTTTTATTGGTTAAATGGTAATAATAAACACCATTAAATAGATCTTTTCCAGAATTATCAACTCCATTCCATTCATTATTATAGTTTTCGGAATAATAAACTCGGTTTCCTTGTCTGTCGGATATTACGAGTTGCCAAAAACCAGCATCGCCTAATGGAGAAATATCCCAATAATCATTTTTACCGTTATTGTCTGGGCTAATAATATTTTGAACTTTATAGTTTGGAGGGATAATTACTTTAACGCTGAACGTATCTTTATCTTGACAACCGTTCATATCAATTGCATCAACCCAATAGAGTGTGTCCTGAGTAGGATTAACCCATATTTCTGTGGCTGTATTATCTCCAATAATGGGTTCACCAAACCAATATTGGCTTGTTGTATTTATAACATATAAGTGAGCAGTTGTTCCTCTGTGAATAGTTGTATCTCTGAAACCTTTGATAGATTCGTCAAATCTTATAATAAGGAAGGTATCTGCAGCGTTACAACCTATGCTATCCTCTACAAATAATGTATATGTTCCGGGACCTAGGCCTTGAAACGAACTGTCTACTGTGGAAATATTATTCCAACTAATCTTTAAATCTTTTAGATTATGATTTGTTGTAAAATCTAATCTACCGGTGGTGTCATACCAGCACATTGTGTTATCAAACCGCAGAATATCGATCACTATTTCTTTGTTACTCTTTCTCACGAAAACACTTTGATTTTTATCCAAGGAACATCCGTCAGAAACATTAAAGAATAAAGTGGTTGTGATCGGAATATCAATTGTTGCAGAATCTATTATTTCATTACTATTCAGAAATAACCTTCTAATACTATCTAAACCACCAGAATGAGTGGCCCAAAATTTGAATGAATCGGACCTACACAAATCCGTATTTCTGTAATTTAATTGGAATGAAATACTATCTAGAAATTCTAGAACAAAAGAACCAGAGTCTGGATTTACACAATTGTCAGCAACATTGTATTTGAGATAATACGTTCCGGGTGATTTAGCTAACTCAAAACTATCTGAGTTTAATAATGGGTCATTCCATGTAACAATTCGATTAGCAATTCTACCTCCCTCTGTTTTGAGGTCAATATTCAGACTATTCCCGAAGCAGATGAATGTATCATTTGGTTTAGTGGTGCTAATATTGTTTGGAATGCTGATATAAATACTATCCTTAGCAGTATTTGAAGAACACCCATCTGTTAGTTCTGTTCGAATCCACTGACTGCTATCAATTGTATATTGAATGTTATTTGATGTTCCATTATTTGGATTCCAATTGAATGAATACTGGTTAGGTTTACCTCCTTTGGATATAGCATTTATTGTGATTAATTCACCTAAACAAGCCTGATTATTGTTTTGCGATAAATCTACTTCCAGTGAATCCAAAACAGAAACTTGCATTGAAACAGTATCTGGAATGGAACATCCGTCAGATACAATCACCGATACTAGACTTGTATCTGCAAATGATTGGCTAATGATGTTCGTATCTACTGCAGAAATATTCCACAAATACGAATAATTGTTTAAGCCTCCAGAAACAGAGGTTACAATTTTTGCTTCTGTTCCAAAACAAACAGTAGTATCTTGGGTTAGCATAGCTGCAATTGGATTTAACACATCAATATAAACGGTATCGTAGGACGTTTGATTCATACAAGCATCGTTAATCATGAATACTAATTGGCTATCGATTCTTGTTTTGCAATAGTTCGAACTTGAGTCGAATCCAGAAGGAAAGCCAAAGTATATTTCGGGAGGGTATACGTTTTGATATGATGGATCTATGTTTAATGAATCACCAAAACACAGAAATACAGTATCATTTAGTCCGAGATCAACAGTAGGGTTTTTGCGATGGAAATAATACTCAACTTTAAAGCCTCTCCCTACAACATAAGGATCTGAAAACTGTTTAAATACTAATGCTTCACAATTGAGAGTGATCCAATTTCCCCCGTTGGGTAGATTAGAACCTGTTAATCCTTTCCAAAGGTTAGCGGGATTTTCATTATTTGTATATATGTAAAGACTGTCGAACCCGTCTTCATAATCCAAATCTATAAATCTAAATGTAACCGAGTCAGCTCCTGGAACTTCTATAGTTTGAATAACTGTTTTTAGTCCTCCGTAATCACCCTCGCCACCGTCATCATAAACAAAGCCCATACATTGTTGAGCCGTATCAGTTCCTTCAAATGGAAGAATCACGGCAGAACAAATGTCTCGGCTGCTATCAACATGAACATATAAAGATTTGGTGAGTGTGTCGAATACTTGATTAAAGCAGCTTTCAACTCTCAAGGTGATATTATAATCTCCATAATTAGAGTAGCTGTGTTTGGGATGAGTAAGTGAGCTTGAATTACCATCTCCAAAATCCCAATTGCTAGAAATGTAGTTTTCAGATCTGTTAATAAAATCTAATGTATCTCCTATTTTACAAGCTAGAGTATCCCCTATAAAATCGGCGGTTACTTGGCTACTATCGTACTCATTACCAACTCCACAAACCCACCAAGCATTAGTAACAGCAATAACCTCCGGCGAGCATTGACCATATAAATCTGCAGCGCTTAAAATACTGTAGGTTCGGGCATCCGCGTAGGTTGATGAAGGGGTCAAGTAAACGGATAAGTTTCTGTAAGCAATTTTACCTGCTTTTGTGAAACCTAGGGAATCAATTTTATAATTATTTCCTACTTCATTGGTGCCAGAAACCCCATCCACTAAAAGGTAATACCAATAATTTTGAACACCGCTATTAATATGAACACCGCCATTATCGCCGGTTCCTGAATACCATTTAACACCTTTGTAATACTGTGGATCGTTATATGGGTTTGGGTTTGACATATCACGCAATCCATTACCGCTATTTGTGATGTCTTCTCCCATTTTCCATTCCCATTGGCTTGGACGGCTTCTTGCTTCTACACTTTGACCAAAAACATCGCTAAAACTTTCGTTTAATGCACCACTTTCATTTTTGTAGATTAGATTGGCTGTATTGGTTGTTACTGCATGGGCGATTTCATGTCCACAAACATCCAATGCCGTTAAAGGTTTAAAGTTTTTTCCATCGCCATAAGTCATGAATGATCCATTCCAAAAGGCGTTGTCATAATTTTGAGAGTAATGAACAAATGAATAAATTTTAGCTCCATTATTATCAAAACTATTTCGACTATGTTCAGATAGAAAATAATCATAAGTTTCCTCCGCACCCCAATGGGCATCTGTGGCTACCTCATCCTTTTGAGCATTTACATTATTCCAATCGTTATCACTATCAAAAAAATCTACAGCGTTAGCATAAGTTGTGCCTTGCTGCATATTAAATGTATATATGCCCTGGCCTCTGTTGTATTCTCTTAAAATAAATGTGTCCGTGGTGAGGCTATCAGTTTGAATATTTCTTTTACCACTATAGGCGGTATGTGCAGTTCCTGTAACTTCTGTATGATGAATAATTTCTTGCTCAGCCCAAACTTCACCGTTTTCCGCATTAACAAAAAACTCTTTTCCAAATAGTGGGGTTTCCGCTAGAATTCTGAACTTCCAGCAAAGTTGTTGATCCTCGGAGAGGTTAAAATTCTTGCCCACATAGAAAAGCTCTCCATTTGGCAAATACGAAGTATCGGGGTTATTGGTTAGCTCTCTAAGAAGCGAGTTCATCTTAGGATTTTCCCAATAAAAATTGGAAATTGTATCTAACCTTTTTAGTAGTGTTCTAAGAGCTTGGTTTGGTGAAAGGATTGAACTTCCTTTAAACCTATATTCGGGAATAATATCACCATTAATTCTAAATATTCCATTTTCATTTTTATGTATGATTGCGATACCTTGAAATGCTGGAATTCCCTTATAATTCTGCTGATAACGGACATGTATTTGTCCAATTTGATCATTAATTTTATTTACAGGGTTCCAGGTAATTAACTCACTAAATTGAGAAAGTTTATTTATTAATTGGCTAGGGTTTTCAGCTGGGAAAGCTGTTTTAAAATTAACAAGTTTTATCGTGTTTAAATCGGGATGTCGAAGTTCAATTATTTGTCCTCCCGAAATGTTAAAAATTGTAAAAAGTGCAATTATAAATCCCAGTTTTTTCATTGTGAGACAGCAATATACCCACTTTTTTTGTTATACTTCGTATTAACTAGGGATAGAAATGTGCTGTATAGGTAATTTGACACTTGGATTATGGGAGATGTAATACCTATGCTTTTGGTTTATTTTTGACGGGAATAAATGCAATCAAATCTTAAAAATTCGGGCGTGAAAGTATTAAAATGGATTTTTACGGCACTTATATTTTGGCCCGCATTTCACAGTATTAGTAGCGGAAATGATTTTGATATTTTTATCAGGGCCGCTTATGCTTTACATGATAGTGGTGAACTATACACAAAGCCTTTTGTAAATGGATTGTATTATTACTACTCACCCTTTTTCGCAATGCTTCTTCAGCCCTTTGTGTTTCTGCGCGAATGGCATTTTCCAAAAGAATCGATGCTTCCTGGCATTTCATATGCGCTAGTAGCCGTGAAAATAATATGGTCTACTCTAACTGTTATAATGATTGTTAGAATAATTAAGATAGTGTCTAATGAATTTGCAATTGAGCCATCACGGAAGAGAAATATTTTTTGGATTATTCTTATGCTTCTATGTTACAGGTGGTTTTGGATGAATCTCTGGTATGGACAGTTAACTATATTTTTATTATGGGTAATTCTTGAGTCTTTTTTGGGTAAACTTCAAAAAGGATGGCATTCCGGATTATTAATGGGGCTAGGAATTAATGTGAAAGTTATACCACTTTTCTTTATGGGGAAATACGGATTGGATCTTAACTACAAAGCAATTATAAACGTATTGATTTGGTTGATGTTATTTATTTTTATTCCCTTTATTTTTTATGATTTCGATTATATCAGTAAACAAACACTTAGTTGGTTAAATACAATCAATCCATTACAACAAAAACATGTTATTACAGTGGGCGAGGGTGGATTTGTTGATGTAGGTGCCTTAGTGGTAAAGTATTTCACTTCTTATAAAATCCCAACTGAACCAACGGTTTGCATTACAGAGTTAAGTCATAACTCCATATTTATTATAACTCAAATTATGAGGTTACTTCTTATTGTAGTGGTGGCTTTTTTGTATTTGAAAATTAAAAAGAGCAAGGGAATTCATCACGCTAACTTTTTATCAATAGCTGTTTTTTGTGCATCAATACCATTAATTTTTCCTCATCAACGCGATTATTCTTTTGCACTTTTAATTCCAAGTGTAGTTTATATGGTATACACTTTTATGCATAACAGATATTCAATGCATCCAATAATGTCCGGATTGACTTTCGTCGCTCTCATTATGCTAGGGAGTATGATTTTCTTTGAATTTTTCTCGCTCGATTTTCGTTATTGGATGTTAGGTGTTCGTCTACAAGGTCTAGGCGGCCTATTGTACTTTATCTGTTTCAGTGTATTCGTGTTTGGTTACACCAAAAAGGTTAAGTTAGAAGGTATAAACCAACTGTAATTGGTACTGACGAGGAGCGGAAAGGTCAGCAGGTCTGCCCATGTAAATTTGCTGAGAGATATTTCTTACTTGAGCATTAATTCGTACTTTTTCATTTAACTTTCTAGAAAGTCTTATATCAAAAACATGTCCATCAATTGCCCCATTTCGAAATTGATTTTTTGCACCTGGAATAAGTACATCATTTAAAAATGCGTTATCTACATTTTCAAAACCACTTGCGTAACGGTAGCTTATTCCAACACTATATTCTTTTACGTCTAACTGCAAATCAAACCTAATTATATGACGATTACGATACTTCATAAAATCAGTTTCATTGCTCCTAGTATTTGCAAATGTTACTGGACTAGTAAGGTTCATATAGGTAAAAGCGGAATCAGGTTGTAATACAGTTGGAATGCTATACGTGTATCCTCCAAACCATTTCAAAGAAGCTTGCTTTGTTAGGGGAATATTACCACCAGTCTCAATTTCTAACCCTATGATTTCTGATTCCGAAATGTTGAAACTTTTAAATCCAAAATTTGGGAAACCAATGTCTACGGCCCAGTTTCCAAAAGTGTATTCCATTAAATTGGTTAGTTGAGTGTAAAAACCAGCGACATCAAAATATCCTTGCAAATTTCCAACTTTTACACCTTGTTTAATTCCTAGTTCAATAGATTTTGATGATTCAGGTTCCAAATCAGGGTTAGGTAATACAGAAACTCCACCACTACTTGTTGCGGTAAACAGTTCGGCCATACTTGGGAATCGGTATCCTTCACCATAAGAGGCTCTTAAAAACGTACCCCTCGCTAATTGCTTGTTAATTCCAGCTCTAAAAACTGGTGTTGAACGTTCTTTATCATCCAATTTGAAATATTCAAATCTCGATCCACACTCAAATACCCACCCATTAGTTTTATAGTTAAACTGAAAATAACCGGCATGATTTTGAGCTTTATGAATTCCTCCAAATAAGGGGGATTCTGTTTTGGTATATGTATTAACAGTACCAATTGTCATCTTTAATCCTTTGCCAAAATAGCGTGCACTCCTCCATTCTGAATAATAGTAGTCACTCTTGTTATCTTGGTTATTATTTGGATCTCCATTATCAATATCATTACTTACTCGGAAAAATCTATTTTGAAAAGTATGGTTCCAAACTTTTCCATTCCAAGATATTTTCGGGTCGATGTTGAATCTTCGTCCGAGGGTGATAGTTTTGCTATTGTTCTGAGTGTTATATCCGAAAGTATCGCTACGCCAAATCAAAAATGAACCACTTTCTCCTTTTTGGATTTGACCGCTAAGTTGAAGTTTTAATTCGGGCAAACGGTGTGGATTATAAATATATCGCGCACCTGTTCTAACTCTGTAGTCATGGTCGCTTTGTCTGTATCCATCATCGTTTAGCTGGTTCCATGTAACCATGTACGAGTGGTCTTTGATTTTCTCTCCATAATATCCATTAATACCATATTGTATCTGCCTCTTGTTTTGGAATTTATATCTATTAGGTACGTCATAAGTACCAGCAATAATATTAATCTCACCGATACCTTTTTCGGTTATTTCCTTAGTTCTTAAGTTAACCACTCCATTTAGAGCAGAAGATCCGTATACCACAGAGCCTGCACTTTTAATTACCTCAATATTTCCAATGGCTTCGGTAGGCAGGTAGCTAAAAGGAACAGATCCAGCATCACCCGTAATCATCGGCATTTCATCGACACAAACCATAACACGGCTTCCGGCACCATAACTCCAACCACTACCATTTCGAATGTTTATTTGGTCGTCATTTATGGTAATTCCCGAGACCTGTTGTAGCCCTGAAGTAAGGTTTGTAGTTATTTTATTTTCAACTATATAGGGTTTAAGTATAGATATTCCTAATACGTTGTTTTTTAATTTACTCTCTTCTTTATTTGATGAAACTACTACTGCGTCGAGGAATTCATAATTAGAGGAATCGGTAATTTTTTGCCCAAATATTGGGGATGTTAAACCAATAAGTGTGGAATACAGCGTAAACAATTTAAGATGATTCCTAAATTCCATGTAAATTCGTAGAATTAATACTAATCACAATGATACACAAGTTCTCATGGATTATGAGCATTTTTTGCTTGACTTTATTAGCAAAATCTGTCACCGCTCAAGATTGTACTCCTGATCAATCGCTGACCCAGCCGGGTACATTGCCAATTACATTGCCTTCTGGGGAAGTGGATGTTGATTACAACGAAAGTATTACGGTTATGCTTTTTTCAGATACCATGGTATCTATACAAGGGCAAACTGTTAATGCTGCAATTGACTCAATGGTTATTACAGATTGTTTAGGTCTTCCTGACGGTTTTACATATGCATGTAAAGATAACAATTGTACTTTTTTACCGCTTACATTAAGCTGCATAACAATGAAGGGAAAAACTTCAAATGGTGGCATGTATCCTTTAGAAATTCCAGTGATTATTTATGCTAAAGCATTTGGTTTTCCATTGTCTCAAGCGGATACCATTAGAAGTTACTCATTATTTATTATAGGAGGGACCAACAATACTGCAGCAATTGTAAATTCAAATACTAGAATACTTCCGAATCCAGCTAAAGATAAGGTTAATATTTTCACAAAAAATGAACCAGAGTTATTTAACTCAATGGGTCAAAGGGTTTTTGCAGATATTACAAAAGAAAATGAAGGAAATTATTCAATTTTATTGAATGGTATTGCGACAGGGATTTACTATGTTAGAACAGAGGAATTTTCGGAGAGGTTAGTAGTTGAATAATGTCTGAAGTTGCTTTTTATGGGGAAATTCCCAAATCAAAAGCTGAAATCCCGGCGTTGGTAATTTCTGGGATTGGTGTTTTAGTGATTTTTGCATTTCATTATGGATTTTTTGGTTGGTTAGGTGGGGGACTAGCATTGTTTGTTGGTTTTACGCTGTTATTTGCAATTTATCAAAAAAGAAAAGGTGATTATTTCTTTAAAGTAGATGATGAAGGTGTTTCTTGGAGAGAACATATATTTTCTAGTTATAAATATATTCCTTGGCAATACATTCAACGAATTGATTACCTAAATTTTGAAATAAACTTTATGCTCAAAGAAACTGCTCAGGTTGTTTCTTTTGCAACAAGTGGGCTTAGTGAGGAAGACACTGAAAAAATGAAGAAAGCCATATCTGACACCCTAAAAAACAGAATAGAAAACGAGAAATAGTAATGAGTTTTAAGCCAAATTTTGATTTTATAGAAGAATTAAAGTGGAGGGGTTTATTGCACGACGCCATTCCAGGAACAGAAGAATTACTTAATAGAGAAAGAGTTACAGCGTATATTGGGTTTGATCCAACTGCAGATTCTCTGCATATTGGTAACATGGTGCCAATTATGTTATTGACTTTGTTTCAGAAAGCCGGTCATAAACCGTTGGTTTTAATTGGTGGTGCTACTGGAATGGTAGGTGATCCTAGTGGAAAAAGTGCTGAAAGAAAACTATTAGATTGGGAGTCCCTTCAGAGGAATCTAGAGGGTCAAAAAAACCAATTAATGAAATTTTTAGATTTTAATGATTCTGAAAATGGAGCAGAGGTAGTGAACAACTATGATTGGTTTAAAGATTGGGGTTTTCTTGACTTTATTAGAGATGTGGGTAAGCATATAACAGTAAGTTATATGATGGGGAAAGATAGTGTTAAGAATCGTTTAGAGGCTGGTGGTCTATCTTTTACTGAATTTTCTTATCAGTTAGTTCAGGGTTACGATTTCTATCATTTGTATACTGAAAAAGGATGTAAATTACAGATGGGTGGTAGCGATCAATGGGGAAATATTACAACTGGAACAGAGTTAATAAGAAGAAAAGATTCAGGAGAAGCATTTGCTATAACCGCTCCTTTGATTACAAAATCAGATGGTAGTAAATTTGGTAAATCAGAAGGAGGGAATGTGTGGTTGGATCCAGATAAGACATCCGCATTTGCGTTCTATCAGTTCTGGTTGAATGTGGCCGATGAAGATGCTTCAAAGTTCATCAAGATTTATTCATTAAAAACCAGACCGGAAATCGAAGAGATTATTAATAATCATCAAGGCCAAGAATATTTAAGAGGTCTTCAAAAGGCTTTAGCAGAGGAAATGACTATACGTGTTCATGGGGAAGAGGCCTTAAAACTTGCGGAAAAAGCTACTCAAGTATTTTTTGGAAAAGGAAGCGCTGAAGATTTGTCTGCATTGAATGAGCCAACATTAAAAGCATCTTTAGAGGGAATGGAAAAGTTTGAAGTTGCTAAAGAAAAGCTTGAAAAAGGAACGAATATTTTAGACTTGCTTGCTGTTGAAACAAGTATTTTTCCATCAAAAGGTGAGGCTAGAAAAATGATAGCTGCAAATGGATTTTCTATCAACAAGGAAAAGTTTACAAATGTTGATGGAACAATAAATATGAGCGCTGCACTGCATGAGAGATATGTGATCTTGCAAAAGGGAAAGAAGAATTATTTTGTGATTGAACTTATTTAAAAAGTAAATCATTCGAATTTAGCGTCTGTCGGTTGTATCTTTGAGATATGAAAGGGATAGTTTTAGCCGGTGGTTCAGGTACTCGCTTATATCCACTAACTATGGCGGTTAGTAAGCAGTTAATGCCGGTATACGATAAGCCCATGATATATTATCCATTGTCAGTACTGATGATGGCAGGAATTAAAGAGATATTAATTATTTCCACTCCTCAAGACTTACCAAATTTTGAAAAATTATTGGGAGATGGTTCTAGAATTGGTTGCAAATTTGAGTATTGTGTTCAGCCAACACCCGATGGGCTAGCTCAAGCATTTGTATTGGGGGAAGATTTTATTGGAGATGATTCAGTTGCATTAGTATTAGGTGATAATATATTTTATGGATCTAATCTGAATCAGATTTTACAAGGATGCAGAAAATTTGAAGGTGGTATTGTTTTCGCTTATCACGTTTCTGATCCAGAGCGTTACGGAGTAGTAGAATTTGATGAAAATTTGAAGGCATTAAGTATTGAAGAAAAACCGCAAAAGCCTAAATCCAGTTTCGCTGTACCGGGTCTTTATTTTTATGACAATCAAGTGGTAGAAATGGCCAAAAACCTAAAACCATCAGAACGAGGAGAATTAGAAATAACAGATATCAACAGGATGTATCTGGAAATGGGTGAGTTAGAGGTGAGAACTATGAGTAGAGGTACTGCTTGGCTGGACACAGGCACTTTTAGTTCTTTGATGCAAGCTGGTCAGTTTGTTGAGACCATTGAAGAACGTCAAGGAATGAAGATTGGTTGTATAGAAGAAATTGCTTGGCGGCAAGGGTTTATAACAACCGAACAATTGGTGGAAATTGCACAACCTCTGAAAAAAAGTGGCTACGGTGATTATTTGGAGAAAATTACAACACTTCAAACATATTAATTTTAACAAATGAATAATCGAATTTTAGCTATAAAGAATAAAATTCAAAAACTCTTAGAAGAGAATGCTGAATATCGGTTAAATAATAACAACTTGAAGTTGGAATTGGAAATGCTCCAATCTCAAAAGGAAAATATTATTGGAAACAAACTAGAAGTAAATTCACAAGATTTTAGTTCGGATGAAATTCAATTATTAAATAGTCAATTAGAAAGAAAACAAGCGCTATTAGAAGAATCTGATGATCAACTTAGAGAGTTAAAAATTAGAATTAGTGAGTTGGAAGAAGAAAATATATTGAAAGAGAACACGTTAGAGATTCAAAAAAATACAATAAACGATTTAAAGGAACAGAATAAATTGATTAAACTTGCAAAAGAAATGTCGGAAGAGTCAACGGATAATCATGACTTAAAAATCAAGATTAATGAATTGATACGAGACATTGACAGGTGCATTGATTTGCTAAACGAATAAATATTATAAATGGAAAGCAACCCAACTGTAGTTTTAACCGTAGAAATTGATGGAAAACCCATGAGACTTCGTGTGGTTGAAGCGGATAAAGACGCGGTAATTGGTGCTGCTGAATTACTAAATAAAAGGATTGAAGGGTTTAAAAGATTTGGTACAAGTGATCCCATGGATAGAATGTCATGGGCAGCATTAGATCTTGCTGGCGATGTATATCGCGGAAAAACGCAAGAAAATAATGTTCAACGTGCTCAGTCAACACCCCAAACAGATTTAAATTCTTCCAATAATTCATTATTGGAAGAGTTAGAGTCTATGTTGAAAGATTTTTAGTATTCATTCGTTCAAATTGATGCTCCAGCAAAAATAAAAAAGGAGTATTATGGAAGTATTATTAATTATTGCAGGCTTAGTAGGTGGAATCATACTGGGTTATGTATTGTTTGTTGCTTCAAGAAAAAAGCAACTAGAAAAGGAGAAAGAGAGAATTCTTGACGAAGCCAAATCTCAGGGTGAGAACTTGAAAAAAGATCGAATTTTGGAGGCCAAAGAAAAGTATATGCAACTTCGTTCAGAGTATGAGAAGGAGGCAAATAAGAGAAATCAAGAACTCTCTAGTTCAGAAAATCGATTAAGACAAAAAGAACAATCCTTAGATGACAAAATCAAAAATCTCAAGCAAAAAGAAGATGAAATAATTCAGAAGTCAGAGAGGTTAGATGTCCAAATGGATTCTTATAAAAATCGAGAGAAAGAGATTAGCGAATTACGTGAGCAGCAGATTAAGCAGTTAGAAAGTATTTCAGGTTTGTCTCAAGATGAGGCTAAAGAAAAAATGATGGAAACCATCAAGGCAAAAATGCATACTGAAGGCCTGAGTCTTGCTAAAACTATTGTGGAAGAGGCAAAACTTGGTGCTACAAGAGAGGCAAAAAGAATTGTTCTACAGACTATTCAGCGGACTGCGGCGGAATTAGCAATTGACAACACTGTTACGGCATTCCCACTTGAGTCGGATGATGTAAAAGGTAGAATTATTGGTAGAGAAGGAAGAAATATTAAAGCATTTGAAGCAGCAACTGGAGTCGAAATCTTAATTGATGATACACCAGAAACAATAGTTTTAAGTTGTTATGACCCAATTAGAAGAGAAGTTGCTCGTGTGGCACTAGAGCGCCTTATCCGCGACGGTAGAATACACCCAGCAAGAATCGAGGAGGTTGTAGAAAAAACTAAAAAGCAAATTGAAGAAGAGGTAATTGAATGGGGAGAAAGAACGGTGGTTGATTTAGGTATTACAGGTCTTCACCCTGAATTGATTCGATATGTTGGTAGAATGCGTTTTAGAAGTTCATATGGGCAAAATCTATTAAAACATAGCAGGGAAGTTGCACGTTTGTGTGCAACCATGGCTGCAGAGATGGGCTTAAATGTTAAATTAGCTAAACGCGCCGGACTACTTCATGATATAGGTAAATGTCCAGATAATGATGAAGAAACACCACACGCATTATTGGGTATGAAACTATGTGAAAAGTTTGGAGAACACCCAGAGGTTTGTAATGCTGTAGGTGCGCACCACGATGAAATTGAAATGACAAGCTTATTAAGTCCTGTTATACAGGCATGTGATGCAATTAGTGGTTCAAGACCAGGTGCGCGTAGAGGCGATGATCAGTATGTAGAGCGAATTAAGGAAATGGAAAATATGGCTTTGAGCTATCCAGGAGTAGAGAAAGCATTCGCTATTCAAGCAGGTCGTGAGTTAAGAATTATTATGGGTGCCGAGAAAACAAATGATGATCAGGCAGATACACTTGCTTTTGAGCTGTCTAATCGTATTATGACCGAAATGCGTTATCCCGGGCAAGTAAAAATCACGGTTATTCGAGAGAAGCGCTCAGTTGGAGTGGCAAAATAAAAATTAAAATCTATTTAAAAAGGCCGGTTTACCGGCCTTTTTTATTTGCAATTACCATAGTACTTTTGATTCGTGTCGGGAAAATTAAGCGTAGTAGCTACTCCAATTGGCAATCTTAGTGATTTTTCATTTCGAGCAATTGAGGTATTAAAGGAAGCAAACAAGGTTGTTGCTGAAGATACTCGAACTTCAAAGAAATTATTAAATCATTATGAAATTAATACTCCTCTTGAGAGTTATCATTTACATAATGAACATGGAAAGGTAGTTCGTTTAGTGGAGCAAATGATAGATGGCGTACACATAGCTTTAATTTCAGATGCGGGAACACCTGCAATTTCAGATCCCGGATATTTATTGGTTCGAGAGGCATTAGAAAATAATATTGAAGTTTGTGTAATTCCAGGTGCCACAGCATTTATTCCGGCTCTTGTAAAAAGTGGTTTTGCCTTGCACAGGTTTTTGTTTGAAGGTTTTCTTCCTCCCAAAAAAGGACGTCACACGAAAATTTTAGAGTGGTCCGATGCTGATGTAACGATAGTATTTTATGAAAGTCCGCATAAACTTTTGAAAACGTTAAAAGCAATTGGTGAGGTTTCCACGGAGAATCGAAGAGTTAGTGTTTCTAGAGAATTAACTAAGTTATATGAAGAAACCGTAACAGGAACATTAAGTTGTGTAATTGATCACTTTGAAAGCCATGCTCCAAAAGGGGAATTTGTGGTAGTTTTGGAGGGTAAAAATTATTCTGAAGAATATGCAAAACGCAAAATGGAATCCGAATAATTGGCCTACTTGGCTATTAATTCTTTCTCCAGGACTGTTATTTTTATTGGCATGGGTACCAATCTCAATAACTCCATTATTATGGTTAGCTTTTGTTCCAATTATTGTGTTGGTTCAACGGTTTCAACTTGAAAAACGCTGGAAATACTACGGATCATTATATCTCTCCTTATTTGTTTGGAACATTTTAACTACATGGTGGGTGTATTTTGCTTCACCTTCTGGTGCGATATTCATGTTGATACTCAATTCACTATTTATGCTTACACCCTTTATAATATTTAGGTTTACTACTACTTTAAAATGGACCTATCGTGCAATGTTATTTATTGGGTTTTGGATGTTATATGAGTATGGTCATCATAGATGGGATTTAAGTTGGCCGTGGTTGGCTTTGGGTAATGGTTATTCCGGTATGCCTTTCCTAGTTCAATGGTTTGAATTTACTGGTACTCAGGGTGGAACATTACTTACATTGCTTATTAATTTTTTGGTTTTTGCATACTTCCATCAAGATCATAAGAAGTATTTAATATTTGCTTCTATAATTGTAGGTTTTATTGTTATAGTATCTTCTATTTTAATATTTAGGGTAAACATTGAAGAAGGCAAACCCATAAATGTTGCCGTTCTACAGCCAAGTTTTGATCCTTGGAATGAAAAGTTTATAAGATCTTCTCAAGAATTGAATGCTGAGATGGTGGAAATTTCACTAACAGCAATAGATTCTAAAACGGATTGGCTTTTGTGGCCAGAAACAGCATTAGCACAAAGTATAAATATAAGTGATTTGCAATCTACCCAGAGGTTAGCATTTGTTAAGCAATTACAAAATAATAAATCGCCAAAATTAAAACTATTAACCGGGATGACCGCTTTGGAATATTATCAATCGGCTACAAAACCCAATAGAAGTGTAAGACGAACGGCTTACGATGATAATTTGTGGTATAACATTTATAATTCGGCTCTTTTTATAGATACTAATAATGAGATTGATTATTACCATAAAAGTAAATTAGTTCCTGGGACTGAGCAAATGCCATTTATCCAAACCTTTCCCTTTCTTGAAAAGTTGGCCTTATCTCTCGATGAAAACAGTATAACGGGTAGTTTAGGGGTTATGGATAGCGCGAAAGCACTAGGTAATAAAGAAAAAGTAGCTCCGATAATTTGTTATGAAAGCATTTATGGAGATTATGTAAATGAGTTTGTTAAAGATGGTGCACAATGGTTAGGTGTGATTACAAATGATGCCTGGTGGAATAAAACGCCGGGATATAAACAACACTTTTCATATTCGTTATTACGATGTATAGAACAACGAAAATGGTTAGCAAGATCTGCGAATACAGGTACTAGTGCATTTATTGATCCTTTGGGTAATATTTACCAAGAAACAGGGTGGTACGAAAAAACATGTATTCAGCAAAAGATATTTGCCAATAATTCTAGAACACTTTATTCTAGATTAGGAGATTCTTGGGTGCTAATAATAAGCTTGGGTTTACTTATGATTATTTCAGGTATTAGAAGTCTTTTTGGCTAGTTCAAGTTGCCAATTCCAAGCATCTTTCATCATATTGCTTAAGTTACGGTGAGCCTTCCAGCCTAGGATATTTTCAACTTTATTAGTTTCAGCCCAAACTTTTACAACATCCCCACTGCGTCTTGGACCAATTTTATAGGGTACTTTGATTTGGTTTATTTCTTCAAATGTGTTGATTACTTCAAGGACGCTGCTGCCTTTACCTGTGCCAATGTTAAAGACTTCAAAAGATCCTAATTGTTGATTACCAATTAGTCTTTCAACAGCTTTTACGTGTGCTTCTGCTAAGTCCATAACGTGAATATAATCGCGGATGCAAGTTCCGTCGGTTGTATCATAATCACCTCCAAAAACTGTAAGTTCTTTTCTAATTCCTGCAACTGTTTGAGTTAGATATGGAATTAGGTTATTTGGTATTCCCAATGGAAGCTCGCCAATTTTTCCTGTTGGGTGTGCCCCGATTGGATTAAAATATCTAAGGCATTGAGTATTGCACCAACTTGCGTTATCACGAAGAATACGCTCACCCATTTGTTTTGTAGCGCCATATGGTGACTCTGCTTCTTTCATTGGTGTAATCTCTAATACCGGTACTTGGTTAGGCTCACCATATACAGTGCAACTACTGGAGAATACAACAGAATTCACGTTATAAGCTTTCATAGTTTCTAATACTGTAATTAATCCACCCATATTGTTTTTATAATATTTTAGAGGAAATTCTACAGACTCCCCAACGGCCTTGAATGCAGCAAAATGAATTACCGCGCTTATTTCGTGGTCTTCAAATATTTTTGATAAAAATGGAAATTCAGAAATATCACTTTGATAGAATGCTGGACTGTAACCAATTAGTTCTTCTATTCCTTGTAGAGCACTGATTTCTGAATTACTAAGATTATCTACAATAATTGGTTCAAATCCAGCCTCGTGTAAACAAACTACCGTGTGTGAGCCAATAAAACCTAATCCTCCCGTTACTAAAACTTTATTTCTCATCTTTTAAACAAATAACTTTATTATCATCTGTCAATCTATATTTTTCATTTGTTACTGAACATATGCCAAAACCTTCTTCGTTGAAGCTTAGTTTTTGTCCATTTTTACTCATCCAACCAATAATTCTCATTGGTACGCCAACAACCATGGCGAAAGGGGGTACGTCTTTGTTTACAACGGTTCCTGCCCCAATAAAGGAATATTCACCCAAAGTAACGCCACATACAATGGTGGCATTAGCACCAACACTGCAACCTCGTTTGAGTATTGTGTTTTTAAACTCGTCTTTACGTTCAACAAATGCTCTTGGATTGGTTACATTGGTAAACACCATAGAAGGGCCTAAAAAGCAATCATCTTCCACTTCAACATTAGAGTAAACACTAACATTATTTTGAATTTTAACACCATTACCAATTTTTACGCTGTTATCTATGTATACGTTTTGTCCAAAATTACATCTTTCACCGATAATAGCCGTAGACATAACATGTGAGAAATGCCAAATTTTAGTGCCATTTCCAATTTGTGCGCCTTTATCAATTATTGATGTTTCGTGAACAAAAAACTTATTCATGGTTCGAAGTTAGTATTTATAGATTTTTTTATAATGAGGATTTTTGAATTGAAAAAAAAATAGGGAACTCTTTAATGAGCTCCCTATTTTCATTTATGTCTAGTTTATCTTAATAAGTTAATTTAAACTCTACTCGTCTATTTATAGATCTACCTTTACTGGTTTTATTGTCGGCGATAGGCATCTCTTGACCATATCCCACAGATTTTAGTCTATTAGCATCAAAGCCTTTACCTTTCAAATATTCGGCAACTGCATCTGCTCTTTCTTGACTTAAGGTTTTGTTTGCATCCGCACTACCCACATTGTCTGTGTGTCCTTGGATTTCAACAAATGCTTCAGGATATTCATTTAAAATATCTACCAACTTATCCAAGTTTTTGTATGATGAAGACTTCAATGTAGCTTTTCCATTATCGAAATAGATACCATCTGCAGACTTCTTAATTGCTGCGATAACTTTTTCCTCAATTACAGGGCAACCTTTTGTTTCAACAGTACCAGGTTTGTCTACACAACGATCGATGTTATCAAATACACCATCACCGTCAGAGTCAGGGCAACCTTCACTTTCAATAGTACCTGGCTTATCTACACACTTGTCATCGATATCTGCAACGCCGTCTCCGTCAGTATCAGGACAACCTTTCAACGCAACGGGGCCAGCAACAGCAGGACAACGATCTTCTTTATCAGATACACCGTCACCATCACTATCAGGGCAACCGTTGAATTTAGCTAAACCTTTTTCTGTAGGACAAGCATCTAACTTATCAGGAATACTATCATTGTCAGTGTCTGGGCAACCTTTAAATTCAGGTAGACCTGGTACTTCCATACAGTCGTCGTCTGCATCCAATACACCATCATTATCTGTATCAGCAGGACAACCTAAACTGTCAACAAATCTTCTGTATTTCTCAGGAGTGTTTTTACATTTATCGTATTTGTTAGGTACACCGTCTTCGTCAGAATCACGAAGTTTTCTTGGTCCACCACCCATACTTTCTCCGATTGCATATGAAACTCCAATTGAATGAAAACCCCACATGTCATTAGTTCTCCAAAGACCATGAACCAAATCTTGAGTTGGATTTGGATCTTCACGATTTGCGCCATCCCATCGGTCATTCCAAGTATATGTCATTGTATAGCTCCATTGAAGCGCTAATGCATCATTTAGGAAGAATTTAAATCCTAGACCTCCTTGAAATGCAGCACCTAAATCTGTAACTGTATTCTTAACTTCTTTGAAACCACCAATGGAATCGTCCCAATGTTGAGCAGCTGTGTATGGATATTCACCCCATCTGATAGTTGAGTGAACGTAATACAAACCTACTCCACCATAAATATAAGGCGCGAAACGAGAATCTTCAGATAAGAGCAGTCCGTTATTCAATTTATAACGAGCTCCTAATGTGAAATCCGTTGTGTTCGCTCTAAAGCTTCTGAAAAGAATATCGTTCATTTGAACGAAGTTTCTGATGTCTTGTGTAAAACCAACATCACCCATAGTTAGGCTGGCTGTTGCGTCTATTGAAGGGCTTAAGTAATAAGCAAAGGTTAGTCCACCGCCTTGGTAAATAGGCTTTTTCGCAAAAAACAAGGATGAACCCATGTCACCCAAATACTCTCTAAGGCCAAAGCTCGCTTCCAAACTATGTGTTCCTGGTGCTTGTGCCAACGATGTTGAGGCAGTTGCTAAAGCACATACAGAAAGCAGTGTGGTTTTCAGGTAGTTTTTAATCATATTCCGTCCAATTTAATTGTGTGTTGATAGATATATTTAGTGATTGACAAATATAAGAAACTCCACTTGAAAAAAAAGTTTTTCAAGAAATTTTGCACATTTCATTTGAAATGTGACTTAGGACTAATGAAAATTAAAAAAATAATCAGTTGTACACTTGCAGAATATTGCCTGTTTTGCTGATGTAATACTGTGCTAATCTGCCCTGAGACGGCCCTTTAATAGGGAAACCACTGTAAGTATATTTGCTTTCACAGCATTCAATAAAAGTGGTGGAATTACTGAATTGGCCACACATTAACTGGATGTTTATAGAGTCTACCCAAATGTGAGAGCATTTTTTTGTAGGATTATGCGCACAAGTGCGTTCGAATGCATACCACTGATCATCATAATCGTGAATAATTAAAACCCCTTTAACGCCTCCTTCAATATATGCGTGTGTACCCACATTATTTAAATGTTGATAGCTAGCTAAGTTTAAATCTATGTAGGCATTTATTAATCCTCGTGGAATATTTTCGGTTACTTGTTGAGAATCGTTACACCCAAAAAGGAGAATTGATAAGGCTAAAAACGAATAGGAGATATTTTTATTCTTAATCTTCATATGAATAAAATCCACGACCAGTTTTTCTTCCGTGAAATCCTGCATCAACTTTTTGTTTTTGAATACGAGATGGACGGAATTTTGAATCGTAACCAAATTGCTCATACATAGATGAAGTAACAGAGAAGTTAGTTTCTACCCCAATAAGATCCATTAAGCGAAAAGGACCCATTTTAAAACCAGTTGATTCTAAAAGACGGTCAATGGTTTCTAAATCCGCCACGTTTTCTTCTAATGCTTTAAGACTTTCTACATAAAAATGTCTTGCTACTCGATTAACTATGAATCCTGGTGAATCTTCTGCGTAAACGGCAGTTTTACTTAAAGATTTGGCCCAATTAAAAGCTTTTTCAGCAATATTATTATTTGTGGCAGCACCTTTAATAATTTCTACTAGCTTCATTATATGCGCCGGATTAAAAAAGTGTACTCCAACAACCCTTTCTGGATAATTTAATCCTCTAGAAATTTGTGTTATTGGTATAGAAGAAGTATTGGTAGCAAAAATACAATCTGCAGAATTTTGTTCCTCTAAATTTTTAAATAATTCCCTCTTTATTTCAAGTTTTTCAACAATTGCTTCAAGGATGATATCTGCCTTGATTTCTGAAAATTGAGAACTGTATTTAAGCCTATTCTGACAATGGTTAATTTCCTGAACAGTTATTTTTCCGCGTGTTAAACCTTTTTCAAATAGTGAATCGACTTGTTTTTTACTCTTAGCAAGCACTTCTTCACTTAAATCGTAAACCAACACTTCGTATCCGGCTTTTACACTGGCATAGGCAATTCCTGATCCCATTACTCCGGCTCCAATAATTGCTACCTTTTTCATTACAACAAAGTTAACGAGACTTTATCCAACTTTGTGGATTTAACTTATTTTGTCCTTTCCAAACTTGGAATTGTAAAATGGTTTTATCATCGCCGTCTGTCATTACCTGACCTAAAACATCACCTGTTTTAATTAATTGACCCTTATTTACGCTCACTGATTCTAGTCGAGAATAAACGGTAAAATATTCACCGTGATTAAGCAGAACAGCCTCACCCTGACCTGGAATTGATAGAATACTACTTACAGTTCCGTTAAACACCGCATTTACTGAAGTTCCTTTATTGGTGGTAATGTCTATACCATTATTCTGAATTTGGATTCCTTTAAATTCTGGATGTTGATGAGTACCGAATGATTGTGAAATAAAGCCTGTTTTCAATGGCCATGGTAATCCTCCGGCATTCTTTTCAAATTGATCACTTAATTTCCTTGCTTCTGGTGTTATTGCTGATGCAGAATTTGTATTATTTTCTTTGTTCCTTCTTGCTTGACGACGTTTTTCGGCTGCAATTTCTTTCTCAATGGCCTTTTTTATAGCACTATTGAGTTGAGCCATTTGTTTTTGTTTTGTTCGTATTTGCTTTATTAAATCATCTTCCTTTGCGGCTAATTCAGTTACCATAGACTCCTTGGTTTTTATGTCTCCTTGGAGATTCATTTTTTCTGATTCTCTTTGTCCTAGTAAAATAAGCTTATCTTGTTTTATTTTATTTAGAAGGGTAATTGAATTACTTATTTTTTGTTGTTGATCAGAAATCTGAGCAATTTGAAATCTTCGGTAATCAGATAATTTTCTTAAATATTTCCAGCGCCTAATAGCTTGACGTAAGTTGTCAGATGAGAACACAAAAGCGATTTCTCGGCCACTTTTTCGAGTTTTATATGCTTTAATTATAGTCTCATTGAGCTTTAATTTTTCCTTGTCTAACTCATATTTCAATGTATCTAATTGTTCCGTACGAATACTAATTTCTTGTTCGGTAGCGACGATTTCAGCCTGAATGCTCCTAATTAGTTCTTCTCTTTGTTGGATTACTTTTTTAATTGTTGTTAATTGATGTAAAGTAGCCTTTTTCTTTCTGGTGGTGTTTTTTAATATTTTTTGGGATTGTGCAAGTTCTCTCTCTACACGCTTTCTCTTTGCTTCTAGTTGTTTACGTGATTGAGCATGAATATTTCCGGCAATTGCAAAAAATAATAGTGCAAAAATTATTTTCGATATAGAAATTCTAAAGGTTCGATTTCTCATACCCATCTGGAATAGAAAACGGGTACGAAGTTATCTTATTGAATCGAGCAGTTCTTAACTCAAATTTTATTCGTCCCATCAATTGGTCATTTTGAATTAATTTAGCAATGCTTAAACTAGGAATTGGGAATTCCTCATTATTATTATCTCGTTCTGGATAGTTAAACGTTAAAGTAATTGGGAGTTTTACTTCTTTATTGTTTGTAGAGGTTTCAAATTCAAACGACTGACTATCAATAAATAAATTGCTTAAATGTGCATAGTAATAAATATGAGATGGCAAGCTGTCCTTTTTATTTTGATATTCAAATGAGTCATTATAGATATTACCATCCCATTTAATTTGGTCAGATATAGGATTTCCAATAAACAGCAGATCTTGAATGTTTCTAAAAAGGTTTGGAAGTGGAATCCCAATATTATTTACTGTTGATAAGGGATAATAGCGACTATTTATATGATCTAGAATATGAATAGAGTCTTTTGTAACAATACCAGTTGCTAATTTGAAAAATGCCACCGAAGCCGTAAACCAGATAATACTGTCCCTTTTCATTCTTACGTTCATGCTTATGGTTTCGTTAAATGCCATACCATCAGTTATCTCAGTGTCGTAACGGGCACTTAAGTATTCCCAACTAATATTGCTCTTGTTTTGATTTGAGGAATTTAAAATATCATTCTGATTTTTCTCATTGGTGGATATTGCTATTTCTTCAACAACCATAACATCAGTTGGTTTTGGTTTGGCTGATTTACACGCAACCCCTAAAAAGGCTATTGAGGTAATTATAAGTCCATTTCTCATATTAATTTATTTGTTCTATTAACCAATGGTATTGTTGAGGAGAATTTTGCAAATCACGAATCCATGAATCTTTGTACGGAAGAGCAACATTATGTTTTTTGGCGTAATATATTGCAGGTTCAATGAGGTACAATGAAGGAAGATTTTTTGAGTTGATTAGAGTTATCCAAAAACTACCATCTTCCTTGTTTTCAAATAGTTTCATTATAGCCTCAATTTCTATGGGTGTTTCCACATAGAATGGAAATAACATTTCAATATCCTCCTTTATTTTTCGAAGATTCAACTGATTTTTGAAATGAGTCTCTAGCGTCAATAAAAACAACCAAGATTCATATCCACTCGGATCTTCATTAACTGTATACCATACAATTTTGTTGGCTTTAATTAAATTTCCCCTTGTAGCAGCGCTTGCAGAAGTTATCTTGTAAATCTCAGGTCTTAATTCAGCAGGTATTACTAAATAACCTAAGCTATCGGAAAATGAGTTAAACATTTCATTTTCCATCCCTTCTACCCATTTAAGCAATTCAGCAGCATATTTATCACTTGAAGAAATCTGCAATAACTTTTCATCAATATTAATAGATTCAGTTGGATTTAATGACTCCAACATTCTTTGATATTCTTGTATATAGGGGTAGTCCCGAACAAGTTGTGCAAGTTCATTTTCTGCTTGCTGATTTTGCCCAAGGAATTTCTGACATTCAAATCTGATTTTTGAAATATAAGAAGACGGTCCAAATTGTTCTATCCAATGTTCGGTTAAATTCAACATATCGGGAATGGCAGCTCTTTCTTTACAATTTTGTATAGCAGCAATATAACGGGAGGGTCTTCTTGGTTCTTTTGAAATTAGATTTTGGTGAATAATCCAAGCTTCTTCAAACTGTCTATTGATTTCCAACAATCGTATTTTTTGATATAAATAATATGTGTTAGAACCATGTGCAGAAAGTGCTTTTTCAATATGGAATAAACCCTGTTGAGTTTTACCTAGTTGTTCGTAGATGCAGGCTAATCGATATTGAGCAGCACTGTTAGTGTCCTGCTTGGATAGAATTTCTTGATAAACTGGAATTGCTTTTTCCCATTGATGTAATAAATAATAAGTTTCTGCTTTATGGAAAAACTCAGATACCGTTGTATTGTTATTTGAAAAGGATTGGGCTTTAATAGAGGAAGTGACAATTAAAAATCCTGCAATTGAGGCAATCTTAATTACTTCATTACGGTATAGTCGCCTATACTGTATTCCTTTGGATTTCCATTTAAGCATACGTGGTTACCTATCATTGAATTTTCACAATTGAAATTTATCAATTCACAATTTTCTTGAATGATAGTGTTACGAATAACGGAATTTTCTATGGTAGATTCGTTGCCGATGCTTACAAATGGACCAATTTCACAATTTTTCAGAGAAACATCCTCTCCAATAAAGCATGGTTGATGGATAGTTACATTTTCACCAAAATTTGATGCGTCGGTTTGAAATAATTCCAACTTGTTTGCCAAAACTCTTTGATTTGTGTGCACTGTTGCTGCATAGTTGCCGCAATCAAGCCATTCATTTACCTTTCCAGGAACAAATTGAAGACCTTTATTCTTCATATTTTCCATGGCATTTGTAAGTTGGTATTCTCCCTTCTCCTTTATGTCGTTATCAATTAAATACTGTAATTCATTACGTAAATTTTCTCCGTCTTTGAAATAATAAATTCCAATAATAGCAAGGTCGGAAACAAATTCTTTTGGCTTTTCAATGAAATCAGTGATTACATTGTTTTCATCATATTTTACTACACCAAAAGAGCTCGGGTTATCTACTCTTTCAACCCAAATTACTCCATCCTTAGATTTGTCAAGATTGAAGTCTGCTCTAAACAAAGTATCGGAAAAAGCAACAATAACATCACCTTTTAAACATTCTTTTGCACATAAAATTGCATGACCAGTACCTTCAGCCGTTTCTTGATGGAAAATTTTTCCTTGTGCACCAACGCTTTCTGCAATTTTTAATAATTCAGATTCTGTCTCTTTCCCAAAATCCCCGATAACAAATCCAATTTCATTGATGTTTTCGCCACAAACATTAGCAATATCTTCGATTAACCAATTAACAATAGATTTTCCCGCAACTTTTAGTAATGGTTTAGGAGTGGTGAGTGTATGAGGTCTCATACGTTTTCCCATTCCGGCCATAGGTATAATTAAATTCATGAACTTTATTTTTTCTTAAAAAGGATTGCAAAAATAAGGTAATGTTTATTAAAAAATAGTGATTCTAAAGTTATTTGCCGCTGCTTCCATAACCTCCGCTGCCTCTTTTTGTATCATTTAAATCGGTTACAGTTTTCCACTGTATTTGCTCGTGTTTGGCAACGACCATTTGGGCTATCCGCTCAGAGTGCTTAATTATGAAAGGCTCCGAACCGTGATTAATCAGCAATACTTTTATTTCACCTCTGTAGTCAGCGTCTATAGTGCCAGGGCTGTTTAATACAGTTATTCCATGCTTTAAGGCTAAGCCACTTCGAGGGCGCACTTGTGCTTCATATCCTTCAGTTAATTCCATAAATAAACCCGTTGGAACTAGAATTCTATCTCCTGGATTTAGAATAATATCTGCCTCAAGGTTTGCATGTAAGTCCATTCCTGCAGAGGCTACTGTTTGATATTTAGGTAAAGGATTATTACTCTTATTGATGACTTTTATTCTTAACATGGGGAATGATTTTTTTATCTAACAAATAAACGAAAAGGCCAAAACTTAGTGGAATGATTATTCTCATCCAAACCCCATAATTAATTGTTGACAATGTGTTTAACCAAAAACCGAGAACAAAGGCAATACCAATAATAATTGTAATTAAGGTCAAATTATAGGGTATTGGATAGTATTTTTTTGAAAGAATATAGCCTACCACAACCATACTAGAATATGCCAATAAAGTAGCAATTGCTGAACCCACAAATCCCATCCTTGGAATTAGTAAATAATTTAGAATGATGGTAAGAACTGCTCCGAAAATTGCGGGCATTGCACCAATTTTGGTATGTCCTGATACTTTGTACCAAACTGATAAAGTGTAATAAACCCCCAAAAACAAATTTGCCGCTAATAATATGGGAACAATTTTCATTCCATTCGGATGAAGAAAATAATCTGGGTTTCTTATTAATAGTGGTGCTAGATAAGGAATAATTGCTACTGTAAAAACAAAAATGAAGGATATAACATACACAAAATATTTCATTACATAAGCATAGGATTCTTTGGCATCGAGCTTCTTAGATTGTTCAAAGAAAAAAGGCTCAACTGCAAATCTAAATGCTTGAACAAATAATGTGAGAACTAAACTCAATTTATAAAAGGCATTATAAATTGAAACTTCATAATCTGCTGTGAGCTCTGGTAATAATTTCTTTAATAATACCCTGTCAAAGGTTTCATTAATCATACCTGCTAAACCAATAAATATCAAAGGATATGAATATTTCAGCATTCTTTTTAATAGTTTAAAATCAATACCTAGTTTGATTTGCAACATGCTTTTATATAATAGAGGTAATGTTATACTACTAGCAATTAGGTTAGAAATAAAAATCCAAGAAACCTGATTCACAGAATTATACCATCTAACGGCAAAACCTACGCCGTTTTCTGCAAGTTTTGGAACAATTATGAGAAAAAATATATTCGCGCCGACATTTATAAAGATATTAGTGAGTTTTATAAAGGCGAACTTCCATGGTTTTTTTTCTTGACGAAGTTTGGCAAAACCAATTGCAGTAATTGCATCAATTGCTAAAATCATTGTAAACCAAAGTGCATATTCTGGATGGTTAGGGTAACCAATGCCATACATTATATCCGGAGCGAACCATCGAGAAATAATTACCCAGATAAAACCCGAAATTATTAGAAAGTTTACCGCTGTTGAAAACACTTTTGGAGCATCCCCAGTTTTTTGAGAAAAGTGAAAGTAAGCGGTTTCTAAACCAAGTCCAAAAAACACAGAAAATAGACTTGCCCATCCAAACATTACACCAACAACACCAAAATCTGCAACTTCAGCTAAATAAGCAGTATAAAGTGGTACGAGTAAATAATTTATCAGTCGACCCACCATGGTGCTAAGTCCATAAATTGCAGTTTGTGAGGCTAATTTTTTTATGGTCGACATTTAAAACAAAGGTAGTAATTAATTTACTCCGTTAACGGTGCTAAGGTACTCAGAGGACATAGGCCCGAGGTTAAATAATAAATCTAATATGCTTACAGGCTGTCTAAAACCATATCTATCCTCAAATACTTGATAATAAGGAGATACTTCAGGTTTGATTTTCTGTTGTTGGCTAATTTTTATACTTTTACCCCCTAAGTAAAGATTAATAATTTCAAGAAGTGATTGCGATAATTCTCCAATTGTTTCCAGTTTTAAATCTAGAATCTCATGTAGCCGGTAATCGTAATATTCATAAAATGGCGATTTTCCATATGCCGTTTTCCATGCGTTTTTATGTTCAGCTACCCATTTATGGTTATAGCTAATTTTACGTTTCGCTGGTGTTTCGATTCTATAATCGTGTTGTATTGGAATTTGAAGCTTTTGTAATGAGTTTGGTCCTGCAATCCAGTAAAAATTTAATGTATCATCCGCATTTAACCAACAATTTGCCTTTTGTGATGCCAAGTACCAATCAAGGTTGGGTATTATATTTGGGATTATTAAACCTTTCATCTAATAATTTTTGCTGTCAATAGGTCTTTGCAATTTTCTAGAATTTTGTTGATAGTTATGTTGAAATTTGGATGGATTTTATAACCGGCAATCTCTGTTAATGGAACCAGAACAAAGTTGCGATTTTGAATTTCAGGGTGAGGAATTTGAATCTCATTGGTGCTCAAGCATAAATTATCATAGAAAAGCATGTCGATATCGATGGTTCTGGGCCCCCATTTTTCATATCTTTTTCTTCCTAGTGATTTCTCGATATCCAAAAATTTACGCATTACTATTAAAGGTGAAAACGGCGTGGAAATTTCAAATACCTGATTATAAAAGTCGGGTTGATCTTCTTTACCCCATGCCTTGGTTCTGTATATTGACGATACTCTTCCAATATATCCCACATTGCTTTCACATAACATTATAGCTTTCGATAAAAGCTCAATGGAATTGCCCTGATTACTTCCAGTTCCTACATAAACTTGGTGCAAAAGTCCCATACTGCGAAGTTATATTTCCTATTTGGCATTTAATCGATTATCTGAAAATGAAACGTATGTTCCCGATATATTTGTAGTTATGAAATATCTGTTTGCAGTATTATTTAGTTGTTTAGTCATTAATTCATCATATGGACAACAAAAAATCAATACCTATGGCGATTATAAGTCAGAACATTGGGTATTGAGAAAGTATGAGAATGATCCATTGAATACTCGTCATTACACCTTTGAGAATGGTTTAACATTGATCACATCGGAGAATCCGCGTTCTCCTCGCGTTTACACTATGATTGCAGTTAAAACAGGTTCTAAAAACGACCCAGCAGCTCATACGGGTTTAGCACATTATCTAGAACATCTTTTATTTAAAGGTACCCAAAAATATGGTACATCAGACTATCAAACAGAGAAGTTATATTTAGAACAAATAGACTCACTTTATGAAGTTTACAACCATCAAACGACTGATTCTCTGCGTAAAATTACATATCACTTTATAGATAGCATAAGTTACATAGCATCAAAATATGCAATTGCTAATGAATACGATAAAATGTGTCAGGCGATTGGAGCAAAGGGAACCAATGCCTTTACTTCCAATGAGATGACTGTTTATATCAACGATATACCTTCAAATTCTATTGATAAATGGACTAAATTAGAGGGAGAGCGTTTTCATAATCCAGTTTTTAGATTGTTTCATACTGAGTTGGAAGCCGTTTACGAGGAGAAAAATATCAGCATTGATAGAGATATGAGTCAAGTGTGGGAGCAAATGAATGCAGAAATGTTTAAAAAGCACAACTACGGATTACAAACTACTATTGGTACTATTGAACATTTGAAGAACCCCTCAATTAAAGCAATTCGCGAATATTACAATACTTACTATGTCCCCAATAATATGTCTGTTATTGTTTCGGGGGATATAAACTCGGACAGCGTAGCTCAATGGGTTTATGAGAATTTTTCTCATTTAAAACCACATGATGTTCCAAAGTATTCTTTTGACTTTGAAGCACCCAGAAACGTAGAAAGAAAAATTGACATATATGGTCCCAATCAAGAAATGATTATGGTTGGATACCGTATAGACGGAATGGCTAGTAAACAAGTTCAAGTAGCGAAGATGATTGAACTAATTTTAAATAATGCTAAGGCTGGTTTAATGGATTTGAATTTGGTGAAGGCTCAAAAAGTACAAGGCGCTGCAGCATTTATAAGTGAGATGAAAGATTATTCTCAATTCATTCTATACGGTACTCCAAAATCTGAGCAGACTTTAGATTCCGTGAAGACATTGCTTCTAAATGAAATTGAAAAATTAAAGACTGGAGAATTCGATGAAAGTTTAATCAAGGCAATTGTATTAAATAAAGAGCTCGAACAAATTGAAGAATGGAAGAAGAACTCAAATAGGTGTTCATTTATAATGGAATCATTTGTTAATGAGATTCCCTACCATAAGGCAGTTAACTCTTTTATTGAAATTGGTGAGGTAACTAAAGAAGATATTATACGGGTTGCTAACGAAATTTTTGGTAACGATAGAATTGCTGTATACAAACATAAAGGTGAAACTCCTGAACGTGAAAAAGTTGTAAAGCCTACAATAAATCCGGTAGAGTTGAATCGTGATAAATCTAGTGATTTTATAAATAATTGGGTAAGCATTCCTGTAGAAAAAATTAGTCCTGTTTATTTTGATCCAAATTCCGTAACTCAAGATAAATTCAAGGGAACAAGATTTCTTTATGTTAAAAATGAAGAAAATAGATTGTTCAATCTGCAATTTCAAATTGCTTTTGGTTCATTGCATGATAACAAGTTAAGTCTGTTATCTGAACTAATGCAACTTTTAGGTACAAATGAAATGACTAATGCAGAAATTTCAAATAAACTGTATGCCTTAGGTTGTGATTTTAGATTTGGAGTGGGTGAGGAAAGGTCAACATTAAGCATTTCAGGTCCAAAGGAGAATTTTAAAGCTGCGACAGAGATAATCACGCAATGGTTTAATAATCCAAAATGGAATCAAGAAGTATTGGAGGCGGTTAAGCAAGCGGAGCTTATGAGTAGACAAAATTACCTTACGAATCCACAGTATTTGGGTTATGCATTATCGGAGTGGGCACTTTACGGAAAAAACAATCATTTAACTCGAGGACTGACAAACGGCAAATTAAAGTCTGTAGATCTGGATGACTTGAAAGCGTTACATGAAAATTTAATGAAGGCAAAAACATTTATTACTTATTTTGGCCCTGATAGTATTGAAAATATTCAAACATTTATGAAGGGGTTGAATTGGACTTCTCGAAAGAAAGAATATAAGTTGAAATACCCTTTGGTATTAGAACCTAAAACCTATAAAAACCGAAAAGTATTTTTTGTCAATTTTCCAATGGTTCAAGCAAATGTTTATTGGTTATCTTCTGAAAAACAGTCATATGATTTAACCTTCAATGCAAAAGTTAATTCATTTAACCAGTACTTTGGTGGTGATATGAGTAGTGTGGTCTTTCAAACCATACGTGAATCTAAAGCACTAGCCTACAGTACAAATGCCTATTATTCAACACCATCAATACCACAAGAGAAATTCTATACTTTTAAAGCATTTGTGGGAACACAATCTGATAAATTTCATGAGGCAATTTCAGGTATGGATAGTTTATTTCAAAGTATTCCTGACGAACCAAAAATTTTCGAGATGTCAAAACAGTCTTTATTGACATCTATAGAATCTAATCGAAGTATTCCTGAAAATGCTATTAGTACATTCTTAACTTATGAGAGATTTGCAATTTTAGATCAAAAACCGGTTAAAGTTCAGTATGATGTTATTAAGCAAACTAGCATGAACGTCATTTTAGAATTTCACAATAAGTTCATTAAAAGTACTCAAAAAAGTATGGCAATTGTAGGAAGCCTAGAGCGAATTTCTAAAGAAGATTTGGAAAGATATGGTGATTTGGAGATATTGAAACCAGAAGAATTATTTGGTTTCTAGAGTGGAAATTTTCGTTTTTAATTTCTTCTTATCAAAGGTTTTGAAAATCTAATATGAAGATGGAATATTTATTAAGACTTCAAGTGGTATACTGGGTTATTCGTACTTAATATTTATAATAGATTTCAATAATTATAATATTCTTTTTTACAGTCTATGTTAAAATAGTGTAAATTAAATATAATAGAACATGTTATATCCATAAAACGCTGTTTTTGAGGGATTAATGGAAACGCATTATTAGTTGTTATAAATACAATATATACAATCAATTACATTTATAAATAAGTGAAATTCTCTTGATTAGTGACTTTTGGATACAAAAATCATAAAGTACAGGTATATTACAAGATGACGTTAAATGTATAATTTGATTTTACTTTTAATTCGTTCAATACCAGTAAATAAAGGCACTTTAGCTGTTTATTTATCTTTGTTATATAAAAATCAGTAAAAAAATACTTTTGAAAAAGTAAAAATATTCGACTTTGATAAAAAAATAAATAGTACATTGCACAATAGATCTTACTAAATAGTTAATCAATTATGAAAAAAACATTACAAAAACTTCCAGTATTGGGTCTAATCGGGTTGGGCTTGTTTACGGTTGATTCCGTTAAAGCTCAGGTTGATTCTGACACAATCAAGGTCGGTGAAGTAACAGTTACTGCTACCGGTCTTACCATGGATGCCCGGAAAACAGGTTTTGGTGTTTCTCAAATTAAGAGTAAAAACATTCAAACCTCGGGTGAAAGTGGTCTTATTCAAGCCATGACAGGAAAAGCGTCGAATGTCCAAATTACACGTTCAACGGGAGATCCTGGAGCTGGTGCTTACATTCAAATTCGTGGCCAAAACACAATTACAGGTTCCAACCAACCGCTTATTGTTGTTGACGGTGTTCCAGTGAGCAATTCTTCTATAGGAGGAGATGTTGATGGTGTTGTTCAGCAGTCTCGTTTGAACGATATTAACCCAGCAGACATTGCAGACATACAGATTCTTAAAGGGGCTGCTGCTGCTGCAATTTGGGGAACTCGTGCTGCTAATGGTGTAATTATGATTACCACCAAGAAAGGTAAATCAGGATTGAACATTGAATTCTCAAGTCAATTAGCAATTGATCAAGTAAACCGTGAATATACAAAGCAAGATAAATACGGTCAGGGATCATACGGGAATTCAGCTAGAAATCATCCGTTGAGTTGGGGTGATAGAATTGCTGATCGTTCAGGTACAGATGTAGTGGATGAAACTGGTGCTTATTTTTTAGCTGATGATGGCACTAAAATTTATCCAATTGTTACTAAAGGTGATAAAACTACATTTAATGATGTAAATAGAAATCAGGTATTCCGTAATGGTACCACTTGGAACAATAATCTTTCTATTTCTTCAGCGAATGAAAAAGGAGGAGTTTATTTCTCAGTTTCAGATTGGAATCAGCAAGGTATTTTAAATGGTAATTCAGATTATCGTAGAACTACTGGTCGATTGAATTTCGATTACAATGCAAGCGATAAATTAAAGCTTAGTTTGAAGAGTACTATGGCTAAAGTTTCTTCAAATCGTGTTCAAATGGGATCAAACTTAAACGGCCTTTATTTAGGATATTTAAGAACACCTGCAGATTACGATAATACTATCTACACTGGTACATATTACAACGCTGCGGGCGAAGCAAGATTTGGTGCTCATCGCGGATATCGTCGTTATATGGGTGATGCTGCTCCTACTTATAACAATCCGGGATGGACTCTTAACCGTCAGGTCAATACTTCAGATGTTACCCGATTTGTTTTAACTCCGGAATTATCTTATAAGTGGATGGAAAATTCTACTTTTATTGCGCGCGTAGGTTATGATAATTCTGCAGACCAACGTATCACATACTTCCCATTTAACTCAGGTGCAAACAATTCAACTGGTTCATTTGGAGAAAGTGTAATTACTGAATCAGAGTTAAGTGCTCATTTCATCAATCATTCAAATCATAAAATTAATGATAATCTAACTGCGGATGTGACTTTAGGATATTTGTCAACAGACAGAAGATTCCATTCAATTGGTGGTAGTGCGTTGAACTTTATCGTACGCGATCAAGATCGTTTTGCATTCAATAATTCTACCTCAGAAAATATGAATCCTGGAGTTTCAAGAGGTCAAATTTTGAATAACAGATTCTACGGTATAGTTGACTTAGCTTATAGCGATAAGTTGTTTTTATCATTGGCAACTGCTTCTGAACAAGCAAGCACGTTTGCTGATCGTTTCTACTCTCCTAGTGCTAGTTTGAGTTACGAACTTTCTAAGGATATTCAAATCCCAACGGTTTCTTATGCGAAGCTAAGAGCTTCTTGGGGTCAGGTAGGTATTGCTCCTCCTTCGTATATTTGGGGTACCAATTATGTGAGCGCTGGATCAGCTTCTGGATGGGGTGAAATTATGGATGCATCATATTATGGAGGTTCTATTTACAGAAGCACTCTTAGAGGTAATCCAAATATTCGTCCTGAAATAAAGCGTGAAACAGAATTTGGTGTTGATTTGAAATTCTTGGATGACAAAATTTCATTTGGGGCAACATACTACATGAATAATATTGATGGATCTGTTTTAGCGGTTGATGTTCCAGCATCTACTGGTTACACTAGTACTTGGGAAAATGCTGCTTATTTGAGTAATAGAGGAATAGAATTAGATCTTAATGTAAATGTTATGAAGACTGATGATTTTTCATGGAACATTTATGGAAATTTAGGTTCTAACAAAAATATGGTAGATAGCATAACAGGCTCTAACTCGTTGTTCTTAGCTGGATTTACAGGAACTTCTTCTCGTGCCGTACAAGGTCAAGCAATGGGAGCTCTTTGGGGCGGTCAATGGCTTCGTGATGAGTCTGGTAATTTAGTATTGGATGCAAACGGTTTCCCACAAGCGTCTCCTGAAGAAGGTGTATTAGGTGATCCTAATCCTACTTGGAGAGGAGCGATCGGAACTAACTTTACCTATAAAGGTTTAAGTGTTAATGTATTATTTGAAGCATGTCAAGGTAACCAAATGTGGGGTGGTACTTATGGAGTATTGAATCACTTTGGTGTAGCTGAAGAAACTGCAAATGAAGTAACTGTAAGTGCAGCTGACGCGGCAAATATTAAGAATATTTACGGTGAATCTGTTGATCAACTAGCTGCGGCAAATGCTGATGGTTCTTACACAGTGCGTGGTAATTTGAAAGACTTTGGTGCAGGAACAGTTTTACTTGATCAGGATTGGTATACAGGTCTTGGTGGTGGATTTGGTCCCGTTGCGGAGCAATTTATTTATGATGCATCATGGGTTCGTTTAAGAGAGTTAAGTGTTTCTTATGCGTTACCAGCTAACATATGTAAAATGTTGCATATACCTGGAGCATCAATTGGATTTACTGGTCGTAATTTAGCGTTGTGGACAAATGCTCCTGAGCTAGGTGTTGATCCAGAAACTAATCTTACTGGTGTAACTAACGGTAGAGGTTTAGATTACTTCAACAACCCAGGTACTAAATCTTACATCTTCAACTTAAGTGTTAAAATTTAATGAACATAAAAATGAAAAAATTTAGAATACTTCCTTTTGCTCTGGGTATAGCGTTGTTTACGTTGAACTCTTGCCAGAAGGACATTGATACCATTAATCAAGAGAATCCGAACCAATTCAGTGATGCGGATGGATCTCTTATGATTACTGGAGCGCAAATGGCCAATGTGCTTTTCCAAGAGGGAGAAGCGGCGCGTATGGCTGGGATTTTCTCTGGTTATTTTACTGGGTATGATCGTCAATACATTTCTTATCAGCAGTATAAAATGACTGCGGGTGACTTTGATAATATTTGGGGAACTCTTTATGCAGAGGGTATCGCACAATGTAGAATTATTAAAGAAAAAGCAACATCAGGAGGAAATGCAGAATTGTATGGTGCCGCTTCAATTACCGAGGCTCACTTACTTTTAACTGCTTCTGGTTTATTTGGAGATATTCCTGCATCTGAGGCGTGCAACGACGAGATACTTGAACCTAAATTTGATAAAATGAGCGATGTGCATTCATATTGCATTGATTTATTAGATGAAGTTATTCCAACAATGACGGGAAGCAGTGCTTATGGAGATGCTTATGTTGCTGGATTCGATTGGGGACAAGTTGCTAGCACTTTAAAAGCACGAGCTTTGTTGAGGAACAAAGATTATGCAGGTGCAGCCGCAGCAGCAGCGAATGGTGTTCAAATGGATATGGACCTGAAGGCCGATCACACTCAAGAAACTCCAGGAGCATGGAATCTATATTTTGATTTCTTGTATTGGAATAGAGGTGGTTATTTGAGTTGCGAAGGTGCTTACATCGTTAATATGTTAACCGACTCAATTGATGATGGTTCTGGAACTTTGGTTGCAAATCCTGGTGGACGTATTAATGCTAAAACACAAGAAGTAAATCGTTTTGATTACTATTTCCTTCCAGATTATTACACTGCGCTAGATCCTAATATGTTCGGAATATTCTATGCTTCTACTCATTATGATTTAGTAACATATGTAGAAAACGAACTAATTTTAGCTGAATGTGCAGCAAGAACTGGTGATGATGCTACCGCATTAACTCACTTGAATAATGTACGTGATTACAACAATAACATGTTCGGTGGATTTGCTGCTTATGATGCTGCAGATTTTGGTCCTGGTGCAATGGTTGATGGAGCATCTGCTTCTGAAGCTTTATTACAGGAAATAATCATGGAAAAATATGTGAGTTTATTCGGACAATGTGAGACATTTAATGATGTTAGAAGAACTGGTAATGCACAGGGTGTGCCTATAAATATAGGAGACAAATTGCCTGCACGTTACTTAATTCCTCAATCAGAAATTAATGCAAGGAAGAATGTTTTGGTTCCTTCAGAATCTAAAGATTTATTTGCTCCTTTAGAGTACTATCAATAAATTTAATTTCGATTTAATAAAAAAGGGCTTCAATTGAAGCCCTTTTTTTATGTTATTTAAGGAGTTAGTCTTCCGTACATTCGTGGGAATGGAATAGATTCTCTCACGTGTTTCAATTTACATATCCATGTAACAACACGCTCCAATCCCAATCCGAAGCCACTGTGTGGAACAGAACCATATTTTCTTAAATCTAAATACCATTCAAAGGCACTCATTGGTAATTCATGTTCGTGTATTTTTTCAATTAATAAATTTATATCAGTTTCACGCTCTCCTCCTCCTACAATCTCACCATAACCCTCAGGTGCCAATACATCTACCCCCCGAGCAAAACGTGAATCTTCAGGATTGCGCTTCAAATAGAATGCTTTTACCTCATGTGGCCAATCATACACCATTACGGGAGAATCAAACAGTTTAGTTAATACCGATTCATCACTTCCTCCAAAATCATTGCCATATTCAAAGTTTCTCGCGCTATCTAACCACTGTGGGATATTTCTCAAATCTTCTTCAACGTCTGACCTTTCTTGTTTTAACTGATTAATCTTATTGGTAAAGAAATTAATTTGTCCTTTTTTCAATCCGCCAAGTGCTATTTGAGACTCTTTATCTTCTATTTCAGAATTAATTTCTTGAAGTTTTGCCTGAGTATTTTTTAACTCCTCTTCAAGCATGTCAATGCTTCGAATGCCGTTAACTTCTTTTTCTCCTTTGATGATTTTTACGGCTTCATCATAGGTCATTCTCGGGAATGATTTTAATGAACTCTCAAGTACTGAAGTATCTCTTCCAATTGTCTTTAATTCCACTTGACAGTTATCTAAGACATCTCTAATAACACGTTGTAACATTCCTTCAATGGTGTCCATATTCATGAAAATATCATAAAATGCCATCTCAGGTTCAATCATCCAAAATTCTGAAAGGTGCCTTCGAGTTTTAGACTTTTCTGCTCTAAAAGTTGGTCCAAAGGTGTAAATTTTACCCATCGCCATGGCCATTGCCTCTCCATATAGCTGTCCACTTTGGCTTAAATATGCAGGTGCACCATAAAAATCTGTTTCAAATAACGTACTTGTTCCTTCACAAGCATTTCCAGTGAATATTGGTGCATCCATCTGCACAAATTCTTCTTCTTGGAAATATTTATGGATGGAGAAAATAATTGTATTACGGATGCGCATAATTGCCCACTGACGCGTACTACGCAACCATAAATGTCTTTGATCCATTAGGAATTCAACACCATGTTCTTTTTTAGATATCGGGTAATCAACGCTTTCACCAACAATTTCTATTGATTTTACTTGAACTTCTACTCCACCAAGTTGCTTTTCATCAGCCCGTATTTCTCCCTCAATTGTTATACTTGTTTCTAAAGAAGTATTTTGAGCATTTTGTAAATTTTCGAGATTTGAAAACTCTTCAGTTACCACACACTGGCAAAAACCTGTGCCATCCCTTAAAATAATGAAGGCAATACCTTTTCCCTCGCGTTTGTTAGAAACCCAACCTCTCAAGGTTACTGTAGACCCAATGTGAGAAGTTAAATCTGATATATTTACAATTTGGCTCATATGAAGATGCAAAGATACGCATTGACATTAGTTTGATTATCCCAAGTGTTTAATTTCCCTACCATAATTCATGGAAAAAACCATTGAATACATCGAGGAAAATGTATTTTTGTTCATGACTTTAACGGCAAAACGAATTTTAATACCCTCCGGTGCAGGTGCTCCAGGCTTTGCTGGAATTTTAGAATGTTTGAAAGAACGGGGGGATATTGAGATTATTGCTGGTGATATTAATTCAAAGGCATATGGGGCCGCATTAGCCGATGATTTTTTTATCAGTTGGCCTAGTGATAATGATGACTACATCAAAACAATATTAAAAAAAATACAAGAAGAATCAATAGATATAGTGCTACCCATAACTACCCGGGAATTATTTCCATTGTCTCTGAACAAAGAAAAATTTACAGAATTAGGAGCTACAATAATAATTTCTAGTCATGATGCTATTCAACTTGCAAATGATAAAGGTGCAACTTGGAATTATGCCAAAAGCATAGGAGTAAATACTCCTGATGGAGAAGTTGTATCAACATTAAATCAATGGGAGGATGCTGTAACACGAATAATAAAAACAGGGAAAAATGCTTGTTTTAAGCCTATTTATGGTAATGGAATGAGAGGCTTTGGAATAGTTGAAAAAGAAGTCAGTGGGGATTTTTGGAATGAAAAAAGTGGAATTCTTCCACTAAATAAACTCGAATGGAAAAATCGTTTAATCTCAAACTGGTCTCAACCATTATTAGTTTCTGAGTTTTTACCGGGTAAAGAATACTCTGTAGATCTAATTATCCATAGGCAAGAAGTAAAGCGTATCGCTATTAGAACAAGAGAAAAAATGATTGGTGGTATTTCTGTTCAAGGAACCTATGTTCAGCATCAACAAATAGAAGAAATGACTATTAAATTGGTAGAGGGAATTGGTCTTGATGGTCCTATTGGAGTTCAATGGCGTGAGGATGAAAAAGGAATTCCAAAACTGTTGGAGATAAATCCAAGGATACAAGGAACTACATCTGCTTCGCGCGTTGCTGGAGTAAACATCCCTTTGGAAGCGGTATTAATTTCTGTGGGTGAGGATGTGGATTTTAGTAAAAAAATACAAAAAGGAGCTTCTTTTAGTAGATATTGGAAAGATATATCCATATAAAAGAGAAACAATAGTTCAAAAATGTTATTATCTTCGCGAACACTATGAGTAACGAAAAAAGAGATACCAAAAAGTATTGGGCACTATTTATAGTAAGCGGAATTGCCTTGACCTACTTTACAATATTCCTACCTCAGGCATTTTGGCTTGGTCTACCTACATTTTTTGGTGGTCTGGCTATGGCCATGGATTGGGTTTAATAAATCAGTTACACATTATTTTTTATTTGCGTAGAACGTACGCATTAATTCTTTATTTTTACATATGGCAAATTCATTTTGGTTTGATTTTGAAAAGGATATCAAAGAGTTGCATGAACAATTAGTTAAGGCAAAAAAGACTCAAGAAGAGGGTAAATTAGATATGTCTGATATGATTTCTACAATTGAGAGTAAAATAGCAGAATCTCAGAAGAAAACATACGACCAACTAACAGGATGGCAAAAGGTACAAATTTCTAGACATGCCGATAGGCCTTATACACTTGATTATATAGAAAATATTTGCACCGATTTTGTTGAACTTCACGGTGATCGTCAGATAAAAGATGACAAAGCTATAGTAGGAGGTTTTGCTAAAATAGATGGTAAACCCGTTATGATCATCGGACAGCAAAAGGGCAGAAACACTAAACAGCGTCAACTACGTAATTTTGGGATGCCAAATCCAGAAGGTTACAGAAAAGCTCTGCGTTTAATGAAACTAGCTGAGAAATTTGGTATTCCTGTGGTTACTTTAATAGATACACCTGGTGCATCTCCAGGTTTAGAAGCAGAAGAAAGAGGTCAAGGTGAAGCAATTGCCAAAAATTTATTTGAGATGTCAACATTGGAAGTTCCAATTGTTTGTGTAGTTATTGGAGAAGGAGCTTCAGGGGGAGCTTTAGGTATAGGAGTAGGAGATCGTGTATTAATGATGCAATACACATGGTATAGCGTTATTAGCCCAGAGAGTTGTTCAAGTATTCTTTGGAGAACATGGGATAAAAAAGAATTGGCAGCAGATGCTTTGAAATTATCTTCAGAGGATATGTTAAATAATGGTTTAATTGATGGAATTATCAAAGAACCAATGGGTGGAGCTCACCATGATATTGAAATGGCGTATAGTTCATTGAAGGCTGCCATTAAAAAAGAATTGAAAACATTAGTAACAATTCCAAGTGATGAGTTAGTGATGCAGAGAATTGACAAATTCTCAAAAATGGGAGTTGTAGTAGAACCAACAGCCACTGAAGATTAAATGAAGAATTCCATCACCGAATTATTTCAAATTGAGTTTCCAATTATTCAAGGAGGCATGATTTGGTGTTCTGGATGGGAATTGGCTAGTGCTGTTTCAAATGCAGGAGGCCTTGGTTTAATAGGTGCAGGTAGCATGTATCCCGAAGTCTTAAAAACTCACATCCAAAAATGTAAATTAGCTACGGATAAACCTTTTGGAGTAAACCTTCCTTTATTATATCCAGATATAGATAAGCACCTTTCTACTATTATTGATGAAAAAGTTCCTGTAGTTTTTACTTCTGCTGGTAATCCTGCAAAATTTACTTCTTATCTTAAAAAACATGGAATTATTGTAGTGCATGTTACTGCCAATTTAAAATTTGCTCAAAAAGCAGTGGATGCTGGAGTGGATGCGATAGTAGCAGAAGGTTTTGAAGCTGGCGGTCATAACGGAAGGGAAGAAACAACGACAATGTCGTTAATCCCTATGCTTCGACAAAAAATTAATATTCCTTTAATAGCAGCAGGGGGAATTGCCAGTGGCCAAGCAATGGCAGCAGCATTATGTTTAGGTGCTGATGCTGTACAAATAGGTTCAAGATTTGTAGCAACATTTGAGAGTAGTGCGCATCAAAAATTTAAAGATTCAATTGTTCAAGCCGGTGATGGTTCAACAGAATTAACTTTAAAAGAATTAACACCTGTTAGGTTGTTAAAGAATGAATTTTATAATAAGATTCAAGAGCTATATAAGAAGAGTGCGTCTGAAGAAAAACTCGCAGCTTTATTAGGTAGAGGAAGAGCAAAAAAAGGAATGTTTGAGGGAGATCTTAATGAAGGTGAATTAGAAATTGGTCAAGTTGCTTCTCAAATTAATGAATTAAAATCTGCGGTACAGGTTGTAAATGAATTAATGATAGATTGTAAAAAAACTTTATCACTTCAAAATACTCTATTTAATTACTAAAAAATGGAAAATCCGTGGAGAGTTATATATACGGCAAGCAGACAAGAAAAGAAGGTGGCTTCATTTTTAGAAAAGGCAAGAGTTGAATTCTACCTTCCTGTATACAAAAGTTTAAGATTTTGGAAAGATAGAAAGAAATGGTTGGAAATGCCGTTGTTTAATGGATATATTTTTGTTAAACCATCAGAAACAGATAGAGATATATTACTCCAAATTCCGGGTGTAGTAAAATATATCCGTCATAACGGAACCGATGCTGTTGTACCATCAAGACAAATTAATTTGATAAAGGAATTTGTTGAATTGGGTTATAACATTTCTGATGTTTCGAGAAATGAAAAGTTTGAAGTAGGAGATATTGCTGAAATTTTAGATGGACCATTAAAAGGAAATGAGGCAGAAATCTTTAAACTAGGGGATGAAAGTTATATTATTGTATCAGTTGAAGCATTAAATCAATCTATAAAGGTGAAGTTGCCTAAAGAAATATTAAAAATCACAAGTAAAAAATCAGAATTGGAGGATGTAAAACCGTTATGGTAGGAGATAAATTTTTACTACTTTCTCCACATACCGATGATGGTGAATTAGGCTGTGGAGCCACAATTTCAAAATTGATAGACCAAGGGAAAGAAGTTTATTATGTTGCTTTTAGTGCTTGTGAACAAAGTGTATTGCCGCAATTTCCCAAGGATATATTAATAACGGAAGTTAAATTAGCAACAAAGCAATTAGGTATTAAACCTGATTTCCTAAGGCTCCATCGCTTTGATGTACGGACTTTTAATTATCATCGCCAGGAAATTTTGGACGTTATGATAAAGCTCAGAGAGGAATTGAAACCTGATACTATATTAATTCCAAGTCTTAACGACATACATCAAGATCACAAAACCATAGCAGAAGAAGCACTTAGAGCCTTTAAATTTTCAAATATTTTTTCTTACGAACTTCCTTGGAATAATCTTAATTTCAATACATGTGCATTTGAGGTAGTTTCCGAAAAGGATGTTTTAAGGAAAATTGCAGCATTAGCCGAATACAAAAGCCAAGCTCATAGACCTTATGCAAATGAAGAATTTCTGCGTTCTCAATTAAGAATGAGAGGCGTGCAGGTTGCAAGACATTACGCTGAAGTATTCGAGGCAGTGCGCATTGTAATGGATTAAATTTTTACGCTGTGGTGCTTAATTAGGCATCTTTAAATCATTACTCGTATTTTCGTAACAATGGAGTGGTTTTCTCAAATTGTTTTTGCACTTGCCTTAGGTGTAGGAATTTATTTCTTTATAAAAAGTATTGCTACTATTAAACGGAACATCCACTTAGGAAGAGATGTTATAATAAACGATAATCCCAAAGAAAGATGGAAGCAAACTTTCTTAGTTGCCTTTGGGCAAAGTAAGATGGTTAGACGTCCAGTAGCAGGTTTTTTTCATATTATAATTTATGCGGGGTTTGTATTAATCAATATAGAAGTTTTAGAAATTATATTAGATGGGCTATTTGGAACCCATAGGCTATTTGCGCCATTGCTTGGCCGATTATACAATACAGCCATTGGATTTTTTGAAATATTAGCTTTGGGAGTTCTTGTTGCTTGTGTTGTTTTTTTGGCAAGAAGATGGATTTTGAAAATTCCTCGTTTTACAATGCGAGAAATGAAAGGTTGGCCGACAAAAGATGCTACTATCATATTAATTGTAGAGATAATATTAATGTCAGCACTATTAAAGATGAATGCTGCTGAACAGGTGCTCCAATCTAGAGGTGAAATGGCGGTTCATGGATCGTTTCCTATAAGTAAATATTTAGTTCCATTTTTTGATGGTTACAGCAGTTCAACTCTACATATTTTAGAGCGCACCTTTTGGTGGTTCCACTTCTTAGGTATCTTATTATTTATGAATTATTTACCTTTTAGTAAACACTGGCATATCATAATGGCATTTCCTAATGTTTATTATTCCTCATTGAAACCTAAAGGTAATTTAGGGAATATGGAATCGGTTACCACTGAAGTGAAACTTATGATGGATCCATCGGCACAGCCTCCAGAAGGGTATGAACCACCTGTAGGTTTTGGTGCTAAAGATGTATATGATTTAACCTGGAAAAATATCATGGATGCCTACACATGTACCGAATGTGGCAGATGCAGTAGTGTTTGTCCCGCTAATTTGACGGGCAAATTGCTTAGTCCAAGAAAGGTAATGATGGACACCCGTGATAGAGTTGAAAAGGTTGGTAAACAACATGATGAAGACCACAATATTACAAGAGTAGAAGATGGAAAAGATTTACATGCTTATATCTCTAAAGAAGAGTTATGGGCCTGTACTACTTGTAATGCTTGTGCTGATGCATGTCCTGTAAATATTAATCCGGTAGACATTATTATGCAAATGCGCCAGTATCAAGTTATGGAACAAAGTGCTGCGCCTTCAGAATTGAATAATATGTTTATTAACATGGAAAATAATGGTGCTCCATGGCAGTTTAATCCGAGCGACAAAGCAAATTGGACGATGGATACTAATTCATAGTCATAATAAACCCCGAAATATTGCTATCTTTGTATACTTATGAATACATTGCTAACCACATGGTTGATTTTCGGAATGGGTACTCAAGAAATCATCGTTGTTGCGCTTATTCTATTGTTGTTATTCGGAGGAAAGAAAATTCCTGAATTAATGCGCGGTTTAGGTCGCGGTGTTAAAGAATTCAACAGTGCAAAAAATGGCATCAAGGATGAATTCCAAAAAGGAATGTCTGACGAAAGCCCTGAAAAGAAATCAGAGTAACCTTGAAATCCTACAAAAACATTTCAGATATCCAATCCGATCTAAGGAATGGGAGTCTTTCTTGTGTGCAATTAGTTCAAAGTTATTTGGACAAAATTGAAACGCACATTGAACTTAATGCATTTTTGGAAGTTTGGAAAGATGAGGCTCTTGAAAAAGCGTCTGAATTAGACCAAAAAATTACGAATGGAGAATCATTAGGTAAACTTTTTGGCGTAGTTGTCGCTATTAAAGATAACTTAGCCTACGAAGGTCATAAAGTAAGTAATTCATCGAAAATTTTAGAAGGATTTGAATCGCTTTATACCGCTACCGCTGTACAACGCTTATTAGATCAAGACGCAATAATTATTGGTCGTACTAATTGTGATGAATTTGCAATGGGTGCATCTAATGAAAACAGTGCCTTTGGGTCGGTTAAGAATGCAGTGAACCCGGATTTAGTTCCAGGTGGTTCTAGCGGCGGAAGTGCAGTTGCTGTTGCTGCAAATATGTGCCATGTTGCCTTAGGTTCAGACACTGGAGGAAGTATCCGTCAGCCTGCAGCATTTAATGGAATAGTGGGATTAAAACCTACTTACGGCAGAATTAGCCGTTGGGGCTTGCTGGCATACGCCTCTAGTTTTGATCAAATTGGTCCTATGACTCATTCGGTTGAAGACGCTGCTCTGCTTACGCAAATAATGTCGGGTGCAGATGGACAAGATGCAAGCATGAACCAAATTGGTCCACTTGAAATTGAAAAAAGTAGCATAAAAGAAAAACTTACTTTTTCTGTGATGCGTGAAGCAATTGATAATCCAAGTTTGGATCCTGAGGTTGTATCAAATTTTAAAGCGCTCTTATCAAAGTTAGAGTCACAAGGGCATACTATACGTTATTTTGATTTTCCCCTACTTGATTCAATGGTGCCTACATATTATGTATTAACCACTGCGGAAGCAAGCAGTAATCTTTCTCGTTATTCAGGCATGATGTATGGGTATAGAAGTGAAAATGCAACGGATTTAGAGTCTACTTACACATTATCAAGAACTGAAGGATTTGGTACTGAGGTAAAAAGAAGAATAATGCTTGGAACTTTTGTGCTTTCTAGTGATCAGTATGATGCTTATTATGAAAAGGCTCAGAAAGTAAGAAGAGTAATCCAAAACGAAACACGCAAAATTTTAGAAAATTCGGATGCTATTTTAATTCCTACAACAAGTACTGCAGCGTTTAAGTTAGGTGAAAAAAGTAAAGATCCCATTGCCATGTATCTAGCCGATCTATTTACTGTACAAGCGAATTTAGCAGGAAACCCTGCAATATCTCTACCATTGTATAAGAATTTGGAAGGGTTGCCTTTAGGTGTGCAATTATTAACAAAAGAGAACACGGAAAACGATTTATTCTCAATTTCACAAAAATTGATGGATTTTTACGTTTAATTAATATGAGATATTTAAGCTTAATTTTTGGTTTAGTACTTATTAATATTACTAATGGTCAAAAGGCAGCATTACTTAAACAACAACTAGAATTAGAGCTGAATAAATCATTGCCAGTATTTCATAGTGATGGAATAATTGAGCTAGCTGATTCGATTTTAAAGTCTTCAGAATTTCCGAATGTGTTGGGAAGGTATAATTATTTCAACAAAGAAATAAATGAAGTTATTATTTCTTCAAATTTACCTTGGTATTTATCTGTTTTACCCCTTACTATTTCCTCCTGTGATCTCAAGTATCATAATGTAGATAGTCGTTCCGGTTATTGGGGTTTACTTTTTAATATCGGTAGAAAATACGGGTTAAAACAAACCGCTCTGTATGACGAAAGACGCGATTTAACAAAGTCAACAGAGGTAGCAATTAAACATATAAAAGGATTAGAAAATATTTACCTCGATTGGAGAAAAACTATCGCGGCTTACATTATTGGACCTGCTCGATTAAATCAGGTAATTCACGCAAGTCAATCTTTGGAGTTTGATGAATTATTTAATGAGTTGAGTGAGGATGAGCAAATTCAAATTGAGCACTTCTATGCTTCGGTATTAGCGGTAACATACGCTAAGGAAAAAAATTCTCCCAAACCAAAAACGTATACAATGCCAAAATGCAAGGTTGTTAAAAGCATAAATCAGAATGTGCCAATTGAAATTTTAGAAAAGCATTTAGAGGTAAGTCAAAAGATCATTCTTGACTGTAATCCTACATTTAAAACAACCGTAATTCCTTATCTAGGATTTAGCCCTATTCAATTTAAATTACCATTAAATGTTAGTGAATTATATTTAAAAAATATAGACTCAATCGCACCTTGGATTGAACTGGAAGAAAATCCAGTCATTACTTACGACACTATTGAACAAGTAATTGAAGGAGATACTGTTGAAAGAGTTGAGCCTAATCAGGAACCAGTAATCGAAGAAAATCGAGAAGAAGTTACAAAGGCATGGGTGTATTACACTGTAAAACGCGGTGATGGTTTATATACGTTGAACGATGTTTTTGGCTGCACAACACAACAAATACGTGATTGGAATAATGTCCCAAGAGGATTGTTTTTAATTGTAGGTAAAGTATTGAAATTTGAAGTGGATAGTGATAAAATATATTACTACAAGTCCATAAATAAAATGACACAGGCTCAAAAAAGGGCAGAAGCGTTAAAAAATTAATGAGTACTGGAAGAGTAACAGGATTTTTTCTAATACTTTCCTTAAGTATTTGGCATACTAACACTCTGTTTTCACAACCCAAACAATTCAAGATTGGAGCTAAACCTGTTGTAATTAGGCCAATATCCTCTAAAGTTAAGATTGATGGTCGGCTTGATGATTCAATTTGGTATAACTTGATATTCCACACTGGTTTTTCTCAAAGTTATCCTTATGATACTAGTATTGCTCATACTCAAACTTGGTTCACTTTGTGCCATGATGATGAATTCATTTATGCCGGGATTATTTGTGAAAACCTTAATGGCAACAAACCTTTTGTAATTAATAATTTAAAGCGTGATTTTTCTGTAAATACCAATGATGCGGTAGTATTGAGTATTTCTCCATTTATGGATGGTCAAAATGGATTTTCATTTGGTGTTACTCCATATAATGCTCAACGTGAAGGAGAAATTCAGAACGGGGGTGTATATGGTGTAACCACCGCTTGGGATCAAGTATGGTATAGTGAAACTTCAATCACAGACTCATTCTGGTTTGCTGAATTTGCGATCCCATTTTCTAGTATTCGTTTTGTACCTGGAATGGAAAGCTGGACATTTAATTTTTCTCGTTTTGATTTGCGCAATAATGAAGTTAGTAACTATAAGAAAGTACCGAGACAATTTAATGTTAGTACTTTAGTTTTTACTGATACCGTTGATTGGGAAACTCCTATTAATAAAAAATTCTTCAACGGGGTATTTGTGCCTTATATCAGTAATAATTCAATTCAAAACACAAAAAATAGTTCCGTAGAAAATAGGCCAAGCATTGGTTTTGATGGAAAATTAGGAATTACCCCTAGTTTAAATCTTGACATCACAGTAAACCCAGACTTTGCTCAAGTAGATGTAGATCAACAGCAGATTAACTTATCTAGGTACAATTTGTTCTTTCCAGAGAGAAGGCAATTTTTTATTGAAAATAGTGACTTATTTGCAAATTTTGGATTCAGGCAAATCAGACCATTTTTTAGTAGAAGAATTGGTTTAAGCCCTTCGAGAGAAAATATTCCCATTGAATACGGTCTGCGTTTAAGCGGGAAACATGGTAATGACCTTCGTTTAGGTTTAATGAATGTTACTACTGGTACTGATAAAAATAAAAGTGCGATAGCTACTAACTACACAGTAGCGGCACTGCAGAAAAAGGTATTTGAAGCTTCCAATATTGGTTTGATATGGGTTCACGATCAAGTACTTGAACAAAATAAAGTAGATTATAACTCCGTTTTGGGTGCGGAATTTAATTTGCTAACTCAGGATAATAGATGGTGGGGAAAGACATTTATACAGAAATCAATTTACCCAGGTATAGAATCATCTCGTGGTTATTCGCATGCTTCTTTTCTATTGTATAAAGTGTTAGGATGGCAGTTTATGTGGAATCATGAATATGTGAGCAGATATTTTCAGGCAAGAACGGGATTTGTGCCTCGTGTAGACAATTATGATCCAAGTACCGGTACAGTAGTAAAAATGGATTATTGGAGATTAGAGCCGGAGTTCAAAAGGATATATTATCCCAAAAGTGATTTAATTAATTCTTATTCAACGTTTATTTACAATTCGAGTTATTACGATAGTGCATTTGATCCCACGGAGTCACTCATATCCGTTGGTAGCGAAATAAAATTACAGAATAGTGCCTACGTTCATCTAACAGCCTATCAAACTTACTACAGATTATTTTTACCTTTTGCTCCTGTTAAATTCAATGGTGGAGGTTACTTAAATGGTGAGCACATATGGGAAGGTTTTAATGTTACTTTCGGATCAAATTCAAGAAAGGTATTTGCTTTATTTGGAGAAGTTGATTTTGGAGGTTATTTCTTAAATGGTAATAAGCAAGAGTATTCAGCCAATTTTACTTATCGTGTTCCAGGTTTAGGGCCAAATAAAATACCCAGACTTTATTTAACGGGTAATGTGCGACACGTTGATATTAACCTTCGTGACTCGGGTCTATATTCTGTTGATTTATTAGGATTAAAGGCAGATTATAGTCTAACTACAACTACTTACCTCATTGGTTATTGGCAGTTGAATGCACAATCTAAATTAATGAATGTAAACGTTCGTTTTCAATGGAGATATAGACCGATGAGTGATATTTTTATTGTGTATTCACAAAATTGGGATAGAACCCAAATTACGCCCAACTCAAACGCCGAAATTTGGCAGTATGGAGGACGTAGTTTAGCCTTAAAATTGAATTATTGGTTTTAGGATATAAAATTTGTTTAGGCTAAAATTCTTAAACGTTCTTTTTTAAACTTAAAATTGACAAATCAGATTTATCAAGAATCATAGTATTAGAGATTCTACCTAATCCATCAATCTCCATATCCACCACATCGCCGGGTTGTAACCATTGAACTTTGTAGTTTTTATCATGAAATAATCCTGTACCATTTAACTCCAAGAAACATCCCGTTCCAACGGTACCCGATCCAATTACATCTCCAGGTAGAACGTCAGTACCATAAGCACATCTCTCAATAATTTCGGCAAAAGTCCAATCCATATCTCCCATATTACCTTCACTTACTTGAATTCCATTCACCCAACATTTCATATTTAAGTTATAGTTGTTACCCGTATGACCTTTTTTTGCTGGAATTTTAAACTCTTCTAGTTCATCTGGGGTTACCATCCATGGACCTATTACAGTGCTAAAATCTTTGCCCTTCGCTGGACCAAGATTTAATTTCATTTCTTCCATTTGCAGTAATCTTGCACTCATATCGTTCATAATGCAATATCCTGCTATATAATTATCCGCTTGTTCTGCGGTAAAGTTTCTTCCTTTTTTCCCAATAATAACTGCAGCTTCAAGTTCAAAGTCAAGCTTTTTGAAATGATCTGGCATACACACGATATCTCCAGGTCCTTGAATTGCGTTATGATTGGTGAAGTAGAAAATAGGGTATTCATCAAACTCTGGAATCATTTCTACTCCTCTATTTCTTCTTGCTGCAGCTACGTGTTGTCTAAATGCATATCCATCTCTACATGAAGTCGGATTTGGAATAGGGGCTTGAAATAATACTTCTTGGAATCCCAAACTTTTATCCGTGTGATTTCCTTGTACAATAGAATCTTGTATGTTCTGGCACTTAAATTTATTAGTATCCCAATCTTCAAGGATTTCACGAAGTGAATTTGGAATAGTATTATCAATTGAATGCGTTAAAAAAACTTTGCCATCGTGAACAAGCCCAACATGATTTTGATTTTTATGGGAAATTGTAGCTATCTTCATACCAACAAAAATAGGAATAACAATTTGGGCTTCATCAATTAAAGTGAAAACTATGTCTTTTTATCTATTTGGTCATATGGAATTTTGAAACCAACTTTGAAACACAGATTCAATTAGTTGATGAAAGTATTAGTTACAGGGAGTAATGGTCTTTTAGGCCAAAAAATTACCGATTTGGTATTATCAAAATACCCCAATATTCATTTAGTAGCCACAGCAAGAGGAGAGAATAGGCATGCTGTAAAGAGCGGTTATGCTTATGAGGAAATGGATATCAGTAATCTGGATTCCCTTCAAACTGTTCTGGATTCCGAGAAACCTGACGTTGTTATTCATACCGCCGCAATGACACAGGTTGATGAGTGCGAATTTCAAAAGGAAGAGTGCGTATCGTTAAATATAACCGCTGTTGAAAATATTGTAAAACTCAGTAAAAAACTGAATTTCAGATTAATTCATTTGAGTACAGATTTCATTTTTGATGGAACTAAAAAAATGTATAAGGAAGATGAACAACCAAACCCATTAAGTTATTACGGTTGGAGTAAGTTAGAATCTGAAAAAGCGGTGCTTAGGAATTCAACTAATTACGCCATTTTAAGAACAGTTTTAGTCTATGGAACTGTATCTGATATGAGTAGAAGCAATATTATGCTTTGGGCATACAATACTCTCAGAGATGGAAAAGAAGCAAAAGTAGTTGACGATCAATTTCGTACACCAACTCTCGCCGATGATTTAGCACAAGGATGTCTATTGGCTGCCTTGTACAATGGAAATGAAATTTTCAATATTGCCGGTAAAGACTATATCGGCATTTATGAATTGGTTGAGAAAATTGCTGATATGTATGGATTTGATATGAAGAATATTTCAAAAGTATCCAGCTCTACACTAAACCAACCAGCAAAAAGACCTCCAATTATAGGTTTAGATATTTCGAAAGCACAAGAAATGTTGGGATATAACCCCCATTCACTCGAAGAAGGTATTAGAATTTGTATTGGAAAATAATAACATTATGGAAGAGTTTAAAAGTGGATTTGTAAGTATAATAGGAATGCCCAATGCAGGTAAGAGTACCCTTTACAATGCGTTATTGGGTGAAAAATTGGCTATAATAAATCCAAAAGCCCAAACTACACGTCACCGAATATTAGGAATAAAGAATGGCGAGGGGTATCAGGTTATATTTTCAGATACACCAGGAATTCTTCATAAAACATCATACAAAATGCACGAAAAAATGATGCGTTTTGTGAATGAATCTCTACGAGATAGTGATGTGCTAATTCTCTTGTTTGATATAAAAAAACCAAACTTAACCGAGGAGTTAGTTGATAAATATAAATCTTCAAAAGCTAAGAAAATTGTAGTACTAAATAAACTAGATTTAAGTTTTCAGGATGAGGTGACAGTTGTAATGAATCAATTGCAAAAGGATTTTCCCGCAGACGCTTATTTATCCATTAGCGCTGAACATAAATTTCAATTAGAGGTTCTTGAAAAATTAGTGCTTGACTATTTACCAATTCATCCGGCTTATTTTCCTGCTGATCAATTAACCGATAGGTCAGAAAGGTTTTTTGTTAATGAGATAATACGAAATAATTTATTGGCACTTTATGATGAGGAGATTCCATACTCTTGTGAAGTTTTAACCTTGTCTTTCAAGGAAACAAGTAAAATTATTCGCATGAGTTGTGAAATAATAGTTGAGAGGGAGTCTCAAAAGCCAATTATTATCGGCAAGGGTGGAAGTAAAATTAAACGACTTGGTATAGATTCTCGTAAGCAATTAGAAGAGTTTTTTGATAAGCAGGTATTTTTGGAAATGTTTGTTAAGGTTCGTGAGGAATGGAGAAATAACGATAAAATGCTCAATCAATTTGGATATAACAATGAATAGAATCACAGTTTTTTTGCTGTTGTGTTCAATATTGCTTTTTAATTGCACTGCTAAAAATAATCCACTTAAAACTGAGAATCTGCGATCAAATTCTTTAAGAGAATTATTAGTTATTGATACTACTTACGTCTTTCAGTATAGTGGGAATTCTTACAAGGCGTATTTTAAGATACCTCCGAAATGTAATGAGCAATTAATTCTTTTTCTACCGGGTTGGAATTACTCTGTTCTAGATTGGAAAGAAAAAACAGATGTTTGGAGGATTGCAGACTCTTTGGGATATGCAACATTGTTAGTTGAGATGGGGAAATCTGTTTATGTGGATAGTGTTTACCCAGAAGCACGTGCTGATTATAAATTTTTTCCTACAAGAACATGGCTGGAAGATAGTGTTTTAAGCAGCTTTAAGAGTTATGGGTGGTTTGATGAAGGGAATGATTCTCGTATTTCACATATTATTGGTCTTTCTACAGGTGGTAGAGGGGCAATTGCGTTGGCCTATGAATTACCTAATCTTGGATTAGTTTCTGCTTTTAGTGGAGATTATTTTACAATGATGGATACTTCAGATGCGCTGCTGAGGAATTCAATTGGTCCATATTACAAGGTTCCAGAGAGATGGGAACTTGGATCTAATAATCTCGGAAATAGAGGTCCTTTATATTGTAATGTATTCATCGCTCATGGCGAGTTAGATAAGGTTGTATCGGTAAGACATTCTAAAATGCTTGAGGAAAGGGTTAATAAAAACCATACACCCAGACAACAGATTTTTACCTATTATCCTCAGAATGCAGGTCATGATTATTCATTCTGGAATGAAGCGGGTATTAAAGCAATCCAATTTATTCAAAAATCAACTTTTGATTAAATCAATTATTTTTATTCTTGGGTGTGAAAACATCTAATTTATCAGTAATTTCTGACGAATCTGAAGGTTTTTCCTTTCTACTAAATAGAGTAGCACCCATCATGAATAATGAGGTAAGTAAAATAACTTGTGTTATTAAAGTTTGATTAACTGTGTTAATCATTTGTGAAGCAGGTATACTTATAAATAATAGAATAGTTATTAACCCTCTTGGTGCTACATAAGCCAAAGGTGAAACGGGAAGTTTTAGTATTAGAAGTTGTAAAACACGCAAGAGTACAATCATTGCAAAAATTAATATAGAAATGATTAGATTATTGGGTTCTAGCAAGGAAGGGATGTCTATTGTAAAACCGAAAATCACAAAAAATGAAACTCTAACTACAAAAGTTAATTCGGTAGTAATTTCTTCGAACCGATGAATTTCCTTTATCAAGTTTTTGGGGTCGAAATTAGAAAGAAATTTGAATTGGGTTATGCGTTCAATATTTGCAACAACTAGACCAAAAATAAGAATAAGAATTAGTGCGGGAAGGTGAAATCCTTTGCCAATAGCATAAAGAAACATAATTAGCATAATAATTGGCATGAATTTTATTCGATGATTCAATCGGCTAAGAATTAAGGTTAGCCCTAGCGCGCCAATCAAGGAAAAGATCACACTTATTCCGATCTCGCCCAAAAATATGAAAACGGATTTAACACTTATAACCTCATTGATGATTATATAATTAAAAAGTGTTACGCCAATAATATCAGATAAACTACTTTCAAAAATAACAAATTCCTTATCCTTAGCGCTTAACATTTTAGCCGTAGGTATGGCTATTGCACTACTAATTATTGATAATGGAATGGCATTTAGCAGACTATTTTTAAAACCAAATCCTTGAAAACTAAACCAAGCACCCAAGACTAATCCTAGAGTTAAAATAGACGACAGTGATAATGCAAATGTTTTGGTTAATATGGGTAATTTTTCTTTGGTAATTTTGAGTTCAAGAGTACCCTCTAATACAATTAAAATAAGTCCCACAGTACCTAAAACAGGTACAACAGAAGAAAAATCTGGATGTTCCCAGCCCATTACATCTACAAGTTTCTGGCTAAGCATCCCTAGGGCTAGAAGCATAATAATATTGGGAATTCTTGTTTTAGGTGATAAAACTTCAAACAAATAACCAATAAGAATTAATCCGCTAAAAATGAGTAAAAAGGATATATTCATTTGGAACTTTAAATATAACGAGAATGTTTTGGAATCATTTTATAAGTCACTTAATACAGGAGTAACTTTTCAATGTTTGTGGCAAATTTATAGTGAAATTCGCACTTCACCGTGGTGATAGCGGTATTCTTTATTGCCATCTTCTATCTGGATTCTTCCATGTGAATCTACACCTTTTAGCCGTACATTTTTCCTTTCCCCATTTTTGAATTCAACTGTAATTAGTTCATTTTTTTTGTTTAATCTTTGATTGTATTGATGTGATACATCTTTTTGAGAGTTTAGGGAAATCAATCTATTAAATAATGTTAAACTCAATTCATGAAGTTTTATCAAAGTTCCCGAATTTTCTGTCCAAATGCCTGTTGAATTAGGAATATGACTTAAATTATTACTCTGAAAAATATTAATACCAATACCCACTAATCCCATTTGCTTGTCTTTTAAACTCAGTGTTTCCATTAATATACCCGCAACTTTTTTTTCTCCGAGAAGGATGTCATTTGGCCATTTTATTCTGATAGGCTCAGGGGTTGTTTCTTGGATAAAATCAGCAATTTCTAAAGTAATGTTTTTATTGAATAAAATAAGATCAAAGGAATCGTTTAGTGGAAAAGCTACAGATATTGCAATTGCAGAATTTAAGGGAGTGATCCAATCTTGATTGCGTTGACCTCTGCCTTTAGTCTGATTAAAGGTGTATAATCCTAGGGGCACCTCAGTTTGGTAATTTGACTTTAATAAATTTAAAAGAGAATCTTGAGTAGATTTAATTTGTTCAAGATAGAATAGATTTCTATCTGTGGTGGATTGTATGCCTTCTAAGTCAATCAAATTCACGAACTTTGTAACAAATTTACATGACAAAAAAAGAAGTAACTATAGAAATGATGGTTGAAGTTGCTGTAAAAGGACTTCAAGAAAAAAAGGGTATCGATATTGTTAGTATTGATTTGCGAGGTGTAAGTGGCGCATTTACTGATTTTTTTGTGATTTGTCACGGTGGATCTGGTAGGCAGATAGATGCTTTGGCGGACAGTGTAGAAAATGAAATGCGTCTCGCATTAAAGGAAAAAGCTGCTATTCGTGAAGGTAATGATGTTTCTGAGTGGATATTATTGGATTATTATAACGTAATAGTGCACATATTCACTGAAAGTAAGCGTAATTTTTATCACTTAGAGGATTTATGGGGTGATGGAAAAATAAAAAGGCATGAATAAGTAAAAAATATTTGTGAATAATACAATTATTTGTATTTTTGCAGCCCTTAAATAAGCAAAATGGCCCGTTCGTCTATCGGCTAGGACACGTCCCTTTCACGGATGAAAGAGGGGTTCGATTCCCCTACGGGCTACAAATAAAGGCTTTGTGTTTTCAAAGTCGAAAAGAACATATCGCGGGATGGAGCAGTGGTAGCTCGTCGGGCTCATAACCCGAAGGTCGCAGGTTCGAGTCCTGCTCCCGCTACTAAAACAATAAAACGGTTATACTATTATATAGTGTGACCGTTTTTTATTTATAAAGATTTCGTTCAAACACTGTCAAAGATTAATATAAGAGCTTATCGAGATTATTTTACCTCATTTTACACTCCACAAAAATCTATGAAAAAAACAAAATTAATTATCACCATTTTGTTGTTGCTTACTACCATTTTAGGGAAAGCACAATCTAGATATAATGTAATTTATGAAAAACAATTAGGACAGAATTTTGCCGGAGAAAATATAAATGCAGGTTTTCATTTACTCGATTATGCAGACTCATTATTCATCCCAAAAAAAATAATTAAAACTGAAAATAATTTCGCTAAAGTGATTAACCCTATTTTTCGCTTTAGTAAACTATTCTTAAGTAATTATCTAATAACTGATTATGCAATGACAATGAATCATGAAAGATTTGGTCATGGATATAGAATGCTAGAGGCAGGTGGTTCTATTAATAAAATTGTTTACAATATGCCTCCACCTTTCACCAATGAATTCTCCTACATAAATTCCACTTACCCTCAAAATTTTACCATACAACAAGAATTAATGTATAGACTAGGTGGTTCTGAAACTAATCTTGTTTTAACCGATGTAATGCGTAAGAACATATTGTTAGATGAACGATTCAATTACAATTTTGGCCTTACCTATCTATATGGAAGCAATGATATGCCAGGCTACACAGCCTTTGTTACTAATCCAGCTGCTGACCCGATACAATACAGACAAAATATAAATCAGCTATATGGTAATGAATTACTTACTCGGGAGAAAATGCGAACTTATTCATTCATTGCTCTATTGACTGATCCCATAAATTTTTACGCCTTCAAGTCTGTCTTTTACGACTATATCATTAAAGGTAGACATAGCTCCAGAATAGGAATGATAAAACTGAGCAATAGACTTCAATATTTGCCGAGGTTTAGATTTGAATACACCCCTTATGGTCCAGAATTGGTATATCAAAATTACTTTAAGTTAAATTCTAAATTAATGCTGTTTAGTTTTAGTCATTCAGACCCAAATTTACCCAAATCATGGCGAGTCGTAGCAAATATTTGGAATCTAAAATCATCCGATAATCTATCATTTAATTTATCAGGACAAATTTGGGATCAACCAAATATTGAGTTTTATCAAAATGACAAACTTATAGCATATGAGGGCTTTGGAGGTCAATTTATATCTACTGTTAATTATGACATTAGCAAAGACAAAAACCTTTATGGATTTAAACTTCAAGTAGGATATAAATCAACAGGATACGCAATTGGAGAACAATTAAATAAGGGATTAATAATTAGAGGAGGTTTGACTTTTAAATTAGGAAATAAAAGCCCGTAGAGAACAATGTGTATAGAGCATAGCAACCTGTGGGATACTACATAACCATACACGGAACGTTATAGTCAATATCCGAAACAATTTTAGTTTAACTTTTCATAATAAGGTTCATTATGTGATGAGTATCAATTAAATCTCTTGATGTTAGACTAATGTTCGATATTTCCAATGAGTTATCTACTAAACAAGTAAAGTCGTCAATTATGGCGACTTTTTTCTTTTTACGCCTCTCCACAACCCTTGTAAATATTGGGATTATACGAAAAAAGGGTTGACATTTTTGGATGAAAAGGGATTTGGATGTTATTACAATTGGTATGCAGTTAATGATTTTAGGAATATTGCACCTGCAGGTTTTCATGTAACATCTCAAGCCGATATGGATTCTATCAGCAGGATTCTAAAGCAAAATGGAGATACTGTGGGTATTACAATTAAAACTTCATCGGGATGGGGTGATAATAGCAATAATTCAGCTGGGCTTAATATTATTCCTTCACAACATTTAAGGGCTTCCATTACTTGTTCTCCTTTGTGCACAATAGAAAAAGTGTATTGGACGTATTCTGAAAAACGCATGGAACTTCTTGGATCTGGGTATGGTCCTGGCGCACATTTTTGGACGACATACGGGTCAATAGAAAAGGCCCGAGCTTTGGGATGGCATGTATATGATTCACAATCAGGAGATCCTTTTCACCTCGGAGAATGGTCTCCTTGTGCAGATGCAAATTCAGTTCGGTTGATAAAAGATTAGTTCGGTCCTCATTTTTAAATTACACGGGTCTTATTATTACTAGAGTTTTTTTAATGATATATTGTTTTATGCAATTTAAGACGTTGGAATACATTTAATCGAAATAAGCAGGTTATTAGACCTTACAATCAACAACCCTAACACCACCCATCATTTCTTTTTTATAATGTAGGCTCGACATGTTGTTCTCTAAATGTTCATCGTCTTTCATTTACTCTTTTGCTTATTTTTTATTAGGTATATAAACTTATTTAAGCAAAAATTAAAATTTATAAACCACCATTTATAGATAAATTTAAAAATAACCAGATTGTTTTCTACAATATTTATATTATTATTGAAAATAATTAACTTTATCTATCAATAAAAAATCAACAGTATGAAACTATTAATCTCACTTTTCGGTTGGGTACCTGTATTAGGAAATGCACTAAAAATGGCATACATTTCGCAACGAGTTAAAGAAGCTATTAGCAATGTTCAAGTGTCTAACGACAAAGCCAATGAACAAGCCGAAGAATCTGCTAAATATTTTGAACAGTTGGCCAAAGAAACTTACGATGAGCATATTCAACCGCAAATTGATGAATTAGACATACCTGATATAGTTAGTGGCAAATTAAAGGAAAAATCTGTAAGTACTATTAGTAATGCTTTAAAAGATAAATACTTAAAAAAGACTAATGGTTAACATTAAAAATTTGAATAAATAAAAATAGTTTGGTTTCTTTGTAGAAAATTAATAATAAAGAGATATGAAAAAATTTATTATTTTATTATATGTTATTGGTACTATTCTATCATTAACAGTTGTATGGCTAATATACAAAACATGGACTGTCTTTGGATTTTGGACTATTTTTTGGACTGGCGCGGTAACTGGTTTAACAGGTCTAACTTTAGGACAGTTAGTAGGTTCTAGGGTTGAATCAAACGGGAAAATTACGTACAATCCTAAAGAATGGCCAAAACTTATTCATATCATAGTTTGTGTTCTAGTTGGATATTATCTCTACACAATTATCTCCGGTCCAGAAGTTCAAGGTTTTGATTATTATTATGGTTTAACCTATTTAATACTTTTAACGGCCTTACCAATATTGTGGAGTACATACAAGCTTTTCCGTGATCGTAATGATTTTGTGGAAATTGATGAAAAGTTCATTTCATACAAAGACAATAAAAAAATGGGGAAGTTTGAAATATCTAATATTAGTAAAATTGATGGTGTATTAACTCTTCACTTCAATGATGAAACAACTCACGAAATAGATCTAAAAAATATGAACTTTAACTCCGCAGATAGTGTTTCCTTAATAAAGGATATTAAATCCCGGTTGCCTAAAAAGGTTGAGAGCGAAAATACTCCTGATGATAATGGGTTAGATTTATCCGACTCAGAGACAATAGAGTAACATAAAAATTATTGATCAATAGTTTTTCTAAACAGAAAAATTTCATTTATTCGAATATTTTGAAAACTATGTAAACTAGTTTTTTTGGATTGCAAATCATTTTTTAGAAAACAATAGATATTTATCTAATTTAACTTATTCTAATTTCTTATTGCTTTTAAGGAAGTATATCATTCTTTGCTCAAGTTAATGCAACCGTTTTACCTTTGAGAGGTAAAACTGGTGTTTTTATTAAAACCCTTAGAATTAGGGGTTAAGGGTTGATTTTGCATATATTACTGTTGGTTATAAAAATATATATTTTATTGAACTTATTAATGCCGAGGTAACTATAAAAAGAGATGTGCTGCAATCAATTCAAAAACTTTTACAAAAAGTAATAAAATTACTCCAATAAATAGGGGGTATACGGTATTTTTAAAGGATTACAAATCAGGAATTTGTTGAAGAGTTGACTCAGTTTTTTTACGTCATGTTGATTGTTTGCTTCAACAAAAAAAATAGTTTTATATTCGCTAATTGTACTTTATACAATAATATCGAAAAAGCACTACAATAAAGGGAGTAATATCTAGAGGAGAATGCAAAAACTGAGCAATATTTTTCAAGGGAATCAACAACTCCAACAAAATTCAACTACACCAGAGGGAGTTGAGGTTGAGTTGAATGGAGAAGTCTTTTATAAAATTTCATATGTGGATGCGATGCGTCCATTTTTTATTAGTGTCGTTAGTAATTCGGATCACTGGTTGTTTGTTTCAAGCAATGGTGGAATTTCTGCCGGACGGAAAAACAGCGACTTTGCTTTATTTCCTTATTACACCGATGACAAAATCACTGAATCTAATGAAAATACCGGCTGTAAGTCTATCTTTTTAGTAAGCACAGACGGAAAGACATTTTTGTGGGAGCCTTTTTCCAATAGGCAAAAAGGTATCTATAGCATTTCTAGAAACATCTATAAAAATGCCTTTGGAAATAAAATAATTTTCGAAGAATTTAACCACGATTTAGAATTAGTTTTTACCTATGAATGGAATTCGAGTGAGAAATTTGGTTTTATCCGTCATTCAAAAATTAAAAATCTATCAAACATTGTTTCTCAAGTCCGTGTCCTTGATGGTATTCAAAATATATTGCCTTATGGAGTAGAACAGGCACTTCAAAATAGCACAAGTAACTTAGTAGATGCTTACAAAAAATGTGAATTAGAGGAAGATTTTGGTTTAGGAATATATTCTCTCAGTGCCATAATAGTTGATAAAGCAGAACCGAGCGAGGCACTAAAAGCTAATACCGTTTATTCTGTTGGTCTAAATAGCCCAATTCGACTAATTTCTTCGTTACAATTGGAATCATTTAGATTAGGAAATATTGTTAAAGAAGAGCGAGATATTCGTGCTGAGAAAGGTGCCTATTTCTTGGTAGATGAGATACAAATTGCTCCTAACTCCGAAGAAAAGTGGAGTATTGTTGCAAATGTCAATCAGTCAATGAAAGACATTGTAAACATAACGGAATCATTAAAAAACCCAGACAATCTTAAGCATCAGATTCATGAGTCAATCGAAAAAGGCACACAAGAATTGATAGCTTTGGTTGCAGGTGCTGATGGTATTCAGTTATCACAAGATAAAACACGCAATGTTAGACATTTTGCTAATACCATGTTTAACATTATGCGAGGAGGTATTTTTGATAATAATTACGCTATTGAAAGAGATGACTTCAGTGAATATCTCAGAAAAGCCAATTTAAAATTGTATAAAGACGTTGAGTCTAAAATCAATGAATTACCGGTTAAGTTTGATTTAACATTTTTGAAAGATTGGGTTACAAAAATTGGAGACAAGGATCTTCAAAGACTCAGTTTAGAATACTTACCCCTAAAGTTCAGTCGTAGACATGGCGACCCGAGCCGGCCTTGGAATAAATTCTCTATAAATACAAGGAATGAATATGATGGTTCTAAGATTTTAGATTTTCAAGGAAACTGGAGAGATATTTTTCAAAATTGGGAAGCTCTAGCTCACTCATATCCAGAATTTATTGAGGGTATGATGGTGAAATTTTTAAATGCTTCTACTTTCGAAGGATACAACCCTTACCGAGTTACTAAAGAAGGCTTCGATTGGGAAACTATTGAACCTGATAATCCCTGGTCTTACATCGGTTATTGGGGGGATCATCAAATAATCTACTTGTTAAAATTCCTAGAATTTATCGAAGATTATTATCCGCAAAAATTACAATCCTACTTCTCAAAAGATTTCTTTGTATATGCTAATGTTCCATACAAGATAAAATCATACAGCGATATATTGACCGACCCCAAAAATACCATTGAATTTGATCATGCTGCGGAAAAAAATATACTAGAAATTCGAGAGAAAATTGGTTTTGATGGCGCTTTATTAAGAGAGCAATCTGGTAATATATATACCGTTAATTTTATTGAGAAAATCCTTGCAACCTTGCTAGCCAAGATGTCAAATTTTATTCCTGAAGGAGGAATTTGGATGAATACTCAACGACCGGAATGGAATGATGCAAATAATGCACTAGTAGGGAATGGGGTTTCAATGGTTACCCTCTATTATTTAAGAAGATTTGTTGGTTTTTTTAAGGAAATTTTAGAAGCTCATAAAAATATTACTGTATTAATTTCTGAGGAATTAATTACCTTTTTTAATCAGGTGTTAAATACACTAAAGATTCATCAAAGTTTATTATTTGGTCGTTTTTCTGATAAGCAAAGAAAAGAAGTTTTGGATGGATTAGGTAAGTCAGGAAGCGATTACAGAAATAAAGTTTATCAAGAAGGATTTTCAGGTACGAAAAAAGAGTTTAACCTTAAGGATTTTCTTGAATTTTGCGATTTAACAATTTATTATCTTGAGCATTCTATTGCTGCAAATAAGCGGGATGATGGACTATACCATGCTTATAATCTTATGACACTTCAAAACTATGATGAAGTTTCCATTTCTTATTTATCAGAGATGTTAGAAGGACAAGTAGCAGTTTTAAGCTCTGGATTTCTTTCTACTAATGAGAGTTTAAAGGTACTTGAATCTCTGCGAGCAAGTGCTTTATACAGACCTGATCAAAATAGTTATTTGTTATATCCAAATAAAGAATTACCAAGATTTATTAATAAAAATAATATTTCTAAAAAACATGTAGAATCTTGTGAATTACTGTTGCAATTATTGAAAGATGGCAATTCACAAATAATTGTAGAAGATGCTCTTGGTGGGATTCACTTTAATGGAAATTTTAAAAATGCCGATGACTTAAAAAAGGCATTGCTCAACTTGCCAAATAAATATTATTCTCTTGTTCAAAAAGAAAAAGGAATAATCCTAGAAATATTTGAGTCAATATTCAATCATAAATCCTTCACTGGTCGTTCTGGTACATTCTTCGGATATGAAGGACTAGGTTCTATTTATTGGCACATGGTTTCAAAGTTACTCCTTGCTACTTATGAAGTTACCAATAAGGTAATTGATGAAAATTCATTAGAAAATATTGCCGAATTTAAGTCTCACTTCCATGAGATTAATAAAGGCATTGGTGCACATAAGGAGCCTACAGAATATGGAGCATTCCCAACGGATCCCTATTCTCATACCCCTGCAGGTAAGGGAGCACAGCAGCCCGGTATGACTGGTCAGGTGAAAGAAGATATTTTAAGCAGGTTTGGCGAACTTGGAGTTATTGTAAGAGAAGGAAAATTGATGTTTAATCCTGTAATATTGAATTCAAGTGAGTTCTTAAATAGCCCGAAAACATTTGTTTATTACAATATTCATCAGGAACGCTGTGAGGTATACCTGAATACTAATTCGTTGGCATTTACTTACTGTCAAGTACCTGTAATTTATGAGCAATCTGACAAACAATCTATTACTGTAGAAATGGAAAATGGCAAATCTGTAGTTTTTAATGGGAGTGCTTTAGACTCAAAAATAACCACATCTATTTTTAATAGAAGCGGCTCAGTAAAAAGAATTTATGTTAAGATAGTTGAGAATTCTTAATTTACTCATGAATAAATTCAAAAAATCAACATATAGTAACCCATATTTATATTTAATCTTAGTCTGTTTATTTATCAGTTCATTTCAACTTAATAAACCAATTATTGTGAAGAAGAAAATTAGCGCTGCTCAATTGTTGAGCGATCCAAAAATGAAAGCCATGTGTTATGGTGGATATCGCGGTAATTCAAGAGAAATTCAACCTTCTATCTCAGAGCTCAAGGATGATATAAAAATCATGCATGCCATGGGAATTCGTATAATTAGAACGTATAATTTACAGTTCCCTCACGCCTCTAATGTGATTAAAGCTATTGATGAATTGAAGAATGAAAATGAGGATTTTGAGATGTATGTGATGTTGGGAACATGGATTGACTGTAAAAATGCTTGGACAGGCATGGAGCCTGACCACAATGATGAAAATGAGGAAAACAATTCATCGGAAATAGCAAAAGCGGTTACTCTAGCAAACGCCTACCCAGATATTGTTAAGATTATTGCTGTTGGAAATGAAGCAATGGTTCATTGGGCTTCAAGTTACTTCGTTCAACCACGTGTTATTTTAAAATACGTAAGATTTCTTCAAGAACAAAAGAAAAACGGAAAATTACCTGAGGAGACTTGGATTACTTCTTCTGATAATTTTGCCTCTTGGGGTGGAACTTCAGAGTATCATAATGATGATCTGAAGCAATTAATTGAAGAGGTAGATTATATTTCACTTCATACTTATCCATTTCATGACACGCATTACAATCCTTCATTTTGGCATACCTCCTCTTCTGATTCAGCGTTAACTTCTACAGAAAAGGTGGAGAATGCGATGGACAGAGCTAGAGACTATGCTAGGAATCAATTTAATAGTGTAAAAAATTATATTGAAGAACTTGGCATAGAAAAGCCAATTCATATTGGAGAAACTGGATGGGCATCGGTTTCAAGAGGATTCTATGGTATGAAAGGATCACACGCTGCTGATGAATATAAACAAGCTTTGTATTATCAAAAAATGAGGGAATGGACTTTAGAGAATCATATTACTTGTTTCTTTTTTGAAATGTTTGATGAACCTTGGAAAGATGCAAATCATCCTCAAGGATCTGAAAATCACTTTGGACTTATTACTGTAGACGGAAGAGCTAAAAGGGCACTTTGGAATATGGTTGATGAAGGTGTTTTTAGTGATTTTACAAGAAATGGTGTAAAAATTCAAAAAACATACGGTGGTGATGATAAATCACTTTGGAATCATGTTCTACCACCTAACCAATAATGATGATTAAAACAGCAATTGGAATATCGTTGAGTTTGATAATTTGTGCAGGTTTTGCATGTAAGACTGTGAAGCAAAATTTTACTCAAAAGATTTCTATTGCTAATAAAAAAATATTTATCAATAAAACTCCATACTATATTAAGGGCATTTGTTATCACCCGGTAGAAATTGGCGAGACTACTCGCAATTTTAAACAACTTGACAAGGATTTAACTCTGATGAGAGAGGCTGGAATTAATACAATTCGAGTATATCAGCCTATTGATAATAAGGAGGTTCTCGATAAAATTCATAACGCTGGAATCAAATTAATTATAGGGATAGGATATAATCAAGACGGAAACTTCGATATCCTGACAGGTACTTATTTAGATTATATTGAGAAGTATAAAAATCATCCGGCTATTTTGATATGGGAATTAGGAAATGAATACAACTATCATCCCGAATGGTTTGGGGGAGATATTCAGAATTGGTACAACGCCATTAATTCGGCTTCAAAAGCAATTAAACAGATAGATTCCAATCATCTTGTTTCAACTGCGCATGGAGAGATGCCTTCTAGAGAATTAATTGCTGCATTAACCGATTTGGATATTTGGGGATTAAATATCTATCGTTGGGATCAACCGCAAACGGTATTTCAGGAATGGAAATCATTGACTGATAAACCGGTTTATTTGTCAGAGTCGGGTGCTGATAGTTATATGAAGATAAGTAAGGCTGGTTTTGAGGAAGGGGTAAATCAAAATGCTCAAGCAAAAGCAAATGCCACTATAATTGATTCAGTTTTCAAATATTCCCATCTTAATGCAGGAATGGTAATATTTTCGTTTACAGATGGTTGGTGGAAGGCTGGAAATCCTAATAAACAGGATGTTGGTGGTTGGGCACCGAATAGCAGTGGGGTCCCATATGATGGTGCGCCAAACGAAGAATATTGGGGAATCGTAGATATTTATCGCAACAAGAAACAGACTTTCGACACAATAAAAAAACGTTTTAATTCATTTCCTCTCAATCATAAATGATGAAGAAATTTATAAATATTAGTATCTTAATTTTTATAATTAGCATGGGTATATTAGATATTCAGGGGTGTAAAGAATCTGATTTAAATATTGAGGTATTTGAAACTTCTGAAAGTGGTCATAAACTAACGAAGTTGAATATTTTTGAGCCAAACGACTATATTTCAGTAATTGAAATCAAACGAGAAGAAAAATTACAGGAAATAATAGGTTTTGGAGGAGCGTTCACAGACGCTTCAGCCTGTAATTTATACCAATTAAGCCCTGCTAAAAGGGAAGAAATTTTAAAAGCGTATTTTAGTGAAAATGGCGCGGCTTACTCCCTTAATCGTACGCACATGAATTCTTGCGATTTTTCAAGATTTCAATATTCATACGCTCCAATAGAGAACGATACCAACTTAAATCATTTCAGTATTCAAGCCGATAGTGAATTTTTAATTCCTATGATTAAGGAGGCAAAAAAGTACTCTAAAAATGGATTCAAACTATTTGGATCACCTTGGACTGCACCGCCATGGATGAAAGATAATAAGTCCTGGGTTGGAGGAAAATTACTTCCAGAATATTATGAAACCTGGGCTAAGTTTTTCTCAAAATATATTGAAGCTTACAAAAAAGAGGGAATTGATATTTGGGGACTAACGGTGGAGAATGAACCCATGGGAAATGGCAATAATTGGGAAAGTATGCACTTTACGCCTGAAGAGATGACTCATTTTGTAAAGGATTATTTAGGACCAATACTTGAGAATGATGGTAGAGATGATGTTGTAATTTTGGGTTATGATCAAAACAGAGCCGACTTAATAAATTGGGTAGATGTGATGTATGCCGATGAAGAAAATTCAAAATATTTTGATGGTACTGCCGTTCATTGGTATGAAAGTACGTATGATTATTTCCCTAAAGAGCTTCAATACGCACATTCAAAAGCTCCAAGTAAATTATTACTTCAAACTGAAGCATGTATTGATTCAGAGGTTCCGGTATGGAAAGATGATAAGTGGTATTGGAAAAAGGAAGCCACTGATTGGGGTTTTGATTGGAGGCCTGAGGAGTTGAAATATTTACATCCTAAATATGCTCCTGTAACTAGATACGCTAGAGATATAATTGGATGCTTAAACAATTGGGTTCAAGGCTGGGTTGACTGGAACATGATTTTGGACAAACAAGGAGGTCCGAATTGGTTTAATAACTGGTGTATCGCGCCTGTAATTGTAGATCCTAAAACCGATGAAATATATTACACTCCTTTGTATTATGTGATGGCTCATTTCAGTAAATTTATACGTCCTGGATCGCACATCATAAAGTCTACTCACACCGACGCCGATCTTATGGTAGTTGCTGCTGAAAATAAAGATGGTTCGAAGGTGGTTGTGGTTTTTAATGAGGGAGTTGAATCTAAGTCATTTAAATTGCAATCAACTAACTTAAATAAAATCATCACGATTGGCCCTCAGTCAATTCAAACGATTTATATAACTAATTAAAAACAGAAAATATGCAGGCAAATGAAAATCAACAACAAAGAAGTATATCATGGGGTGAGAAAATAGCTCTTGGTTTCGGAATGTTAGCCAATCAGATGTTTCCTGCCGCTTTAGGAGTTTTTATTATTGTTTTGGTTCAAGATTTAGGATTTGCCGCTATTTTATGGGGAATTATTCAGTTTGCACCTAGAGTTTTTGATGCGCTAACAGACCCAATAATGGGATTCATCTCGGATAATACAAAATCAAAATGGGGTAGACGCCGTCAATATATTCTAATTGGTGGGATTATAATGGGTTTGTCTTATGTGGCAATGTGGCAACTTCATAAGGAGAGTGGGGTTACCTACAATTTCATTTATTTTTTATCTTGGTCGCTTGTTTTTTATTTAGGTTACACAATTTTTAGTGTTCCTTATGTTGCATTAGGATATGAAATATCTGATAACTTCCATGAAAGAACTCAGGTAATGGCAATTGCTCAATTCATTGGTCAATGGGCATGGGTAATTGCACCGTGGTTTTGGGTTATCTTGTATGATCCCAAATGGTTTCCGGACGGCGCTGGTCAAGGGGTAAGAGACTTATCAATTTGGGTTGCTATTCCTTGCAGTTTGTTTGCAATTATTCCGGCACTCTTTATCAAACAGAAATCAACTTTAGATAGGAAAGATTTTCTTCCTATTACCGCGGGATATATTAATAAGAGTCTCGGGGGTATCTTTACATCGGCCTTTGAAGCATTTAAAATTAAACAATTCAGAAAGATCTCAGCAGCCACATTTTTAATTTTCAATTCATTTAATATTATTGCCTCATTTACCTTTTTGATCATCGTGCACTACTTATTTAATGGTAGTCCAGCAGATGCCGGAAATTGGCCTGCTATGCATGGATCAGTGGGGGCGTTAATTACTTCTTTTTTGGTTATTCCAACAATAGCATTTATGTCTAAGAAATTAGGAAAGAAAAGGGCATTTATTATTTCCCAACTCATTTCTATTATCGGATATATACTTTTTTGGTTCCTATTTGTTCCGGGAAAACCCTACTTGTTTTTATATGCTTTACCATTCCATTCTTTTGGTATTGGTAGTTTGTTTACAATTATGATGAGCATGACAGCAGACATTTGCGATTTAGATGAGTTAGAAACAGGAAAACGTCGTGAAGGGGTATTGGGAGCTGTGTATTGGTGGATGGTAAAATTAGGTTTTGCAATTGCCGCTTTAATAGGTGGATTAATACTTACAGTAGTAGGCTTTGACGCAAATAATGTCACGGAATCAGCTATCAAAGGAATGCGATTATTCTATACAATTCTACCTATAGCTGGTGTTCTAGGTGCCATTTGGGTGATGAGAGATTATAATATTACTGAAGAAAGATCACAAGAAATAAAAGAACAGTTAACTCTAAAACGAAAAGCTCAAAATAATAATTAGAAGTCATGTCTTACAGGAAAGAAAAGTTTAAATCATTACTCGGGGTAGATACCAATCTATTAGATACAGCGTCATTAAAAACAATGAGTCGGTCTATTTTGGATGCAGGAATGCATGGATTCTGTTTTAGTCCATATGAGGAAGGTCAAAAGCCGGGTGATCCAATATCCGAAGAGCAAATAAGGAGAAAATTAGATATTATTCGTCCTTACAGCAATTGGATTAGAATCTTTTCATGTACAGAAGGAAATGAACAGATTCCTGTGATTGCAAAAGAATATGGAATGAAAACCTTGGTTGGTGCTTGGTTAGGTGATGATCCTGAGGTTAATCAAAATGAAATCAAAGGATTAATTCAATTAGCAAAGTCTGGAGTTGTTGATATTGCTGCTGTTGGGAATGAAGTAATGTATCGCGGGGATTTGGAGGAGGATGAACTTATTAACTTCATTCTTCAGGTTAAAAGTGAAATTCCTGAAATCCCTGTTGGTTATGTAGACGCTTACTATGAGTTCACCGATAGGCCTAAAATAACAGAAGCTTGTGATGTCATTCTATCCAATTGTTATCCATTTTGGGAGGGCTGTAGTATTGAATACTCATTAGTGTATATGAAGCAAATGTATTATCAAGCATGTGCTGCAGCTGCTGGTAAGAAGGTTATAATCACTGAAACAGGATGGCCTAGTAAAGGAGGAAGTCTTGACGGGGCTCATCCTTCTTATGAAAATGCATTGAAATATTTTATCAATGCACAGATGTGGTCTAAGCAAGATAACATTGAAATGTTCTACTTTTCAGCATTTGATGAATCTTGGAAGGTTAGTGCTGAAGGTGATGTGGGAGCATATTGGGGACTTTGGGATAAGGATGAAAAATTGAAGTTTTAAAGTTCCAATGAATTATCAGCATTGCTTGCAAATTGCGGTTGGTAATGCAGTTTGCTACTCTGGATTCAGAGAAGGCCAGCGACCTGGAGTGCTTTTTCCTGCTTACGAACAAGTAAAAGAAGATTTACTCATTATTCAAGAGCATTGGCAATATATTAGATTATACAGTTGTGATAATCATGCATTAACTGTACTTGATGTAATTGAGAAGGAAAAACTTCCTATCAAGGTTATACTTGGGGCTTTTATTGAGGCTGAAATTAATAACCCAAATTGTCCGTGGGGTGGAGTCTACTCACAAGAAAAACTATCTGAAAATCAAAATCAGAACCTTCAAGAGGTACAAAAGCTAATTCAATTAGCCAATACCTATCCTGAAATTATTTTTGCTGTTTCGGTAGGAAATGAAGCCTGTGTGAGATGGACAGATCATTTAGTTCCAGTAGACAAAGTCATCAATTATATAGAAAAAGTCAAGTCTGGAGTTAAACAACCTGTTACTTTTTGTGAGAATTATGTTCCATGGTTAGATATATTGGAGCCATTAGCGGAGGTTGTTGATTTTATTTCAATTCATACTTATCCAGTTTGGGAAAATAAATCTATCGAAGAAAGCATGGAATTTACTGAACAGAATTATCTATCTGTAGCTTATAAATATCCAAATAAATTAGTAGTTATAACTGAAGCAGGCTGGACGACCGAATCAAATGGGTTTGGTATTCCTAGAGAGAACGTTAATCAAGAAACACAACGCATTTATTATAAAGCGCTTACTAACTGGAGCAAGAAAAATAATATTCTAACATTTGTGTTTGAAGCATTTGATGAACCATGGAAAGGTTCAAACGATCCAGATGAACCAGAAAAACACTGGGGACTCTTTACAGTAGATCGTAAACCCAAACTCACAATGATGGCAACTAGTTATAAATAGTGATTAATTGGTGTTGACTGGTCGCCTGAATCGTCTTCTTGATCTTGTCACAATAGCGTCAATTATTTCCTTGTCCAATAAAATTATTAAACACTTAATAAAAAGTAACGTCTAATAGTTTTAATTTGATTTGGATATTATGTTCAGACGACAATTTTTACGCCCAAGGAATTTAACTCCTAAACTAGATTCTAAAAATCAAGAATCGAGTAATCATGTGGTTTCCAAGCGCACAAATACGGGTTTAGCTGCTTATACCGGTTCATGGACTGATAAGCATCGCATGCATTTGTTACGCAGAACCACTTTTGGACCTAGTATGTCTGATTATAAATCTTTTAAATCTAAGTCAATGTCTGAATGTGTGGCGTCATTGTTAGACTTATCAAATGTTAATATTTCGCCGCCAGTAAATAATTATCATAATAGCATAAAAGATCCAAATGTAGATTATGGTAAAACCTGGGTTGATGCCCCATTCGATGGAAACCTTGAAGGCCGCCGCAAGAATAGTTTGAAATCTTGGCTTTGGTCAACAGGAGCAGCTGGAACGGGCACAATTTTTGAAAAAATGTGGCTGTTTTGGCATAATCATTTTGCAACTGAAATGAACGTTGTGCCTTCAGCGTCGGCTAGTTATTACTACTTTAAAACTTTAAAAGATAACGCATTAGGTAATTTTAAAGAGTTAACAAGAGCAGTTACACTAGATCCAGCTATGCTCTATTATCTTAATGGTAGATTAAATACAAAAAATGCGCCTGATGAAAATTATGCTCGTGAACTCCAAGAGTTATTTACATTAGGGAAAGGTGCAGATAGTAAATTTAATGAAGATGACGTGAAGGCCGCTGCTCGTGTTTTAACAGGTTTTACAATCGATTTCAGAACTACTCCATTTACTACTTTGTTTTTACCGAATAAGCATGATACCGACGATAAAGAATTTTCTGATTTTTTTGGAAATACCGTAATAAAAGGTCGTTCTGATTCCAATGGTGGATATGATGAACTTGACGACCTGTTAGACATGATTTTTTCGGTTGAAGAGGTTTCCAAATTCATTTGTCGTCGTTTGTACCGTTATTTTGTTTATTACGAAATAGACTCAAATGCAGAATCTAATGTAATTGAACCTTTGGCAAAAGTTTTTAGAGATAATAATTTTGATATTAAGCCTGTTTTACAAACTTTATTAAGTAGCGAACATTTTTACGACTCATGGAATCAGGCATGTTTAATTAAAGATCCTTTCAGCCATACTGCAGGTTATATCAAACAATTTCAACCCGATTTCCCGCCATCTAATGATATAGAATCACTATACAAAGCATACAGTTTTGGTTGGGCTTATACAACAATTTTACAAATGGATTTGGGGGATCCTCCGAGTGTTTCGGGGTGGGAGGCATGGTATCAAATTCCATTATACCATCGTATTTGGATAACATCAGACTCATTACCCAAGAGAAATGAATATCAGGATTATTTATTGTGGATTGGACATAAAATTAGCTTCTACACAATTATTGTGAACCCTTGGACCTTAACCAAACAATTTGATAATCCATCAAACCCAGATAAACTAATTGAGGAAAGTACTCAATTTTTATTGCCATTTGATTTAAGTGCCGATCAAATACAATCTTTGAAGGAAGTTATTTTACCCGGTGGAATTCCAGATTATAATTGGACCGATGATTATCAAGCAGCAACAGACACAACCAACTCAAATCACACTACAGCACTCACTAATATAACCTTGAAATTGAAATTGCTTTACAAGGCTATTATGAATTTATCTGAATACCAACTTTCCTAATTACGTAAACATGAAAAGAAGATCATTTTTAAAGGCAGCATCTGCAACCACTGTTATTCCTGTTGCGTTGAATGGAATGCAATTGAGGTCTATTAATCAGAGTTCATTATTAAAAGCATTAGGTAAAAGAGGTGCAAGTGATAAGGTATTAGTAATTATACAACTTAATGGAGGAAATGACGGTTTGAATACTCTTCTTCCTTTAGATCAATACAGCAACTTAAGTAAGGCGCGATCTAATGTGCTTATCCCTGAATCAAATGCTCTAAAGCTAAATGATCACTCTGAAATAGGTTTCCACCCGAAGATGTCAGGTATTAATAATGTATACAACAAAAAGAAGTTGAACATTATCCAATCTGTTGGCTATCCTCAACCCAATTTTTCACATTTTAGATCTACAGATATATGGATGAGTGCTTCCGATAGCAATCAGGTTTTAACTACTGGATGGATGGGACGTTATTTAAATGGGCAATATCCAAACTACCCTGATAATTATCCAAATTCTACCTATCCAGATCCTTTGGCTATACAAATAGGACCATTAGTCTCTTTGTCGTTCATGGGGCCAAATACGAGTATGGGGATGGCCATTACAGATCCGAGTAAATTTTACGAGTTATTAGATAATTCAAGCGGCTCTGTTCCATCTACTCCGGCGGGCGAGGAATTGGCATACATTAGAATGTTAGCACAACAAACTAATGAGTACGCCGATGTTATTAAAGCGGCAGCAACATTGGGAAGTAATAAGTCTACAAAATATCCTGTTAATACGGGAAGAAACTCATTATCAGAACAGCTAAAAATAGTCGCTCAATTAATCTCTGGTGGTCTTTCTACACGAGTATATATGGTTAGCCTCGGTGGATTTGATACACACAGTGCACAAACTGATTCTACTGACACCTCAATGGGTACACACGCGGATTTGTTAGAGCATTTAAGTGCTTCTATAGAGGCGTTTCAAGATGATCTTGAGCTTTTAGGTGTAAGCGAAAAGGTTACCGGAATGACATTTAGTGAATTTGGTAGACGTATTCAGAGTAATGCCTCAGGCGGTACCGATCATGGTGCCGCGGCGCCAATGTTTGTCTTTGGAGATGCTATACAGCCTGGTGTTATTGGTAATAACCCAAGTGTACCATCAACCACTACGGTTGAAGATAATGTCCCTATGCAGTTTGATTTTAGGCGAGTATATGCTTCAGTTTTAAAAGATTGGTTTGAGTTGACCGATGCAGAGGTAAAAGGGATCCTTGGTTCAGATTTCAACACTTTACCGATATTTAAAAATAATATTAGCGGTATTGATGATTTGGCTGAATTTATGACCCAAATATCATTGAGAAATGTATATCCAAACCCTGCAAAAGAAAGAGCAACTGTCTCATTTACAACAGACGGTGGAGGCCACTTGAGTCTAGTGCTTTACGATGCCATGGGAAATCAAGTTCATACTTTTTTCAATAAGAGTTTTTCGGTGGGAACTTTTGAACACGAGTTAGATTTACACGGTTTAAGGCCGGGAAATTATATTCTACAACTGCATTCAGATATGAAAAGCTGTACGCAAACTTTGCAAATTTTGAATTAATTTCAAAAAAAATATCTGGAGTGTTGGATTGATTGGTTTTACTTGTTATTTTTGCACTCCCAAAATTGTCCGATGGTGTAACTGGCAACACGTCTGATTTTGGTTCAGAAGAGTCTAGGTTCGAGCCCTAGTCGGACAACAAAAGTGATTTGATGATATCCGGTACAGTGCCGTGAGACAGTAGAATCTTATTATGACATCTTTAATACATCCAGTAAAAATCTTTGGCGGATCTGCCTCAGTTGAATTAACAAAATCTATTTGTGACTATTACGGAACTATTCCTGGGGATCTCCTAGTGAGTCGTTTTAGCGATGGTGAATTTCAACCTAACTTTCAAGAAAGTGTTCGTGGTTGTGATTTATTTATTGTGCAATCAACATTTCCCAGTAGTGATAACTTAATGGAGTTATTGATGGCAATCGATGCTGCCAAAAGAGCAAGTGCAAATTACATTACAGCAGTAATACCATATTATGGTTTTGCTCGTCAAGATAGAAAGGACAAACCAAGAGTTTCTATTGCTTCTAAGTTAGTTGCTGATTTGTTGAGTACTGCGGGTGCTGATCGCGTAATGACTATGGAATTGCACGCACCTCAAATTCAAGGATTCTTCAATGTTCCCGTAGATCACCTTGAAAGTTCAATCATATTTGTCCCGTATATTCAAACTTTAAGTCAAGAAAATTTAGTAATTGCAGCTCCAGACGTGGGAGCATCTAACCGAATTCGCGAGGTTGCAAAAGTTTTGAATCTTCCAATGGTAATATGTGACAAAGAGCGTAAAAAAGCTAATGAGATTGCTAACATGACTGTAATTGGTGATGTAGATGGTAAGGATGTTGTATTGATAGATGACATAATTGATACAGGTGGAACTTTATGCAAGGCGGCTCAAATGTTAACCGAGAAAGGCGCAAAAACTGTAAGAGCGCTATGTTGTCATCCTGTGTTAAGTGGAAAGGCATACGAAAACATTGAGAATTCTATTTTGACGGAATTAGTTGTTACAGATTCCATTCCACTAAAAAAGCATACAGATAAAATTAAGGTCCTGTCGGTTGCTCCGTTATTTGCAAGAGCAATAAGAAATGTACATGAGCATGGTAGTATTAGTTCATTGTATAAGCAGGTTTTAAACTCACAAACGAGTTTAGATCTTCGTCAAATCAAGTAAAAAATTATAAGTAGAATATGAAAACCATTTTATTAAAAGGAGAAAAGCGCGCGGAAGTAGGTACTCGCAGCTCCAAAGAAATTAGAAGAAAAGGACAAGTTCCTTGTGTGATGTACAGTGAAGGAAAGGAAGGTACACACTTCGCAATTTATCAAGCAGATTTTAAAAAGTTAGTTTATACTCAAAACGCGTATAAAGTAAAATTGGATATCGAAGGTGAAATGCATGATGCTGTATTACAAGATATTCAGTTTCACCCTGTATCTGAAATGATTATTCACGCTGATTTCTTATCAGTTTTTGACGACAAACCTGTTGTAATGGAAGTTCCAATCAATGTGGTTGGAAATTCTCCAGGAGTACGTGCGGGTGGTAATTTAGTGAAGAAAATCAACCGCTTAAAGTTGAAAGGTTTATTGAAAGATATGCCTGATTATGTGGATGTAGAGATCAGCAAACTTGAAATTGGCCAGAGTGCAAAAGTTCGTGATATCAATGTTGATAATATTGAGATTATGGATGCACCAGCAAACGCTATTGTATCTGTTAAAACTACTCGTGCTCTTATGCAGGCAGCAGCAGCTGAAGCAAAAGAAGATAATAAGTAATTTTATCAATTATATTTTCCCAAAGGCTTCCTTCGGGAAGCCTTTTTTATTTCCTTTTTCCATTCCAACAGTCCAAAAATGGCGAGGAATATGAAAACTAAGTAAAGTACTGCAGTAATAGGCTGGTCTCCTAGAAAGAACATTGGAACGTAAATTACGTCAGCTAAAATCCATAGAAACCAACTCTCATACCATCTTTTTGCCTGCATAAAAAGCGCTGTTAAACTTAATATAGTAAGAAATACATCAATAAGAGGATACCTGGCATCTAAGTAAATATTGGTGTAAATATTATACCAAACTGTGTAGCCTATTACAAAAGTTAGTGCTAGCCATATAATTGAAGAATAAGGTGTTTTTTGAATAGGGATTTCCTTTTTATCCGTTTGTGGCATCGACCAATACCACCATCCATAACTCTGAAAAATAAAGAATGCCGTTTGCAAAAAGGATTCGGAGTAAAATCGGTTTTGATAAAATACCCAACCATATAATACCGATGCAGTCATACTTATAGGCCAGTTTAAAACTTTATTTTTGGCTGCCAGCCAAACGCACCACAATGATAGTAGGGCTGCGATTATTTCTTCAGGACTATAATTCAAAAGGATAAATTATCAGCACAAAAATATATGCTTCTATAGAAATACCATTGTTGAGCAAACGAAGTTTCTCTAAATTTGTTATTATTAAAACCAAAAATTATGTTTGAATTACCAAAATTATCCTACGAATTGGGAGCGTTAGAGCCCCATATTGATGCAAAAACCATGGAAATACATCATGGTAAACACCATAATGCATATGTTACTAACCTAAATAAGGCCATTGAAGGAACAGGTTTAGAAGGTAAATCTATTGAGGAATTGATGGGCTCTATTAGTTCACATACAGCAGCTATCAGAAATAATGGTGGTGGACATTTTAATCACTCTTTATTTTGGTCAATTATGGGCCCAAATAAAGGAGGAGAACCAACAGGTAATTTAGCCGCTGCAATCAATCAAGCATTCGGTTCATTTGATGAATTTAAAACTCAGTTTGCCCAAGCTGCGGCTACTCGTTTTGGAAGTGGTTGGGCTTGGTTAGTAGTCCATGATAATAACTTAGTTGTAACCTCTACACCAAACCAAGATAATCCAATGATGGATATTGCGGAAGTTAAAGGAACTCCAATTCTTGGTTTGGATGTTTGGGAGCATGCATATTACCTAAATTACCAAAACCGTCGCCCCGACTATATTTCTTCTTTTTGGAATGTAGTTGATTGGGATGCTGTTTCTGCTAGATTTGCAGAAGCAACAAAATAAATTAAGATTACTTATAAGTTAAAAAGAGCAGATCAAACGGTCTGCTTTTTTTATTAATTAGAGGTATAAAATTCAGTCTTTTCAGTTGTGTGGCTTCTTACAGCATCAGCCCGCAACAAATCAACTAAAATCCGAGAAACTCTTCTTCTTCCCAAGTTGAATTTTTTACAAATATCAAAAAGTGTTGTCTTTTCTCTATTCCCTATAAATTGAAGGATGTTTTGCTCAAGTTTACCTATAGTTAGTTTTACTTCTGCTTCTCGGCGTTTCATAAAATCTACTGTAGTTTTAGAAGCTAAAATACATTTGTCCTCTACTCTAACATAAACCCACCATTTATCATCTTCTCCATGCGAGTAATATGGCTTTTGGTCTCCTTCGGAAATTGTTACCTGAATTATAGATTTTCCTTCAAGTATAAATTCTTCAACTGAAAAACTAACCTCCGGCCTGCAATGAAAACCCGCTGCAAGTTCAAGCATGTGAATTTCATCTTCATATTTGATTCCACATATACTTCCATTATCCCTCACTCCAATTAGCAAGATTCCACCCTTAGTATTGGCAAAACTTACCATGGATTTAGCAATTTTTCTCGGGTTTTGGATGGTTTGTTTAAAATCTAATGTTAATCCTTCTCCCTCAGCAATCAAGTTTTTGATGGGGTGGATTTTCATGGTTCAGGAAAATAAATAAGCTCACTAAAATTTTCAAAATGGAAAATTTCATTAGCAGCTTCTAATACTTGTTCAGCGGTAATATTTTCAATTTTTGAAATAGTTTCAACAATACTATTTGCATGACCATATTTAACTATTCCTTTGCCAATATGCAGTAATAGGCCAGTTCTAGATTCACTGCTGATTATTAAATTACCCGCTATTTGATTTTTTGCTTGCTGTAATTGAAGCTTACCAAGCTTATTAGTTTTTAATTTTTGAAGCTCTTTTCGTATTAGTTGAAAAGACCTTTTCAAATAACGTTCCTCACAACTTAAATAACAATGAAATAATCCAGTATCTGAAAAAGCTGAATATCCGCTTTCAATGTGGTAGGTAAAACCATACTTTTCTCGAATTCCTAGGTTCAATCTGCTGTTCATACCGGGACCACCCAATAAGTTATTTAATAAAATCATCGGGTATCTCATTTCATGTGTATCTGTATAACATGGAATACCCATTATTCCATAAGATTGGGTAAAGTCCGATGGTTTCTCAACTCTTTTAGGTGAATATTTTATAGATTGGTAATTGTGGTTTTTTATTAATCCGGGAAGTTTGATATCAGACATGAATTTATTCAAAGCTTCAACTGTTCTATTGAGTGAAACATTCCCAACAACAACAAAAACAGTATTATCAGCGGTATAATTGTTTTGTACAAAATCTTTTAGGTTTCCCGCATTTATTTGAGATATAGATTTTTCAGACCCAAGAATATTATGGGCCAAGGGGTGGTTCTCAAATACCATTTCTTGAAATTCATCGTAAATGTTTTCATCGGGATTATCAAGATACATATTGATTTCATCCTTGATAACAGTTTTTTCTTTCTGAATTTCTGCTTCTGGAAATGAGGATCGAAATGTAATATCAACTAAAATATCAACGGCGCGTTGGAAGTGCTTCTTTTGAACCGTCGCATAAACAGATGTTAGCTCCTTGGTGGTAAAAGCATTTAATTCCCCACCAACATTTTCTAAGTGATTTAAAACATGTACAGTTTTACGCTTGTGGGTCCCTTTGAATAACATGTGTTCAAGGAAATGTGCAATTCCCTCAATGGAGCCATCATCCCGACTTCCCGAGTTTACAACAAATCCGCAATGAACGAGTAATGTAGAGCTAACCTTTAAGTGGGCAACACGTAAACCATTGTTTAAAGTAACCAAATGATAATCGTTGTTCCCCATATTCATGCAAATTTACTTTAGGTATTCCGTATTTTTGCATTAAACATGAGGATAGATAGTACAGATAATCTGATAACAAGGCTAAAATCAAAGGAGTTTTCGAATATTTTTATTACCACTCATCATAAGCCTGATGGTGATGCAATGGGTTCTACCCTTGGTCTTTGGCACATTCTTAAAAATATGGGGTTTAATACTACAGTAATTACACCTACGGATTATTCAGATAATTTGAGTTGGTTACCAGGTAATGATGGGGTGATTGACTTTACCATTAATCCCGAAAAAGTTAAACACCTTATTAAAGATTCTGACCTTATCTTTTGCTTGGATTTTAATAAGCTCTCTAGAATAAATGAACTCGGTGATTTGGTGTCTCAATCAAATACCCCAACTGTGTTAATTGATCATCATCAGGACCCAGATGAATTTTACAATTATGCTTATTGGAACAATGAGTCGAGTAGCACTTGCGAGTTAGTTTATGAGTTTGGACTAAAGGCTTTTGGGAAGGATGTTTTCACAGTAGATGCTGTAAACTGTTTGTATACCGGGTTAATGACAGACACCGGTAATTTTCAATATGTTAATACAAAACCACAGACACTCAGAATAGGAGCTGATTTAATAGAATTAGGAGCGCAGCATACGTTAATACACGAAAGAATTTACGATGTTTTTTCTATAAGTAGATCGAGGCTTTTTGGATATTGTTTGTATGAAAAACTAGAAGTTTTAGAAGATTGTCGGACAGCCTTAATTTATTTAAATGCTGAAGAATTGGAGAGATTCAATGTGGTTACCGGTGACACGGAAGGAATTGTGAATTTTGGATTAGGCTTGAAAGATATTGTTTTAAGTGTTCTTATAATTGACAGAACTGAGCGTGTAAAAATGAGTTTTAGAAGTAAGGGAAGTTTTGCGGTGAATAAGTATGCTGAAAAGTACTTCTCAGGGGGTGGGCATATTAATGCGGCTGGAGGAGCAAGTGAAGAACCATTAGAGGCCGTAGTTGCTAAGTTTAAATCGACAATAAAAGAGTATAAAGAAGAGTTACAAAGTGTATAATCTTATGAAAAACAACAAGCTAAACATTTTTTTTGTAGTTGTAGTTATTGGTGTAGCCTTTGCCCTTATTTATAACAAATATTGGAATTATACGATTACTGAAAGTGGTTTAAAGTATAAGTTTATAAAAGGTAGGGCCCTTGATTCCACCCTTGATGATACCCACTATTGTTTGATTAATTATGTAATTATTGGTCCTGATGGTGATACAATCCAAAATTCTTATACTGCAGATACTTCGGTAGAAGTTCCGTATCCCGCAAAACCAATTAATGAACTTACAGAGGCTTTGATGTTAGCATCAGAAGGAAGTAAGGTAGAAGTGGTTCTGTCTACAGACAGTCTTAAGCAGAAAAATAGTGCAGATTATCGTGTTAAACTCTTGCCAGGTGGTAAAGAGGCGAAAATTATCTTTGAAGTAGAGAAGATCTATACTTTGCAGGATTATTATGAGTTTACTCAACAAAAGGTCAAAAAACGGAAGGAAATTGAAGATGCGGATATTAGAAAATACTGTGTTGCGCATAAAGAAAAAGGAGTGTGGTATTATGATTCATATTCAGGTATTTATTATAGATTAATTAGCGAAAATGCTCCTGATATATTAAATGATCATTACATGAATTATCCTCAAATTGAAGAGGGAAAAAGTGTTTCGTTTGATATAGTGATTAATCGTTTAAATGGTGATTTAATAATAGACTCAAGACTTGAATCAAGAAAATATTTGGCTGAATATGGCGGATTTATTAATCAAATCCCTGCAATGAATGAATTGCCATTTTTTGTTCCTAATGGTTCTGAGATGGAATGTATAATTCCTTCAAAATTTGGTTGGGGAGCAGAAGGTAGAATTGGTGTACCTTCGTATTCTCCGTTGTATGTTAAATTATTAAATGTTAAAGAAACAGAATGAAGAAAAATATAATAATCACGGGTGGTGCGGGATTTATTGGTTCTCATGTTGTACGAAGATTAGTAAACAACTATCCTGAATATCATATTATCAATGTTGATAGTTTAACATATGCTGGTAATCTTGAAAACTTAAAAGATATTGAAGGTAAATCTAATTATGAATTTCTAAAGGCTGATATCACAGATATTATTGCTATGAATACACTTTTTGAATCACGTAACATTCATTCAGTAATACATCTTGCTGCGGAAAGTCATGTAGATAGAAGCATAACTAATCCATTAGATTTTGTTCAAACTAATGTTTTTGGGACAGTAATTTTGTTAAATGCGTTTAAAGCTTTCGGAGATGTCGATAATGGAAGATTTTACCATGTAAGTACCGATGAAGTATATGGAGCACTCGGTGATGATGGAAAGTTTCTAGAGACAACCCCTTACTCTCCAAATTCTCCTTACAGCGCAAGTAAAGCTAGTTCAGATCATTTTGTGCGTGCCTACCATGAAACATACCAATTGCCTATTGTAATTAGTAATTGTTCGAATAACTACGGAAGTCATCAATTCCCTGAGAAGTTGATACCTTTGATGATTCATAACATAAAAAACAATAAACCATTGCCGGTTTATGGCAAAGGAGAAAATGTTAGGGATTGGCTTTGGGTAAATGATCATGCTTCGGCTATTGATGCTGTATTTCACAAAGGTAGAAACGGAGAAACTTATAATATTGGAGGAAATAACGAATGGCGAAATATCGATTTAATTAAAAAACTATGTGAAATATTGGATATTAAATTAAATCGTGAAAATGGGACGTCTGAAAAGTTAATAACCTATGTTAATGATAGAAAAGGACATGATTTTCGTTACGCTATAGATGCAACAAAAATTGAAAGTGAATTAGGTTGGTCGCCTTCTGTGAATTTTGCAGATGGGTTTGAAAAAACTATTGATTGGTATCTAGAAAATGATGAATGGTTAAACAATGTAACTTCTGGTAATTATCAATCATACTATAAAGACATGTACGAAGTAAGATAGCATGAGCGAGTTGAAACTATATAATACTTTAGGTAGGAATATACAGAATTTTCAAAGTCAAATACCTAAGAAAGTGGGCATGTATGTTTGCGGACCAACGGTTTACGGTCCTCCACATTTAGGTCATGTGCGCGGGCCAATTGTATTTGATGTATTGCGAAGATTTCTCAAATACCAGGGATATAAAGTAAGATTTGTAAGAAATATAACAGATGTTGGGCATTTGGTTGGCGACGCGGATGAAGGAGAAGATAAGCTCCAAAAACAAGCAAAAATTGAGCAATTAGAGCCTATGGAAGTGGCTCAATCATATACCGATCAATATAATTGGGCAATGGATCAGTTGAATGTTCAACGTCCAAGCATTGAGCCAAAAGCAAGTGGTCATATTATTGAACAAATTGAAATGATTCAGACAATCATGGATAAAGGTTTTGCCTATGAAGTTAATGGCTCAGTTTATTTTGATGTTATGGCTTATTCTATAGAGCATAAATATGGAGAGTTGAGTGGACGAAATACAGATGATTTAATTGCAGGTGCTGGAAATGAAAGTAGAAGCCTAGAAGGTCAAGATGAAAAAAAATCTCCAAATGACTTCGCACTTTGGAAAAGAGCAACACCTGAACATATTATGCAATGGACTAGTCCTTGGGGAATAGGATATCCGGGATGGCACATCGAATGTA